>OGYH01000044.1_pt1 | contig 102763 bp, 102 predicted proteins | sample 1576511 | NCBI WGS metagenome assembly OGYH01 (sample SAMEA3541522, study PRJEB24748) | human gut metagenome | biome: human gut; feature: human-associated habitat; material: faeces | place: China | collected 2012
CATTCAAATGCTTTTAGAGAAAAACAATATGCACGAGTTTGACGTGGCGAATATCTACAAATGGATGTTCAAAACGGCTTGTGCTATCTTCATTCTCTCAAATACTTTTGACATTGTGATGGCCGTCTTTGACGTGTCGCAGACAGTGATTGCCCAGGCGGGCGGCCTGATACAGGGCTCCACGGACATCACGCCGGATATGATGACAGAGCTTCAAACCACCCTGGAGGGGATGGACTTAGGGCCGCTTCTCGGCCTGTGGCTCCAGTCCTCGATCATCGGCGTTACCATGTGGGCGCTGGGCATCGTCATCTTTGTCCTGGTCTACGGGAGGATGCTGGAAATCTATTTGCTCACCAGTTTGGCCCCGATCCCTATGGCAACCATCTCCCACCGGGAGGTGGGCCAGATCGGGCAGAACTATCTGCGCTCCCTCTTTGCCGTGGGCTTCCAGGGGATGCTCATTCTGGTGTGCGTTGCAATCTATGCGGTGCTTGTGGCTGGTGTGGCAGTATCCGATAACCTGCATACGGCACTCTGGTCGGTGGCAGCATATACCGTGATTTTATGTTTTTCCATGTTTAAGACAGGTTCGCTGTCAAAATCTATCTGGAATGCGCACTAAGGGAGGAACGATATGGCAATATCCGTGCAGGTGCCAAAGGATTTGTCCGGGATCAAGACAAAAGTGGCACTGAATTTAACAAAGAGACAGATCATCTGTTTCAGTGGTGCGGCAGTAACGGGCATCCCTCTGTATTTTCTGACTAAGGGACTGATCGGGACATCAGCGGCATCACTTTTAATGATGGGAGCAATGCTTCCGTTCTTCTTTTTTGCGATGTATGAGAAAAACGGGTTTCCGGCGGAGAAGATTTTGTATTTTATGCTCCGGCAGAAGATACTCACGCCGGGAATCAGACCGTACCGGTCAGAAAACCTCTACAAGCAGTTGGAGGAGAAAGAAAAATTACGAAGGGAGGTTCGTTATCTTGAAGAAAAAGCAAAAGGCAGAACCGGAAAAACACAGAAAAAGCAGTTATCAGGGCAATAGCAGAAATAACAGCAAAAGTGGCGGTCTTACTTTTTCAGAGAAAAAGCGTCTTATGGAATTAAAGCATATTTTATCCGGCAGGGGCAAAGAGAAGGAAAAGCCGACTACCGCACAAAAGACGATTACTTTTGAGAAGATGTTCCGTGACGGTATCTGTCAGGTCAGCCACCATTATTATACAAAGATGGTGGAATTTTTTGATATAAACTATTCGCTTCTGGAAGTGGATGAGCAGGCGGATATACTGGCACAGTACAGTAAGCTCATCAATTATTTTGATCCGTCTGTGAAATTTGAACTGGTGTTATTCAACCGGCAAGTCAACGAGCAGATGCTTACGGAACAGTTTGACATTCCGTGGCAGGAGGATGATTTTAATGACATTCGTGAAGAATATACGGAGATGTTAAAGAAGCAGGCGGCAAAGGGAAACAATGGTATCATCAAATCAAAATATCTGATTTTTGGTGTGGAGAGCAATGGCTACAGGGAAGCCAAGAGCCGCCTTAATAACATCGAGAAAGATGTTATACGGAACTTAAATAACATAGGAACCCTTGCGAGGGGACTGGACGGAAAGGAAAGACTGCGTATCCTGCATGAATATTTTAATCAGGATACCATGGAGCCTTTCCGCTTTTCGTTTAAGGATCTGGCAGAATCCGGTAAGTCGGTCAAGGACTATATTGCACCGCCGGGGTTTGATTTCCGCTATCCGAACCGCTTCAAGTCGGGAAATATGTATGGCTGTGTGTCCTATCTGGATATTATCGCACCGAAGTTTACGGACGAGCTGATCAAGCAGCTTCTTGATATTGATGCCAACCTTACTATCTCTATGCACATGCAGACGGAAGATCCGGTAAAGGCAATCAAGAAGTTAAAAGCGGTCATTTCCAATATCCAGAAGATGAAGATTGAGGAGCAGAAAAAGGCAGTCCGGAGCGGCTACGATATGGATATTCTTCCAACGGATATTGTGACCTATGAAAAGGATACGCTGGAATTTCTGGATGATTTGAATACGAGCAATCAGAAGATGATCAACATGACATTCCTTATTACCTGTTATGGCAGAACCAAGCGGGAACTGGAGAGCTTAATGCAGAGAGTGTCCGGTATCATTCAGCAGGCAAACTGTGACCTCAGATGTTTACAGTATTTGCAGGAACAGGGACTTATGGCATCCGCACCGATTGGATGCAATGAGACAGGTATTGAGCGTACTCTTTCCACAAAAAGCACCGCAATCTTAGTACCATTCTGCACGCAGGAATTATTTATGCCTGCTCCGGCAATCTATTACGGGTTAAATGCACTCAGCAACAACATGATCATGGCAGACCGCAAAAGGCTCCGTACACCAAACGGAGTTATCTTAGGAACACCCGGAAGTGGTAAGAGTTTTAGTGCAAAGCGTGAGATTTTAAGTTGTTTTCTTATCACAAAGGACGACATTATTATCTGCGATCCGGAGGGCGAGTATTTTGCGCTAGTGGCAGCACTACATGGACAGGTTGTAAAACTTGCCACTAATTCCAAAGATTATCTGAACCCGATGGATATTCAGTTGAGCCATAAGGGGGATAAGGAAGCATTAAAACTGAAATCTGATTTTATCATTACATTGTGCGATCTGATTGCAGGTGGCAAGGACGGTCTGGAGAATGATGAGAAAGGTATCATCGACGAATGCATCCGTCATATTTACGATAAATATTTTGAAAATCCGGTGCCAGAAAATATGCCGATACTGGAGGATTTATACAACGCACTTCTGAAGCATAAGAATCCAAAGGCAGAGCGTATCGCAAACAGCCTTGTGCTGTATGTGCATGGTTCCCAGAATTATTTCAACCACCATACCAATGTGGACAGTGGCAACCGTATCATGTGCTTTGACATCAGAGACTTGGGAAATCAGTTAAAGGAACTTGGAATGTTGATCGTGCAGGATGCAGTGTGGAACAGGGTTTCACAGAACAGGGAGCGAAAGATTGCAACCCGTTATTACTGTGATGAGTTCCACCTTCTTCTGAAGGAAAAGCAGACAGCTATCTACTCTGTGGAAATCTGGAAGCGTTTCAGAAAATGGGGCGGTATTCCGACAGGTTTGACGCAGAATGTGGGCGATTTTCTCCGTTCTGAGGAGATTGAGGGTATTTTGGGTAACAGCGATTTTGTGTATCTGTTAAATCAGAATGCCAAAGATCAGGCAATCCTCGCTGATAAGCTGGGACTTTCTGATAAGCAGCTTTCCTATGTCACCAACTCTGAGCCGGGAAGTGGTCTGATACTGTTTGATAACGTGGTAATTCCCTTCGTGGATAAATACCCGACAGACACCAAGACCTACAGAATTATGAATACGAAGCCGGAGGAATCGGTGCAGAAGGAGGACGCAGTATAAATGGCGGAAAAGAGACAGAAGAAGCAGGCAGTAAAGGCATTTGAAAAAGAGACATTTTCCAAAGATAAGGAAGTGACTGGAGTAAAACATATAGAACACAGGCAGGACAACACCTTTTCTGTGGAAAACCAGTTTAGTGCCAGCGAGAAGCCTGTGAGCAACCTGTCAAGGGATGCGAACCATGGCAGTCGTACAAGAAATGCAACTTCTGGTCATAGCGTCCAGAAGTCGGAAGCCGAAGCGGAAAAGTCATTCTTAAAGGAAAACAGCTTCATGCAGGACGAACAGACTGATTATGAGACTTCTTCTGACAGCACGATAGAAAACAAGGTTCATGTCAGGGATACCTTCCAACGGTCTGAGGAAAAAGGAAAATATCACAAAGGGCGTGTGCAGAGAGAACACGCACACAGAGAGCGTGCGAAGTCAGAAAATACAAAGCAGTCCGATTATGGAGATTTCCAGACAAAGGATGCCACATTTTCGCAGGGGCAGGAGGAAGAATTTACCGACAAAAAAGTACAGAAGGCTTTTGATAAGTCGGAAAAGAGTCGTCAGAAGTTGCAGAAAGCAAAGGACAAGATGCCGAAAAAGCGGCAGTATGAGATGAAACGTGTCTTTGATGAACAGAACGGAAAAGCAAAATATATCGTTGTTCCGGTGGATGTGGAGAAGCCATTTAAGCAGGATGGTCTGGGAAAGACTGCGGTTCATAAGCTGCAAACGGAAAATATGTATTTTGTGCATCGTAAGATTGCAGAAACAGAAAAGGACAATTCTGCGGTTGAGGGTGCACACAAGACGGAACAGCGTGCCGAGGACATTTATCACTATATGAAGTATCACCGCAAGAGCAAGGCACAGAGAAAGCGTGACCGCCTAGAGCGATTGCAGAAAAAGCAGGTCACAGCAGATATGAAGCTGGAGTATGAGAAATTCATTAGTGAAAATCCACATCTAAAGGGCAACAGTCCAAAGAAACAGTTACAAAGGCAGCTACAGAAACAGCGCATCAAGCGTGAGTATGCCAAGGCAAGGCGGGCAGGAGCAGAAGCCAAGACTGCAAAGGAAACATTTACAAAGACAGCCAATGCCGCAACCGGGATTGCAAAGAAGTTACAGGAGATTGCCACAAAAAATAAAACACTGATTATCACAGTGGGTATTTTTGCTCTTCTGCTTATTATGATCATGTCGGCATTATCAAGCTGCGGTTCCATGTTTACCGGAACTGTGACAACAACGATGGCAAGCACATATCTTAGCCTTCCGGCAGAGATTGATGCAGCAGATTTATCTTTTACAGAAAAGGAAATGGAGCTGCAAAACAAGATTGACCGGATTGAAACTGATTACCCGGGATATGATGAATACGATTATAACCTTGGTGCAATCGGGCATGATCCATATACACTGATCAGTTATCTTTCCGCAGTCCATACGGAATTTACTGCCGCAGAAATGGAGAGTGAAATTCAGGAATTATTTGATGCCATGTATTCCCTTACTACTGAGGAAGTGGAGGAGACACGGACAAGGACAGTCACAAAGACCGGAACCAGAACAGTTACAAATGCAGATGGAAGCATCAGTACCGAGGAATACGAGTATGAGGAGGAAGAAGAATATATCGTAACAATCCTTCGAGTCACTTTAACGGTCACACCTCTTGAGAGCATTATTGCCGGACGCATGGATACGGAACAGGCAGAAATCTTTGCCGCCTACACGGAGACAAAAGGCGGGTTACAGGTATTTGGAACACCCGTGGATTACTACTGGTACTACTATATCAGCAGTTATTATGGATACCGGAAGAATCCGAACACCGGAGCAGAGGAGCTTCACAGGGGCGTGGACATTGCAGTGCCGACAGGTACAGTTGTCTATGCGGCGCATGACGGAACGGTTATGGAAGCGGCTTACGATTCCTATTATGGGAATTATGTGGTGATTACGGACAGTAAGGGATATACCACAAAATATGCCCACATGGACAGCTTAAATGTGTCCGCAGGACAGAGTGTCAAAAAGGGTGACGATATAGGCAAAAGCGGAAATACAGGAAGCAGTACCGGAAGCCACCTTCATATCGAATGTCTGTATAACGGGGAGTATTATAACCCGTTATTTTATTTTGAGGCAGGAGAGCAGACCATTTATGGGGAAACACCGGGCGGCACCGGAGGAGGAACCGGCAATGTGATACCACCGGAGTCCTATGACGATGCAACGGTGCAGACGCTTATGCGGGAAGCAAACAGGTATCTGGGAATGCCATACACCTTTGGAGGAACAGCTCCGGCAAGTTTTGATTGTTCTGGCTTTGTATGTTGGGTATTTACAAACAGCGGCGTACATAACCTGCCAAGAACCACAGCACAGGGCATTTATGACCAGTGTACTTCGGTATCCGCATCGGAAGCAAAGGCAGGAGATCTCATATTTTTTACAAAAACTTATAATGCAGGGCGAACCGTCACGCATGTTGGTATTTATTGTGGAAACGGTACGATGGTGCATTGTGGTGATCCAATCCAGTATACCTCAATCAATACCTCTTACTGGCAGAGCCATTTTTATGGTTTTGGAAGATTAAATTAGCGAAGGGAGGAAGATCAGTTGTCAGTAGAAAGAATCAATGCACAGCTTAAAAAGGTCAGAGAACAGATAGCACAGCTACAGGCAAAGGAAAAAGACCTTGCAGAGCAGAAACAGATGGCGGAGGATGCCGAAGCCATGAAGATCATACGGAAATATAAAATCTCATCCGAGCGATTGCAGATGCTTAATAAGCTCAGTGAGGATGAAGTCAGAAATTTATTACAGAAACGGGAACAGGAAAAGGAGGATTCGACCAATGAAAATGAAGAAGTTATCCGTTAAGGCACTAATGTCCCTGATACTGTCGGCAATACTTTTTTGTATGCCGATTGGGGCATTTTTTGCAAACAGGGCAAATACTGTGGAGGTTCATGCGGAGGATACAGCAGAGCAGAAAACAGAAAGTGCGGCAGAGGAAAGCAGTGCAGAAAGCACAGCGTCCGGTAATGATAACAAGGACAGTTCCGGTAGTGGAGAAAATCACACAGAGCAGTCCACAGAGAATACAACGGAAAATTCCACAGAAGGCACAACCGAGGAAACACAGCCTTCCGCAAAATGCACCTGCAAGGAAAAATGCAGTCAGTATGCGGTGGATGAGGATTGTGAGGTGTGTGCAAAGGATTATAAGGAATGTGCTTATATCAATCCGAGCGTAAAAATTACAATCAATACACCTTCTGGGTGGCATAACGATACCACGAAAGTAACAGTCAAGGTGGAGGATACTATTGCATCCGGCAATTTTACCATTCGGACAGTAAAGGCAAAAGTCGGACAGAATGGAAGCTGGACAGATATTACCGAGGATATGTACATAGAGATTTCCGAGAACAGCACCATTTATGTGCAGGTCACAGACCAGAAGGGCAAGACCTACGAGAAAAACCGTTATATCAAGTGTTTTGATTTTACCAAGCCTACCTTAAATGCGGCAGTCAGCGACGGTCTTTTGAGCATTCAGGCACATGATACGGATTCCGGTATCAAGGCAATCTATGTCAATGGCTATGAGTTTACAGAGCATACGAATGGAGCCTTGAATATCCGTCTGCAACAGTTCGATGCAGGGTATCAGTATTTCACGATTTCTGCCATGGATAATGCAGGAAATACCTCTGAAATCTATAAAACAGCCAATCCGTATTACACCGATCCGGAGAATAAGGACAGCAATGAAAAAGATCCGGCACAGCAGCTCCCAGTGGATGCGTCGGCAACCAAACCTAGCTCTGCAACCGCACAGGTCACAGAACATACAAAAACGGATGTGAATGGAAATACAGTTTCCCAGACAGGCAGTGGAACAAATTCAAGCAGTTCCGCAACAGCAAAGCAATCTCCAAGTACGGGAGATACTTCTAAGGATGCAGACCAGAGCAGTGACAGTCAGACTTCTGAAAAAGGCAAGGAATTTTACACAATCCAGACTGCATCAGAAAAGGTATTTTATCTTGTGATTGATCGTGATGGGGAAGATGAAAAGGTGTATTTCCTTACAGAAGTCAGTGAAAATGACCTGTTAAATACCACAACGGATAACAGCGAGACACTTCCGAAAAATTCAGCGGCATTGGAATCTGCAATCCCTACCAAAGACAGCGCATTATCAAACAATAATGCTGATACCACAGGAGAGAAAACACAGGGAGCAGAAAGTGTTGAGGACAGCACCGAAGATAGCACGGAAGATACAAGTGAGCCGAAAGAGGATACCGCAAAGGCAGATGGTTCCGGCTTTACATATATTTTAATGGGCATTGCTGCGGTAGCTGTGATCGGAGTGGTATATGTTGTGAAATCCAAGAAGAAAAAGGAAAACTTCATTGATGAGGATGAAGATGAGGACGAGCTTGACGAGGACTACGATTATGAGGACGAGGAAGAAACCGAGCAGGATTCCGACGAAGCATTCATAAATGGTGGTGATGATACAGAATCAGTAGACACAGACGAGAATGACAATGAAGATAACAACAACGAGAATAACGAAGAAGATGGGGAGGAATAGAGATGGAGCTTGTAATTGCAGAGAAGCCGAGTGTGGCACAGAGCATTGCGGCGGTTCTTGGTGCCACACAGCGTAAGGACGGATATTTGGAAGGCAATGAGTATCTGGTATCATGGTGTGTGGGACATCTGGTAGAACTGGCACAGCCGGAAAGCTATGAGGAAGCATGGAAGAAATGGAGCTATGAGAGCCTTCCGATCATTCCGCAGGAATGGCAGCATGAAGTGAAAAGTGATACAAAAGCACAGTATCAGATTTTGAAAAAGCTCATGCATGATGACAGGGTAGATGCCGTTGTATGTGCTACCGATGCTGGAAGGGAGGGTGAGCTGATCTTTCGCCTGACCTACAACATGGCAGGGTGCAGAAAACCGATGAAGCGGTTATGGATTTCTTCCATGGAGGAAAGTGCTATCCGTGACGGCTTCCATAATCTTCGCCCAGGCAGCGACTATGATAACTTGTATCATTCAGCATTATGCAGGCAGGAAGCAGACTGGCTTGTGGGTATCAATGGGACAAGACTTTTTACGGTATTATATGGCGGTAAGGCATTGAAGGTTGGCAGAGTGCAGACACCGACACTTGCCATGCTGGTGGATCGTGAAAGTAAAATCATGAATTTCAAGAAAGAAGCCTATTATATGGCTCACATCATGGGAAATGGTCTGGATGCGGTATCAGAGCATATCAGTGATAAAACGGAAGCAGAGAGGATTGCAGGAGCCTGTGAAAACGGACAGGCTCTTGTCACTTCCGTGGTAAAGGAAGAAAAGTGGGTAGCACCGCCGAAGCTCTATGACCTTACAACACTCCAAAGGGATGCAAACCGTCTGTTTGGTTTTACTGCCAAGCAGACATTGGAATATACGCAGAGCCTTTATGAGAAAAAGTTAGTAACTTATCCAAGAACAGACAGCCAGTATCTTTCCGATGACATGGAAGGTACTGCAAAAAATGTGATCGAAGCGATTTTCAATTCTCTGTTATTTGAGCAGAATATCATGTTCAATCCAGATATTAAAAGAATTTTGAACAGCAAGAAAGTGACGGACCACCACGCAATCATTCCTACCATGGAGATCATCAAGCAGGACTTAAAGGCAATCCCGGAGAGCGAAATGAAGATACTTTCCCTTTGTGCAAACCGTCTGCTGTGTGCGACCGGGGAGAAGCACATTTATAATTCCACAAAGGCAGTGATTACCTGCAACAATACTGTATTTAAGGTATCCGGCAAGGAAGTGTGGAAAAATGGATGGAAGGAATTTGAGGATTTCTTCAAAAATTCCTATAAAACCGCAGAGGATAAATCGGATGCAGAGGAAGAAAAGAAGCTGCCGGAGCTTCGTGAGGGCATGACGATTGCAGTGGAGCAGACAAGAGTTTCCGAGCATTTCACACAGCCACCGAAACATTACACCGAGGACAGCTTACTGTCTGCCATGGAGCGAGCCGGAGCAGAAGATATGGGTGACGAAGTGGAGAGAAAAGGACTTGGCACACCTGCCACCAGAGCTGACATTATTGAAAAACTGGTAAAAGACGGATTCGTAAAGCGTGAGAAAAAGCAGATGATTCCGACAGAGGACGGAATGAAGCTGATCACGATACTTCCGGATGTAGTAAAATCTCCGAAACTGACTGCTGACTGGGAAAATGAGCTTACACTTGTATCCAAAGGAGAAGTTGCTGCAGAGCAGTTTATGTCTGGTATTGAAGCAATGGTAACTGATCTTGTAAAGACCTATCACAGCGTTAGTGATGAGCAGAAAGCCATGTTTGGCACAGGCAAGGGTGAACAGGAAGTGCTAGGCAAATGCCCGAAGTGCGGTGCCGATGTAGTCAAGGGAAAATTCGGAGCGTACTGTACCGGGAAGTGCGGTATGAATGTCGGCAAGGCACTTGGGGTAACACTTTCCGATACACAGGTCAAGAGCCTGCTTCAAGGGAAAAAGATACTTGTAAAAGGATTAAAAGGCAAGAAAGGCAGCTATGATGCTTATTTGATTCCGGAGAGCATAGAGGAGTTTTCCTATACGAAGGATGGAAAAGAAATCAAGGGATTCCAGTATAAGTTTAAGATGGAATTTTCTCAAAAGGCAGGAAAGCAAGGGTAGGAATGTAGCTGTGATTGTGGTATAGTGGGGAAAGTATCGGAATTTGTAAAGTTAAGGAGAAATACTTAATGTGGTTAGACAGAAATGAACTTGTATCACTTGATTTGAAGTTGACATCGGACTATGGTGATATCATACCAAAAATACAAATAGGTTATGATCTATTTAATCTTATTGAACATAATACCAGTATAGATACAGAAACTAAAATCAATTTAAAAGAGAAAGCAGTAATATGTCATCAGAAAATCAAAATGATGTTGTTTGCAGAAAAATGTGCTATTGAAAATTTAAATGAATTTGAAGTCTCACAGAACATGGAAATGCCTTGCCTTTTTGGAGATGATGAAACAACATTGCTTTATCATACTGAAAGTACAATCCTTTTTGCAAGAAATGCATTAGATGTAGTAGCTACTATTTTTCATTGTATAGCTTTTCATGAAAGAAATGATAGTTTCAATAAATTCACAAAGAAAATATTGAAGGATGAAAATGATAAATTTATTTATTTAAAATCATATCTTTGTGAAATAGATAAACTTGATACACATGCTTTTCGTTTACTCTGTGGTAGCGAGAGAGGAAGATCATTAAGAGATCAAATCGTACATCAAACTAATATTAAACTTGAGTATGATGAGTATAAAGAAGGTAGCAATAAAGAGAAGTTATTCATAGTGTTATATAAGGGTGAAATTGTGATTTGTTATAGAGAATTTATGAGGAACTTTGTTATGGAAGTTGTAGAAATGATTTCATCTATTTCACAAAAATTCATTCTCGACGAATTAGAAAATCAACTATAATGGGAAATGTAATAGACAATTCTCTATTTGTGGATGTCGAGAAATTTAATTTAGCGGTACGACAGTATACCACATACAATTTAATAGCAACACAGCGTTAGAGCGTATGGGAAAACTGTACGCTCTCTTTTTTTATCAAAAATGGAGGAAAATCACATGGAAGAAACAAATGTAACAATGACAACAGAGAAAACGCAGGGAGAGCCAGATGCAAAAGAAAATGAGACAAAGGCGGAGAAGTTTATCCGTATTGGCGAGTACCGCATGAATAAGGCGGTGGATGCCATTGGCAGACTGGAAAATCTTGCGAATCGCAGTTTCTATGAATACACACAGGAACAGGTAGACGCTATGTTTCAGGCATTAGAGGGGAGGGGTGTGGAAGTTAAGGTAAGGTTTATGCCTAAGAAAGCGGCTGAGAGTAAGACTTTCAGCTTTGGCATAACGGAATAGGAATGTAACGTGAAGTAAAGGAAAGGTAGTCATGTAGTGTATGTGGCTGCCTTTTTGTTGTATCTATGACAGGAAGGAGAACTGCGTGCGTGAGAAAATATGATTTTATATCGGCTCTGGAAAAAGAGACAGCAGCCGAGGTTGTCAAAAATCGTGAGGAATGGATGAAATATCTTATCACAGCGGCGAGATTATATAAGTATCAGTTCCGGTAACATCTTTTGATCTATGCACAAAGACCGGATGCAACAGCGTGTGCTTCCATAGAGCTGTGGAATGAGCGTTAAAAGATTCCATTTTAATTTCATATCCTTTGACTTTCATTAAAAGTAAAAAATCTTCGTATGTGGAAGCTGACTTGATACAAAAATTGATGTTCCTTCTAAGCTGAGTTTTCCAAGTAGAGCCATTCTGATCAGACTGCCATTCTTTGTATTTTTTACCACGTTCACCACTCGGAATGATGATGGAAAGGTTATGCGCTTTGTATAGTTCATCACTTAGTTTCCGGATGTGGTAATACGACTGTTTGCAGTCGTGATATTTGTTATGCTCGATGTTATCAGCAGCACAAAATATGATGTGATTATGAATATGTCCTTTATCAATGTGTGTGGTGAGAACATACGAATATTTCCTTTCTAAAACCTTGTCAGCAAGTTCTTTTCCAATGCGGTGAGCTTCCTCATAACTGACTTCTCCCGGAGCAAAAGCCTGTATCAGATGATAGGCTTTGTTAGGACTGTTCTCCCTGCAATGGTCAAGGGTGTACTTAAAGTCAATCGCTGCTGTTTCCGGCACACACGCATAAGATGAAACATAGATTTGCTCATCTGTTTTGTCGGGATTGCAGATGTAATCTATTGCTTTATCAACGGTTGCTTTGATAGCATGGATTTTTGTGTATGCCATACTTTATTTATCAACTCTTTTACTTCATTCATATCGTCCTGATAGATGTTTCCGGTACTGTTTACCCGCTTTGCAATCTGATTCAGACTTGAGCTGATTCGTCCAAGCTCTGTATTATAATTTCGCAGATAACTGTAATCGACATCATACACATATCCATATAAAATAAGTTTGCGTAAAAAGGCTGACATGCTTTTCATGCCGGATGCTTTGAACTTGGTATTGAGAATGTATTGCTCATCATCACTGAGATAAAATTGCACCGGATTGGTGCGGTTTCGGTTTGCCATTGAGTCAAGTCCTTCCTAAAAATGGGTACAAAAAAACTGCTGTAAAATGTTCGATGTTTACAACAGTCTGTTTCGTGTTTTATTTAATTTTGGGTGTAATTATCCATAGCAAATTGTAGCAAAGACGGTAGGAAAGGTCAAGGTATTCCACCGGAAAACTGAAGAAAAATCGAGAGAGGGTTAGGGATACTTCCCTATGGAAATTTAACCACACAGACGATAGGAAAGTGTGTGGGATTTCGCCTGTGTCATGACACAGGCAGTGCTTGCTATTCTTAATTAGTTAAAGGTTTTTAACTTTCCCGATTTTAAAATAATACCGATCAATAATATCCTGCAATGTAATGGATTTCATTTTTTCATCTACCATATTTTGAATTTCATGATAGAAGTCCCCAATAGCGAATTGAATGTTGATACCGATTCCACAATCCGGATTGGTATCTGTGTCCAGGTGAAGCAGCGGCTTATCGCCCTCTACGGCTCGGTAGATGTCATACATATTGATTTTATCTGCCGATTTTGCAAGAGCGGCATTCGCATGACCTTGTGTGTTGATAACAATGCCTGCATTTTTCAGGGTTGCCATAAGCTGTCTGACATAAGCCGGGTTTGTCTTGATACTTTCTGCAATTTTTGTGCTGGAGAGTTGTTCGTCATCTCCAAGAGCAATAAATATAAGAATATGAATGGTGTCACTAAGCTTTGTGGAATATTTCATTTGTCACCTCGAATTTTCTTCTTGCAATTTTTAAATTTACATGATAATATGATTTTAATGCTTGATGTAAATTTAATTTTAACAAGTAAAAAAATAAAAGTCAAGCGAAATAAAAAGTGCGGAATCTGATATAAAAAAGGAGATAAAGTGGTGTATGCAAAAGGAAGAACAAGTCAGTTTTCTGGCAGAAAAAATCCGTCAGGCAGATGCCGTTTTGATAGGCGGTGGTTCTGGTCTTTCCAGTGCGGCGGGATATAACCATTATCATTGGCTACCCTATATGGAGGAATGTTTACAAGATTTCAAGGAGTGGTATGCACCTACAGGACAGCCATACTATGACCTGCGTGATATTGTGGCGGAAAAAGAAGTCTTTGTTTTAACAACCAATATAGATATGCAGTTTGAACGGATTTTTCAGAAAGAAAGGATTTGCGATTATCAAGGTAATAGCGGCTATGTTCAATGCAGTCAGCCTTGCCATGACCAAATTTATTCCAATGTAGAAATGATTCGCAGGATGAACGAAAATATCCGGGAGCTGCGTGTTACTTCTGAGCTTCTGCCAAGATGTAATGAGTGCGGGAGAATCATGGTTCCCTGGGTAAGGGATGATACATTTTTGGAGGGGAAAGACTGGAGGGAAGGTGTTTTATGCCTGTCTGAATCAGAAGAAATCCTCAACTCCAGAGCATATAAAAGACAAAGGTATTTATATAGCAGGAGATTTGGCAGAAACCCTGCGGGATTTAAAAGAAAACATAGTGGGAAAGGAAATGTGATGAAGATGAATGTATATCAAGAGATAAGTCAAATCATCAAAGAAGCAGATGGTATTTTGATTGGAGCCAGTAATGGTTTGTCTATCGCAGAGGGATATAATATTTTTGCAGATGACGCATGGTTTCAGGAAAATATGGGAGATTTCAGAGATAAATACGGACTGCGTTGTGTTTTACACGGATTTTCAGTGCCAATGAAGGTAGAAGAAAAGTGGGCGTTTGTAAGCAGACTTGTTAAGGCAAAAGCTATGCAGGATGAGCCGAGTGAGATTATGAAAAACATCTATGCACTAGTAAAGGATAAAGAATATTTCGTAGTAACTTCCAATGCGGAGGATCATTTTGTGCCGGCAGGTTTTGAGGCAGACCGTGTTTTTGAAATGGAAGGGAAATTAACCCAGATGCGGTGCAAGAACAGATGTCATGACGAGGTCTATCCTAATCAAAAAGCAGTTCTCGCCATGACAGAAGAGGAAGTAAACGGAAGAGTACCCAAAGAGTTACTGCCGAAATGTCCAAAATGCGGTGGAGATATGGAAGTAAATTGGGGTGAGATGTCCTCGTTTACAGAAACGAAAAATTGGAAGGAAAAGGCTGCCCGCTATCAAGAATTTATTCAGAATTTACATGGAAAGAAGCTGGTAATTCTGGAATTTGGCATTGGTTGGAGAAATCAGATGATTAAAGCTCCTTTGATGCAGCTTGCAGCAGTAGAACCACAGGCAAGATATATCACATTTAACAAGGGCGAAATCTACATTCCAGAGGAAATCAAAGAAAAATCCATCGGTGTGGATGGTAATCTTACGGTAGCGTTAAAGGAAATCAGAAAGGGAATCTAAGGAAAATGACAAGAGAAGAAAAAGCAGTATATTACAAACATAATGGATTTAATTGCTGTCAGTCGGTTATCAAGGCTATGATCGATTTATCAGATTCTGATAAAGAAATACTGACGAATGCTGCATCCGGATTTGCGGTAGGTATGGGAGGTATGGAAGCAACTTGTGGTGCATTGATTGGAGCAACCATGATGGCGGGAATTGTAAAGCCAGGGAAGAAAAGTGCGATAACGGCACGGGAGATATTAAACAAATTTCAGGAATATTCAGGTGCAACCATATGTAAAGAACTAAAGGGAAAGGATACAGGTGTTGTACTCTGTGAATGTGATGATTGCATTCGCAATGCAATACGGGCTTTTGACGAGGTGTTGCCAATGGAATCAGGAAGGGAAGGACAGACTAAGTAAAGTGGTTAAAGATATTACAGTTGTGAGATAGGAGAATGAAAAAAATGAGCTGTTATGAAAATTTGGTAATGAAAACACAAATGAACTATTCCAGACACTATAGTACCTATGCATCCGGCGGTACTGCTGTAGTGTTGAGCAAACAAAAACCACTTCCTTATGAGGAACAGATTCAGGAATTTGTTCGCAGAGTGCAGGAGGCAGAGTGTATCGTAGTAGGCGGAGCATCCGGTTTATCAGCGGCTGGAGGTGGTGACTTTTATTATAGTGATACCCCTTCTTTTCGTGAGCATTTTGGAAAATTTGCAGATAAGTATGGATTCAAAGGTGCTTTTAGCGGAATGATGCATCGGTTTTCTACAAGAAATGAACACTGGGGATATGTGGCAACCTTTTTAAATACTACACAAAATGCCCCTATCAGAGAGCCATATCTGGATTTGGATAGAATCTTGCAGGGAAAGGACTTTCATATCTTAACGACTAATCAGGATACACAGTTTGTAAAGATTTATCCGGAAGAAAAGGTCAGTGAGATTCAGGGAGATCATCGTTTCTTCCAGTGTTCCCAGTGCTGTCAGGATGAAACATGGGATGCCGTACAACCTGTGGCAGATATGATTGCGGCTATGGGAGAGGGGACAATGGTGCCGGATGAACTGATTCCTCGCTGCCCTCATTGTGGTGCGGAAATGTTTCCGTGGGTAAGAGGATATGGGAATTTTCTGCAAGGGAAAAAATACGAAGAAGAATATGAGAAAATCTCAAAATACATTCAAAAGAACAAAGATAGAAAAATTCTCTTCATAGAACTTGGAGTAGGGCGCATGACACCGATGTTTATACAGGAACCGTTTTGGGAACTGACAAACAGCTTGAAAGATGCATATTATATCTCCGTAAATTCAGAATATCAGTTTTTGCCGGAATTCATTGAAGATAAGGGGATTGCTATTTTGGGAGATATAGGAACAGTGTTAAAAGATTTGCGGAAAGCAAAAGAGGAAAGTGCATTTGTATAGGATACTTGTTCTTGATATTCCACTTAATGGAGAAACATTAGAATATTGATTGATACAAAACTGCACTCAGGGATATTGTGGGTGCAGTTTTGCATTAAAATTATTGATTACGATACAGTTTCTGATATGCAGTAGGTAATATCTGAAATATATCTCGGAAAGCCGATGCAAATTTACTTTGGCTTTTATATCCCACAGCGGCGGCAATTTCCGAAATAGATTTATCTTCCTGCAACAGCATATTCGATGCCAACTTCATACGGTATTCTTTCATGTAAGAAGCGATGGGCATTCCATAGACTGCTTTGAAAACGGATTTCAAAGTAGTGGTGTTCATCAGGTACTGTTTTGACAACTCTTTAATAGTATAGTGGCGTTTTAGGTCGGATGTCATCAGACTGTGAATTTCTTTGATAGTCTCCACCTGTCCGGAAACATACTGGTTCAATCTTTTTGTATTTTCTAAATCCAGCATATCTAAAAACAACAGCAACTCTTGAACTTTTAATTTGAAATAAGGTAAGTACATTCTTTCTGGCAAATCATATAATTCTGAAAAAATATGTTCGATTTTCTCGCTGGCTGGCATAGCAATATGCCCCTTTTGTTCACAAAATTTTGCGTAGAGGTTATTTCCGTTGATGCCTGCTTCAGAAAGAATGTCTGGTGGTGTAGCAGTCAGCACATCCAAATCAATGAAGACGGATACACCTTGATAATATCCTAATGGCAGGTTCATGGCAGAATCTGCACATGAATGCAGTGTGTGGAGAGATAAATCTCCGGGACCCAAATATATTGTGGATTGATCCTGCATTTTCCAGCCCATTCTTCCACTTCGGCAGTGATTAATCTGTATAGCAGAGTGGACAGGTCTATGCTGAAATTCAAAATAATTTGCATAGTAATAATTAAAAGAAAGTTCGATTCCGGGAAAAACAGAATAGGTATTTACTAGCCCCCTTCCATCGGAGCAATAGCGAAAATTCTTATTGAAAACAGTGTTTTCATGTGTACTGTTATGGCGGTTTATGATGATTTTTCCATTTGGAATATCTTTCAAAATATCTTCCGTATTTTTATCGTGTTTTCGTGTCATTTGATACCTCCGTTTGATGCTCTGTGGAATCGGATAAGGAAATTAATCTTTCAAGACAGCTATGCAGAGTGTGAACCTGTGGGGTATCAGCAGCTTTATAATAGACTTCCTTTCCACTTCGATGGCTGACAATCAGCCGTCGGGTTTTTAATTGTCTTAGATGATGAGATACAGCAGGACTGCTCATACCAACAAGGGAAGACAGGTTGATTACGCATTCTTCATAGTGACATAAAATCCAAAAAATACGCAGTCTGCTTTCATCACTAAGTAATCCGAATAGTTCAGAGGATGTCAGAAATTCCTGTGGAGCAGGGAGCAGAGAAAACAGCTCATCGGCTGATTCGCCATGATTATGTGGCAATGTAATTTGTGTCATATGTTGTACCTCTTTTTTGATTATGATAATGTCTGCAGCAGACATAGGTGCTTGTAGTTAAATCTTTCCTCTAGTATAACGCATGGAAATCAAATTGTGCAGCTTGAATAGAAATGAATTTATCCCAAACGGAAACTTACTTTTCAAGATAGTTTGAACTTTTTTTATCCCAAATGGAACAGCATTTATCCCGAACGGAACGAACACTGTAATTTCTGTTGACGGAGAGAAAAATAGAAGTATAATAAACTCAAGACGATTAAACGAGTGTTTAATCGTTCGTGAAAATAAAAGGAGATTTTAATCATGAAAAAAACGTACAAAATTGAAGTGGACTGTGCAAACTGTGCGAATCTGATGGAGAATGCAGCACGTAAGACAGATGGTGTTTCAGCAGCAACCGTAAACTTTATGACACAGAAGATGATTGTGGAGTTTGAGGAAGGAAAAGAGCCGGGAACCGTTATGAAAGATGTTTTAAAGGCTTGCAAGAAGGTAGAACCGGATTGTGAGATTGCTCTTTGATTTTTAGCTGACCAAGTAACCGGAAAAGCACCCTTGAAAAGCCTGGACAGTTTCGAGGGTGTTTTTTTAAATAAATATTAAACTATTAAGCAATAATTGAAAGGAGATAGAAATGGACAGTGTTATTTTTAATATATTATTTTTAGCTGTCATTCTTATGGCAATTATTTTTCTCATAATTGGAAATAAACAAAATTCCGGAATGACAAAAAAGCAAAAGACTATGCTGGTGCGGATACTGGCAGCCACGGTAATATTGCTGGTATTGCAGTCTTTATCAGCAGAAACTTTTAGTAAATTAGATCAATTCTTATTCCCGTCTGCAGGGCGGTGGATACGGTTGCTCTGTTATCTGATTGATTACGCTATCATTGGCTACGATATTATAAAAAAAGCATTAAAAGGTATCAAAAACGGACAGGTATTTGATGAAAACTTTTTGATGGCAGTAGCCACAGTAGGTGCGTTATCATTAGCTGTTTATGAAAATGGTGAATATCTGGAGGCAATCGCAGTTATGCTGTTTTATCAGGTAGGAGAATGGTTTCAGCGGTATGCGGTTGGAAAGAGCCGTCGTAATATCAGTGATCTGATGGATATTCGCCCTGATTATGCAAATGTGGAACGGAATAACAAATTGGAGCAGGTTGATCCGGACGAAGTTGGTATTGGAAGTGTTATCGTAGTACAGCCAGGAGAAAAAGTTCCCATTGACGGTATCATTGTCGAAGGCACATCCAGTCTGAACACCAGTGCTTTGACTGGAGAAAGCCTTCCTAGAGAAGCAAACATTGGCGATGAAATTATAAGTGGATGCATTAATATGACTGGCGTACTTAGAATCCAGACCACGAAAGAATTTGGGGAATCCACTGTTTCAAAAATTTTGGATCTTGTGGAAAATGCAAGCTCACGAAAATCAAAATCTGAAGATTTTATATCAAAATTTGCTAGAATCTATACCCCGGCTGTATGTTATGCCGCATTAGCTTTGGCTCTTTTGCCACCGATTGTACGTATGTTCTTTATGGATTTGCCAGCCGATTGGGGAGTGTGGATTTACAGAGCATTGACCTTCTTGGTAATCAGTTGTCCTTGTGCATTGGTAATCAGTATTCCACTTAGTTTCTTTGCAGGAATTGGAGGAGCCAGCAAGGCAGGTGTTTTGGTAAAGGGTTCTAACTATTTGGAAATTTTATCACAGACAAAATATGTTGTATTTGATAAAACTGGAACTTTAACACAGGGCGTTTTTGAAGTAAATGGAATTCATCATAATGAGATGGAGAAAGAAAAGCTGATTGAATATGCGGCGTTGGCAGAGAGTGCTTCTTCCCATCCGATTAGTAAAAGTTTACAGAGAGCTTATGGAAAACAAATTGATCGTTCTCGTGTGACAGACATTCAAGAAATCAGCGGAAATGGTGTCATTGCAAAGGTTGACGGTGTGGAAGTTGCAGCAGGAAATGACAAATTGATGAAGCACATTGATGTAAAGCCACTTAATTGTCATCAGGTGGGAACAATTATACATTTAGCTATTAACGGAAAATATGCCGGGCATATCCTAATTTCCGATATTGTAAAACCACATTCAAAAGAAGCGATAGCGGCACTGAAACGAGCTGGTATTGAAAAGACAGTAATGCTTACGGGCGATGCAAAGAAAGTGGCTGAACAGGTAGCTGCTTCTTTGGGAATTGATCAAGTATACAGCGAACTTCTTCCGGCAGATAAAGTGGCAAAGGTAGAAGAATTATTGAAAATAAAAGGGGCAAGAGATAAACTGGCATTTGTAGGAGATGGGATTAACGATGCTCCGGTATTATCCAGAGCAGACATTGGTATTGCAATGGGAGCTATGGGCTCTGATGCAGCCATAGAAGCCGCCGACGTAGTGCTTATGGATGATGATCCTATGAAGATAGCAACTGCCATTAAGATTTCCAGAAAGTGTCTGAAGATTGTATATCAAAATATTTCAGTAGCCATTGGCGTAAAACTGATTTGTCTGATTCTTGGAGCAGTAGGAATTGCCAATATGTGGCTTGCAATTTTTGCAGATGTAGGTGTGATGATTCTGGCTGTATTAAATGCGATTCGGGCATTGTTTGTAAAGAAACTGCAATTGTAAAGAGCCAATTTATGATGCTGTCTGGAATGAACCTTATGAAGAAGATTATAAGGTTGTGATGAGTCATATCGAAAATATAAGCAGCAATCAGTAGAAAAAATTAACCGTACACTGATTACTGCTTATATTTTGTTTTCCAGACCTAAAAGGTATTCACAAGATACATGAAAAAATTCTGCCAGAGCCACTACTTCATAATCCGGTACAAATCGTGTCCCTTGTCCAATAAGGTTTTTGGAATTGTTTTCTTTATTCCAGTAAAGTAGAGTTTGCCCCGCTTAATATCCCGCACCAGTTCCGCTAAGCCATATTTGACTCTTGGCGGCTGCTCCTGATAATCATGGAGATATGCCAGCCCATCATCAATCATTTGCCGTAGGCTGTTTGTTAAGACTTTCTGTGAAATGCCGTCAATACTACACTGCAGTTAATTAATTCTTTGCATGTAACTTCTTATACTGCGAAGGATTTACTCCGGCTATTTCTTTAAAAACGCGGTTGAAGTGTGTGAGGTTGGAAAATCCGGTCAGCGTTGCAACCTCGGTGACATTTTTATCAGTTTCCTTGAATAAACGTTCTGCGTTCATTATGCGCGTGTGTTTTATATAGTCAACAACAGTACGGTTAGTATTTTTCTTAAATTCACGACAAAGATAGTAAGTACTTATATGAAACATATCTGCAAGAACATCAAGTGATATGTCATGTTCATAGTTGTTGTTGATATAGTTAATAATCTGCGTTGTTCTATTATGTCTTTCAATACCAATGGTGCTCTCTTTCATTTCAAGAACTATAATAATTATAAGATTCACAAGTGCTTCCATCTGTTCCTGCTTGTATGCTGAGGCTGAGTTCTGGGCTTCAAGAAAATAGTACATAAGCCTTCTTAACATTTTTAATGATTCAGTATCAGACTTGTATACACAGTATGAAGCTGCAAGCTTCTGCCTCAGGGCATCGGAGGAGATTATGTCCGGTCTGAAATAAAGTACAATCCTTGAAAATGTGCATCCTTGTTCACTGTAGGAACGATGCATAGTCTGAGGTGGGAATATAATACAATCACCAGCCTCGGTTTTATACAATTTATCGTCTATATAGTGATATCTTTCACCATTATCTAAAAAATACAATTCATAATAATCGTGATAGTGCGAACGTATCATATTATCGTTGACGCTGGCCGTATGTGCTGCAGCTATGGATTCACCAAGTGACATAAGGTTCTGTGCTACATCTATCATAATAATCTTCTCCAATTCTATGTTTATTAAGAGCTGTTCTAAAGCTGCTCTTAACATATTCCCAGATATATTAACCGTGTAATAATTGTTTATATAAAGCAATATTTATACATTTCACAACTGCATAATTATATTTAATATATTATAAGTAGTATACAACTAAAAGCTTGAAAGTGCAAGAAATGTAAAAAAACCAATTTATCCTGTCAATATCTGTATAGTTTTAATTATTGAATAGTTGTATAAATTAATTATAAACAAAACATAAACAAGAGATTATCAGATTACTGAAAGGAGATAAAAAATAGTATGAGAATATGTTATAAGGCAGGAAATGTAACCTATAACACTAACTATTATTCGGTTATTACAGATTCGGTAGAAATAAGAATATGGTTTCTCACAGATGAAATAATCAGAATAAGAGCCGGCTTTGATGGAGACTGGGATGAAGCTTCATATAGCCTTGCTATGACAGCATGGGACTCAAGAACAGATGAGTTTTTAAAGGGCTATAGAAAAAGAGTTGAAGTGGCATACTCAGAGCTTGTGGATGGAGCTGACAAGGCAGTTATTTGCGGAAGTAAGCTTCGTATAGAAATTGAAAAGAATCCATTCCGTATATGTGTATATGATAAAGATGGAACATTATTACATGCAGATATTACAGATCTTGCATATAGAGAGGATTCAAATAAAAGGCGGATACATACAAGCCAGATAGAAGCGGATGACTACTTTTATGGCTTTGGTGAGAAAGGGGGAGATATTAATAAGGCTGAAAAGTATATGAATATGGCTCCTGGTGATGCAATGGGCTATAATCCTAAGGAAACAGATTCGTTGTATAAGCACATCCCATTTTATATAAAGCTTTCAGGCTCAACCCATAAGGCAGTTGGATATTTCTATCATACAACAGCAGAATGTGACTTTAATATGGGACGTGAAAAGAGAAATTACTGGCATCGTTACTCAAGCTTCAGATCAGATGCCGGAGATATAGATCTCTTTCTTATAGCAGGACCTTCAATAGGAGAAGTAATAAGCAGATATACAGATCTTACAGGTAAGTCAATACTTCTTCCAAAGGCAGCACTTGGATATCTTGGTTCTTCAATGTATTATCCAGAGCTTCCTAAGGATTGTGATGATGCGATACTTGAATTTATAGATACTACCAGAGAAGAAGGAATTCCTGTAGATGGTTTCCAGCTTTCATCAGGATATTGTGCAGTAGAGACAGAGCAGGGAATTAAAAGATGCAGCTTTACCTGGAATCATAAAAGATTCAAGAATCCAGAAGAATGGTTTGCAAAAATGAAGGAAAAGGGCATAGTTGTTTCACCTAATGTCAAACCTGGAATGCTCCTGGTTCATCCGTATCTGGAGGATATGAAGAAAAAGGATATGTTTGTATATGACAGCATAAAGGATGAACCCGGTAAAGGTACATGGTGGGGTGGAACTGGAATATTTGTAGATTTCACCAAAGAGCAGACAAGAGAATACTGGAAAGAATACCTGAAAGAGGGACTTATAAAGTATGGCTGTGAATCAGTATGGAATGATAACTGTGAATATGATTCTATGGTTGATAAGGATGCAAGAGTGTATTTTGAAGGTAAAGGAAGTACTATTGGTGAGCTAAAGCCGGTAATGAGTAATATCATGTGCCAGCTCTCTAATGAGGCAGTAACGGAATATAATGAGAATATAAGACCATTTTCAGTATGCCGTTCGGGACACGCAGGTATACAAAGATATGCACAGGTGTGGGCAGGAGATAATCTTACATGCTGGGATGCATTAAAGTATAACATAGCAACTATACTTGGCATGGGACTTTCTGGCGTTGCAAATCACGGCTGTGATGTAGGTGGATTCTATGGAGAGTCACCAGAGCCTGAGCTTTTTGTAAGATGGGTGCAGAATGGTGTGTTCATGCCAAGATTTTCAATACATTCAGTAAATACTGATAATACAGTTACGGAGCCATGGATGTATAGTGGAATGAAGGATTATATTAGAACTGCAATTAAACTCAGATATTCTATGTCTCCTTATCTTTATTCGCTTGAATACAGAGCACATAAGACAGGGCTTCCTATTATGCAGCCAATGTTTATGGTATTCCAGAACGATAGTAATACATATAATGAAGGCGTGGATTTTATGTGGGGCGATTCATTACTTGTAGCAAATGTTGTAGAAAAGGGTGCAGAGATAAGAGAGGTATATTTACCTGATACAGGAGATAAAAATATACGTTTTTATGATTATTATACCAGAAACGAATATGAAGGCGGCCAGACTATAAAAGTACCTGTGGATATAAGTTCAATTCCAATGTTTATAAAGAGTGGGGCTATTATTCCGATGGCTGGTAATGAGCTTAACAATCTTATGAATGATAAGGTTGATTCACTTCATATAATAATGGCACCTGATATAGATTCTTCATTCACTATATATGATGATGATGGAAAAACTAATGATTATAATAATGGCAGCTACTTAAAAACTGATATTAGTGTTAAAGCTGGTGCAAAGACATATATCGATTTTGAATATGAAGGCAGTTATGAGAACACAGCAGAAACAATGGAACTTGATGTGATACATAGGGAGAAAGCACCATTCTATGTACAGCTTGATGGAAAGGAAGTGCCACATTTCCTTCATAGAAGAAAATATGAGGAGAGTGATATCGGATGGTATTACAGCCAGACTAAGAAATCAGTACAGGTAAAGTATCCTAATCCAAAGAAAAACCATCAGGTGCTTATATCATTTGAAGTCTTTGATATGATTGGAATGTAATAGCATCAGGCAAAAGCAGGCTGTTACGAGCAAGAGAAATAGTGCAATGCACAACTTCAGGTTATTGTGCACATGACCTGGAGCTGACATATAAAAAATGAGTGCACAGAAATGAGGTATAATATGTTGAAAAAAATGAAAAAATATATTGCTGTTTTGCTTACAGTTACACTTATATGTTCATTTGGGCTGACAGGCTGTGGAACAAATAGCGCATCAAACAGTAAGGAAGCTACTGCAGAAAATCCTATGGTATTAACGCTGGCACATGGTTTGTCAGAAAGCCATACAGTACATATAGCTATGCTGCAGTTCGCAGAAGAGGTTAAGCAGAAGACTAACGGAAGAATAATAATCAAGATATTCCCTAATGGACAGCTTGGTTCAGAGACAGAGAATCTTGAGCAGCTTCAGGCAGGTGTTATTGCTATGACAAAGGTATCAGCACCAGGTCTTGCAACATATAATGATGCTTATAATACATTTGGTCTTCCTTATATATTTAGTAATATTGATGAGTTTTATAAAATAATGGATTCTGATAAAATGCAGGATTTCTTCCTGTCATCAGAAGATGATGGATTCGTAACCTTAACATACTTTACATCAGGCTCCCGTTCATTCTACACAAAAGATAAGCCTATACGTAAGCCAGAGGATCTTAAAGGAATAAAGATACGTGTCCAGGATATGAAGTCACAGACGGATATGCTTACAGCACTTGGTGGAACACCGGTAGCAATGTCCTATGGCGACATATATACATCCCTTTCAACAGGTATTATAGATGGAACAGAGAACAATGAAACAGCGCTTACAACAGGTAAGCATGGTGAGATATGTAAGGTGTATTCGGTTGATGAGCATGCCATGATACCTGATGTTATGGTTATGAGCTCAAAGGTATGGAATAATATAGAGCCGGATGATCAGAAGATTATACTGCAGTGTGCAAAGGATGCTACACAGTCTCATAAGGTTATGTGGGACAAGGCAATAGATGAGGCAGTAGCACAGGCAAAGGATATGGGTGTTGAATTTATTTATGATGTAGATAAGGAAGCATTCAGAAGTGCAACAGCAGGTCTTGTTACCGAGTATAGAAATAAGTATACAGGTGTTGCAGCTTTACTTGACAGAATAGATGAGATAAGGAAAGGAGAGTAACTATGATTAATATACTTGTTAAAGTTAAAAATGTTATGAATAAGATATTATCAGCAGCAAGTGTTGTTCTGCTTGTGTTTATGACTTCGTTAGTATTATGGCAGGTGTTTACAAGATATGTGCTTGGCAAACCAGCGGCATTTACAGAAGAACTTGTTAAATACTCACTTATGTGGACAGCCTTTATAGGTGCTGCATATGCTTTCTTTACAAGAGACCATATGTCACTCACTATTATTAAAGATAAGCTCACAGGTAATAAACGAAAAATATTATTACTGGTTATAGATGTAATTATTCTTTTACTTGCAGTGTTCGTGTTTGTAATTGGTGGATTTAAGCTGGCAATGTCAGCAAGGGCAGAGTATTCAGCACTTCTTGGTATTCCAAGAACACTTGTATATGCGGTATCCCCTGTTTCAGGTATCTTTATAGTAGTTGCACAGATTATTAATATATATGAAGACTTAACCGGTGTTAAGGTAGAATAGGAGGTAAATATGAGTATTGCAGTAACTACAGTAATATTATTTGTTGTATTCGGTGTACTTCTGTTTTTAGGTGTTCCTATTTCAGTAAGTATTATTGCTTCGTCAATTGTAACTGCCATGTCAACGCTGTCATGGGATCAGATAACATTCATAACCATGCAGAAAATGAATTCGGGTGTTGAAAGCTTTTCGCTTTTAGCAGTTCCATTATTCATCCTTGCAGGTAATATTATGAATAATGGTGGTATAGCCAAGAGACTTATTAACTTTGCACAGATATTCGTAGGAAAGATTCCAGGAAACCTTGCACAGGCTAATATTCTTGCAAATATGCTCTTTGGTGCATTATCTGGTTCATCAGTAGCAGCAGCTTCTGCAATAGGAGGATGTATGAGTCCCATTGAAAAAGAGCAGAAGTATGATCCTGCTTATGCGGCAGCAGCTAACATAGCCTCAGCACCAACAGGACTTCTTATTCCACCTACATCGGCATTCATTGTATATTCAACAGTTGCAGGTGGTGTATCTATATCGACATTGTTTATGGCAGGCTATGTACCTGGAATATTGATGGGTGTTGTATGTATGATAGTCGCCTTCCTTGGTGCTAAGAAGTTAGGTATAATGGCTGTTGGAAGAGATAAGTCAGTAAGTATTTTAAAGATATTTGTTGATGCGATTCCATCATTACTTCTTATAATAATTGTTATTGGTGGTATTGTATCAGGTATATTTACAGCAACAGAAGGTGCTGGTGTTGCAGTTCTGTATTGCCTCATACTTTCTATCATATACAAGAGCATGAATTTTAAGACATTTGTAGAGATACTTAAGAAATCAGCTAAGGTGTCAGGAGTAATTCTTTTCCTTATATCAGCATCATCAGCTATGTCATTCGTTATGGCTTATTCTGGAATACCAGCAGCCATAAGTAACGGATTATTAAGTATTTCAACTAATAAGGTTGTAATATTCTTATTAATGAATATTATACTTCTGGTTGTTGGTATGTTCATGGATATTACACCAGCTATACTTATATTTACACCTATCTTCCTTCCTATAGCGCAGAGCTTTGGAATGCCAGATATACAGTTTGGTGTAATGCTTATATTCAATATGTGTCTTGGTAATATTACACCACCTGTTGGTTCTGTATTATTCGTAGGCTGTGGTATTGAAAATGTATCAATCGAGAAAGTAACACCTAAGCTTATACCTTATTTTATTGGTTTAATTATATTACTTATGCTTATTACATTTATTCCAGCGCTGTCACTTGGAGTACCAAAGCTTATGGGACTGATTTAGTATAAAATAACAAGACTTTTTTCCTGATATTATATAAAACAGACATCCGGCCAGGTCGCTTGATAGGACCTGTCCGGATGTTTTGTTAGTTATCTTAGAATTCTGTTTTATTATTTATTTTGTGTTATAATAAATTTTATATTTTTATATTTTTATATTTTTATATTTTTGGATTTTTAGATTTTTGTTGCAGCTTTGTGTGGTACAGTGTGCAGGAAAAAACGATTTTAAATGTGCATATAGACAGCTGACAACACAATAGAAATAAATAACGAATGTAGGAAAAGGAATTAACAGAATGTTATATATAATGAGATATGGGAAAACAGACTGCAATGTACAGCATAAGCTGCAGGGAAGAATAGATATACCAAATAATGAAAAATATATGAAAAATGTACAAAATACATATGTGAAACTATTCTTATATGCTACAATATAATAACAAGATGTGTTAATAACTATACAACAACTTTTAGTGGGTAAGAATGGAGAGAAGTATGAATATATCGTTTTTTTTACAACCAAAGTGCAAGGTAGCATATATTTACAATGATGACACAATAAGACAGGGATTACAGAAGATGAATTATTATGGCTATTCTGCCATTCCTGTTCTTGATGAGAATGAGCATTATGTTGGGACAATCACGGAAGGTGATTTCCTTTGGCATATATGTAGAATTAAACAGAATAACGCAATGGAAGTTGATATAAAGGAATTAGAAAAGCAGAGAGTTAACGAGCTTTATTTCAGACGTAATTATCCAAGTGTTAATGTGGATACATCGATGGAAGCATTGATTGAAAGAATATCTAATCAGAATTTTGTTCCAGTTGTAGACGACAGAGGTGTATTTATAGGAATTATAACAAGAAAAGATGTAATTACATATTTGTCTACTAAGAAGAAAGAGACAGTGCTTCAGAAGATTTCTTAGATGAGAGGCTGAGCAGATTAATTAAGTAATGATATTTATATAGGTATATAATGTTCTATATTAGAATATGATGACTTTTAATAGTAGTATTATTAAAATATTACATTTTAATAGCGTGTAATTGCAACAGGGAAATGTCAACATTAAATATAATTGGGTTGACATTAACAAGCTGAATAACTATACTTATGCGTATGCACGAGGGTTAAAGGATAAGGCTGTTTATTGATAGAATTATCAATTTTACCAGAGTTAGTACTAATTCAATTAGTGTGCAGGAACGGAGTAAAGTATAGGCGTTATGCAGAATGTTACAGAAAATATTGATGTTGGGAAATTATTAGATAATTGGGACGAAACACACGAATTAACCAAAGATGAGGCACTTGCAATTCTTAATTGTGATGATGTATGTCTTGACAAGCTTATTGAAACAGCGTATGCGTTAAGACTTAAATATAAAGGAAAGAAAGTAAGCATACAGCTTCTTACTAATGTCAGAAGCGGTAATTGTTCGCAGAATTGTGCTTACTGTGCTCAGTCGTGTGAGTCACAGGCTCAGATAGAGAAATATAAAAGAGTATCAGACGAGAAGTTGTATGGAGATAATGACCTTGTAGATAATAAACATCTTGCGAGACATTGTATTGGACTTAGCGGTATAAGCTTTACAGATGCTGAGATAGAAGATTTAGCCGGACGTATAAGAAAGATGAAGAAGAACGATACCCAGATATGTTGTTCTATTGGATTTCTTACAGAAAAGCAGGCTTTAATGCTTAAGGAAGCAGGACTTAATAGAATTAACCATAACCTTAACAGCAGCCGTAGATTTTATCCAAATATATGCACAACACATACATATGACCAGAGAATTAATAATATAAGAATGTTAAAAAGAATAGGTTTTGAGATGTGCTGTGGCGGTATTATCGGAATGGGCGAGAACAGGGAAGATGTTGTAGATATGCTTATGGACGTAAAGGAAATCAATCCAGAGTCAGTGCCAATTAATTTTCTTCTTCCAATAAAAGGAACAAGACTTGCAGACAGGGATATATCAGGACTTACACCACAGTATTGTCTTAAGGTGTTATGCCTTGCAAGATTATTAGTTCCTAAGTCAGACATAAGATGTGCGGCTGGACGTGAAGTATACTTTAAGGGAATTGAGCCAACATTATTTAAAGTTGTAGATTCGATATTTGCTTCAGGTTATTTAACAGCAGACGGACAGGGAATAGATGATACTATTAAGATGATAGAAAATGCAGGATTTACGAGTGAGATAGAGAGTAAAGACTGTTAATAGACTTATAGGACAAGATGTGTTGATAGAACAGCCGCCAGCCTTTGAAATTAAATGGTTGGTGGCTGTTTAATCTTTTTAATTAAATACATAATTGAAAGTGGGAGTATTATTGTAGACCATTAATTATTACAATTACTGTTTGTTATTTCTATCAAGTGCAGTAATTGTCTTAGTGGCTGTGTTGAGTGCTTTCGTAATTGCACTGCTGGCTTCGCCCATACCTTTGGCAAGCTTCTGTACTTCTTCAGCAACTACAGCAAAGCCTTTTCCAGCATCACCGGCTCTTGCAGCTTCAATGGAAGCATTAAGTGCAAGTATATTCTGTCGTTTGCTAAATCCGTCTATTAATTTGACCTTGTCATTGGCTGTGGCAAGCTGGCTTGCGGCAGCACTAATTCCTGTTGTAAGTTCATTTAGAATAGTCGAGTTCTGGCGGGTAGTGTAGCTTGCACGGACAAACATATTGATAACATCGCCCAGCAGATTGGCAGAAGCGTCAATCTCCTCTTTAGTACGTACGTTTACTTTTTGCAGAGCATTGATGTACTTATCTTCATTAATTCCGAGTTCACGTGCTGTTGCCCTGAACTTTTCTTCATCTGGGTTCTCAGGAAGAACCTGTCCGCCGATAATATTTCCAAGAACAGTTCCATCATCAAGAGTAATAGGAATACCGAAATCAACTAATCCTGCATGACAAGGATAAACGCCCTTACCGTCACGGTCACATTGCTCACATCTCTTGCGGCCTTCAGCACTTCCTCTGGTAAGATTGATGCAGAATTCAGTGAAATTATAACATTCGCTTATGTACTTGCCGTCTGCACCTACAGCAACAGTTGCCAGCCCGGTACTCTTTGCCCAGTTAGACATAATTTCTTCAAATTTGACCATATCACAAAAATCCTGAATCCTCATAATTAAGTCCTCCAATTAAGGTTTTTATATTTTTTATATTATACTATATTGTCGGTATATTTACATTATATTTTAATCGCAAACTCAAAGAAAAATCAAAAAATTGCCATATGATTTATTGTTAAAAATATAGAATATTATAAGTTTATTTGATTATGAAATTAAACAAATTTAATTATCGGGGTATATATTTTAAATAATTAGCCATAATATTTACAGAATATAAGCCCATATTCCGAAATAGACCTATTTGGGTCAATCGTAACTATCATAAAATCTTTAGTAATAGCATAGCTAAGAGGTTAAGGTAAATGAACAATACCCGTTACGAAGATTTTTGCAATAGAATGAGAGTATATAGAAAAAGACTTGGCTATAATCAGGCAGATATCGGAAAAGAGCTGGGAATATCACAGAATGACTATTCTAAAAGAGAAAATGGACTGATAATGATTTCGTATGATAATTTAAAAAAATTGCAGGAAATTGGAATGGACATTGATGAGCTGGTTTCGGGAAAGAGAGACGATATTGATACTAAAGATTTGGACGAGCTTATAAGTGACTGTGAAAGTGAAGAACTTAAAGATATGACTATGCGTATGGTTGCTGAATGTATAAAATATTATCGTGTTAATGACACTAAGAATAAAGACAATGATACGCAGAATGATAGAATGTTTGATTTTATGTTGAAGCAGTGGGATGATTTTTCAATGCTTGAATATGTAAGGCACGAAACGCATTATTCACAGGAGGTTATGTCTGAAAAGCTGGGACTGACAAGAAAGAAGTACAGAAAATACGAAAAAGAGATTATGTATCCTGATGCAGATACTCTTGTTCAGATGTATAATTTGTACAAATGCAGACCATCAATGTATCTTAATATGTATGACAGAAGATATTACGTTATGCAGAACGTATGGATGGAGTTGGATGATAACCAGCGTGACAGAATATTAAGAATGGTCAAGGCGATAAAGAATATAATATAGAAAAAGGAGTACCTGTAAATGCAAGACACAAACAATGTTAAGCATTTGCGGGTACATTTTTTATGTAAAGGAGCTTCTAATAGAATTTCCTATTATATAAAAGGCACAATAAAATATCACACAAAATAATATTGTTGCAGCTTTACAGAGTATGATAAAATATATTGTGCATTGTACATTTATTTTATAATAAACAGATGATAATCAATGTGTGGTGGTTACAATTTCATTTGTTATAATGTAAATTTATGTGTAATAATAATCAGAGTAAGTAGAAAGAAAAAATATGAGAACAGTACAGCAATATTATGATGACAATAGAGATAAAATCCTTTTTGATGTAAGAGCATTAGAGGAGTATGAGAAAGAGACCATAGAAGCTTCCATACATTATTACTGGGAAGATATGATAAAAGTTCTTGAAGATAATAAGGAAGAATTTGAGGCAAAGTATTCAAAGGATACACCAATATATATTCTTTGCTACACTGGACAGAAAAGTGAAGAAATAGAAGATATACTTGATGAGATGGGCTATGAAGCTTACAGCCTTGATGGTGGATTTGTCGCATATCTAAGATGGAAGTTTAATAAATATCTTGAGCAGGATAAAGAAAGCGGCAATAATACTTCAGAAGAAAATGTTAAAGAGATTGAGCGGAGCATAGTAAAGAAGTTCCGCAAGCCAATATGGAGAAAGTTCACACAGGCTCTTAATGAATATGATCTTATTCAGGACGGCGATAAGATAGCTGTCTGTATATCAGGCGGTAAAGATTCAATGCTTATGGCGAAGCTTTTTCAGGAGTTGAAACGTCACGGAAAGAATAATTTTGAACTTGTATTCTTAGTTATGAATCCGGGTTATAACGACCTTAACTACAATGTAATACTTAACAATGCAAAGATATTAGATATTCCAATTACAGTATTTAAGACAGAGATATTTGATACTGTAGTAGATATTACAGAGTCGCCTTGTTATTTGTGTGCAAGAATGAGGAGAGGATATCTTTACAGCAAGGCAAAGGAACTTGGTTGTAATAAGATTGCTCTTGGACATCATTATGATGATGTGATAGAAACAATTCTTATGGGTATGCTTTATGGTGCACAGGTTCAGACAATGATGCCTAAGCTTCATAGTACGAATTTTGAGGGAATGGAGCTTATAAGACCTATGTATCTTATAAGAGAAGCTGATATTATTCACTGGAAAGAATATAATAATCTTGAGTTCATACAGTGTGCCTGTCGATTTACAGAGGGATGTGCTTCCTGTGGTGGTACAGGAAAAGGTTCTAAGAGGGCAGAGATTAAGCAGCTTATAAAAGATCTGACCAAGGTAAGTCCGTATATAGAAAAGAACATATTCAGAAGTGTAGAAAATGTTAATATTGATACGGTAATTGCTTACAAGAAGAAGGGGCAGCGACACAGCTTCTTAGATGAATATGATATAACAGATGATAAGTATGCTGGTAACGCAGAGGTTGATAATTCAGAGAATACATCTAAAGAATTGAATAAATCAGACATAAACTCAAGCGGACAGTTAAGTGAATATCACACTGATGAAACAATTGAATTAGATAAAACAGGTAGTGCTCAAATAATGTCATTGAACAAATCGGATATAGATGAAGCCGATATAAGTGAGAACACTTTAGCCAAATATGAAAAGTTAAAGTCAATTATTAAGGACTGTGGTAAAATAGCAATCGCGTTTTCTGGCGGGGTTGACTCGACATTTTTAACCAAAGTTGCAAAAGATGTATTAGGAGAAAATGCTGTTGCAGTTACGATAAGTTCAATTCTTGTTACAGATGATGAACTTAAAGAAGCTGATGATTTCTGCAAGGCTGAGAATATAGAACATCTTATATATAAGGCAGATGTATTATCGATTCCGAGCTTTGAGAATAATCCACCAGACAGATGTTACATTTGTAAGAAAGCGATATTTACTAATGTGCAGAATCTTGTAGGTGAGAGAGGCATTAGTGTAATTGCAGAGGGAACAAATGTTGATGATGACGGTGATTACAGACCTGGTATGAGAGCCATAAAGGAACTAGGAGTAAGAAGTCCTTTAAAAGAGGCAGGTCTTACCAAGGCTGAAATCAGGGAATTATCTTGTATGTTAGGCTTAAAGACGTGGAATAAACCATCGTGTGCGTGCCTTGCTTCAAGATTTGCGTATGGTGAGGTTATTAATAAAGACAAGCTTGATATGATTTACAGTGCAGAATGTTATATAAGAAGTCTGGGATTTGAGCAGTTCAGGGTAAGATTACAGGATGGAATTGCAAGAATTGAATTAAGACCAGCAGATATACAGAAGTTTATTGAAAACGGAATAAAGGATAAAGTATCAGAGAAGCTTCACGCACTTGGATTTAAGTATGTATCCCTTGATTTGGATGGTTACAGGCTTGGAAGTATGAATGAAGTATTGAACAGACAGGAAAGAGGTAACAATGGCGGTAGCTCATTATAATTGTGATTATTGCAATAATATGGTATATGATGAAGAAACGGAGCAGTTCGTGTGTGATGTAGATATGGACGAGGATGATTATGCAAGGCTTCTTACATCTGAGTATAAAGAATGTCCATATTATCAGAGCAATGATGAATACAAGATTGTAAGACATCAGATGTAGTTTTATATAAAATATAATTAATAGTGGCAGATATTTCGATATATTTATTAGAAAGATATGCCTGGAAGGAAGTGAGTGAATGGATGATAAGAGATACGCTGTACTTATCGACTCAGATAATATTTCATCAAAATATATTTCGGACATTCTTGATGAAATGACAAAGTATGGCGTAATAACTTATAAAAGAATATATGGCGACTGGACAAGTACACAGGCAAGCAAATGGAAGAAAGAGCTTATGGAGAACTCCATAACACCTATACAGCAGTTTTGTAATACAGTAGGCAAGAATGCAACAGACTCAACGCTTATAATTGATGCTATGGATATTCTTTATACGAATAATGTTGACGGTTTCTGTATTGTATCTTCTGATGGTGATTTTACAAGGCTTGCAAGCAGGCTTAGAGAGTCGGGAATGGACGTTATCGGTATGGGTGAGAGCAAGACACCACGTTCATTCAGGGCCGCTTGTTCGGTATTTACAGACCTTGAGCTTCTTCGTGAACAGGCACACGAAGATGAGCCAGATAGTAAGCCGGTTAAGAAGACAGAAAGAAGCAATATTATTAAGCAGTCTAAGATAGAAAATGCAATTATTGAGATTATTCAGGAGAACGACAATAAAGGCAGGCAGACAGGGCTTGGTGAGCTTGGAAGCCGTTTACAGAAGAAATATTCTGATTTCGATGTAAGAAATTACGGTTACAGTTCATTGTCTACATTTCTTGAGGAAATGGAAAGTCTTGAATTAAAGAAGTTCAATAACACGGTTCTTGTCAGACTTAAGGAAGACAAGAATATGAAAGAGCAGGTTATGGAGTATGCAGTGAATTATGTAAAGAGTTCAGAAAATGCAGTGGAACTTGGAGCATTAGGACAGAAAATCCATATGAATTATCCTAACTTTAAGGTTAAGGAGTATGGTTATTCTACACTCAGCAAATTTATTGCAGGCATAAAATGTTTAAAAATAACAGCAACAGATGAAAACCGTAGAATGGTTTCAATAAAATAAACTAAAGTTAGTCATAAAGACAGGAAAGGAATATTATGAATAAAATAGCAAGTTTTACAGTTAATCACTTGGATTTACTTACAGGAGCATATGTATCAAGAAAAGATTATCAGGGAGATGTAGTTCTTACAACATTTGATTTAAGATTTACAAGACCTAATGTAGAAGCACCTATGGATACAGCAGGTATTCATACAATAGAACACCTTGTAGCAACATTTTTAAGGAACCATAAGGTATGGGCAGACAAGACTATATATTTTGGACCAATGGGTTGCCGTACAGGATTTTATGTAATATTTGCAGGTGACCTTGAGTCAGAGGATATAATTGATGTGTTAAGGGAAGCTGCTGATTTCGTACTGGATTATGAGGGTGAGATACCAGGATATTCACCAAGGGACTGCGGTAATTACCTTGATAATAACCTCACACTTGCAAAGATATATATGAAGAAGTATAAGGAAGAAGTTCTCGATAACCCAGTACCAGAAAGACTTCATTATCCACAGTAAAATAGATGGGAGCTTCTAAATTACAGCAAAAACAGAAGAAAATGATTGAAGGGAACCTGTTTTGATGGAAAATATGGATATACAGATTATAAAATCAAGACGCAGAACAGTTTCAATAGAAGTTCATACAGATGGAAGTGTTATATTAAGAGCACCTGACAGGATAACGAAGAAGGAGCTTGATATATTTATTGACAAGCATATGTCTTGGATTGAGAGCAAACAGCAGTTGATGAAGGAAAGAAAAGAAGAAAAAATTCCTACCAATGCAAAGGCTTTTGATACGCTCACATCTAAGGAACGTGCTGTAATAAGGGACACATTTATAAGAAAAGTAGAATATTACAGTAAGATTATGAATGTGACTGTTGGAAGGGTTACAATACGCAATCAGAAGACACGCTGGGGAAGCTGTAGTTCCAAGGGAAATGTTAATTTTAATTACAATTTGTATTATATGCCGGTAGAATTGTTGGATTATGTAGTGGTGCATGAGCTTTCGCATAGAAAATATATGAATCATTCGCAATCATTCTGGTGTGAGGTTGAAAAGTACTGCCCAGAATATAAGTTATGCCGCAGGAGGTTGAAAGACTACACACTTTCAATATAATAATTTGGACGGGGCATTAATTAAAATGTCTTATTATGCAGCATAAACGTATTTTTGAGCATATCCCTTAAATTATAATAATCTGATTATTAGTAGGAGGTAATAAAACTATGAAAATTCCATTTAAAGTAGATTTGACAGGCAAGACTGCAATTGTAACAGGGGGAAGTGGAACACTATGTTCAGCAATGGCGTATGGACTTGCTGTAAGCGGTGCGAAGGTTGCAATAATCGGACGTAATAAGGATAAGCTTAATAATGTCACAGATGAGCTTATTAACAATGCTAAGACAGAATACAGCAAAGACATTGTTGTTAAAGGGTATAGCTGTAATGTAATTGATAAGGAAGAACTTAATAAAACTTATGAAATAATTAAGAGTGAGCTTGGAAGCTGTGATATTCTTATCAATGGAGCTGGCGGCAATCAGCCGGGTGCTATTACATCAATAGAGATGTTAAAGAAAGAAAAAGGAGAAAATGATTACTCTTTCTGGAATCTTGATGAGGATAATATAAGAGATGTTATGGATCTTAATTATATGGGAACACTTCTTCCGATACAGGTATTTACTAAGGATATGGTTGAAAAGAGAAGCGGAAGCATTATTAATATAGCATCTGTTACATCAATTTTACCACTTACAAAGGTAATGGCTTACGGCAATGCCAAGAGTGCAATACTTAACCTTACACAGTGGCTGGCAGTCCATTTTGGAGAAAGCGGAATAAGATGTAATGCAATCGCACCGGGATTTTATGCGGCTGAACAAAATCACGCATTATTATTTAATGAAGATGGTACATACACTGACAGAGCAAGAAAGATAGTTGCAGGAACTCCAATGGGAAGATTTGGTAATCCAGAGGAACTTATCGGAGCGGCATTATTCCTTGCAAGTGATGATGCGGCTGGATTTGTAAATGGTATTGTGTTGCCAGTAGACGGCGGCTATAGTGCGTACAGTGGCGTTTAATAAATAATTTTAATAATTATCAGATATAAAGGTATATATGTTGATATAAAATGCCGATATTCTAAATATAATAAAAGTTAAATGGTACAAAAGTATTATATGAGGAGGATAATGGTATGAAATTAGGAGAGGCAATACCAAATTATCAGGCATATCGCAATGAATTACAGGACAAGAAGACCAGCATATATAAGCAATATAAAAAAACAAAGGAAAAGGCTGAGCGTACCAATGATGAAGAATGGATACAAAAGGCAGCAGAGCTTGAGCTTTCATATAAGGAAGCAACTGATGATTTTGACAAGTATGAGAATGTTCTTAACTCGCTTAGGGAGCAGTGGTGTGCAGCAGCAAATACAGAAAACGACAAAGCACTTGCTGACCCTGAGACAGGACTGGGGGCTACACTTGGTAAGATAATGACTACAATTGCAAGAATGTGTGCAGGTGACAAAGTTCCTTATTCAGATGAAAAGAAGGTTATGGAATATGACGATAAAATGTATGCAAGAGCCAAGCAGGCACAGATGATTATGGCATCAATGAAGAAAAAGCAGAAGGAATACGATTCACTCTGGGATAAAGAGGGTGGAGAGTATGACCCTGAGGGTGTAGCTGATAATACAGAAGCACAGGGAGAGCTGCCAGATATCCCATCATCGGACGGAGACAGTACGGATACAGGTGAAGCAGTATCAGATAGTGAATAATTAATAAAATGGAGTGTCATATGAAACATAATCGATACTTTATGCAGGTATTAACAGTATATCAGTTATCTGCGTATTGTATGAATTGTTTCCTGTGACACTCCATTTTTGTCTTATAAGTCTATAATCCTTTATTATTAATATAAATACATATTATAAAGTAAGTACTTATTAATAATTAAATATGTTATAAATTAAACATATATATTAAAATAAGTACTTGCTTATTAAGTATTAAATATGCAGTTGATATTAATTAAATTAAGATTAATTAAACTTCAAATAAAAGATCACCATAGCTTGGGAATGGCCAGAATTCCTTATCAACGATCATTTCAAGCTTATCAGCAGGAGCTCTTAATTCGTCCATAGTTGTCTTAACTTCATCTCTGAAGTACTTAGCCTGTTCTGTAATGTCAGTAACATCAGCAGCCTTAGCTGTAACATCAATAAGCTTAGTATAAGCAGCCTTCATATCCTTTAAGTAACCAGAAACTTCTGCAAGTAAATCAGCCTGAACAGAAGCATCAGCACCAGCTTCCTTAACAGTAAGAACTGAGTTAGCAAGCTCTGTTGTGTAAGAAATAACTGAAGGAATAATCTGCTTTCCAGCCATATCAATCATTGTCTTAGCTTCAATGTTTATAGCCTTTGCATAAGCTTCATACTTAATCTCAGCTCTTGACTTTAATTCAGCCTCTGTAAATACACCAAAGCTTTCAAAAAGCTTAACGGCCTTAGGAGTAGTAAGGGCAGGAATAGCATCAACCATAGATCTGATATTTGGAAGACCTCTTCTTTCAGCTTCTTCTACCCATGCATCTGAGTAACCATTACCATTAAATACGATTCTATGATGGTCAGTAAAGAGCTTCTTGATAAGATCATGAACAGCCATATCGAAGTTTTCTACTCCATCAAGCTGGTCAGCGATTTCCTTAAAGCTTTCTGCAACGATTGTGTTAAGAACTACGTTAGCAGGAGCAATTGAATCTGATGAACCTACCATACGGAATTCAAACTTATTACCAGTAAATGCAAATGGTGAAGTTCTGTTTCTATCAGTAGCATCCTTGTTAAGGTCAGGAAGTGTAGAAGCACCTGTCTTTAACTTACCCTTCTGGATAGAGCTTGTTGCATCACCCTTATCAATAAGCTGCATAACAACATCCTCAAGCTGCTCACCAAGGAACATAGAGATAATAGCTGGAGGTGCCTCATTAGCTCCAAGTCTGTGGTCATTACCAACGTCAGAAGCAGATTCTCTTAAAAGATCAGCGTGTTTATCAACAGCCTTCATAACAGCACCGAGTACAAGTAAGAACTGGATATTTTCGTGAGGTGTCTTGCCAGGTTCGAGAAGGTTGATACCATCATCAGTTGTGATTGACCAGTTATTGTGCTTACCAGAACCATTAACTCCGGCAAATGGCTTCTCGTGGAGAAGGCATACAAGACCATGTCTGTAAGCAACTTTCTTCATAACCTCCATCATAAGCTGGTTGTTATCAGTAGCAATATTGCACTGTGCATATATAGGAGCTAATTCATGCTGTGCTGGAGCAACTTCATTATGCTGAGTCTTGGCAGATACGCCGAGCTTCCATAATTCTTCGTTGATATCCTTCATAAATGCAGCAATTCTTTCACGGATAGAACCGAAGTAGTGATCATCAAGTTCCTGTCCCTTTGGTGGCATAGCACCGAATAATGTACGTCCAGAGAAGATAAGATCCTTTCTCTGAAGATATTTTTCTCTATCTACTATAAAGTATTCCTGTTCAGCACCAACAGAAGGAGTAACCTTCTTAGATGTTGTGTTACCAAATAATTTTAATATTCTTAAAGCCTGCTCGTTAACAGCATCCATTGAACGAAGAAGAGGTGTCTTTTGATCAAGAGCTTCTCCTGTATAAGAACAGAAAGCAGTAGGGATACAAAGTGTTGCACCTTGTGCACCTTCACGAACGAAGGCAGGTGATGTGCAATCCCATGCTGTATATCCTCTTGCCTCGAATGTAGCACGAAGACCACCTGAAGGGAATGATGAAGCATCTGGCTCGCCCTTTATTAATTCTTTACCAGAGAATTCCATAAGAACCTTTCCGTTTTCATTAGGTGCTGAAATAAATGAATCATGCTTTTCAGCAGTAGTTCCTGTCAAAGGCTGGAACCAATGTGTGTAATGAGTTGCGCCTTTTTCGATAGCCCAATTCTTCATTGCATTAGCTATAACATCAGCATCGGTAATATTTAATTCCTGTACACCTGCTATTGCTAACTTAAGATTTTTGTATACGTTTTTTGGTAAACGTTCTTTCATAACTGTGTCGTTGAACACGTTCTCGCCGAAGATGTCAGCTACATTGAATTTTTCGCTCATAACTTTTTCATCCTTCCTTTTCATAGATTATTATTCTATTAGTAAAACTAAAAAAGGCGTACACATATACATTATTAAGATGTATAATATGAACGCCTTTGTTCTACCTTATTTGATTAGCGACAACTACCTGTCGTCTTTAATTAAAATAACTCAAAATTAATAATAATGCAAGTTCTTTTTTAAAAAATATAAAAAAAATTAAAATTATTAATTATCTAAGTCAATTTCAAGTAAATTCTACTCTAATGAGGCTTCTCCAATATACATTCCGTGTACGATAAAGCGTTTCTCACCGTTATCAGTACAAGTAGAAAGAGTAACTACCTGACTTGCTGATGAAATATCAACCCCTGTATCATACAAAGATTTGGCTTTCATATCTGCTGCATAACTTTGCATAGAAGCAAGAGAAGGGAAGTTAAAGGTATATGTATCACTTACAGCTTCACTTATGTAGCAGCTAAAGATTTTATATTGTTTAATGACATTACCAGTGTATATATAGAATACATTGTTGCCAGAACCATTATAGAACGATGAATTCTCATAACTTTTAAGCTTGCCAAACATCGCACCATTTCGCATATTGTGTCCGTATATAATCACATGGTTTGAAGAAAGTCCGCTATTAATGCGGGAATCTTCAAACAGACAGCCATTAGCACTGGATTGCTTGTCAAATGTATGTGTAAGGTAATAATCATTATCATTACCCTGAACCATTGGAAGCCTGCATCCAATAGATGGAATGTATATATATCCAAGTCCATCAGAATTAATATTAAGAAGTGCCTGATGGTTATACTTAAATGGAACTTCAACTTCCTCTTCCTCATCACCGATAATTACATTAGTGTGGGAATCTTCATCAAGAACATTCTGTTCAATGTCATTATATATTACATCAGCCTTGTGATATGCAAGGAATATGTTGATAAGATTGTATGCGGCAAATATAAAGACAGCAACTGATATTAAAAGAATAATACGTCTTATTATATTAGAACGCTTTTTATCTTTCTCCTGTCTGTCAAATACTGCATCAGCATCATTCTCATCATATGGAGAATTACTGTCTGAATAATCCATATCCTCATCTATAAAATCATCAACATCATCATTCAGAATATCATCAGGATCTTCTAATTCATAATCGGGCATATCATCTGATTTAGTTATATTTCTACGAGATGATTGTTCTGGATCATCATTCAATAAATCATCATTATTGTTAGTTGTATTCATAGTATTATAGTCCTTGTGTGTTGTGTGTAATGCTAATTATGCCTTTCCAGCTGAACCGAATAAGTTAATCTTTTCGCGAACAGTCTCTTTAATAGCTTCACTACCAGGAGCAAGGAGCTTTCTTGGGTCAAATCCCTTTCCCTCAAGGTCTTTGCCTTCTTCAATATATTTTCTTGTTGCAGCAGCAAATGCAAGCTGGCATTCTGTATTAACATTAATCTTAGCAACACCTAAAGAGATCGCTTTCTTAATCATATCTTCAGGAATACCTGTACCACCATGTAATACTAATGGCATATTGCCAACCTTTTCTTTAACAGCGGCAAGTGTTTCAAAGCTAAGACCTGGCCAGTTAGCAGGATATTTACCGTGGATATTACCGATACCAGCAGCAAGCATTGTTACACCGAGGTCAGCAATTGATTTACATTCATTAGGGTCAGCACACTCCCCCATACCGATAACGCCGTCTTCTTCACCACCGATTGAACCAACTTCTGCTTCAAGTGAAAGACCCTTCTCTTTGCAGATTTTAACAAGTTCTTTAGTCTTTTCAATATTCTCTTCAATTGGATAGTGGGAACCATCAAACATAATTGATGAAAATCCTGCATCAATGCAGTCATAACAAGCTTCATATGTTCCATGGTCAAGGTGAAGTGCAACAGGAACAGTAATCTTAAGATCATCTATCATTGAACTTACCATACTTGCTACGGTCTTAAATCCTGTCATATATTTACCAGCACCACACGATACACCGAGGATAACTGGTGAGTTCATCTCCTGAGCTGTAAGAAGAATCGCTTTAGTCCACTCAAGATTATTGATATTGAACTGCCCAACAGCATATTTGCCATCTCTGGCTTTTTCTAACATTTCTTTTGCTGAAACTAACATAAATATTAACCTCCTACTATGTAATATGGACATAGCTTTGCTTAATGCCCACTCTTATTATCCATTATACATTAAAGCTAATAAAATGCAAAGAAAATAGTGTCAAATAGTGCGAATTTGAAAAATAAAATCAATATATTTAAGTTGTTATTGATACTAAAAAGAAGTATAATCTAAAAAAGGAATACAGAACCCGAAAGGAGAAAGAAATTTATGGGGAAATTTATTTATTTAGCCAATATTATAGCCGCAGATGTGGATTTTTATAATATTGAGGGTAACAGGGGAGATTCATATCTTCCATTTATAGGTTTTATGATGTTTGTAGTAGGTGCTGTTGTAGCGTTTATGGGTTTTTCAAAGTACATAACAGCCAAGAAGAATTTTAACCTGTTCTATGATTTAAGGGACAGCGTTAAGGTTGATAAAGCCACTAATGAGAAGAACAAGAAAACTGGAATCATTATGATAGCTGCAGGAATAATTGTTCTTATTGTTTCATTCTTTGTAATATAGAAGACTAATAATAAGAGATCAATGCAAAAGATTAATTAGAAGATTAAGTATATAAAGATAAGGTTCTTATTCCTTGATATTTATGAGAATGAACTCTTTCGTATTAGTTAGTGATGATGTCAATAATCACAATACGTAAAATGCCACCCCGTTAAGGGTGGCATCGAAAGAGGGAGGAGAGTTGTACATTATGATTAACAACTCATATTTATGAAGAACTATAAAAGTCAATAAGCTTTATTAATATATATCAGCTTGTCTGATATATTTTCTATATTTAAAAGTATATTCATTAAAAGTGAAGAAAGAATGTTCATAATGTTAAAACTTATTGAATGCAATATGAACAAATTATGAACACATATAATATTACATAAATTAATGGAGGTAAGATATGCCAATTATATACAAGTGTCCTAACTGTGGAGCGGCAATGGAATTCTCAAGTGAATTGCAGAAGCTTGAATGTAAAAGTTGTGGTACAAGTATAGATGTTAAGACATATGAAGATGAATATGCTTCTTTAATGGAAGAAGTAAGTGGAAGTACATCAGATAATAGTGATTATGGATTTAATAACAGTGAACAGGATAATGATGCAGATAACAATAATATGAAGATATATCATTGTCAGAGCTGTGGAGCAGAACTTGTTGCAGATGAATATACATCAGCTACATTTTGTTCATATTGTGGTAATCCGACATTGGTTGAGGACAGACTTAAAGGAAGCTTCAGGCCAAGGTCAATAATTCCATTTAAGATTAACAAAGATCAGGCAGTAGATATATATAAGAAATGGCTGAAAAAAGGAATGCTTACACCAAAGGAATTATCAAGAAAAAGTACAATTGAGAAGATTAGTGGTGTGTATGTCCCATTCTGGCTGTATGATTATTCAGCAAGAACTATGATGAGTGCCAATGCTAATAAGGTAAGAACGACAAGACGTGGCGATACAGAATATACATATACAGACCATTTTGATGTGTATAGAGATGTATCAGCAGAATTTCAGAGAATTCCGGCCGATGCTTCAGAGAAAATGCCAGATGAACAGATGGATATGTTAGAGCCTTATAATTACAGCGAGATTACAGATTTTGCAATGCCATACTTATCTGGTTATCTTTCAGAAAAATATAATTATACAGCTGATGAAATACAGAGTCGTGCCAAGAAGAGAGCAGACTCATACATAACACAGATTGCAAGGGATTCAATTACTGGTTATTCAAGTGTCATAGTAAGGAATAACAGCATAAGTATGAATGGCAGGGGCAGCGAATATGCACTTTTGCCAGTGTGGATGCTCAATTTCAGATACAATAATAAGGAATTCCATTTTTATCTTAATGGACAGACTGGTAAAATAGTGGCAGACAGACCTATAAGTGCAGGAAAAGCCGTTACATATGGTATTGGAATTTTTGTGCTTACACTTATTATTACAATGATAGGAGGGCTGTTGTTTATATGATGTGTGTAGATTTAAAAAGACATTTTAACTGGTTAAAAGTGGCTGTAATGGCAGTATTAGCTGTTATGGTTATGATGTTTGTATTAACAGGAACACAGAGCGCGTATGCGGGTACAGATAATAAGACCTATGTAATAGATGATGCTGGAATTCTGACAAGTGAGGAAGAACAGAAGCTTACAGATATGTGCAGGAAGGCATCTAAGAACTGTCAGCTTGATATTGTTATCATAACTATGAACAAGAATTTAGATTATAGTCCTATGGATAATTATCTTCGTTCAATACTTGAAGAACAGTATGGTTATGAGGAAACAGGAACTGACTGCGAGGCTGTTGTATATGGAATAGATATGACTTCAAGAGCAGACAGAATTGTAACATCAGGAAGAGCAAGGAGCAGCATTTCACAGTCAAGTCTGGATTCAATCAGGGAAAGTGCGGAGGATAAGCTTGCTGAAGGCGATTATTATGCAGGCTGTAAGAAATACATAAACGGAATTGAGAGAAAGCTTAATGTAAATATGTTATCAAGACTTACATATTATATGCCAGTTAAGATTTTAATCTCACTTGTGGCAGCAGTTATTGCAGTATTGGCAATGATGAGCAGTGCCAGGTCAAAGATGACAGTGAACAGTACAGAATATACTAAGAACCACGGATATAAGATGAATGACAGAAGAGATGTATTTATCAATACAACAATTACTAAAAGACATATTGAAAAGAGCAGTTCAAGTGGTGGAAGCTCTGGCGGCGGTAACTCTGGAAGTTCAGGCGGACACTTCTAAGAAGATATATATTTAAAAAGTGTATAAGACCTATAGGATAAAATAAGGTTATGTAAATTTTTTATATAGGTCGGATTTTAAAATAAGCCCGGTATGATTAAAGCAATCATATTTATGATTGTGATTAAGCATACCGGGCTTTTATTATACTATTAGAGTGTTTCTGGTTCAGCGTAATCTACACCAAAAGTATCAACAGTAACAGTCTTCATAACCTGAGGAGTTCTAGGTCTGTCACTCCAGTCAGTATCAATTGAAGCAATGCTGTCTAATACATCTTCACCTTCAACAAGTTTACCAAAAGCGGCATACTGACCGTCAAGGTGAGGTGCATCAGCGTGCATAATAAAGAACTGGGAACCAGCTGAATCCGGGTGCTGTGCACGTGCCATAGAAAGGACACCTCTTGAGTGCTTAAGGTTATTTTCAACACCATTGTAGTTGAATTCACCCTTGATTGAGTATCCAGGACCGCCAATGCCTGAGCCTTCTGGGTCGCCGCCCTGAATCATAAATCCGGCGATAACTCTGTGGAAAATAAGTCCGTCATAGAAACCTTTCTTAACAAGACTTATAAAATTGTTTACTGTATTAGGTGCAACGTCTGGATAAAGTTCTGCTTTCATAACGTCGCCATTTTCCATTGTAAATGTTACAATAGGGTTCTGATTAGACATAATTAACCTCCAAAATAATGTGTAATGTGTGGGATAATTACAAGACGAAAGCAAATATGACTAACGGACGTTGTGAGATAAAAATATATTACTGCTGGGCACGCTTGCGCTACTTGAAACCGTAGCGGTACTAAGCGGCTAAAGGACAGTCGCTTAGTGCCGACGGTTTCAAAAGTACCCAGCTTGTAATGTATTTTTATTTCACAGCTGGTTAGCGATAGTGGTCGTTTTGTAATTATCTGTGATAATATTATGTATTGTAATGGGGATTATTGTAAAAGTCAATTGGGAGGATTATACGTGAGTTATGGAAAGAGTGTATATATTTGATTGTGACAGGATTATAGGTGATGAGGAAAAACGGACTATTATAGAGAATATGGAAGGAAAGGCTGAGGTTATTTTTGATAATTCTGAGGGGTATGACAGGGATACGGATATAGTTATAAGTACACGTTGTGTGGGGAATAGAGATGTGGCTGGTATGGAAGTTATTATAAGGGAAGATATTGGAGTTGGGTGTCATTATGTGGGAACTGCACCTTATGTGATATATGAACCAGAGGAGATAGATTATTATTACTGTCAGAAAGTGTATGCAAGAAAAAATGGACTTCCGGCATTTATTCTTGAAACAGAGAGGTTTATTGTGAGGGAGGAAAGTCTTGATGACCTTGATGAATTGTACGAATTGTATGACACACTTGCAGATTGTGAGTTTATAGAACCTTTGTATGAATTAGAGAAGGAAAAAGAATTTGTAAGAAATTACATTAATAATATGTATAGATTCTTTGAGTACGGAATGTGGCTGGTATATTCTAAAGATACAGGCAGGCTTGTTGGACGTATGGGAATTGAGAATAGAAGCATTGATGGGGAAAATGTTCAGGAAATAGGTTATCTTACAGGAAAGCCTTATCAGAATATGGGGATAGCATACGAAGTATGCAGTGCAATTATTGAATATGCTAAGGAAGAATTAGGCATAGATAAATTATATTCCTGCATAGATAAGAATAATAAACCGTCAATATCGCTTATACACAAGCTTGGCTTTAAAGTGTATGCACAGGACATTGACGGTATGAATATTTATATATGTGAGTTTAATTAGTTGTTACTATCATCTGACTGATTATCATTTAAAGTAACAGCAGTGTTGTCAACATTGTCATCAATGGCTTTATGTTGTTTAGCCGTTTCTATTTTTTCAGCTTTTTCTTTTTCAGCTTCTCTGGCCCGCTCATCATTAGTGTTCTCTAATGACTTAAATATTCTTGTGAATATGAATGAGTCAACATAAATAATAAGCGGTATAGTTACTATAAATGCAGTAAAATACTTTAAAGAAAAGAGGATAAGTCCGTATGTTGCAATCATCATGATAAATGTCTGTGGCAGGTGATGAACGCATAATATAAGTGAATTCTTAACAATTGTAATTGCTTTATCATCATATCTTGAAAGCACTGCAAATGAATATAAAAGAACACCAGCCCATACAAGAGCACAGCCTGCGATAGCATACATAAAAATAGTACCAGCCATTGAACCAGATGAGAATGCCCAGTAGGCACAGGCCCTTATATCAAAGAATAAAAGTAGTCCGATAACTCCCATGATAAGTTCGACCAATAATCCCTGGACAAAATTAGTCTTAAAAGACTTCCAGAAATCTTTAAACACATAATTTTCTTCATCTTTAACAAGCTTCATTCCAGCATAAAATGCAGCTGTAAGTGAAGCACCTATTGTGATAACAGGGATACAGAATATAACTGTTATTAATCCAAGTATAAGGAAATCACCAGCTTTCGTGAGTCCCCTGAAAAATTTACCATCTAATCCAAAACCACGCATAATATATCTCCATTCTACATTCATAATGAAAGTGACTAAATCAGATTATACTTATATATGTAACAAAAAGCAAAGAATTTTTAATGTATATTTCTTAAATGTTTATAAAAGCTGTTTTTTTAAGCGTTAAGGTATGATAAACTAACAAATGTTGATTAATTAAAGAGTAATTAATAAAAAGCAAAGCCACAGTGTTTCTGGCTGTTTAATGAAATGTAATGTATTAGGAGGCTATATGGCAGAAGGTAATTCTATTAAAGATGAGGTGAAAGAACAGCGTAAGAAGTTCTTAACACTTACGTTTACAGGCAAGCTGCAATATATATGGGAATATTACAGAATTCCAATTGCGGCGGTTATAGCTGTTGTTCTTGTGGTATTGTCATTTATAAATGCTTACAGAAGAAATAATTATGAGACATTATGTGATATTGCAGTATGTGATGGCAAGATTACAGGATACGATACAGATGATGATGTATTGACAACTGGTTTTACAAAATATCTTGGTATAGATGGAAAGAAGCAGCGCGTTCACATAGATTACAGTTATACGCTTGAAGAAAAGCTTTTTGACCAGGATCCACAGATAAGCAATGAGAAGATATATGTTTTGTCGCAGACTAATAACCTTGATGGGTATATGTCAGAATATGAAAATATAGACCACTTCTGCTTTGATACGAGCTGCTTCTTCTATGATTTAACAGAACTTTTTACAGATGAAGAAATGGAGCAATTATCAGATTATATAATATACCATACACAAAGAGATGGTGAAACCCGTGCAGTAGCAGTAGATTTATCTGATGCACCAAGAATACAGGATACAGACCTTACAATGGAAAGACCTTGCTATGGAATTGTTCAGTCAGCAAGAAATCCGGAAAATGCAGCTGATTTTATCAGATATGTATTTGATATGGAAAGAAAATAAAAATGTAATATTATGAAATGATATATGGAAGGCTTGATATATGAGCCTTCCATTATTTATATATGGAGGGAATAAAGCTTGAATAATAAAGATGGAGAATTAACAGAGGAAGAGTACAGGGAAGTTATAAAATATGGCAGAGGTATGCTGATTAATATAATTATAGGGGTGGTAGCTGCTGTTGTTATTGCAGTGTATATGGGAATGTTAAAAAAAGGAGTGGTATTTTTGATGTTATTATTGCCATTAAGACAATATTGTGGCGGATATCATATGAAAAATCATAATAAATGTATTGTGGCATCAATAATAATATATTTTCTACAGTTAATGTTAATAAAAGATTTGAAAGTTACCATTAGTGTGCAAATTGTTATGCTAATTTTTGCTTTGGTAATTATTTTAATGTTGGCACCTGTCGATAATATAAATAATAAAATGAATTATGAAGAAAAGAACTATTTAAAGAAGAAAATAAGAGTTATTTTAATAATAGAGTTATTTTTATATGCTATTTTTATTGTATTATCAAAAACGGACTACGGATTAATTGTAGTTTTGTGTATTGATATAGTAGCGGGATTGCTTATATTAGGGAATATAAGTAATAGGATACAGGAAAGAGGGGAGAAATATGATATACAGGATAGGGATATGTGACGATGAACAGTTGACGTGTTCAGAATTGGAGAATTACATTAATGAAATTTTTGAATGTAAAGATGATAAAGCTGAAATATATGTGTGGAACTCAGGTGAAGCGTTGAAAAAGGATATATCTAATGGGGTGAAGATTGACATTTTGTTTCTTGATATAGAGCTTTTGGACAGCAATGGCATTGAACTTGGTAAATATATAAGGAATTATATGAAAAATATGTCAATGAATATTGTATACATATCGTCAATGACAGAATATGCTATGGAATTATTCAAGATACATCCATATGATTTTGTGGTAAAGCCATTTGATAAGAATGAAATTGAGAACTTAATAGATGAAATGTGTGGATATTATGAGCAGGATAACAAGCATTTTAAGTATTGTGTGTATGGAAAGACCAATATGGTTATGATGAGGGATATTAAGTATTTTGAGAGCAGGGGACGGCATATAATTATCAATCTTGTGGATAATCAGTCAATACAATATGTGGGACAATTAAAAAATGAAATAAAAAAGCTGCCATTAAATTTTGTGGAAATTGGCAAATCTTATATTATAAATTTAAAGCATATGAGGGAATGTCACGTCAGTTATGTGGTTATGGATGATGGAAAAGAGCTGGGGATAAGCAGGGCATATCGTAATTATTTTAATGAGAAAATATTAGAATATAATAGCTGATTAATAGAATAAAGCGTGAATATATTTTAGTGAGTTAGAGGGATAAATTATGACATACAATTATATAATATCAGTTTTTGTGGAGTTAGTAAGGACAATACTTATTGTACAGTATTTTCAAGTGTTTTTTGATAAGAATAATAGTCTGCACAAATATCTGGTTAGTGGAATTCTGTTTGTTGCAACAGTGCTGGTTTATATTACGTTTAATAACGTAATATTAAATATGATAATAACATTTGTGACAATATTTGCTATTGCCAATGTATATAGCGGTTCTCTAAAAAAGAAATTCTTATTATCGTGTATGAACTTTGGAATATGCTGTGCAATAGACATAATATGTTCTTTTATATTAGGAGTTACGGTAGAAAACAGAAATAACGAAGTTATAGGTATGATTATGTCTTTGTTGATATTTTATGTAGTCATATTGATTATAAAGAAAATATATAAAGGCGGAATACAGGATGAATTCGCAGGAAAATGGTATTTTCTGCTTATAATTTCAGCTATGAGTATTGCTTCTGAATATATTTTATCAATTGATAAGGGGATAGCATATATAACGGTAATAGAGATTAGTTTTATAATTTTATTGATAAATGTCATTTTGTATTTCTTTTATCTTTCTATGATAGAACAGTATTCATTACAGCAGGAAATGGAAGCATTAAAGAAGCAAATGGATGTGTATGAGCTGAGAATGCAGAACAATATACAGAATGAACGAAATATAAGAGCAATTAAACACGATATGAAGCATCACATAAGGGAACTTACATATCTTGTGACGGATAATAATTATGCAGAGGTGAAAAAATATCTTAATTCTTTGGAAAATGATGTGTACGATAATACATCATATATCAATTCTGGAAATCAGATAATGGACGGAATAATTAATTATTATATATGTAAATTCAAAAAAAATAAAATCCAATATGAAACAAAGATTGCTGTGCCGGATAAGCTGGATATAAGTTCATATGATTTGAATATTATATTGGGAAATCTTCTGGATAATTCAGTCCAAAGCACGATTTTAACGCAAGCACCAAGCATAAATATACGAATTGAATATAAGACGGGAATATTATACATATATGTTAGTAATTCGTGCTTAGAAAATTCAGTAACCTATAAAAATAATAAAATTATCAGCACCAAGGGAAGTAATCACGGATATGGCATAAGTAATATTGATAAAATTGTAAAGAAATATAATGGAACTTATAAAATAGACTGCATTAATAATGAGTTTAAAAGCAGCATTTTAATACATTTATGTAGCTAATATGTGCAAATTATGTCGAATTATCTACCAAAAATATCGTTGCCCTAAATAAAGGCATATAAAGTGTTATAATCCAGCTTGTGAACAAGATAGGAGGTGGGTAAAGGTATGATTAAAAATAGTATTGATAAAACAATGGAAAAGATGATGTTTAAGATTGCTAAGCATTATGCTAATGTAGCGTGTCCTATGATTTTATATCAACCTAAAATGACAAAGTCAGTTAAAAAACTTAGAAAAATGTAGGAGGAAGTTCAATGGCAGTAGGTGGAATAGGCAGTTTTAGTGCATTGACTAGTTACAGTGGAGTTAATAGCAGTAAAGCTAATAGTGAGCTGGAATTTGATAAAATCTACCAGCAGAAAACAGATAGTGTAGAGATAAATTCAACAGCAGGAAACAATGACATAATGACAATATATGAAATGTTGTGTTCAGAATTTCCAGAAGCCAATTACATATTGGAAGATAGAAGTGATGAAAAAAATCTATTTTTTAATAATGTTGATACACGAATAGGAAAAGATTTTGGAAATCCGAGTAAAAAGAATGTATTTATAGATGTGGGGGTAATTAAGAAAATACAAGAAGACCCGTCTTATTATTTAGAAGCCAAGTTGGATTTGCAACAAATAATTGAACATTATGATGAGGCACGAACCCACGGTGGTTCAGATTTGCCATATACTACTGGTGAGCTTGATTATGAAAATGGTAGAATACAAGCTGGATGGAGGTATGATAGTAAGTGTTGTCAGGAAGCTGTGGCAAAAGAAGTTAAAAAGCTGGAGAGTCCTAAATTATCAGATGCAATCAATTATGACTATATTAAAGATAAGATGGATACTATGCTGGACGATTTTATGGATAAAGTAACGGAAGGTATAGTAGGAGAAGATAAAGAAGAGAGGTAGATAATTATGAAAAAGAGAGTATTAAAGAGTTTAATAGCAGCATTTATGTGTATGGTTGTAATTGTAGCAACAAGTGTTTCGACATTTGCAGCACCTTATCAGGTAAAGCGAGCAAAACATTCTGTTTGCGGAACATTTAATACAAGTTATGGGTATAAAGTACACGAGTATATATATACGGATGTAGCATCATCAGGAGAATATTGCAAATTTTGTAAAAAAATAGTACCAGAAGGTGAAAAACATACGTATATGTATACAGATGATGTATATTATTTTATGTGTAGTCGTTGTGGAGATGTATATTCTGTTCCATATACACAGCCAATATATGCACATTACACAAATAATGTACAAGATTATTATAATTATAATAATTATAAGTAAAAGGAGTGGTATTATGGCAGTAGGTGGAATAGGCAGTTTTAGTGCATTGACTAGTTACAGTGGAGTTAATAGCAGTAAAGCTAATAGTGAGCTGGAATTTGATAAAATCTACCAGCAGAAAACAGATAGTGTAGAGATAAATTCAACAGCAGGAAACAATGACATAATGACAATATATGAAATGTTGTGTTCAGAATTTCCAGAAGCCAATTATGTGCTTGAAGATAAAAGTGATGAGGAGAATTTTTTCTTTAATAATATTGATTCAAGAGTTGGAAACAAATATGGGTATCAGGGTGAAAAAAGTATATCCATAGATGTAAGTGTAATTAGGAAAATACAAGAAGACCCATCATATTATGTAAAAGCAAAGGGTACATTAGAACATATGATAGAGAATTATGACGAAAGAAGTACCCATGGAGGGAAAGAACTGCCATATATGACAGCAAATCTTGACTTGGATGGTGATAGATTACAGGTTTCGTGGCAATACGAGAAAAGAAGCTGTAGTGATATGATAGCAAAAGAAATTAAAAATATTGAAAGTCATAAATTATCAGATACAATCAATTATGACTATATTAAAGATAAGATGGACACCATGCTGGACGATTTTATGGATAAAGTAACGGAAGGCATAGTAGGGAATGATAAAGAAGGAAAGTGAATAGTGAACTTTCGAGATTATGAAAAAAGTCTGTAAATTCAAACTTCTAAATAAGAGCTGGAGGTATGCTTCCAGCTCTTATTTATTATAGTCAGGACAGTCCTAAAGAGCATCTTCTCCACGTTCGCCAGTACGAATACGAATGGCATCAGTTACTTCATAGACGAAGATTTTACCATCGCCATATACACCAGTGTTGATTTCTTCGATAATCTGGTCAATGATTTGTTCGTAGGTTTCATCAGATACAATAGATTCAACCTTTACTTTAGGCAGCAGGTTGCCGCCGAAGTCAACGCCGTTGTATACCTGCTTATGTCCTTTCTGGCTTCCGTAACCCATTATATTAGTAATCATAAGCCCGTGAGCGTTGTTATTGTTAAGAATTACCTTTAAATCGTCAAGTCTTTCTGGACGTATAATTATTTCGAGTTTTTTCATAATTAAGCCTCATTTCTGCGCACGCTTCTAGTGCATAGTGAATTTGTTAAAAATGCATTATTAATCTTCATAAAATTAATCTTCATAAAGCTGTTTGCTTGAGCTGTAAACTGTGAAGCAGTAGTATAAAGCACATATTCCAACGAGAGCTTCAACAAGTATTGAATATAAAGAAATTGTTGAACCAAATATCATAAAATGTGCAAATACAGCAGCCGATAAAATAAGCCAGGTCATTTGATAATTACGTGTTACAGCAGATTTCTCCTGAATATTAGATTCCATAATAAGTGCTTCTGTAAAATAATAAGTAAAATAGATTGCAAATATTACAGTTATTCCAAGTGAAATAGTAAGCATTGAGCCAGCGGCTTCCTGCCAGTCAATAAAGTTGATGATCTGTGCGATGACAGAAGCAATAAAGCCGACAATAGCAACAATGCCGGATTTCTTGAATCTGGAGTTACGGTTAATCATTGGAAGTACGCCAATTATAATTAAGAGAAAACCAACGCAGTCATTAGTTACATCAATATTAATATGACCAAATGTTACGTTGAAACGCATAGAAATAATTAATATTCCTACAAGAATTAAAATAATATTTTTTTTGTTCATATTCTGTGTCTTTAAGGAAAAGACATCTCCTTTCGATATAGTCTTTCAATACAATATAATATTTTAGGTAGATTATTTCAATAAAAATTGTATTAAATAACAGATAATGGAAAGCTTGGCAAAGTAAGCTTTCCGTTATTATCAAAAATTGGTTGTTGATATGACGCTAAGCTGTACTATCTAATGGTATGTAATATAGCAGGAAATATACTATATTATATACTATAAGTATAGTATGATATACAATAAGCTATATGTCAAATAAAAAAGAAAAGTTAATTTTATGGGGATTTTACAGAGGTTTAACACATAATTTATATAGGGAATAGTTGTTTATTATAAATGTGTGTGCTAGAATGTCAGATAATTATCATAAGCCATATGTGCTTTAGAAATGGAGATGTGTATGTTAGATTGGAATACTCCAAAGCTTAGTGATAAAGAATGGATAGAAAAGTGCGTAAAAGAGTCACAATATATAGGGAGTGACGCGGCATTTGCCAATATATACCTGTTAAGAAGCAAATATAATATAAAAGTGACATATTATAAGGATTTACTCATAAGATATTATGAGGGGCTTGGCAATAGAAAAGGGTATACCTTTCCGTTGGGAAGAAAAGATGTGTTATCCGCACTATATGCAATAGAACAGGATGCCAAGGAAATGAACAGACCATTGGAGTTCTGTTTTGTGACAGAGCAACAGAAAGAAATATTAGAGAATACATTTGCAGGCAGGATAGAATGTTCGTCAGATGCAGGTGATTATGATTACATATATGGACAGCCAGAACTTTCACTGCTTAGCGGAAGAATATATCATAAGAAGAAGAACCACGTTTCCAAATTTAAAAGGACATATGAGGATTATATGTTCTGTGAAATAGGAAATGGTAATCTGGATGATGTTATGATTATAGAAGAAGAGTGGTATTATGACCGCTTACAGCAGGACGACACTTCTGCAATTAAGGAATATGAGGCAATAAGGGAAGCAGTTGATAATTTTGAAGGATTGTCGCTTTCTGGTGGAATTATTTATGCGAATAATGTTCCTGTGGCTATGACAATAGCATCATATATTAATGATGCGGCGGTCGATATACATTTTGAGAAGGCAGTCGGGGAATATGCTGTTAATGGTGGATTTGCCGCGATTAACCAGATGTATGCTTCAACGCTTAAAGATGTTAAATATATTAACAGGGAAGAAGATATTAACATACCAGGTTTAAGAAAGGCGAAGGAGTCATATCATCCTAAGTTTATGCTTAAAAAATATGGTGTGAGAGTGAAATAAAATGCGTGTAGAATAATATATGCGTAAGAATAAGGAGTAATATACAATATGCTGTCAAAGGTATTATCAAAAGAAACTTGTGCAAAATGCCGTTTTTGCTGTTCGTTTAGAAGGTGCAGTCTTTGGGAAACACCTTTATTTCCAAAAAATGAGTGTGAAAAATTATCAAAGGATAATGAATATGGTGTCAAATCAGATTTTCAGATGCAGGGAGAGTATGGGCAGATGAAGCTTTTACACAAATATTGTACACAGGATAGTGAGGAAGAAGCAGCTTGTGATTACCTTGATGAACATAAGGGATGTATTCTTTCACAAGAGGACAAACCATTTGATTGTAAGATATGGCCTCTTAGAATAATGAGAAAAGGCGACAGGCTTGTAATAGCACTTACACCAACTTGTCCTTCGATAGGAAGAGAGCCGTCAGAGGAGTTAAAAGAGCTTGTGAATAACGGCTTAGGTGAGGTTATATATAATTATGCAAAGGAAAATCCATTTATTATTAAAGAATATAAAGAGGGATTTCCTATAATCATGGGTTAACAAAGTATAAAGCTTGCCCGATATATCAATCGTATGTAGTAAAAAATGATTAGGAAAGGGGTCTGGTTATGACTGTTATAGGAGCAGGAAGTTATAGTATTAAAAGCGTTAGTTATAATAATGACGTAACTGTTATAAAAGATAATCAGGATACAGACACTAATGTTTCGTCATCCGGCATTAATTCAAAGCTTGATAATGCAGAAGCTGCCAGTGATAAGTCTGTAGATGATGTATATGCTGATGACGAACAGGTTAAGGAAGCTGATAAAACACCAAGACATTCTGATCCTAAGAATTTTACATTTGACTTCAAGAAAGGGAATGAATTCAATCTTGAGGGTGCGACTAGGGATTATGAAGATATTAATGTTAGTAAAGCGCTTACAGATATGAAGAAAGATGAAGTTCTTGAACAATATAAGTTCTTTGTAGATTCTCCAAATCTTGGAACTGACACAGATGGAACGGTACGGATTGTAAGGCGTTAAAGGCGGTATTATATGCTTTTTAAGGCACTTAATTTAATCACAGATAAAAAAATTCAAAATTTTTAAAAAAATTCAAAAAAACACTTGCATTTTGTAAAATGATAGTATATAATTCATTTTGTTGTCACGACAATGGGCTTTCGCCAAGTGGTAAGGCACTGGATTCTGATTCCAGCATTTCGGGGGTTCGAATCCCTCAAGCCCAGCTTGTACCCTCGCATTTATTGCGAGGGTTTTTTGTTTAACAGGAAATTCCTATAGAAATTTTTATTGAATATACTTTCGGGCAGGTTTGCACTGCGGCTGCCCGAAAAGTATTCATCGTGGGTTATAATAATTAAAGGAGGCAGTTATGATACAATTGGGTAAAACGCAATGTCTTAATATAATAAAGAAGACTGATTTCGGTGTATATCTTGGGACAGAAGATGATAAGGTGCTTCTTCCAAAGAAGCAGGTGCCTGAAGATATAGAGATAGGAGATGCACTTACGGTATTTGTATACAGGGATTCAAGCGACAGGCTTATAGCTACAACTAACACACCTAAGATTGAGTTAGGCGGACTTGCAAGACTTAAAGTATCAGAGGTAAGCAGTATAGGTGCATTTCTTGACTGGGGACTTGAGAAGAATTTACTGCTTCCTTACAGGGAACAGACAACACACGTTAATACGGGTGATGAATACCTTGTAGCTTTATATATAGACAGGAGCAACAGACTTGCCGCAACAATGAAGGTAAGCAGATATCTTCAGACTACAGATAAGTATGTAAAGGATAGTGCTGTATCAGGAACTGTTATTGGAATTAAGCCAGAACACGGAATATATGTGGCTATTGATGATAAATACTACGGATTTATAACAAGAAATGAAATGTCAGATGATATCAAAATCGGAGATGTAGTCCACGGAAGAGTTATAAAGGTAAGGGAAGATAATAAAATAACAATAAGTATACATCAGAAAGCTTATATACAGATGGACGAAGATTCAACACTTATCTATAATAAGATAGTTGAACTTGGCGGAAGTCTTGGATTTACAGATAAGGCAGATCCGGAGGTTATAAAGAAGTATTTTAATATGAGCAAGAATGCTTTTAAGAGAGCCGTAGGAAGGCTTTTAAAGCAGGAAAAGGTTGTTATTACAGAGAATTCAATAGTTTTAAAATAATAATTGTTCTAAAATGAAAATAATAATAGTTCTAAAACAATATTTCTTGAATAAAGATAACTATTGTTATACAATTTAACCTGATGTGAACAATATATGTGTACATTCAGATTAGATATGCACAGTTACACATCAACTTTTATATATGCGAAGGCATTAGAAGGAGGATAATATGCAGAAAGTTATTAGTACAGACAAAGCTCCAAGTGCAATTGGACCATACTCACAGGCTATTGAGATTAATGGAATGGTGTATACATCAGGTGTTATTCCGGTTATTCCAGCAACAGGAGAAATTGCTGAGGGCGGAGTAGAGGCTCAGGCAGAACAGGCTTTTAAAAATCTTTGCAATCTTGTAGAAGAGTCAGGTTCAAAGGTTGAGAATATTGTAAAGACAACAGTATTTATTAAAGAAATGAATGATTTTGGAAAGATTAATGAAATTTATAAGAAGTACTTCAAAGAACCATTTCCAGCTCGTTCTTGTGTAGAAGTTGCAAGACTTCCTAAAGATGTATTACTTGAAGTGGAAGCTATCGCATGGAAGTAAAAAAGATTAATTGTTTTATGCCAGTATTGATTGTTTCGTATGTATTTCTTTCATCATTAGTATCATTGCTGATGGTTGTGGCAATTAATCAGCTGGGTATTCATATACCAGGCTGGGTGTCTTACGTTATCAGCGAGACAGTCATTATTGTAATAGGGCTTATATATATTGCTGTTATGGGAATAAGCATAAAGCGTGATATGCAATATCATATAATTGCATTTAAAGATGTAATTGTTTCTATACTTGCGGGTTATATGATGATACCTATGGTGCTGTTTATTAACAACGTTTCAATGCTTTTTTCAAAGAATTATCTTGAAGCGGCATCACAGACGTTGCTAACATATCCATTTGTGGTACAGATTATACTTATGGCAGTTATACCAGCACTTGTTGAAGAATTCATATTCAGAGGCTTGTTTTATGGAACGTATAGAAAATGCGGAGTATTAAAGGGAGCTCTTATGAGTGGCCTTGTGTTTGGACTATTCCACCTTAATATTAACCAGTTCTGTTATGCGTTTGTCATTGGCGTTGTATTTGCGTTTATGGTAGAGGCTACAGGTTCTATATGGTCATCAGTGCTTGCACATTTTGCGATTAATACTTATTCAATTACAATTATACAGCTTCTTAAGATTACAGGTACTTATGATACAATGCAGGAAGCGGCTGGTGAAACGGTAGTACAGAGTTCGTCAATTCCTATGTTACTGACACTTGCTATGCTTCTTGGAGTATCGATTGGATTTATGTCGCTTGTGTATCTGTGCATTAAGAAAATGGCACAGCATAATGGAAGATGGGAATATATCGTTAATGATGTGAAATCTTTCAGAGTGCAAGAAAATGCTGCGTCAGAACAGTCAGTTTCTCAGCAGAAGATTATGACAGTTCCAGCAATCGTTACAGTTATTGCAGTTGTTATATATATGATTGTAAGTGAAATATTTTAATTGAGAAATTCAATGAGTTAAGATAATTAATAATGAGCATAATTCGTATGCAGAATAATACGCCGTCAGTTATCAATAAAGATAATTGACGGCGTATTATTGGTTTAATGTATCAGATAAAAGGAGTAAGAAATATTCCGTTATATACGAATATCAATATTCTGTCCTAATTCAGGATTAACAGATGCTTCCATCATCTTAGTAAGACTATCTCCTGATGTCTCAAGAGTGTCAAGAGATTGTCTGAGCACAGCAACCTGAACATCATTCACTACATTAATTGTACTTAAGTTAGTAGATAATCCAGCTATGTCCATATATAAATCCTCTCTTCTTTGGAATAATTAATAGATTAATATAATTATAAGCACATAACAGCCACAATGCAAGGGTAAATAGCTGAATATATATAAAGATACTGCAAAAAATAGTAACAGGACAATAAGCAGGGAGGCTGGATAATAAAGATAATAAGACATAGACCAGGAAATATGGATAATGATAATAAAAGAGAATATTAAAAATATTAATTTAAAATGGATATATATAATCACAGGAACATTTCTTATGGCAATTGCATATAAAAGCATATATGATTCTGCTGGAATGGTTACAGGCGGAATATCAGGAATAAGTATCATAATAAGAAGATTGTCATTAATTGCAAAGGAAAGCTGGAAGTCGGAGTGGCTTCCACAATCTGGCATACCGATATGGCTCACTAATATTATGCTTGATATTCCTTTATTCATATGGGCATACTGCAAAAAAGGCATAGATTATATTAAAGATACGCTTGCTGCTGATGCACTGCTTACATTTTTTATGGCAGTACTTCCAGCGGATACAAGAGTAGATGTAAGTTATTTAAAGACTGCCATAATTGGAGGCATAATGGCAGGTGTTGGTATTGGAATGGTATTAAGGACTGAGATTACGACGGGGGGAACGGATCTGCTTGCTGGTCTGATTGTTGAAAGAAGCAGATATTTAAGTGTGGTTGTAATTATGAATATAATTGATGCTCTTATAATAATAGCAGGGGCATTTGCATTTGGAATAAGGGTTACGATGTATGCAATTCTGGCGATTGTTATAACAACTTTTATAGCTGAATTTATTATAAGATGGCATATGAAAGTTAAGAGTTTTGGTGATGTTAGTGAAGATTGATTGAGTAAATTTGTGCAAAATACACATCAATTTAATAATTATGGTAAAAGTGATAAAAAAGCAACTGCGATATTTGGCTAATTACCATATAGCCAAGGACAGGCATTTAGTGTAGAATAAGCAGTATCAGAAAGCGTGCATACGCTTTTTATATTTTAGGAGGAAAGTTTTCAATGGCAAGTTTATCACTTAAAAATGTTTGTAAAGTATATCCTAACGGCTTTGTAGCTGTTAAAGATTTCAACCTTGAAATCGCAGATCAGGAATTTATTATCTTCGTAGGACCATCTGGTTGTGGTAAGTCTACAACTCTTCGTATGATCGCTGGTCTTGAAGAAATCAGTTCTGGTGAATTATGGATCGGAGACAAGCTCGTTAATGATGTAGAGCCTAAGGATAGAGATATCGCTATGGTATTCCAGAATTATGCGTTATATCCACATATGTCAGTATATGACAATATGGCATTTGGTCTTAAGTTAAGAAAGGTACCTAAGGATGAAATAGATAAGTCAGTTCATGAAGCTGCTAAGATTCTTGATATCGAGCACTTACTTGATCGTAAGCCAAAGGCTCTTTCAGGTGGTCAGAGACAGAGAGTTGCTATGGGACGTGCTATCGTTCGTAGTCCTAAGGTATTCCTTATGGATGAGCCTCTTTCAAATCTTGATGCTAAGTTAAGAGTTCAGATGCGTGTTGAGATTTCTAAGCTTCATAAGAGATTACAGACAACAATCATCTACGTTACACATGACCAGACAGAGGCTATGACACTTGGTACAAGAATCGTAGTTCTTAAGGATGGTATTATACAGCAGGTAGATACACCTCAGAACCTTTACAATACACCTAACAACATTTTCGTTGCTGGTTTCATTGGTTCACCTCAGATGAATCTTATCGATGCTACAGTAGCTCAGGAAGGTTCACAGGCAGTTCTTAAGATGAGCGAAGAAGTTGTTATCAAACTTCCAGCTGAAAAGAGCAAGAAGCTTATCGATGAAGGTTATGTTGGAAAGACAGTTGTAGTTGGTATCCGTCCAGAAGACGTTAAAGATGATCCAGAATTTATCGCTGCTCATCAGGATACTAAGTTTAAGTCAACAATCAGAGTATATGAATTACTTGGTGCTGAAGTTAACCTTCACTATGAAATCGGTGATGTTACATGTACAGCTAAGGTTAATCCTAGAACAACAGCTCGTCCAGGTGATGAAGTTGAATTCGCTATGGATGTTGCAAGACTTCATGTATTTGATAAGGAAACAGAAATGGTAATTACTCACTAATTACTATACATAATTAGATATTTGTATTATTTAAATATAATTATTTTATAAAATTTAGAGGAAGTGTATAATTTCTATACATTTCCTCTTTTTTTTTTTGTCATTTTGCTTTACAATGGTATAGTAAATGTCAAAAAGATGCGAAGGAATGGAGTATAATATGATTTCAAATCAGATTTTACAGACAACCGTTGATGGGTTAAAAGAAATATCACGAGTTGATTTATGTGTTATTGATGCAGAGGGCAAGGTTGTAGCTAAGACATTTGATAATGTTGCTGAATGTACAGCAGATGCACTTGTATTTATAGATTCACCAGCAGATAGTCAGGTGGTTAATGGATATCAGTTCTTTAAGGTTGTTGAAGATGGCAATCTTGAGTATATAATATTGGCTAAGGGAACAACTGATGATGTATTTATGTTAGGAAAGCTTGCAGCATTTCAGATACAGAATCTTTTAGTTGCTTATAAGGAAAGATTTGATAAGGATAACTTTATAAAGAATCTTCTTCTTGACAATCTTCTAAGGGTTGATATGTATACAAGAGCCGAGAAGCTTCATATTGATACAGATGTAAAGAGAGTTGTGTATATTATTGAGACTAAGCACGAGAAAGATACTAATGCATTAGAGACAATAAGAACTTTATTTGCTTCAAGAACAAGGGATTTTATTACAGCAGTTGACGAGAAGAGTATAATACTTGTCAGAGAGGTTAAGAGTAATGAAACTTACGAAGACCTTGATAAGACAGCAGAAGTTATTATAGATATGTTAAATACAGAGGCTATGAGTTCTGCCCATATTGCTTATGGTACTATTGTTAATGATATAAGAGAAGTATCACGTTCTTACAAGGAAGCTAATATGGCTCTTGATGTAGGCAAGATATTCTATAGTGACAAGAATGTTGTTGCATATAACAGACTTGGTATTGGACGTTTAATATATCAGCTTCCACTTCCGCTTTGTCAGATGTTCATAAGAGAGATATTTGACGGAAAGTCACCAGATGATTTAGATGAGGAGACATTGTCAACAATTAATAAGTTCTTTGATAACAGCCTTAATGTATCAGAGACATCAAGACAGTTATATATCCACAGAAATACTCTTGTATACAGACTTGATAAACTTCAGAAGACTACAGGTCTTGATTTGAGAGTGTTTGACGATGCAATAACATTTAAGATTGCACTTATGGTAGTTAAATATATGAAATATATGGAAAGTAAAGATACATACTAATTTGGAGGAATATTAATAATGATTATAATGGAAGATGTTACAAAAACGTATACATCTGGAGTTCCTGCTTTGAACGGAATTAATCTTCACGTTCAGAAAGGAGAATTCGTATTTATAGTAGGTAAGAGTGGTTCAGGTAAGTCAACTCTTATAAAGCTTCTTCTTAAGGAACTTGACCCAACATCGGGTAAGATATACGTTAATAAAAAGTACCTTAATAAACTTACAAGAAAGAAGTTACCATATCTTAGAAGAGATATTGGTGTTGTATTCCAGGATTTCAGACTTTTACCAGATCGTAATATATACGATAATATTGCATTTGCACAGAAAGTTGTCGAAGCTCCTAATAAGAAGATTAAGAGCAGGGTTCTTGCTATGCTTTCAATGGTAGGACTTCTTGATAAGTATAAGTCATTTCCTAATGAGTTATCAGGTGGTGAACAGCAGAGAGTTGCCATAGCCAGAGCACTGGTTAATAAGCCAGCTATATTATTGTGCGATGAGCCTACAGGTAACCTTGACCCAGCTAACTCTAACGAGATTATGAAGATATTAGATCAGGTTAACAAGCAGGGAACAACAGTACTTGTTGTTACTCATAATATGGAGATAGTTCAGCAGATGAAGAAGAGAACTATTACTATGAGCGAAGGCAAGATTATCAGTGATTTGGAAAAAGGTGGTTATTTCTATGAAGATTAGATCGTTATTTTATCATATTAAAGACGGATTAAAGAACATCTATCGTAATAGATTGTTCTCTCTTGCGTCTATAGCAACAATTACAGCGTGTATATTTCTTTTCGGTGTATTCTATGCACTTGTATCCAATTTTCAGTATATGATTCATAAGGCTGAGAATGAAGTATGTGTAACAGTATTTTTTGATGAAGGACTTACAGACGCAGATATTAAGAAGCTTGGCGATACGATAAGCCAGCGTAATGAAGTGTCAAGAATTCATTATACATCAGCTGATGAAGCATGGGAGAATTACAAGGCTGAGTATTTTAAAGATTACCCAGAACTTGCAGAGGGTTTCAAGGATGATAATCCTCTTGCTAATTCTTCATCATATGAGATATATCTTAATGAAGCTTCAAGTCAGGCTACACTTGTAACATACCTTGAAAATCTTGATGGTATAAGACAGGTTAACCGTTCAGAGGCAACAGCAAGTGGACTTGCCAGTGCCGCAAGACTTGTTAGTTACATAACAATAGCAATTATAGTTATTCTTCTTGCAGTATCTATATTCCTTATTACTAACACAATTGTAATAGGTATTACTGTCCGTAAAGAAGAGATTTCTATTATGAAGTATATAGGTGCTACAGATGCGTTTGTTAATGCACCATTTTTCGTAGAAGGTATTGTAATTGGACTTGTTGGTTCAATTATTCCAATAGTTATTCTTAGATTTGTATATGAGAATATTATTAATTTTGTTATGAATAAGTTCTCGATACTTCAGAACATTCTTGCGTTTATGCCGGTTAATGATGTATTCAGAATACTGGTTCCAGTAGGAATTCTTCTTGGTATCGGAATAGGTGCATTAGGAAGCTTCTTTGCCGTAAGAAAGCATGCTAATGTATAGCAGATAATATTAGCCAGACATAGGACTGCTGCATTGAATTATATGATTATGTATTATATATGAAGATTATATTATGTGATTGTATATGATATGTGGAAGTCCTATTTAAAAATAAAAATGGTATCCGACAGTATAGATTGTTATGCTATTGTTAAGCGGCTGTTTGTATGCATTTTATAAATGATCTGGCTGAATGGAGGAGTTGTATGAGGAGAGCATTAGCAAAAAGGCTTATTCCATTGTTGATGGTACTTGTGCTTGTAATACCATATTTTGCAGTGTCATATTATGATGTATATGGAGATGATAAGCAGAATCTCAATGATGCTAACAGCAAGAAAAAAGATTTGCAGAGCCAGTATGAACAGACAGAGAAAATAATTGAAGACTTAAAAGCACAGAACGATGATATGATAGCTTATATTGCCCAGCTTGATGCACAGATGTCCAGCGTTGATGGCAAGCTTAATGAGGTTAATGAGCAGGTTGAGCAGATAGAGTCTGAGATAGCGGATACAGAAGAAAAGCTTGCACAGGCAGAGATAGAGGCAGAAGAACAGTATAGTTCAATGAAGCTTAGAATTCAGTTTATGTATGAACATAATGATGAAACATATTTTGCATTGCTTATGAATTCCCAGAGTATGGGTGATATGCTTAATAAGGCGGAATATATTACAAAAATCTCACAGTATGACAGGGAAATGCTTGAAAAATATAATGCTACTGTTACTTATATAACTGTCGCCAAAGCACAGTTAGAAACAGACAGGGAGACACTTGTAACCAAGCAGGAGGAGCTTGAAGATAAGAGAGCTTCACTTTCACTGCTTGAGTCAACCAAGAAGAGTGAAATGGCTTCATTGCAGAAGAATAAGCAGCAGCAGGAGAATTATAAAGCTAAGATAGAAGCTGATATAAAGGCTCAGGACGAATATATTGCCAAGATAGAGGCAGAGATTAAGGCCAAGGAGAATAGTGGAAGTGCCAATGTTGTAAAATATGATGGTGGAAAGTTCAAGTGGCCTACAGAGTCAACAAGGATAACCTCACCTTATGGTGATACAGAGGGCAGAAGCTCTCCGCATAAGGGAATTGATATCGGTGCACTTAACAGAGGCGTTGCGGGTGATGCTATATATGCGGCGTATGATGGTGATGTGGTAATTGCGACATTTAGTTCATCAGCGGGTAATTATATTATGATTAATCATGGTGGTGGATTGTATACAAGATATCTGCATGCTTCAAAGCTTCTTGTCAGTGCAGGAACACATGTAACTAAGGGACAGAAGATAGCACTTATGGGAACAACAGGTGATTCTGACGGAGTTCATCTACATTTTGATGTAAGATATAACGGAAGTTATGTTTCACCTTGGAACTACTTAAGCAAATAAATATTAATAAATGCAGAGGCATATAGGTATGGACAATCAAAATAACAACATTTATTCAAATGATAATGTCAATAGTGATGATTTTAATGCTGGTGATAACATTAATGTAATTAATAATGTTAATGCAGATAATGACAATAATGCCGGAAACAGAATTAATAATAGTGCTTCGGATAATCGTGGAAATATTGGTGATTTGTATGGAATGAATGATTTAAGAAGAAATGCACAGCCGCCAAGAAAGAAGAAATCACAAGGCTTTGCAAGTGGAATGATTATCGGTGCTGTATCAGCATTTATGGCTGTTATACTTCTAATATTAAGTGTGTCAGCAGTGTGTATAGCTAAAGGCTACATTCATATAGGTGTTAATGGAGATGTATATATACAATCTGATGCAGTCACAGATTCAGACGGAATTGGAAGTGAGGTAGAAGGCAAGCTTAATGCAATTGATTCTGTGCTTGAATCCTTTTATTTTGGTGATGTAGATGATGAAACCGCCAAAGATAACATTTACAAGGCGTATCTTAGTTCATATGGTGACAAGTATACCATGTATTATACAGCGGATGAATATAAAGCCTTAAAGGAGTCAACAAATGGCAAGTTCTATGGCATAGGAGCAGTCTGCCAGCTTAGCGGTGAAGGTGGTGTTCTTCTTGTAGATGTATATGATAATGGGGCAGGTTATCAGGCTGGACTCAGGAGTGGCGACAGGGTTGTAAATGTTGATGGCAGGGACATAACAGATATGGAGCTTTCATCAGCCGTTGCACTTATTAAAGGCGACAAGGGTACATCTGTCACGCTGGAGGTCATTCGTGGAACTGAGCGACTGACATTTTCTGCGGTAAGAGATGCTGTTGAAGCAAAGACAGTGTCATATACACTTCTTGATAATAATATAGGTTATCTTTCGATATCACAGTTTGAGGAGGTAACAACAAAACAGTTCAAGGCGGCTGTTGAAGATTTGCAGTCACAGGGTATGAAAGGACTTGTAATTGATATAAGAAACAATCCAGGTGGATTGCTTGATACGGTTGTAGGTATGCTTAAATATATGCTTCCTGACGGACTTATTGTGTATACAGAGGATAAGCAGGGCAATAGAAAAGAGTATAAAGGTCAGGATAATGATGAGTTCAATCTGCCACTGGCAGTCATTGTAAATGGCAATAGTGCCAGTGCCTCAGAGATATTTGCAGGTGCTATACAGGATTATGGCAAAGGAACGATAATTGGAACCCAGACATATGGCAAAGGAATTGTGCAGACAGTTAAACCACTTACAGATGGAAGTGCAATAAAGTTCACAATTGCCAAGTATTTTACACCAAAGGGTCAGGATATACACGGAAAAGGTGTTACTCCAGATATGGTAGTGGAATATGATACTGATGCAGATGTTGATACCCAGCTTGATGCGGCAATTAAGAATGTGGAAGCACAGATTAATTAAATATATGCAAATGGAAAATATATAAATTACAGTAAGCCTGATGGCTGATATGCAGATTGGCAGTTTGTTGAAATCTGTTGTGTATCAGCAGTCAGGTAATTTTTATCACAAAATAAAACAAATGTTCTATTTTTGATAGACAAAGGCATTTATTTGTAGTAAAATCAATATATAAGGTAAATACTATTAAATAATATTGTTGTTGACTATTTTACTATAGATTAACGAAGGGAGAATTGTTATGGAATTCAAGTTACACGCTCCTTATAAACCGACAGGAGATCAGCCCCGTGCAATAGAGAAGCTTGTGCAGGGATTTGAAGAGGGTAATCAGTTCGAGACACTTGTCGGTGTTACAGGCTCTGGTAAGACATTTACTATGGCGAACATAATACAGCATGTACAGAAGCCTACTCTTATAATCAGTCATAATAAAACATTAGCAGCACAGCTGTACTCTGAGATGAAAGAGTTCTTTCCTGAGAATGCAGTAGAGTATTTTGTTTCTTATTATGATTATTATCAGCCGGAGGCTTATGTGCCACAGAGCGATACTTATATAGCCAAGGATTCTTCGATTAATGACGAGATAGATAAGTTAAGACATTCAGCAACAGCGGCATTGTCAGAGAGAGATGATGTTATTATAGTAGCGTCAGTTTCGTGTATATATGGTCTTGGTGCGCCTATTGATTATAAGAATATGGTTATCTCACTTCGTCCAGGTATGGAAAAAGACAGGGATGAAATGATAAGAAAGCTTATAGATATACAGTATATGCGCAATGACCAGGATTTTAAGCGAGGAACATTCAGGGTAAGGGGAGATGTTGTAGAGATATATCCGTCAGCTTCCAGTGGAGATGCTGTGAGAGTAGAGTTTTTTGGTGATGAGATAGACAGGATAAGCGAGATTGATTCTCTTACCGGTGAGGTTAAATGTAACCTTGACCATATTGCTATATTTCCTAATTCACATTATGTTGTTGAAAAAGAGAAGATGGAAAAGGCAATTGAGAATATAAAGAAAGAGCTTGCAGAGAGAATAGAGTATTTCAAGAGTGAGGATAAACTTCTTGAGGCACAGAGAATAGAAGAAAGAACGAATTTTGATATAGAGATGATGCAGGAAACAGGCTTCTGTTCAGGTATTGAGAATTATTCAAGACATTTAGCAGGGCTTCCGGCAGGGTGTCCACCATATACGCTTATGGATTATTTTCCAGATGATTTTATGATTATTGTCGATGAGTCACATATTACTATTCCACAGATAAGAGGAATGTATGCAGGCGATCAGGCAAGAAAGACGACGCTTGTTGATTATGGCTTCAGGCTTCCATCAGCGAAGGATAACAGACCGCTTAATTTTCAGGAGTTTGAGAGCAAGATATCACAGATGCTTTTTGTATCTGCTACGCCTAGCAGGTATGAGGAAGAACATGAACTTATGAGGGCAGAGCAGATTATAAGGCCTACAGGACTTCTTGATCCAGAGATAACAGTAAGACCAATAGAGGGTCAGATAGATGATCTTATAAGTGAGATTAATAAGGAAGTTGAGAAAAAGAACAAGATACTTGTAACTACACTTACCAAGCGTATGGCAGAGGATCTCACAGATTATCTTAAGGAAGTCGGCATAAGAGTCAAGTATCTTCATGCGGATATTGATACACTAGAGCGACAGAAGATTATAAGGGATATGCGACTTGACGGATTCGATGTGCTTGTTGGTATCAATCTGCTTAGAGAGGGACTTGATATTCCAGAGATAAGTCTTGTGGCTATTCTTGATGCTGATAAAGAGGGCTTCTTAAGAACAGAGACTTCACTTATCCAGACGATAGGACGAGCTGCCAGAAACGCAGAGGGACACGTTATTATGTATGCAGATACTATAACAGAGTCTATGGAAAAGGCTATATCTGAGACGGAAAGACGTAGAAAGATACAGCAGGAGTACAATGAGGCACACGGAATAACCCCTCAGACTATAAAGAAGGCAGTAAGAGATCTTATAAGTATATCTAAGGCAGCAGAAGCAGATAATTCAAATGGAAGGCTTGAGGTAGATTATGAATCTATGAGTATTAAAGATCTTGAAAAGGTTAAGAAGCAGATTGAGAAAAATATGCGTAAGGCTGCAGCAGAGCTTGACTTTGAACAGGCGGCTATGCTTCGTGATAAGATGATTGAGATTAATAAGTATATTTATGAGGATAAGAAGTCAGGCAGATAGAATTAATAGCTGTTATACAAGGTTAGGCTATAAGTTCAAAAGCAATATTACGCAGTCAGAATTATAAAAAGCAGTTGCTGATTATAGAAAAAGCCTTATGTAACTGAGATGATTAAGGATTAAGAAAGAAGAAATAACGGAGAAAATAGAGTATGGAAAAAGGCGATTACAGGAATTATATAAGAATAAGAGGTGCAAGTGAACATAATCTTAAAAATATTGATGTAGATATACCAAGGGACAGTCTTGTAGTACTTACAGGTCTGTCTGGCTCTGGTAAGTCAAGTCTTGCCTTTGATACTATATATGCAGAAGGCCAGAGAAGATATATGGAGTCATTATCTTCATATGCAAGGCAATTCTTAGGACAGATGGAAAAACCGGCGGTAGAGAGTATAGAAGGACTTTCACCAGCTATTTCCATAGACCAGAAGTCAACTAACAGAAATCCACGTTCAACAGTTGGAACTGTTACAGAGATATATGATTATTTCAGATTATTATATGCAAGAATAGGTACTCCACATTGTCCAAAGTGTGGTAAGGTAATCAACAAGCAGACTGTAGACCAGATGGTTGATACTATTATGGAGCTTCCAGAAAGAACAAAGATACAGATATTAGCTCCAGTTGTAAGAGGAAGAAAAGGTGAACATAAGAAGCTTTTTGAACAGGCTAAAAAGAGCGGTTATGTAAGAGTTATTGCTGATGGCAATATGTATGAGCTTACAGATGAGATAAATCTTGATAAGAACAAGAAGCATAATATAGAAATTGTCATTGACCGTCTTGTAGTCAAAGATGGAATTAATAAAAGACTTACAGACTCAATAGAAACAGCACTTAAGCTTGCAGAGGGACTTATGACAGTTGACGTTATAGACGGTGAGCCGATTAACTTTTCACAGAGCTTTTCGTGTCCGGATTGTGGCATAAGCATAGATGAGATAGAGCCAAGAAGCTTTTCATTCAATAATCCATTTGGTGCGTGTCCAGATTGTTACGGACTTGGCTATACAATGAATTTTGATGCAGAGCTTCTTATACCAGATGATTCATTAAGCATCGATGATGGAGCTATAGTTGGTATGGGATGGCAGTCTGTAAAGGATGAGGGCAGCTTTTCAAGGGCTATTATGAGCGCACTTGCAAAGGAATATAACTTCAGTTTATCAACACCATTTAAGGATTATCCAGATGATATTAAGGATATGATTATAAATGGCACTAATGGCAGGAGCGTTAAAGTGCATTACAAAGGTCAGAGAGGCGTTGGAGAGTATGATATAGCATTTGAAGGCCTTATCCATAATATGGAGAAAAGATACAGGGAAACTTACTCAGACAGTGCAAAGCAGCAGTATGAGGAATTTATGCGCATAAGACCTTGTAAGTCCTGCCACGGGCAGAGATTAAAGCCATCATCTCTTGCTGTTACGATAGCAGATAAGAATATATATCAGATAACGGATATGTCTATTGTTAAGTTAAAGAAGTTCTTAGATGAGCTTGAGCTTACAGACAGACAGAAGTTTATCGGTGCAGATATACTTAAGGAGATTAAGGCAAGAATACAGTTTCTTATGGATGTAGGACTTGATTATCTTTCATTATCAAGAGCAACAGGTACACTTTCAGGTGGTGAGGCACAGAGAATAAGACTTGCGACACAGATAGGTTCAGGACTTGTTGGTGTGGCTTATATACTTGATGAGCCAAGTATCGGACTTCATCAGAGAGATAACGACAAGCTGCTTGGGACACTTATACATTTGCGTGACCTTGGTAACTCAGTTATTGTGGTTGAACACGATGAAGATACTATGCGTGCCGCAGATTATATTGTTGATATAGGACCGGGTGCCGGACGTAATGGTGGAGAAGTCGTTGCGACAGGAACAGCAGCTGATATTATGGCATGCAAGGATTCGCTTACAGGTGCATATCTTAGCGGAAGAATCAAGATTCCAGTGCCGGCTAAGAGAAGAAAGCCGACAGGCTGGATAACTGTTAAGGGTGCAAGGGAGAATAATCTTAAAAATATTAATGTTGATATACCACTTGGAGTATTTACATGTGTAACAGGTGTATCGGGTTCAGGAAAGAGTTCCCTAGTGAATGAAATTCTGTATAAGCACCTTGCTAAGTCTTTAAACCGTGCAAGATGTATCGCTGGTGACCATGATGATATTACAGGAATCGAGCAGCTTGATAAGGTTATAGATATTGACCAGTCGCCAATAGGAAGAACTCCACGTTCTAATCCTGCGACATATACGGGTGTATTTGATATGATAAGGGATCTTTTTGCTTCAACAACAGATGCTAAGGAAAGAGGTTATAACAAAGGACGTTTCAGCTTTAATGTAAAGGGAGGACGTTGTGAGGCTTGTTCTGGAGATGGTATTATCAAGATAGAAATGCACTTCCTGCCGGATGTATACGTGCCTTGTGAAGTGTGTGATGGAAAGCGTTATAACAGGGAAACACTTGAAGTTAAGTATAAGGGAAAGAGCATATATGACGTGCTTGATATGACAGTTGAGGATGCAGTTGATTTCTTTGAAAATGTGCCATCAGTCAGAAGAAAAATAGAAACTCTTAATGACGTTGGACTTTCATACATTAAGTTAGGACAGCCATCTACAGAGCTTTCAGGTGGAGAGGCACAGAGAATAAAGCTTGCTACAGAGCTTTCTAAAAGAAGTACAGGAAAGACTATATACATTCTTGATGAGCCTACAACAGGACTTCATTTTGCCGATGTCCACAAGCTTGTTGATATACTTCATAAGCTTGCAGAGGGCGGTAACACTGTTGTTGTTATTGAGCATAATCTTGATGTTATCAAAACAGCCGATTATATTATAGATATGGGACCAGAAGGTGGCGACAGAGGTGGTACAGTTATTGCAAAGGGTACACCAGAAGAGGTTGCCAGGGTTAAGAAGTCTTATACGGGACAGTATGTTAAGAAGTATTTATAAGGATGGTGCAGATGACGGCATTGTGGATGAAAGTTCAATGCTTTTATAGTTACTTTAAATAATATAAAGTGTAAAAATACGACATTTGATTGCTAGGAGAAGAAAAATGGTATCAGGCATTATATTTGATATGGATGGTATTCTTATAGATTCAGAAAGACAGTCTAATGAGGGCTGGCTATGGGCGGCAGGGCAGCTTGGAGTGGATATGCCCATGTGGCTTATAGACAGCTTTAAGGGTGCTCCGGCAGAGCTTTGCTGCAAGTTCTTTGATGATTATTACAAGGGTGTGATAGATTATTGGGAAGCGAAGGAGCTTAGAACACAGCATGTATACAAGATAAGGGAAACAGAAGGTATTCCTGTTAAAAAGGGCGTAAAGGACATATTTGAATATATAAGAAATAATGGATTAAAGTGTGCAGTTGCTACATCAACAAGGCGTGAAAGTGCTGAGAAAACACTTCATGAAATAGGAGTGTGGGATTATCTTGATGCGGTTGTATATGGAGATGAAGTCGAACATGGAAAGCCAGAACCAGATATATTCCTTCGTGCGGCTAAGGCAATAGGCGTAAATCCGTCAGAGGCAGTAGTAGTTGAGGACAGCATTAATGGCATTAAGGCTGGATATGCGGCAGATATGAGAGTTGTTCATATTCCTGATACAATAGCAATAGATGATGATATCAGGAAACTTACATATATGGTATGTGCTGACCTTAATGGACTTATTGATGTCGTGGAAAGTATTAACAAACCAGTTATTAACAGGAAAAATGTTATCAATGCATTTGCAGAGTATGTAAGAAATTACGATCCATCAGATGAAAAGATAAAGCTTAAGATAGATCATACCTACAGAGTAGCAGGACTGTGTCAAAGAATTGCAGAATCATTAGGCTTAAGTGAACCGGATGTAGATATTGCATGGCTTCTTGGAATGTTACACGATATAGGAAGATTTGAGCAGATAAGGCGTTTCGGTACATTTAATGATGCCCAGTCAGTAGACCATGCAGAATTCGGGGCAGATCTGCTGTTTAAGGAAGGTCTTATAAGGAAGTTTGCAGAAGGATATTATGAAGAATGTGAGCTTGCACAATCGTATAATCAGTCTGATTATTGTCAGGAAGAACGGAAAATTAAAGAATTCTTAGTTAATAATGATGCAACGACTGTCGATGATGAGCAGATAATAAAAAATAATGAGCACCACAATAAAGATACAGGACTTCTTGAACTGGCGATAAGACAGCATAATAAGTATCGTGTAAAAGAAGACCTCACCGAAAGACAGCGTATGTTTTGTGATATACTGCGTGATGCGGATAAGGTTGACATATTTAAGGTGAATGCGGATATTCCTATGGAGATTATATATGATGTAACAACAGAGGAGCTTAAAAGCGGAGTTATATCCAAAGAAGTACTAGAAAGCTTTTATAAGAGGGAAACAGTGCTTAAAAGTGTGAGAAAGAGTGCTGTTGACCATATCGTAGGGCATATATCACTGCTTTTTGAACTTGTATACAAAGAAAGTTATAGACAGGCCAAGGAACAAGGTTATGTATATAAACTGCTGGATTTTAGGTCTGATGTACCTGAGGTTAATGCAGAATTTGACGATATGAGGAAATATGTAGACGAGTTCCTTATGGAAATATAAGGCTGTATAAATCTGAAATTAAGCGGTATAAGCATACAACAGATTAATAATAGGAGGTTGTGTTGTATGGGATTGTAATAAAGACTGAAGAATAGATTGTAATAAAGATTGAAGAATAGGCTTGTCATTATACCGCTTGTTTACTATAATAAATGTATATATGAGTTGTAGATGTGTTATATATACTGATATATACTTTAAAAGTAATAGGGAAAATATAGGATAATAAAAGCAGTAAATTGCTATACATAAATTGTTATGTAAAATATCTAATTTATGTAGGTATCAAAGTCGGGGACTTTTGCCCCCGACATCATTATATGCATATTATGTCTGGATATTTTTTATGATTAGCTGATTAAAGTATAGAAATGCATATAAATATATCTTCAGCACAAACTTATGATTAGGAAAGGGACAATATGAATCAGGAAAAGGTTATAGTTATTGACTTTGGCGGACAGTACAATCAGTTAGTTGCACGTCGTGTCCGTGAATGTAACGTATATTGTGAGATATATTCTTACAAAACACCTCTTGAGCAGATTAAGGCGATGAACCCTAAAGGAATTATCCTTACAGGTGGTCCGAATAGCTGCTATGAAGAAGGTTCACCTACTTGTACTAAAGAGCTTTTTGAACTTGGTGTTCCAGTGCTTGGATTATGTTATGGTGCGCAGCTTATGCAGCACGTTCTTGGCGGCAAGGTTGAGAAAGCTCCAGTAAGAGAGTATGGAAAGACAGAGACATTTGTTGATAAGAGCAGTGCTTTATTTGGAGATGTTTCAGAAAAGACTATCGTTTGGATGAGCCATTTTGACTACATTTCACAGGTTGCTCCAGGATTTAAGATAATTGCACATACAGCAGACTGTCCAGTGGCAGCAGCAGAGTGTTCAGAAAAGAACCTCTATGCAATCCAGTTCCATCCAGAAGTTCTTCATACACAGGAAGGTACAAAGATGCTTCACAACTTTGTGCGTGGAGTATGCGGATGTGCTGGAACCTGGAAAATGGATGCATTTGTAGAGAATACTATTAAGGAAATACGTGAAAAGGTTGGCGATGGTAAGGTATTACTTGCACTTTCTGGTGGAGTTGATTCATCAGTGGCAGCAGGTCTTCTTTCAAGAGCTATTGGAAAGCAGCTTACATGCGTATTCGTAGACCATGGTCTTCTTCGTAAGAACGAGGGCGATGAGGTTGAAAGTGTATTCGGTCCAGAAGGACAGTTTGACCTTAACTTTATAAGGGTAAATGCACAGGAAAGATATTACTCTAAGCTTGCAGGTGTTACTGAACCAGAGGCTAAGAGAAAGATAATCGGTGAAGAGTTCATTCGTGTGTTTGAGGAAGAAGCCAAGAAGATTGGTGCAGTTGACTTCCTTGCACAGGGAACTATATATCCAGACGTTGTAGAGAGTGGACTTGGCGGTGAATCAGCGGTAATCAAGTCACATCACAATGTAGGTGGTCTTCCAGATTTCGTTGATTTCAAGGAGATTATTGAGCCACTCCGTGATTTATTCAAGGATGAAGTACGTAAGGCTGGTCTTGAACTTGGCATACCAGAACATCTTGTGTTCCGTCAGCCATTCCCAGGTCCAGGACTTGGAATAAGAATTATCGGCGAAGTAACAGGCGACAAGGTGCGTATCGTACAGGATGCTGATTACATCTACCGTGAAGAAGTAGACAAGGCAGTAGAAGCCTACAAGAAAGAAAATGGCAAGGCACCAGCCTGGATGCCAAACCAGTACTTTGCAGCCCTCACTAATATGCGTTCAGTTGGTGTTATGGGTGATGAAAGAACTTATGACTACGCAGTTGCACTTCGTGCAGTCAATACAATTGACTTTATGACAGCCGAAAGTGCCGAGATACCATTTGAGGTACTCCAGACAGTTATGAGTAGAATTATAAATGAGGTGCGTGGGGTTAATAGGGTATTCTATGACCTGACTAGTAAGCCACCGGGAACGATTGAGTTTGAATAGCGGATTTTGCCTCGCAAAGCCTGTATTTATGGGCTTTGTGGGGCTTTTTCTTTACCTGCTGGTGAGATAATGGTGGGATTTTCCGCTATTCTTCTTGGAAAAATTTTATTTGGTGCTGTTTTTGACTGGAGATGGTTATTAAATATGTGAGTTCGATATTTGTGACTGTCTATTTCGAATTATGCATGAGTAGAGTTCGGTCTTATTTTTGAGTAGCATAGTATCTTATAGTGCAGTATAATTTATGTATCATAGGATAAAGGTAGGTTTTATATGATAGAGTTGATGCTTAAGTTGCTTACATATGAACCATACGAGAAGGTTTCAGGCAACGAAAAAGATTACATAGATAAAGTATTAAGTGAGAAAATCACTAGCGATACTGTTGTTACAAATAAAGAGTATATTATATACGATGAGCTGTTTAGGGAATTTATGGACTTTCTGAATTATTCAAGCAAAGGAATTTTATGGAAAAGCATTCAGTGGGATTCCCTAGGCTGGCTGAGAGATTGGAAAAATAAATATTATCCAGTTAATGATGGTATGATTGATGACAGAGCAATATATCCAGTTCTCTTTAAGAAAATATGTTTTTTCATTCTGGTTGAGGCTTACAAGGGTGATTCCAAGAAAAAGTATACTGAGATGTCAGATAAGGAATTTATACAAGCAGTTGGGTTGCGTGAGAACATATTCAACAAATGGCACATATCCCCTCGTTACAGAAAGAAAGTCAATAGAGATTCATACAGTTCCATAACATTAAGTAGAAATGGTAAAAAGCAACCATATCTTACGACTGCTATAAAAAGGGTATACTATGAAGCAGGTAGGCAAGAAGCAGAAGAAAATCTGATTGATTCAGATACTACGACTGAGTGGGTTGCTCCTAAGCTGAACCAGCTACCACTGTTTATTGATGTCTTTTCAGGAACTGGTACAGTCGCAGCATCTGTTGGTACAAATGAAAGTATTGTGAATGATATCGATGTAGGTGTAGCATGCTTTTTATATTCTATGTCACATGATTCTAAAGAGGTTCGTCAAAGACTTGCTCAGTTACATAACAATTTTGTGAGTAAGGACTTAAGTGAAGGTCAGAAATTATATACTGCGGAGCAATGGCAAAGACACAGAGAGACCAAGGCATATGAGAAGTATCTGGGTAATCAGAAATTTGAAGAGCTAATGGTTCGCCTAAGAAATAATTATGTGTATATCTATGACAAGTATGTACAGGCAACCATCGGGGTAGTGCTTGATTTTGATAATGCTACCACTAAGAATATTGAAATGTTTTACGATATTGGTGTTGCTTGGCTGTTTTTAAATTCCTTTAAGCAAAAGCAGAGAAGAGGTAATCAGTTTAATGCAATAGATATGGATATTGAAGCATATATGAAGTATCTGCGAAATGTTTTGATGGTTAAATATAAGGACGATAAGAAGTATGTAAAATACCATCAGCAGGATGAGTCAGATGCAACATTTCTGGAAAAGTACAGACTAAAAAAATCTCAGGTGAAGTTTGAAAAAGGTATAAAATATATGGACTCATTGAAGAATACCATTGTTAAGAGTGAAGATTTTGCTACTGTCATAAAGAGTTATTCTGATGATTTCATATATCTTGATGCACCTTATTTTCTTACTACAGATTATACGGTGCCTTTTCAGGATGAAGAGCATAAGGATATGCTGGATAATCTCCGTTGCGTTGATTTTTATTGGCTCTTTTCTATGCAGTATAAAAAAATTAATACAGATAAATTTAAAAAGAGTGAATTTACTAAGAAGAGGAAATCTTACCAAGAAGCTGGACATCCTCTGATAAAGAACTATGATTGCTATTATAATGGCTTTGTTAAGCCTTTTGTTATAAAGAGTGAAATGAACATGCTATATTATGAGACAGATGCATCAAAGAATATTGAAGACAACAATTTGTGGGTGCTGTTCTTTTATTATAAATCAAACAACAAGGAAATGATGATATGCAATTTTGACTCAAGAAGAAATATCCCATATGCATTTGAGGGTGACAAAGAGATTGGGCATCATATTGAGATAATGCCATACAATGAGTTTTTAACTCATCTGCGTAATAGAAAAAAAAGCAGTTATAATGAGCTTAGAACAGAAGCTCATAACTGGCGAAAAAATGATATAATAAAAAACTATGCTTTAGGAGCTTGGGTTTAATCCCAAGCTCTTTTACTGTCTATAAGTATATATCCTTATCAAGTTTTCACATCCATTTCTATCACTTATAAGTATAAAAATAAACTAATGGAGGACTTGTAATTATGAGGATAAAGGATTATAGGTCAGGAGCTGAGAGGCTCAATGATATTATGTCTGTCTGTGAGGACAAGGAGTTCACAGAAGTAGAGGCATCAGAAGTGATTGATGCTTTAGCAACTGTGAGAGCAGATGTTTTTCTTTATGTGCAGAATTTGGCATGTAAAGAAGGTAAAGGGTGTGAGATTCATATAACATACCCAAGGATTGATTTTGATTTCCCTGCTAAAAATGGTGATTTTTCAGGTAGAGAGTTAATCTATCTTCCATTTATGAGTTGTTCTGTATGGCTCTGGGAGAAGATGTTGCAGGAGCCTGAAAATCCTATATTTGAGATGGTGAGATATTTCTGTATGTGCGTGCATTACCTCAGATGTAAGTTGGTAATGTATGGTGTTCCATATGATAAGCCATTAACATCCAAGTTGTTGAAAGAGTACAACATCTTGGATATGTTTGACACATATCGTTATGAGCATATTTTCAGAGATGCTTTGCAGCATATAGAAGGGAGGTAGTTGGTATGCTTATAAGGAAATGGAAAATAAGGATTCAAAGTGATGGTCGACCAGCCATCACTTTTCCTAGTGGTAGGCAGGATGGAGTTCTCCTGCCTGAGGCTGATGATATTGAGCTATCAGATGAAGGCTTGATATTTTCTATCAGTCGGAGGGGTAAAATAACTCGTTGTGAGTGTCCTCTTAACGAGCTAGGATACACAGCTCCACCAACACCAATAGCACAGCTTCAGGCTATGCGATGTGTATCTAATATACCACAGGGACACATTCTCATATTTTTATATGAATTTATCTGTGGTGTGCTTACAGAAGCTACACCATACATAATCAAAAAACAGCCTTTTGATATGTATGATTTAGCCAGTGCTTATAGTGAGCAGTTAGAAAATGTAAGCATAAAAAATATAAAAGCGGCTGTTCTAAATAAATATGCGGAGGTACTGCATGGATAAAGCATTACTTACCACAAAGGATGCGAGCAGTCTTATTGGCTGTTCGCAGTCAACTTTAAGGAATTATGAGGCTGTAGGTCTTTTAGTTCCAGCAGTAAAGGTTGGCAATCGGAGATATTACTCCAGCAGTCAGGTCACTGATTTTATTCTTGACTGTTGTAGTGGTAGTATTGATGATTCAGAGCAGGGGAACTTTTTATCAAGCGCTGAGGTTATAAAAAGGCTTGCCATAAGCTATGAAACTTTAGAGGAGCTTGACAAACAAAATATTTTAGTTCCCTGTAGGCGGTTACCGCTCAGTCGTAAGAGGCTGTATTATGTGAGTGACCTTGAAAAATTTATAAGTAGGATGTAGGTGTATCCTTTCTGTGTGATGCAGGAGTATTGATCCTTTAAACGGGGTAGTACTCCTGCTTTTTTGTGCAGTCTTTAATTATATCGTAGTTCTCTTGTTATTCTACAGTTCATTTTTAGAGTCCTCATTTCTGATTATTTTTATCATCTTATAAATTATTTGTTTTTTTAGGAGGACTTTAAATGAGAATAACAGAGAGGTTTGAGGCAATTAAGGGTAATGCAGAGGAGAAACTTGCAGGACAGGTTTCTCTGACAGAAAACTGGTTGGTAGAAAAGGGCTATACTTCTTTGAAAAGAGAAAGTAGAGGAACAAGCAATACTTTTTATTTCAAGGAAGGTGAGCCTGTAGTGTTTGTCAGTTATTACTCTAAAAATAAAGAAAGTGATAACATTGGCTTCACTACAATGGATAAGGACTTTTTTGATGCTGAATTTAGGTACACTGATGGTAAAGTGGCTTTTGCATCAAGAGAGAATGGAATGAAGGTCATTGTAAGCAGAGGCAAGACAAACAAGATTCTTTGCAGATTAATACTTGGAATTAATAGTAAGAATGTTTGTGTTGACCACAAATATCACTGCATATGGCTGAATGATAGCTTTTGCATCAGACCCTGCACATATTCGCAGAACAATAGAAATCGTAAATGTTCCAAGAAACGTGTAGGTGATGAGTTTGATTATGACCCTGCCTGTGATTTCTCAGAGAAATGGTGGCTTGTTCTATGCGTTACCATGTTTCACGAGCTTACATGGGAGCAGGCAAAGGCATACAATATGGGAGGTGACTTGTAATATGATGAGGTCATATTTATATGATAAGACAGTATGGCATGACATGGGCAGTTTGTGGTCTATGTTCAAAGACATTGCCAGTGCTGATAGTAGAGGGTGCAGTTGCACCCTCGAAGTTGTTGAGGCGGTACTGTCAGGAAAACTTAAAATGGAGCACTACGATTCAAATGGAAATGTAGTGTTTGACCTCCGCAAGTATGAGCATAAGGTAGAAAAGCTCAGAAAGCTGGAGCTGGCTAGACGTCATAAGAATGAAAAGCCTTTGCTTGATGATTATGATGATTTGGCTGAAGGAGGGGTAATAACAAGCTCTGTTCCTGCATTGCAAACAGAAGATATTGCAAAAAATATCATCGATAATGCAGAGCTTGATTGGGCATTGATATCGTTAGATGAGAAACTATTGGATTTCATTGTCATTGACAAAGTGAATATCAAGGTTGCCTTGTTACAAGCAAACAAAGGTATTCCAGAGTCAATACAGCTTGTAAAAGATATTGTGAAAAAATATCCTTATATGGGAGAAATCATTCATATTATTCTTAGCTGTGGCAAGCCTTTGGAAGAAGTGCTGGAGGTGTGATGATGAATAGGGCGCTGTTTGAACTTTCCAATGATGACACAAAGCTACTGCTTTTGATTTATGAAATGGCAAAATCAGGAGCAATCACATTGGACTCATCCAAAATGGATCATGCTCAGATAATGTATGATTACCTAGAGTATGTGAGGCGGATGAAAGGGAAAAAAGATAAAAGACAGCTTAATCAGTTGATTCTATTACAGTTGATTAAGCATTCAAAGTAATAACTGAGGACTTGTCAAAAAATGATGAGTCCTTTTCTTTTACCCATATGTAGCATATAAAACTTCAAGGTTATTATCTGTTGATGAATATTTCTTGTAGGTATTCATCATAGATAGCATTTTTAAAACTTCAAATGTTGATTGCCTGTGGTTTTTATGTGTAGTTGTGGTAATCAGGTACTTTTCAGATGAAATAAAATATGCGATTGTCTTTGTATTTTTCAATAGTATTTCCATTAAGTTCTTATTTCCAAAAGCTAATGGGGTATGGGCATATCGCCAGTTGTTTCTTGCTGGCGATATTGTTATACTAAATACAAATTGGAATTTTATAAAGAGGATAATTTATGACTAAAGAGAAATATCAAAAAGAAATAGAGCTTATAAAAGCACAGAACAATACAGAAATTGAACTTTATTCGTTAGCAACAGAGATAATTCAGCCTATGACAGGAGAACTATCTAAAAGATATGTTTTTAATAGAAAAAAGTCAAAGAAAGGAAATATCTACTACGGACTAAGTAGTTTTCCTGATATTGCCATACTTGATAAAGATTTTAAGGATATAGCCAGAGATGAAATTAAAGAAGAAGATTGGAACGGACTTATCGGTAGTCTTGAGATTAAAGCATTAGGTAATAAGTTATTTAATATAAATGAAATTCAAGAATGTCTATCAAAAGAAAAAGTGACTCGAGATGAAGGTCAACTTATTGGTGAAATTTTATGGTATAAAAAGGTTCTTTACACAAATGGAAAAGAGTGGAACTATATTTATATGGATAAGTATTCTCAAGAGTTAAAAGAAACAGTTTTAAAAATAGTCAATGCTAGAATTACTTTTGAAAAAAGTAGAGCGTATAAAACATATCAAAAAAGAGAATATGATTGGTGGAGTGAATTTAGAGCTAATCATAAAATTATATGTAAGGATATAAAAGATTACAAAGAGAATGAAACTGAGGAAGATTGTATAGTCTATGATTGTATAACAAAAAATTGTATGGACGATTGGGATGGTTTTATTCGTAAAATCAATGAAATAAACTGGTAGAAAAAATCCTGTTTGTGGTTCTAAGTCATAAGCGGTTGCTTATTTTAATTGAAGCAACATTCAATAAAGCTATAAGTTCATAATAAAAAACACAGAGTCAGTCGAAAGACTGGCTCTATTTTTTACTCTTTTTCGTAGTCAGGCAAATAACTGAACAGTTCATGCAACTTTTCAAGAATAATTGCAAGACAATCTTTACAGAAATTAAGGCTAGAGCTAACATCACACACAACCCTGAATTGTCGGGACTTTTTCTGAAAGGAGGAATGGAAAAATGTTGTTAAACACTATTGCTGAAAAGCACCCTAATTCTTTTGTGCTGTTGCTCCCTAAAACGAGAGATGAGCAAAATCGTGTGAGGGACTGGCAGGTTTTAAACACATCAAGGCATTATGATGAAATCCTAAAAGTAGCAAAATATTATCGTGCTGAAGGAATGAGTAATGCAGTCATATGCAGCACTTGTGATGAGCTTGTTGTTCCACCAAATGAAAGCGCAAAGTTTATGAGAGTATACTACTCGATGATTACGATTGCCAAGGTGGTTCTTCATATTCCACTGGGAGGTGTTGAGTAGTGGCACTAATTGACAGAGCAAGGGATGTCTATTTTGACAGGGCGAGGGAGCGTTGGAAACAGAAAGGTTTTGATGCTGACATAACAGATATTCTTGAAGATTATCGTGCAGAAACCAATAAAAAGATTAAAAGAGACAAGGTCAATGTTCTATCTACATTTTTGATTAATCTTTATGATTATGACCACGAAGCCTTGCAGTTGGATATTACAAAGCTTATAGTTCTTAGTCCTAGTAGCGAGTTCCCAGCTAAGGATAAAAGAAAGTTATTACAAATCCTTTGGTCTACTATTCAAATGCTATATGCCGATGATTGGTCTGAAGTATTGAATGAAGTCAATCGACTGGGTGAGTGGGCGAGGGCAAATCCAGAGGAATTCCCTGTAAAATAGCCAATCTTGGGGTATCCCATAAATTTTTCTATGGAAAAATTTCAAAAACAACTTGCAATTCACTTCAAACAGAGTGATAGATAACACACGAAAAAAATTAAACTCACGAAATGGAGGATTTATTATGGTTAAGGTTTTAGTTAATGGAGGCTTATTTGAAATAAGCAAGGTTGAAGAGATTGTTGAAAAGAGAGTGCCTTTCAATGGAACAAATATAAGATTGGTGCAGATTGCCAAGGACAGTAAGCAAGCTGTAAGTGGATTACACTTTCAGGTAAAGAATACTGAGTGCAACGTCTTTGCCATCGGTGAGTTCACGATTGGAAATCTGCCAACAGCTAAGGTTAAGGAAATCATGAAGCAGTTATTATCTGATGGTTATTATGATTTTTCTGATTGTGATTTCCAGCCGATGATGCCTGTGGAAAAGTATAAGTTTGATGAAGGTAAGAGCAAGCCATATTTTTGTGCAGGCTCACTCATCCAGTTTTATGCACCAAACGATGTTTTCAGCTGTCCTGTAAATATTAATAGAGCAGAAGCACAGGCGGAGTTTGGAGATGAAAAAGATGATTTGTCTGATATGTCAGATGAGGAAATTCGACAGGCTATCTATGAACTGGAAGATACTACAATGCTTCGCTTAGGTCAGATGAGCCGAGAAGAGCTGGAAAAAGAATACGATGGAATTGAGGTGGATATGGATGAATAAATCGACACTTCCAGTTGGAATTAAAACATTAATAGGCTGGAAAAATAAGGGTACATTGACTTTTGATAATCCCATACAGCGTAGTGGTTCTCAGTGGACTCTCTTACAGAAAAGTTTACTAATTCATTCTATCCTTATGGGGTATCCTGTTCCAAACTGTTATTTCCTTAAGAGCAAAAATGAGAATGGAGATACTGTGTACGATTGCCTAGATGCGAAGCAGAGACTGACAAGTATTTTCGATTTTGCAGAAGGAAAATATGAGCTTCATTCTGCTACACCAGCTTGTACATTTGATGGCTGTGATTATGATCTTGCAAACCTTTCTTTTGATGAGCTGGCAGATGACTTGAAAGATGAAATTTTAGGATGCAGATTGAGTATCTTTTGTCTTGAGGAATGCACAGATGAGGAAGTGGAGGAGATATTTGCAAGGCTCAACAATTCTACACCATTAAGTCCGATACAGAAGTGTAGAAGTGTTATGTCAACAGAGCTTGCTCGTTGGACAAAAGAAATCTGTAAGATGGATTTCTTTCAACACAGCATTGGCTTAACGGTTGCACAACTTCGGAGAGAAGCAGATTTGGAGGTTTTGCTACAGAGTATGCTCCTGCTTGACTCAAGGCATGAAGGTTATGATGAATGGAAGGGCATTTCTACAGCGGAGGTTACGAAGTATTGCAAATACATTCGTGGAAAATATAATGATGATAAAAAACTTATGATTATGGAAATATTTGAATATCTTGGCAAGGCATTCAAAGAGCAGCATAAGTTCCTTAAAAAATCAAATATTCCGATGGTGGTTGTCCTTAGCAAGTTGGCTTTGGAAAATAATATTGAGCCAGAAAATTTCAAAGTATTCATTGATTCGTTCAGTAATTCTGTATGTGTTGATTATGAGACAAATACAGGTTCTGGAAATGTTAAGCGTGTTAAGACAGAGGGCAGATTAGTAGCAATTGCCACAGCTTTTGCAGACTATTTTGACTTGAATGATGTAAAAATCTTAAGTGTAAAAAAAGATGCCGATTCTGATGAAATAGAGAAATGTGATGATGAAAACTTTGAGGACGCTGTCGACACTAGCAGTTCTGATGAAGACTCGCCAATTATGGGTAGTTTTATGAATGAGCCTACGGAAGATGTTGAGGATACTGATGGCGATGGTTCTGGCGAGGAGGATATTGAAAGTGAAGCAGGAGAAGATACAGGCATATTTACTGAGAGTGAATAAGCTGTCGGGTGTAGTTTATAAAGGCTATCTTGCAGAGGTTGATAATATCTTGGAGGCTGAACAAAGGTATGTTAATTATGATGAGCCACATGGACTTATTGCGGTAGTCAGTATTACAGATAAAATAGATGTCATCTGTAACGATGAAGGTAAGCTCAAAAATTTCCCGATGAACAGATTTTTTGTCGATGATGATGGCGGTGTCTGGGATTTACTTGTTGGAAATGCGATGTGTGTGCGACACAATAAAGATGGCGAATTCACATCAATTTTACCAGAGGATATACCAGTAATAGAAAAACACTTAGTTCCTATAAACCCACAAGGTTTAATTGATTATGATGAAAGTGAGGAAAGGCTGTGAGTTATCCTATTGATAAAAAGGCTGTTTATTCTGCTCGCTATCCACATGGTACGATTATTGAACTGACAGAACCTATTCAAGATCCATATAGTCCTAAACCAGTTGGCAGTCGCTTCAAAGTTGATTATGTAGACGATGCTCTCCAACTACAGGGGGTATGGTTATCACCGCAGTCTGGCAGTATCGCTGTTATTATAGAAAAAGATAAGTTCAAGATTGTGAAATAAAATAAGCGACTGGTATCCATTCATTTGGGAACAGTCGCTTATTGTTGGAAAAATTCATTGTAATCGCACTTGAAAATTTTGGTAAGTGCAATCAGCATATCAACAGTTGGATTATTGTATCCATTTTCCACTTTACTGAAGATACCAGTTGTGACATTAACATTCGCGCATTGGAGTTTTGCAATGACTTCAGTAGCTTTCATACCACGTTCTTTGCGGAGTCTGCGTATGTTAGAACCGATAAGTGGATTTAGGTGTTGATTAATTCTTTCAGCCATTTTGGTTCACCTCAAAGAAAAATATTATCCAAAATGGAAGAAAAAAGTGTCCAAAATGGAAGTTTTATGATATAATAAGATATACGTTGTTAAATTTTTACAAAATATAAGATTAAAGGAGAGATTTTATGACAAAGAAAAAGTTAGCCGTTAGTATAGCGGCAGTAGCACTTGCAGTTGCTACGATTTTTACAGGAAGCAATCTTCCGAGTGTTAAGGCTGCTGATGTGGCTGATAAGACAGTTATAGAATTGGGTGTAGATGGTGATTATCAGGAGAAAAAGCTGACAACCGCAGATACACAAGCTATTGCAAATCAAATGGGATATGGATATTTTGGAGGCAATGTTGTCGTATGCGGTAGTAATACAACAGCATATGTTGACTGGGAAAATAGCAGTATTCCATATTGGAAAGCATATGACTCATTTGTATTAGTTCCAGTTTTATCAAGAGATGATAATGGCAATCTTGTAATAGAGAAAAATGAAGATGGTTCATTAAAGACAAAGATTAATGGTGCATTAGGCTGGAAGGGTAGTAAGAGTAGACCTGGAATAGTATATGACAGCACTTCGGAATTTGGAAAGGTTACTGGAAAAGGATTCAATATTCTTCCAAAGGAATATTGGTCAGAAGATTCAAATTCAGGCTGTATAAACCAGAATACGGGTTCTAGAGAAATTGGTTACGATGGAGCCAAGGCAGATGATGTATATATCGTCAGAGTATATTATACAGCAGATGATTTAGGAAATCTTCAGGTTGCCAGAGGTCTTGATAATTTCGAGGAGGGTGATAATACAGATACATATGGAGACAGTCTTTCAGGTGATGAATGGAGTAAATATTATACACTTGAGAATAGAAAATGTAGTTACGTTGATTTTTGGATTCTCCCAGATGGTGTATCAACAGTATTAAACTTTGAAGATGAGACTCCAGCACCATCTCCAAGCGAGGATAGTTACACAGTTGATTTAGGTGATTCACAGATAGTTTCTGCTGATACATTTGCTTCAATTTTGGCTGAGAATGCTACAAAAGATGTTGTGATTAAGTCAAACAACGATGTAACATTTACTTTTGCAAAAGGTACGATGGCAAGTGTAGATGGTAAGACAGAATATGATTTCTCCACATCAATTGTGAATGCATATGCGGATACAATGCCATCCTATATCACAAAGGATAATTTTGTATCACAGATTAACTTTAACTACTCAGGCAAGCTCCCGGCAACAGCAGACATCCGTTTCTATGCAGGAACAGAGTATGCAGGTCAGACACTTTATTATTCACTTATGAATGCTGACAAAACTTTTGCAGAGGTTCAGGCAGTAGTAGTAGATGCCGATGGTTATATGACTGTAAAGCAAGACCATTGTTCAAGCTATGTTGTAACAAAGACAGAGCCAAAGTTACCAAGCAACGATGATACAAAGACTGGTGATGGAAATGCTTCTGCATCAGATAATAATACATCATCTGGAAATACTACTGTATCAACAGATAAGAATTCATCATCTGCAAATACAACAGCTACATCACCAAAGACTGGTGATATGACACCAATCGCAATATATGTTGTGATGGCAGTTGCAGCTATGGGAGTAATTGTATTTGTAAAGAAACGTAAAACAGCTTAATTGAATATTAATATTATGAGCATAGTCAGACCAGTGATTCTTCGGAGTTGCTGGTCTTTTCTTATGTCTGCATATCTGACAGTATCAGGGGTACTTTTTATCGGTTTATGGCTCGCATTTCCGCCCCAAACAGCCCTTTAAATTGTGTTGCCTTGTAACTGTGCCACCTGCTATTAAAAGTGGCACAAATCGGCTCTAGCAAAGTTCCGACAATTTCTCGCCTTTTTACGACCTTGTGAAAATCACTATTTCTGCGGTATTTTTCCCATATATTTGTTGAGGTGTTCCAGCTACAATTATATTCATCTGAAAACTGTTAGTTAAAATATGTTGAGCGAATATTTCTTGTGCATTGTGTGTCTTATATGTTTTTTTATCCATAAAATCGGCGGAGATCCTGTCTAAATGTGGCAGGCAGTGCTTTTTTTGCAGTCAGCATATGGTGACAGTTCTCATTTTCTGTATCATATACTTCATCTATTGGTGCAGTTATTTTGCTGGAGTTTTTTTCATGGAAATTGAATATTTTATTCCGGCATGGAGTTCTTTTACATATTCGTTAGTTTTATTTCATCACTTAGTATTAAATATTTTAGTGAGTTGAAAGTTTTATAAGTATTTTAATTTCATGGTGGTAGATTAAGTTCAGAGTTCATTCACTAGTAGTAAAATGGATGTATTATTAGTGATTGAGGGATTTAAGTAGCCCTCTACCTACCGGGGGATTTCCTATCTATCCCTTGCAGTCAGGGCAGTTATACTAGCAGTTCCGTATAGCACCTGTAGATGCCCATTTTATCAGCCTTGACAGTTCGTAGCGAGGCACAAACACCCAGCAGTACTGGCTATTGCTTGGGTGCTTTTTATTGCCCACACAGGCTCTTTTGTTGTGTACTGGCTACTACTTCCAGTGCTGTAAAATATTGCCATTTAGGGCTGATATGGTGCGTTGCAGGGGTACTTTTTGGGAAAATGCATAGCTGGTTCGTCTGTACTCTATAGATACGACCATATAATAATTTTATACGACCTAAAGCTCCAAGCCGTGATACAATATAGAAAACGCAGCAAGGAGCTTTTTATATAATGTATGATAGCAAAGAGATAAAGATTGCTCTCAGGAAGTATATTGCATCCACAGGCAACAAGACGATTGATGAGCAAAGTGTTATAGATATACTGGATGAAGGTGCCGATAGGGATTTTTATGCATCCAGCAAGGTAATAAAAGAAATTAGGCAGCAATACGGGGTAGGTCAATCCATTCCAGAATGGCTTAGAATGCTGACTTTTAGGCTCATCTACGATTATTTGTCCATAGAATATGAAAAAAAGATGGAATATGATTCTAAGGAAGAGAACAGGAAGAAGAGAAAGTTCTACAAAATGCCAACACAAATATCTTTGCTAGAGGCTTTGGGATTAAATAAGAAAGTTTTTGATAAGACTTCATCGTGGAATATGTACTCCCCAGAGATGAAGTTAAGGCAAAGTAAGTATAAAGCTTTGAGCATTCCTTTTACCTATGCAGAAACAGAGACAAAACCTATGTATGTCGCTATGTTACATCATATTATTTCAGAGTCAAGGATTATTACAGATACCTTTGTAGATGTCTTTGGTAAAATGGGATATGTGCCAGCTTTTTGTGCTGAAGGTTATGCTAAAAAAGTGATGTTTACACCAAATGCTGATTTATTTAAAAAATATTATAAAGGTATAACAGATAATCCAATAAAAACATATGATTTAATTCAAAGGTATGGAGATATTGCAAAAGAAATCTTGGGAAGTCTTGATGATCTACGGGGTAGGGATAAGCTGGAAGAATTTGAGAGGAGATTTTATGATTATAAAGCAGTACGTGTATTATGTGGTATAAAGGAGCCTGAAACAAAGAAGAATGATGATTGTAACAAAAAGATGTCTGAAACAAAGGCTGATGATTTTTGTGAATATGCAGCATTAAAGTTTTGTGATATGTGTTTTAATATGCCTTACTGGAAACATGGTAGCATAATAGATGGAGAATATGTTCAAAGGTTTGATTCCCAGAAAGCTATCAATAAAGTATTTGAAATTACATTAGACGATTTCCTTGCATATGCTAATGCTTTAAAGAAAGTTGATTGTAGAAATGCAGATGATTTTGAGGTAGTGCAACATTTCCTATATAATTATGATAACTTGGATGATATTGACATCTCTGAGCAGGAATTTGAAAAAATATTTAAAAAGCTTAACTTAGACAAGAAGTCATTATTATATGTAGATATACCAAAATACAAAGAATATGACAGGTATGATTTAGATAATTACTCTGATGATGAGACAGCTTTGAAAATAGAAGAAAACATTATGAGCTTCCTGTTTAGATATGAGGGCGATTGGATAATGACTCTTAAAGAATATTCGCTTGGTGATAAGAAAGCTCATAATCACTATAATGATATAATTAGGATTTTGAGGACTTTTCATAGAAAACTGTACATATATAAGTGCAGCATAGAAGATCCTAATATAAGCACTGGCACAAGTTTTGTTACAACTATAAATTTTGACATGCTACTGGCTGAGAAATTTGAGGACAAGTATCATATAAAAGTTTATTATGGCGATAAAGGTGAGAATAATGCTCAGAAAAAAGATAAAACTAAATACAGGTTAAGCAAACAGAGCATATAATAATTCCAACTAAGGTAGAGACATGGACAACTCCGTGTCTCTTTTTTTGAGTTTTTACGCAAACCGCACCCTCAAATTGCAAAATATAAGTGGGGTAGAGCTAGAAAGCCCAAGAAATAAAGGTTTTAAATAAAAAATAAAGTTGTTTTTATGAAAGTGACCGTTGCTCCTTTATTAGATATAGTGAATATATAATCAATAAGGGTTATTGATTAAAAAATAAAATTTTATCTTATAGGAGGTCATTATTATGGCAGAGAAAATTATGAAGAAGGTAACAGTGAAGGATTATTTAAATGATGTTAAAGCAGGGGGGATTTCTACAGATGTTGCGATACAGCGTGGAAATAACCAATGGAAGGATTTGCAGAAGGGGGAATTTATCAGCTCCTTAATGAAGGGATTTCCTATTCAAGAAATATGTACTGCAGTATATAAGGGCGAGACACTGCTTATTGATGGATTGCAGAGAACAACAGCTTTTTTGGGCTTTTATAACAATGAACTTGCTATTGAAGGTTCACATAGTGAGCTGGATGGTAAGAAGTATGATGAATTGAGCGAAGAGGATAGAAATAAATTTGATAATTATGAAATGAATATTGAGGAGCTAAGAAATGTTACGAAAGAGGAGCTGTCAGAGGTGTTTATTTGCTTAAATAGTGGCAAGCCAGTAGGTACAGTACAGAAGTTAAAGGGGTATGCTGGCTATGAGAATGCCAATTTTATCAACAAAATATGCAAGAGTGATTTATTGACAAAGCAGGCAGATTTTACAGATATGCAGAAGAGGAACAGTGCAGATATTGAGTGTATTGTTCAGGGTATGATTTTGGTTGATGCTTATTTTAATGAAGTTAGTGAGGAACCATATAACTGGAAGAATATCTCAAGAAAAGAGCAGGAAAGTTATTGTGAGAATGTCCTGTCGAATAGAACAGCAGAAGAACTGAAAAAGTATGAGGATATTATTGCTTATGCTAGCAGCATAGGGGGCAATAAGATTTACAAGAAAACTATGATACCAGCAATCATTTTCTTGGCAAAGGTTGCAATGGTGTCAGAAGTAACCGTTGAGGAATTTGATAAGTATGTTACAAAGATGGTGAAGGATAAGCCAGCAGCATACGAAACTAACATGGGTTCAGGTAATGTGTCAAAGAAATCAACAGTTGGAAGAATTAAGGCTTTATTCGATGATTTCAAAAAGGAGTATCCAAAGAAAGTTACAATGGAGCTTGATTTTGATACCAGCAACAAGAAGAAAGTTGATAAGTCAAAGACTAAAGATAGTAATAAGAAAACCACTAAGTCAAAGCCTGTAGTTGACAAGGAGGTTACTGAAACTACAGAGGTATCTGCTAACTCTGAAGCTACAAAGGATACTGCTGAAGTAGCAAGCACAGATATTTCCAGCACAAATGGGGTATCCTCAGAAGCAACTGCTGATGCTTCATCTGACACATCTGTAGCAACAAATGAAGATAGTGCATCTGATTCGTCAGAAGCAGATGCAGTTCCTGCAAAAGATGTTTCAGATGGAACAGAAGTTGTTGCGTAAAACAAATATTAATAAGCCTGTCGGTAACATTTTATATGTACCGGCAGACAGAAAAAATAATACATAGATAGGAGAAATTTATTATGAGAGAAGAGATTACAATGATAAGTAGTGATGAAAACAGAAAGGTAATTATAAGTAAGTATACATATGATGGTTGCTCTATCAAGATGTATTCCAATGGTTTTTGCCAGATGGAATTACTTACATATGAAGACTTATTTCAATTGAGTAAGAAGCAGTTACGCATTCGCCATTGTATACAATTAGTTAATAGATTTTTGGAAGAAGGTATAGAAGATTTGAGTTTTGATGATATAGATGAACTGCTAAAGGCAAACAGGGAATATATGAATTGTTTTATTGAAATGCTCTTTGAAAATACATTAGAGATTGCAAAAGGCTTCGGTGGTATAGAATTTAGCACTGCATCGATTGATGTGTTGGGAAAGGCTTTAATCAATACATCACACAAATATGAGAAAGTACCATATAAGGAACTGGCAAAGTTAAGTACCGCAGAAGCGTTTTATAAGTTCTCAGGCTGGGATATGTATGACTTTGTAAATAGTTCTTTGAGTTATAGGAGAAAGAATGAAGAAGCAGAAAGTGCATTTGATTATGCAATGTACTATGTTGAGGTGGATGGCATATCGCTTTATATGTATCACGATGTATTGAATATACTGAAGAGCAATGAGTACCTTAGAAAAGTGGATTTCTTTAGCTCTGGTAAGGTATTAAAGCTGGATAATATTCAAGTAAATATGAAATTAGAGCTGGCAAGTATGAAGTCATTAGAAAAAAAGGTAGTGCTTACTTATATTCATGAGGATTGTACACCTGAGTTTTTGGTGCTGTAACTGCACTTATTTTGAAAGTTCTTGCTGTGGTTGTTTGCTCTTATATTGTGGATGAAATAATTAGGTGTTTATGATATAATTGGTTTTATATTTTAGTATCAATGAAGATGGATTTTGAATATAAGGAGCTTTTTACAATATGACAGATAGAGAGCAGAAAGCAGCAGCGAAAGCATTTGCTGACGAGTAGAAAGATAAAGGTTATGAGAAAGGTCAAAGTCAGCCTTTTTGGTTAAGTTTATCAAAGTTATATGACGAAAATTTCATGCCACCAGAACTTAGGCGAGCCCATCAGTTAAATGATAAAGCTGTAATGGAGGCATATGGTTTTACAAGAAATACAGAAGCATATAAAAGTGAGTCTGCTTGTGTAGCAGCATTGATGAAATTATATAAAGAAAAGACTCAGGGGCAGTTAATATGTTTACAATAGATGATTTTAATATAGAGTTTAATGATTCCGATGAATTTACTTCACTTACTTTTGATGAGTTGGATTTTGACAACATATTTAGTTTAGACTTGTTTGGTAAAGATGAGTTTAGTGCTATCATATATTTGTATTATATGGAGTATGATAATGCTATAACATTTAATTTAGTCTATACAGGTAATTGTGGATTCAGCCCATCTTACAGCATAGAGTTAGATGAAAACAGTGATGTAAAAGCATCTATTTTGGATGCTTTGAATACTGCAGCAGAGTATTATAATCAAGATGTAGCTAATTTTTTCCTATCAGATAAATACAGGGATAGTGAATTAGGTAAATATATTTATATGTGTAGTAGAACAAATGAAGATATATTACATATAGCAGATATAATACGAAGAGGTTGCCTAGATTTCAAACTTGACCCTAAATTTGATTTACATTTTACAAAATATAGAGTAAAGAAATCAGATGAAGTAGTACCTATTGATTTAGATGCTTTTCTATATGACCATATTTTAAAAGTAGACTATTAATAAATATAAGAGACATTGCTCTTTCAGGAGTATTAAGTAGCCGCATTAATGAAAATATATAAATGAAAAATTCGAGGAATGTGATATATATGCTGATTGATGTATCTGATGTTAGTACAATACCAGTAGAAGTTAAGGATAAAATATACGAGGCATTTTCTTTACTGTCTGAGGATGTTATTGATAGTTTGAAAGATAGCTATGCATCTGATGAGAACGTAATGCAAAGTATTATTGGCAAAGTTTATAAAAATCTCGAGAATACGCAATTATATTCTCAGCTAACAGATATTTTAGAAAAATATGAAATAGTATGTTTCCACTCTACTAAGATGATTTCAAAATATAGAGTTAAGGAATATGGTTTAAGTACGAATGAATGGAGCAAATATAAATCTAATATTATAGATGTATATAAGAGTTTGGGAATATCTAAAGAAAAGATAGAAACGGCGCTTAAGTATTTATGGAACACTTACAAAGACAGATATTTAGATGTTGGATGTGAACCTCACTTGTGCTTTTACTCTAATTTATCTATGTTGGAAACTGAAGGTGGAGGTGCAGGTTATAATATTTACTGCGAAAATATAGGTGGAGAAATGGCTAAAATTGCATTGCAAAATGATTGTAAAGAACTGTACAGCCTATTAAAAAATAGTGGCAAAAGTTTTGTAGTAAAATTTAAAATCCCTTATTTAAGAATTTCAGATTATCGTAAAGATGCTGTTGTATTTAGCTTTATATCGTATTATGCTGGAATGTATTTTCAGAGAAAGGAATATGAAATTGGATTTTTAGGTGAAACACAATACGATATTCCTTCAGAAGATATACTTGATATAATAGATTACAACAAAGATATTGATTATTAATGTGTCGGGTAGTTACCATTGAGGTAGCTACCTTTTCTTATGTGTTTTAATATGAAATAAATTTGTTTTCATTTCTGCTCGTAGGTGCTTGAAGAAATTCTTATCTGAACAGAGCTATCCTTATCATGAGCAGATATATTCTTATATGAAATCATCTGTGCTATACTGGTTACAATTATTCTGAAAATGTCTTAATCAGAACTGCCATGATTTTATATGTACTGATTATGTGTTAAGTGATTCTATCATGAAATAATACATTCTGATTTTATAATGAGCTGGTCTATGTTGTGTTCTGTCGGACTGGTGTCGTTTCATATTAATAAAGTCTGTTTTGAGCTAGTCTGTTGTATTGATGTGCTTGCTCGACACTTGTGTAAGTGAAGATTTTATGTGAGATATTTCAGCAATATCAAATGTTATTTGCTCTCATGATACAGTTGTAGGAGTTAGTATCATCTCAAAAACATAATATTATATTTTGCCGAGCAAGTGTGTCTTGGCTCTGGTATCTTTGTATCTAAATATTTTCTGTGATTTTCCAGTCAAATATATCATGTATTTCCAGTTATGCAGTTGAAATTAATATTGGCATTTCTCAACAGCTTATGGGTAGTCATAGATGCATCGGGAAACTAAGGCTGACTTACCGATGCTCAATCTGATTGTATCTTTGATGTAAAAGCAGATGCCTGTGAAGCAAATGTCTGAAAAGGCTTTGTTTTATGGCATTTTAATATGAAAAATCTGTCACCACAGAATTTGACAAATTTCTGTGAGTGATGCAGTAGGATGGAGGTACAAGATTATGAATGCAGGAAATATTTTTGAGGCATTTTTCTTGGCAAAAGAGAAGATTGTAAAGGAGCCTGATATTTTTTCAGATCCTGAGTACATGAAGATACTTCAGTCTGTCAAAAAATATTTTGACAGTTTCGTCTGGGTGTCGAACCCTATGGACAGACTGATATATCTGTATGCTGGTAAAGGTTATAACAACAATGCAGTAGCTGATTTTATTGGGGTGAATGTGAATACTTACCGCAGCAGAGTATCACGAGTATCCACAAAGCTCTCAGGTTTGCTCTTTGATGGTCAGAGGCTGATTGATGCTTGTGTATATGCACCAGCTGAGGAGATAGCAAAGACAAGAGCTTATATTGACCAGCTTAATAATAGGTTGGTTATTGGCAAGGAATTGTCAAATTATATGCTTGAAAAAATTCACAATATTACTGTGGATTCTGTTCAGGAACAGCCAATCACAGAGGAAGATAAGTTTCAGGCTCTTATGCTTGTAGCCCACTTTAGTGAGCCTGCTATTGAGAGTAAGTTATCAGAGGTAAAGCCTGAAGCTCTTGCTTTTATTATGAATGAACTTTTTAGTTCTGATAGTTCTGAGTGGAGCATCTATTATAAGAAAATGCAGGATAAAGTATCTCATCTTGCGGTTCCACCACAAAAGGTGATTGATTATTGCAAAAGTGAATAATAATGTATTGTTGAACTGGCTCTTTGTAGCCAGTCCTTTTTCTCTTTATAATAGGAAGTAACGCACCTCTTTGTATCTGTATATATCTTGGTACTTGTCCTTTTTCTCTATGATTCCCTTGCTATAAAGCACAACCACCAAATACTGTCGGCACTTTTTGTGAAATAGTGATTATTCCAAGCTCCTGTGAACAGAGTTATAGTAGGACACCACAGGAAGTCGTATATTCACAAAATAAATGGTGTAACTTTGTATTTGGCTCGACATTCGCATTATATAGTCTTATGGCGGATAGTCTGGCTGGTCTTGGAACAAGGGCACACAGCTCAATCTGTGCGGTCGGTTTCAAGGTCTTAAAATATGTATTAATCGACCTTTGTGATAAATGCGGTGTTTGTGTGATGCTGTCAGTATCATGGGTAGTTAATACGCACTCCTATGCGTGTTTATACGACTTCTGCAAATCACTTAAAGAAAGGAGTTGCTTGTTTATGAATAAGAGATGCGTTGCTCTTACAGATGAGCAGTATCGTGAGAGTATCAGCTTATTGCGTTCAGGATTTATTCTTGATGAGAAACTTATCAAACCTAATGAGAGGATTGCAGCAGTTGAGGTTCTCCAAGCTACCTTAGGATTACGACTTGGAGATACATTAAAACTTAAAATGTGTTCCTTTATCAAAGATGGCTCTCGCTACCGCTTAGACATCAAAGAACAGAAGACTGGAAAAATGCGTACATTTACAGTTCCTATTGAGGTGTATAGCTTTATTCAGGATTATGCTATTTCCAATAACATTGGAGCTGATGCCAAGCTCTTTGATATTTCTGAGAGACAGGTGGAGCGTCATATGAATAAGGTATTTACCAAGATGGGACTGCCTTTAAGACAATATGGAACGCATAGTGCAAGAAAATTATTTGCCACTAAGGTCTATGTGGAAAATGATTACAACATAGAGCTGGTGAGAGTATTACTCCAGCATTCCAGTGTTGTTACGACACAGAGATATATTGGTATCCAGCAGAAACAGGTTGAGGATGCCCTTGCTGGTACAGTTGTGAATTTAGTTTAGGAGGTACAGCAATGACAGTAGAAGAAGCTATCAGAAATTATGTAGATGAAAACGATCAGTATGAGCTATATGAGGGATACTCAGGTCGAGGAATGTTTGGTCGTAAGTGCTGGGGTGTAGTTGTAAAGCAAGGTTGTTCTTTCATGGATTTCATTATAAACCTTACAAGATATATGGATAATTATGATGTTGATGATATTGATTTCAAGCTGGAGGGAGCTACATACGATAATCTTGGACTGGATACTGTAGTTTACTTTCCAAATATAGGGGGGGTGATGATGTATGACTAAGTTAGCAAAATGGCATGTTGAAGAAATTTTAGAAAATTTTGTGTTGGGAGGTTTTCCTGTAAAGGATGATGATAGGTTCTTAGCTTGCTCATCTATTCTTACATCTATGATTGATACTGTTGAGGTTGATGAGCCTAACAAGGCTTTTATTTTCCATACAATGTCTGGTAGTGAATACCTTTGTCCATTCGAGGATATTAGATGGACTGATAGGTTTGCTGAATTTTCCAAAGACAATTTGGAGCGTTTGAATATTTCACGAGCCTTTGTAGACGAAGCAATAAAATTAGCCCATGAAAAAGAAAGTTCTTTTGTTGCTTGGTTAGAGAAGGAAATCTTTAATGGAGATTTATTCATTGAAATAGGAGCTGGTGGCATTTTAAATGTTCATTTTAAATATGAAGATAAAGTTCATCGCTTAAGTAATCAGATACATATGAGAATGTTTAAGGATTCTTATCTATACCAGCTTTCAGGGATAGTTGATTTTCGTCATTATGAATTTATTGGCGGTTCAGTAAACACTTACCATATGAGCGATTCAATTAAGAGATTGGTTATAAACAATATAGGGAGCAGACCTGTAACCGTAGACAATGTAGTTTATAAGCATGGAGTAAATGTTACCCGTGTAACTGAAGAAAATCATCCAGAAGGACTGATTAGTCCTGATGTATTCAATGGAAAGAGTTTACTTAGTGATTTTATGGAAGGAGTTGATTTGCTTGATTAAAGTTATTCTTTACCACCCAGGACAATATGCAATTCTCAAAGATGAAACCTACAAAGTATGTGAGAGTACCTATGGGTTATTTGAGATATTGTCATATAGAGAAGATTTTCCTTTTAGGGATGAAGCGTCTATATCTTTCCTTAAAAGAAGAAATGTTCGCTTTTTAAGTGATAGCGACAGATATACAGTTTGTAGCGGAGGGGTAGACAATTTCTTTCCTATTACCACATTAAACAGGTGTGAGCAGGAGGGACTTATCTTAATTCATAATTCACAAAAAGGTGTCTATACACATGCTACTCATCTTGATGATTTGGTTATCAATGCTTTAAAAAAATTAGATATTGATATCCTGCTTGCAGTATGTGTAGACGAGGATTATGTCTTTGGTATTTTATCTACAGTAAAAGATTTTGAACCAGTTAATTTCTCTTTCAGGGGTAGTCTATTAGATTTTTGCTTAAAGTTTGAGTATGACTGGAAACGAGACTTGCCAGATATAGCTAAATGTATTGGCTATAAGTATGATAAATATATTCCTCTTACATATTACTCACAATGGTTTGAGGCTAATGTTATATGCAATAAGAAGGTATTGATGTCGGCAGCAGTGTATGATAGAGAGTTTTTTAGTAGGAGATTAGCTGTTATGCTGATTGATTTTATGAAAGATGATTCTGTAAAGTTATCAAAAGTCAATTCAATCAAAAATCCTGATTTAAGGCTTATATTGGATGAGTTGCCACCTATTGCTGAAGATGTAAAAAGGACTTATTTCTTGGTAATAGATGTTGATGAGACCATTCGCAGTGCAAGCGAGATTGTCGAAAAATGTGTTTTTGGTGGATGGATTTATAAAGATTATGTAGAGTTGTTTGATACAATCAATGCATTACAGCTCTTTAAAGCTTTGATTCCAGATATTCTGCGAAGGGAGATGATTTTATGTGGCTGAGTTACCATGTTCCTTGTTTTTATTGTAACAGGGGTAGTATATGTGCCTGTTTCAACAAAGATTTCAAAGCAGAGCTTTTAAAAGGTTTAGAAAAAGAGGGAGTTACCTATATTAAGCTGGAAACAGTCAAAGTAAAAATGGGAGATGATTTTGTTGATGAGGAGATTTTAAGTTTTTATACAGATGATAAAAATACACATGAAAAACTACAGACTTTTCTCGATATTTTTGATGATGCAATTAATAAGTATGAGTCAGATTTAAAACAGGACTGTTATTTCTTTGAGTTTGATGGGTGTATGTTATATGTGAATTGCTCAGGGGGAACTATAAGAAAACGTGGTCGTATATCACCAGTAATTAGAAAACTTGAAGAAGTATGGAGAGAGCATCCAGACCTGCGTTTGGGACAGCTTTTGATTAATTGTGCAGGTGACAAGGATTTATTTAACTTGGAAGATGATGAGCTGATGGAGGCTATGGAAAGGTTTGGTGATAAGTCTGGTGTTTTATATGACTCAGAACAACAGGGGTAGTTTTTACGAAAAATACAATAGGTGATTTCGGTGTTTTTATTTATAAAAGTTGAATAATATAGCCTTTTTTTATTAGATTTGCGGAGAATTCAACAATATACGGAGTTGGGAAAAGTTCATTATTTTTTATAATATTTGGAGTTTCACGTTCAGTTGCCCTATTCATAGCGGTTCTTCTTTTTTGGGAGGAATACGTCTATTTTTAGGAGGTATTCAGAATATGAATGCAATTTATTTTACAGCTATGGAGGTAGCATCTATGTTGGGAGTTTCCAGAGGACAGGCATATAAGCTTGTTAAAGGAATGAACGAGGAACTTGCTAAGAAAGGATATATTGTTATTCCAGGAAAAGTTCCTAAAAAGTATTTTAATGAGCGTTACTATGGTGGTGTTAGTAATGTTGTAGAAAGTGAGGTGAAATAATATGGGACAGGGTAGCTTTAAGCAAGAGAAAGGCTCTAAAACATGGTCAGCTCAATTTAGTTATAAGGATTATTATGGAAATACAAGAAGAAAGCATAAACGGGGCTTCGCAACAAAGCGTGAAGCTATACAATTTAGGAATGAATTTGTATTGAAGCAGCAGTCAAATATAGATATGAGCTTTGCTTCATTTATAGAAGAATATAAGGAAAACATGTACTCAGACCTGCGTGATAGTACAATTGCTACTAAAACGCATATGATAGAACTGCATATATTGCCATATTTTAAGAATATGAAGGTGTCTGAAATTACAGCTTTAGATATTAAAAGATGGCAAAAGGAGATTAAAAAGAAAGGTTATTCAGAAGCATATTTATGGTCTATAAATACACAGCTGAATGCTATCTTTAATCATGCTGTTAAATTCTATAAACTCAGTTATAATCCATGTAAGGGAGCTGGGTTTATGGGAAAATCAAAATCAGGCAATATGGGAATTTGGTCAGAGAATGAGTTTGAGCAGTTCCTTGAGGCTGTGAAAGATAAGCCTGTTATCTACAATGCATTCTTTTTAATGTATTGGACAGGTTTGCGAGTTGGTGAGCTTTTAGCTCTTGATATTAAAGATATTGACTTGGAGACAGGTGTTTTATCTGTTACTAAGTCACTTAATCGTGTTAAGGGTGAGGATATTATAAGTCCACCAAAGACACAACGCAGTATACGTAAAATCCCTCTGCCAAAGTTTTGCGTAGATAAGATGAATGAATATATAAATACACTATATGGAAGAACTCCAAATGACAGACTTTTTATAGTAACAAAGAGCCATTTGGAGAAAGAGATTAAGCGTGGAGCTGATTTAGCAGGGCTTAAGCAAATCAGAGTACATGATTTGCGACATAGTCATGCATCACTTCTTATATCTAAGGGGGTTGACATTGCAACAATCTCAAATAGACTTGGACATGAGAAGATTAGCACTACATTAAACACATACAGCCATATGTTTGAGACTAGTGCAGCAGGTGTTGCTGATATGCTAGATAACTTATATTCTGGAGAGGAGGATTGAAATGCCAGGAATTCACAAAAACAATACAATTTCATTTCGCCCTAGTGAGTGGGAACGTATAAATATAGAAGAGAGAGCAGCATTGAGTGGTATGACAAAAAAGGATTTTATTGCACATAGCTGTATATATTCTCACATTTGTGTAGTTGGTTCTAAAAATAATATCCAAAAGATTGTAGATGCAGTTGAGGAAATGAAGAATGTTATTAGTGAAATCGCCAGTAGGGAAACCTCTGGCGATTTTCCCTTGTCTGAAGAGAGCTTTCGTGAGATGAGCATGCGTTACACAGCAATGTGTCTGACTATAGTTGAAATTCTTGATGGTGCTTCATATCTGTTTGGGGTAGGTGATAAGAAATCGAGTTCGGTCTTGGAAAAAGAAGAACGGATGCAGCAGTTGTTTGAGACTCTGAACTTCGATTATCAAGGTGGTGATGTATAAGGTCAGTGGTGGGTAAATGGTGATTTTTATTTGGAGACAAGGGAGACATCGTGGATAATTCGGTATAAAAGGTCGTATTTTTGATGAAAAGTGTCGGAAAATCATGACAAATAACAAACTCGAAGCGGAGTTTGAATAAATCGAGTTGCTTAAAAAAGCCAGTGTTTATGCGGGTTTCAGCGATTTCG
>OGYH01000048.1_pt1 | contig 98915 bp, 90 predicted proteins | sample 1576511 | NCBI WGS metagenome assembly OGYH01 (sample SAMEA3541522, study PRJEB24748) | human gut metagenome | biome: human gut; feature: human-associated habitat; material: faeces | place: China | collected 2012
TGCTGCCACCACGTTTTCTTACGGCACTTTCGGTTCCAAAAGTGCCTACCTGTGAACAGTAACAAGAAAACACAAATCTCATTAGTGTAAAGAAAAAATACTTGACACCAATTAGATTATCGTGTATGATAACACAGGTGATGAGGAATGGAAAAAATTGTTGAACAGGGTCTTTTGTATGATTTCTACGGAGAACTCCTGACAAAGCATCAGCAAAGTGTATATGAGGATGTGGTATTTAACGATCTATCCCTCAGTGAGATTGCAGACGAACAGGGCATTACCCGTCAGGGTGTGCATGATCTGATCCGGCGCTGTGACCGTACACTTCTTGGTTATGAGGAAAAGCTTGGACTGATTGCCAAATTCCAGAAAACCAAGGAAAAAGTAACTGAGATTCATCGGTTGACGGAAGAATTCAGCCAGACACAGAATCAGGCGCTGATTGAGGCAATCGGGCGAATCTCAAACGAGATATTGGATTTATAATGCAGGAGGTTTTTGATGGCATTTGAAAGCTTGGCAGACAAACTGCAGAATGTGTTTAAAAACCTGACAGGCAAGGGACGACTCAGCGAGAGCGACGTAAAAGCCGGACTCAAAGAAGTCAAGATGGCCCTTCTGGAAGCGGATGTAAGCTTCAAGGTAGTAAAACAGTTTATCAATTCTGTACAGGAGCGGGCGATTGGAACCGATGTTTTAAATGGTCTGAATCCAGGACAGATGGTAATAAAGATTGTCAACGACGAGCTGGTCAAGCTGATGGGCTCCGAAATGACAGAGATTGCGTTAAAACCGGGCAATGAGATTACCGTCATCATGATGGCAGGTCTCCAGGGTGCTGGTAAGACGACCACGACGGCAAAGATTGCCGGAAAGCTCAAAGCAAAGGGAAGAAATCCATTGCTGGCAGCATGTGATGTCTACCGACCGGCGGCAATCGAACAGCTGCAGAAAAATGGTGAAAAACAGGGTGTTCCCGTATTTGCGATGGGAACGAACCACAAACCGGTCAATATCGCAAAGGCAGCGCTTGAGCACGCGGCGAAAAATGGCAACAATGTGGTTATCATCGATACAGCCGGCCGTCTCCACATCGATGAAGCGATGATGGATGAGCTGGTTGAGATCAAAGAGAATGTGGATGTTTATCAGACACTTCTCGTTGTAGATGCCATGACTGGTCAGGATGCAGTCAATGTAGCGAGCATGTTTAACGACAAAATCGGCATTGACGGTGTGGTTCTGACAAAGATGGATGGCGATACGCGAGGCGGTGCGGCTCTTTCTATCAAGGCGGTAACCGGAAAACCGATTCTCTATGTCGGTATGGGCGAGAAACTTTCCGATTTGGAACAGTTTTACCCGGACCGTATGGCTTCCCGGATCTTGGGCATGGGCGATGTTCTTTCCATCATCGACAAAGCATCTGCTGTGATCGACGAGGAGAAGGCAAAAGAACTCGGCCGCAAGATTAAGAAGGCAGAATTTGATTACAACGACTTCCTCGATCAGATGAACCAAATCAAGAAGATGGGCGGCATGGCGAGCATCATGAGCATGATGCCGGGCATGGGACAGCTTAAAGGTCTGGATTTAGATGAAAATGAGAAGACGATGGGGCGCGTGGAGGCGATCATGCAAAAGATCCTATGGAATTCTATCATTTCGTACCTCTATCTTTTTTTATGTTTTTATGAATACCTGAAGACATTCTCGTATAAAATTAAGAATTTTCAAACGGAAGGGTGTGTATGTTAGACGTTATTGGTTTTCAATTTTTGTAGTGGTAGACAGATATTTATTATACTCCAAAACACCTCAACAAATCGGTAGTTATAGATTCCATTGACCTTCTTTCTGACTCATACATGCAACACTATTACAATCAAAACTTGTCATGAAATAATACTGACAGACTATAAATACTGACAACAAAATGTCACTATTGAATGTCGTCAAAACCATCATATCAATCGCTTGTCCAAACCACCCATTGTATATATAATAATACGTGAAAGGGGATGATACAGAGTGTCTAAGAAATCCGGATTAACAAAAAGACAGAAACTTATCATTGAGATGTTAGCAGCTTTTAATGCTGACGATCCAATTACAATACAGGCAATATCAGAAAAACTGAAATTAAGTTCAAGAACCGTATTAAGAGAAATGCCTCGCATCAACGAATGGTTTGAGGAGAATGACTTTAAACTAGTCAAGAAACCAAGAATCGGGATGTATGTGGATGAAGATACAGAAACAAGAAACTATATTAAAGAACTCGTAGATATGGATGAGAACAAGCCAGTATACAGTAAAGCAGATCGCCAGATGATCATATTACTTGAACTGTTAACGATCAACGAACCACTCAAATATTTTTACTTTACATCCCTTTTTCATATTTCGGATGCAACATTAAGCAACGACCTGGAAGAGGTTGAAACATGGCTTGATCACTATAATCTGACTCTTTACCGAAGACCGGGAATGGGAATTTACTGGGAAGGAAAAGAGGAAGATTACCGTCAGGCAGTGACAATGGTATTGAGACAAAAGTTAAGAGGACATTCCTTAAAAGTATTGTTTGATGAAGAGAAAAAACTCAAAGAACGAATGTTTCCGAATCTTACGCAAGAAGTGTTAGATGATACAAGAGATATCATTAAAAATATGCAGGGAGTGTTAGATATAGAATATACTGACCATTCCATTAGGCATTTAAGCTTGTATTTATTGATCACACAAAACAGGGTAAGAATGGGACATGAGATCAAAGAAGAGAAAGACGTCAGATCGATCACTCATTTACCAGAATATCAGATTGCAAAATGGCTGGGAGGCAAGTTAAGCAACTTTGAAGGACATCAGCTCTCACAAGGAGAAGTATATAACATAGCAATGCAGCTTTTGGCAGCGAAGATCTGGAAAAACAAAAGTGAGAATAAGATTGATGAAGAAAGTTTTAAAGTCAGGCAGTTGGTCATGCGGATCATTGCTGAGATGGAAATACTTTTAGAAATGGAATTTTTTGAGAATGCAGTGTTGATCGATGGATTATGTAATCATATGAAACCAGCGATCAATCGAATGAAACAAGGTGTATTTACGGAAAATCAATACATTGATTTTTTAGAAGAAAAATATTCCAAAGTTTATGTGGCAACGATCAAAGCGTGTGAGTTCTTAAAAGAAGAATTACATATAAAAAAACTCCCGGAAGGGGAGATGGGGTTTATCGCATTATACTTCTGTGTAGCGGTTGAACAGCAAAAAGATAAAGAAGAAAAGTTATCTGTTTATGTTGCCTGCCCACATGGAGTTGGGACATCCCATATGCTAGCCGTTCATCTGAAAAAAGAATTTCCGCAGCTGATGGTACAAAAGATCATCTCGACAGCAGAGATCAAAGAAGAGGAGCTGATCGAAGAAGGAATTGATTTTATCGTTTCCACAGCAAAATTAAATCTGACATTTCCAAATGTCTATGTGAACTCTATTTTAACAGAGACAGATAAGAAAATGATCAATGCCATGATCAAAAATATCGACAAGAAGAAAAGAAAAAATCCCATAAAGACTGTAAAACCAGTCAAAAGGATTGGAAGAGAAGACATCGAGTATATGACACTTCTTGGAGAAGAGATCTTACAGGTATTAGATAACATTAAAATATCAACAGGTGAAAACATTAAGAATAAGAAACAATTGATCGAATATGCAGGAGAATTATTTGCACGAAATGAAACGACAGCAACAGAGATTACTTTTGCATTAAACAAACGCGAGAATATCGCAAGCACATTTATTCCGAGTATGAATGCATTATTTTTACATTGTGAAACAAAAGGCATCAGACATTGCAGATTTGGTTTTGTCTATTTAAATGATGAGATCATTGAAGATGGGAAGCCAATCAAGGGTGCGATCTTGATGCTTGTTCCACAGGGAGATGGAAGTAAGGTTTATCGCGAAGTTATGAGTGAAATAAGCGGAGCATTAGCCGAGAAAGACCAGATCATCACTTACTTATTTGACAAAAACAGAAATGCAGTTGAGGCAGAACTTGAAACAAGCCTTGGTAACTATTACGAAAATAAAATGAAGAGAAGATAAAAACAAAAGGAGGATATTGTAAATGAAAAATGGATTACAAAAATTCGGTAAATTTTTAAGTGCAATGGTAATGCCTAATATCGGAGCATTCATTGCATGGGGATTCATTACAGCATTATTTATCGCAGATGGATGGATTCCAAATGCGAAGTTAGCATCAATTCAGCCATACATGTTAACATTCTTATTACCAATGCTGATCGCCTACACAGGTGGTAAACAGGTCGGTGGAGATCGTGGAGGAGTCATGGGTGCGATCGCAGTCATGGGTTGTATCGCCGGAGTTGGTGGATTTGATGGACAGCCAATGTTAATGGGAGCCATGGTAATGGGACCATTTGCAGGATGGGTCATCAAGAAATTTGATAAAGCAATGGACGGACATATGCCAGCCGGATTTGAGATGTTGATCAATAACTTCTCTGTTGGTATTTTAGGAATGATCGTAGCGATCATTGGATACTTTATCATCGGACCATTTATGTCAACCGTATTAGCAGTGTTAACAGCAGGAGTTAACGTACTTGTAAAAGCAAAATTAATACCTTTAGCAGCAATCTTTATCGAACCTGCCAAAGTATTATTCTTAAATAACGCGATCAACCATGGTATCTTTACACCAATTGGTATTGAACAGGCAAAAGAAGCTGGTAAATCTATCATGTATATGTTAGAGGCAAACCCAGGACCAGGACTTGGAGTATTATTAGCATATGCAGTATTCTCTAAAGACAAAGTAACAAAATCATCTGCACCAGGTGCGATCATCATTCATTTCTTCGGTGGTATTCATGAGATTTACTTCCCATATATCCTGATGAACCCAATCGTGATCATCGCTCCGATCGTTGGTAACATTTGTGCGATCACATTCTTCACATTTACAAAATGCGGACTTATTGGACCATCTTCACCAGGATCAATCATCGCTTATTTATCAATGTCACCAAAGAGCCAGATTCCATTAACGATCTTAGGTGTACTGATCGCAACTGTAGTATCATTCTTGATCGCATCACCTATCATTCGTATGTCAGATGGTAAGAGTCTTGAAGATGCACAGGACGATATGGCAGCAAAGAAAGCAGAATCTAAAGGAATCACAGTTGACCCAGGAGAGAAGAAAGACGCAGATAAAGTTAAGAAGATCGTATTTGCATGTGACGCAGGAATGGGATCATCTGCAATGGGAGCTACAAAATTCAGAAATCGTGTGAAAGCACAGCGCCCAGATCTTACAGTGATCAATACATCAGTAGATAACATCCCAGCGGATTGTGATATCGCAGTTGTTCAGGCAGTCTTAGCAGACAGAGCCAGAAAATCTGCACCACAGGCACAGTTAGTTATCATCAATAACTTCTTACAGGATCCAAACTTAGATGGATTATATGAGCAGATGACAGCAAAAGTTGATGCATCAGCACAGACAGCTGCAGCTGTTGAAGAAGTTGAGACACCAGTAGCTACAGGAAATACAAAGATTCTTGTAGAAGAAGGAATCAAAACAGGATTAAAACCAGTCGACAAATTCGAAGCGATCAAAGCAGCAGGAAAACTGTTAAATGAACTTGGATATGTTGAAGAAGGTTATATTGACGCTATGGTAAAACGTGAAGAAACAGTTACAACATACATGGGATTAGGTGTAGCAATTCCTCACGGAACAGGAGATGCCAAGAAGAAAGTACAGAAAACTGGTATCGTAATGCTTCAGTATCCAGAAGGTGTAGACTTTGATGGAGAAAAAGCTCAGTTAGTCTTCGGTATTGCTGGGATCGGTGATGAACATCTTGGATTATTAGCTAAGATCTCTGAAATCATCGAAGATCCTGAAAGATTAGAACAGTTAAAAACAACAAAAAACGTTGACGAAATCATGGAAATGTTTAAATAAGATTTAAACAAAAAAAGGTCAATTTAATAAGCGGGAAATTCTTCTCGCTTATTAAATACCTAAGATATATACTTATAAATTTATATTTTAATTTTAGGAGTGAAGAAAATGAAGAAAGCAATTCAGTTTGGAGCAGGAAATATTGGACGTGGATTTATCGGTGGACTGTTAAGCAAAGCAGGATATCATGTAGTATTCGCAGATGTAAATCAGGAAATCATTGATAAGATCAACGAAGATAAGAAATATACAATTTTTGTAAAAGACGTAGAAAGCAGCGAGATCGTGATCACAGATATCAGCGGAGTAAATTCAACAAAACCTGAACTGATCGATGAAGTAAAAGAGGCTGAGATCATCACAACAGCCGTTGGAGTAAGAATTCTTCCGATCATTGCTCCATCTATCGCAGAAGGAATCAAAGCAAGAAAAGAAAATGGTTCTGAAGAATACTTAAACATCATTGCTTGCGAAAATGCAGTCAAAGCAAGTTCTCAGTTAAAAGAAGCTGTTTATGGAAACTTAAATGACGAAGAAAAAGCATATGCAGACAAATACGTAGGATTCCCAGACTGCTCTGTAGATAGAATCGTGCCTCCAGTACGTTTAGATAATCCAATCGACGTCGTTGTAGAAAACTATTATGAATGGAATGTCGAAGAAGCATCCTTTAAGGGAGCTGTTCCACAGATCGAAGGAATGAATCTTGCAGATAACTTAATGGCATATATTGAAAGAAAATTATTTACATTAAACACAGGACACTGCATCACAGCATATCTTGGAAACTACAAAGGATTCAAAACGATCGATGAAAGTATCGCTGATGAAGAAATATTTAAAACTGTTAAAAAAGCAATGCAGCAGAGTGGTATGGCATTAGTCAACAAATATGGATTTGACAAAGATGCTCACTTTAAATACATCGACAAGATTTTAAATCGTTTCAAAAACCCATACCTTGTAGATGATACAGCTCGTGTAGGTAGAGAACCATTAAGAAAATTAAGTGCAACAGATCGTTTAACAAAACCAACAATGACAGCATTAGAATATGGTCTTCCAGTGGATGCATTATTAGCAGGAATGGCAGCAGCATTAAAATATGATAATGCTGAAGATCCACAGAGCGTAGAATTACAGGATAAGATCAAAGCAAACGGAGTAAAAGCAGCATTAAAAGAAGTATCTGGAATCGCAGATGAAAAAATCTTAGACGAAGTTGTAGCAATTTACGAGGCAATGTAGTCGGAACAATATCAATAAAAAATCAACCAAAAATCAAATCAACAACCTTTTTTCTTAACGCATATAATCATATGAAAAGAGGCGGCCGAAAATATTTCGGTCGCCTCTTTTGGCACTTACATCATTTTATAACAGGATATAAAGAAAACCAATAAGTCTTTTATAGAAAATCTGTTGACAATTAAAAAGGATAGTGGCATAATACAACACATAGAAAATATAAATCATATTAATAAACTATGAAAAGTAGGAAATAAAATAACTGACTGGAAAACCAGAGGTTATGATCAAGGAAGCAGAAGAGACTGCACTTTTGATCATAACCTCTTTTTTTATACAAAAGTGAAGGAGGAAGAAAAATGAGCCAGAGCAGATCACCACAGGAAATCAGAATTCAAAATGAGATCAATCATAAGAAAATAGCGAATGTGCATGAAAACAGAGCTACAGAAATTTTAAAGAAAGTAAGAGAAAGTAAACCTCAGATTGATATAGAAAGAGGATTATATTTTACAAAATCTTTTCAGAAAACGGAAGGACAGCCATTGATCTTACGATGGGCAAAGGCATTAAAATATTATGCCGAAAATGCAAGCATCTATATTGATGAAAATCAATTAATCGTAGGAAGAAGTGGAAAACTAGGAAGATATGGGATTCTTTATCCAGAACTCGATGGAGATACCTTAGATGAAGCAATCAAAACATTACCAAGCAGAGATGTATCACCATTTGATATTACTCCGGAAGATGCGAAGATCATTACAGAGCAGATCACACCTTACTGGAAAGGGAAGACGTTTCATGAGGATCTTGCAAAAGCACTTCCGAGGGAAACAAAAAAACTTACTTATAATGAAGATAAAGAGTTGACTTCAAGATATATTGTCAATGAAACAGCATCTTTTCGATTATCGCTGCAATGGGTACATGATTACGAAATTGTTCTCGAGAAAGGATTTGAGGGAATTAAAGAAGAAGCCTTAGAAAGATTACAGCAATTAGATTCAGATAGTCCGGTGGATCAGACAGAGAAACGACCATTCCTAGAAGCACAGATCATAACAAGTGATGCGATCATCTTATGGGCAGAACGACATGCAAAACTTGCAAAAGAATTATCAGCAAAACAAAGGGATGCGGATAGGAAAAAAGAGCTTAAGATCATAGCAGAAATCTGCGAAAGAGTTCCAAGATATCCGGCAAGAACTTTTTATGAAGCATTGCAATCCCAATGGTTTACACAGATGTTTTCAAGAATTGAGCAAAAGACAGGAACGATCATATCCAATGGCCGAATAGATCAATATCTGTATCCATTTTACCAAAAAGACATCAAAGAAGGAAGGATCACGGATGAACAGGTACAGGAATTATTTGAATGCATGTGGGTAGCAATGTCCGAATTTGTTGATCTGTATTTATCAGAGGCAGGTGGATTTTTCAATGAAGGATATGCTTACTGGGAAGCTGTGACAATCGGCGGAACGACAAAGAAGGGATACGATGCAACGAATGAATTAACTTATATCTTATTAAAGTCCAAACGAGAATTTCCGCTAAATTATCCCGACCTTGCGGCAAGGATCCATATGGGAAGCCCGAAGAGATATCTCTATGAAGTAGCAGAAACGATCAAAGATGGAACTGGATTTCCAAAGCTTATTAATGATGACGAAGTAGTACCGATCTTATTATCCAAAGGTGCAAGTTTAAAAGAAGCTTATGATTACAGTGTTTCTGGTTGTGCAGAATGCCGTATGCCAAACAGAGATACCTACACAAGTCCAAACGCATACATTAATTTTGCAGCAGCACTTGAAATGGTGTTATACAATGGGAAAATGAAAAAATATGGAGATGAGATCGTAGGATTAGAAACAGGAAATTTTGAAGATTTTGAAAGTTTCGATGAAGTGTTGGAGGCTTACTTAAAACAACAGAAAAATTTGATCCGACATGCATTTATTCAGCAACATGAGATCATCAGACTTCGAGGAGAACATTTTGCTACACCGCTTGGATCATCACTTCATAAACTTTGCAGAGAAAGTTACAAGGATCTGCATCAGCCATCTATTCCTGGAGGGATCGATCTTGGATATTTTGAATTTATCGGATATGCAACTGTCGTAGATTCCTTATCAGCGATCAAAAAGCTGATCTTTGAGGAAAAACGTCTGACAAAGAAAGAGTTGTTAGAAGCAGTGAGCAACGATTTCAAAGGATATGAAGCAATCAGACAGTTATTACTTCATGCACCATCTTATGGAAATGATGACAGCTATACCGATGAAATCGGACAGTTATTAGATTTGGAAGCACAGAAATTTACACATAAATATGGCAAAGAATTAGGGGTTCATATGGATCTGCGATTAGTACCATTTACATCCCACGTACCGTTTGGAAAAGTCATAGGGGCAACGCCAAATGGAAGATTTTCTTATACACCATTATCCGATGGCTCCAGTGCATCACAAGGGGCAGATCTTAACGGACCAACAGCAGTATTATTATCAAATTATAAAACAAAAAACTTTGATTACGAAGATCATGCAGCAAGATTATTAAACATCAAATTAAGTCCATCTTGCGTAGAAGGTGAAAATGGAACTGAAAAACTTGTTCAGTTTATCAAAGCATGGCACGACCTGAGATTATGGCATTTGCAGTTTAACGTATTAAATACAGAGACGTTAAGACAGGCACAAAAACAGCCACAATTATATAAAAATCTCCTGGTAAGGATTGCAGGATATAGTGCTTATTTCACTGAATTATCCAAAGATCTGCAGGATGATATCATTGCCAGAACAGAGCATGAGGAGGTGTCATAATGGTCGATCCATTGGTATTTAATATTCAGAATTATTCCCTGAATGATGGCCCTGGGATCCGAACGATCGTCTTTTTAAAGGGATGTCCGATGCGATGTCGTTGGTGCTGTAATCCCGAATCACAGGAATATAACATCGAGATGTCTTATACAAGAAAGAATTGTATCGGAGAAAAAGAATGTGGATTTTGCGAACGATCCTGTCATCAAAAAGCAATCACTTTTGATGAGGAAGGGAAAGCAAAGATTGAGAAAAGTTTATGTACAGACTGCCTTTCCTGTACCAAAGTATGCCCGGCAATGGCAATGAAACAGCAGGGAAAACCAATGGAAATTTCAGAGATCATAGATCAGGTACTAAGACAGGAGTTGTTTTATCATCATGGAGAAGGAGGACTTACCGTCAGCGGTGGGGAACCTCTTTCTCATGGAGACTGGCTGATCAGACTGTTAAAAGAAGCGAAAAAACATCGGCTTCATACAGCAATTGAGACTTGTGGATATGCTTCCTATGAAGTATTAAAAGAGGCCATAAATTATCTGGATGTCATCTTTTTTGATATCAAATCCATGAATGATGAAAAACATAAGCGCTACACAGGGAAGAGCAATCAAATAATCTTGGACAACTTTAAACAGCTTGTACAAGATGCGAAAACCACAAAGATTACAGCGAGAACACCAGTGATTCCAGGATTTAATGATACAGTTGAGGAATTAGAAGAAATTCAGCGTTTTGTAGCAAAAGGAAAAAATGTTTCCTATGAAATGCTCCCGTATCACCGATTCGGAAAAGGAAAGTATGAAATGCTTGGAAGAACTTATCCGATGGGAGATGTTTTATTATCAGAAGAAATCAAAACATATATTCAGAAACAAAATGAAAAGTGGAGGAAGAAAGAATGTCAAAGTTAAGCAGGGAACAAACAATAGAATATGATAAAAAATATAATCAGCATCCATGGTTGAAAGGAAATACAGAACCCATTCCAATCGAAAAGGCGGAAGGAATCTTCTTTTATGATTTTAATGGAAAGAAATATTACGATATGTCGAGTCAGTTGTCCTGCGTTAATATCGGATATGGAAATAAAGATGTCATACAGGCAGTCAATGATCAGGTAAAAACATTGCCATATATTGCACCAGCATATGCCAGTGCACCAAGATCAGAATTAGCAAAAATGTTAGTCGAACTTGCACCAGATAATATTGCCAAAGTGTTTTTTACCTGTGGAGGTTCTGATGCAAATGAAGCAGCGATCAATATGGCAAGAACTTATACGGGAAGGAGTAAGATTTTTTCCAGATACAGAAGTTACCACGGATCAACATTAGGATCGGGGAATCTGTCTGGAGATCCAAGAAGATTTGCGTTAGAGCATCCAGCAGCGACAGGATTTGTAAAGTTTCAAGATCCATATGTATATCGAAGCGATATTCCATTCAAAAATGATCAGGAAGCTTCCGCTTATTATATCAATAAGATCAAAGAACAGATTGCATATGAAGGTGCAGAAAACATCGCAGCGATTTTTGTAGAATCCATTACAGGGGCGAATGGTGTGATCATACCGCCAGATGGTTATCTTCAAGGAATCCGAAAGATCTGTGATGAAAATGGTATTTTAATGATCTGTGATGAAGTTATGGCAGGGTTTGGAAGAACTGGAAAGATGTTTGCGTTTGAACATTGGAATGTAAAACCAGATATCATTACATTTGCAAAAGGTGTGACAAGTGGTTATGTACAGCTTGGCGGGATCATGATCTCAAAAGAGATTGCAAAATTTTATGAAGACAAGGTATTTCAGTATGGATTAACTTACAGCGGTCATTCCCTTGCATGTGCAGCAGGAGTTGCTTGTGTAAATTATTATAAGAAAGCGGGACTATTAGAAAATACACAGAAAGTTGGGAAAGTACTTGGAGAGCTGTTAGAAGAAATCAAACAAAAACACAAATGTGTAGGAGATGTCCGTTATATTGGCTTATTTGCAGCCGTAGAATTTGTTAAAGATAAAGAAACTAAAGAACCATTGGTTCCATATGCAGACCAGTCAGGAACGATGGGAAAGATTATCGGCTTATTGAAAGAACGAGGTTTTGCAACTTTTGGAAGAGAAAACAATATCAACATTGCACCACCACTGATCATTACAGAAGAACAGTTAAGGGAAGCAATGAAGATCTTTGATGAGGTGCTTGATATTGTAGATGAGACATATTTATAAGGAGAAACAGATGGAACATACAAAAAATAGCACAAAAACAGAACATCTGATCAGCTTATCCGTTGTACTTGTCATTTTGTTCCTATGGTTTTATACCACATCTATGGGACTTATTTCAGAAACACTGGTGCCATCCCCAATCAGTGTGTGGGACAGTTTTCTTGATATATTAAAAAACGGATATAAAGGTTCAACCTTGATACAGCATTTGGCAGCCAGTATGGGGAGATTAATTAAGGCATATGTTCTGGCAATGATCACAGCAATTCCACTGGGACTTTTAAGTGGATACAATTCAAAGATCCGGGCATTATTAGAGCCAGTCATTGAATTTTACCGTCCACTCCCACCACTGGCATATTACACATTATTAGTACTGTGGATGGGAATTGGAGACGGGTCAAAGATCATGCTGTTATTCTTGGCAGGATTTGCACCAATTTATATTGCGTGTGCAGCTGGAGTTAACAAAGTAAAAAAAGATTATGTATTAGGAGCACAGACATTAGGAGCCAATGCACGACAGATTTTTATTTACGTGATCTTTCCAGCAGTACTTCCGGATATTTTTACAGGACTTCGAACATCACTTGGTGTTGAATATACGACATTGGTAGCAGCAGAAATGGTCGCGGCTGTCAGCGGAATTGGATGGATGGTGTTAGATGCCAGTAATTATCTAAGAAGCGATATCATGTTTTTTGGAATTATCTTAATGGGAATTACAGGAATCGTGTTAGACCAGATTTTGAAATTAGTGGAACATTATATGGTTCATTGGAAAGGAAAGAATTAGGAGGAATGAAATTATGAAAGAGAGAAAATTAAGTATTAGAGAAATTATCGTATTATTGATCGCAGTGATCCTGCTGATCAGTGCAACTGCATGCAGAGCATCAAAAGCAGATCAAACAAAAGAAAATAAAAAAGTAAAAGAGATTAAAATTGGAACCATGGATCTTGTAAATCCAGACTTGGTTGCTAGAAAAGAAAAATATTATGAAAAACAGTTAGGGGTCAAAGTAAAGATCGTGAAATTTGATTCTGGAAAAGATGTCAATACAGCATTGGCAGCAGGAAGTATCGACGTATCAGAACTTGGAAGCAATCCAACAGCATTAGGAATTGGAAATGGACTTAACTATGACGTGATCTATATCGGAGACATCATCGGTTCTGCAGAATCACTCGTTGTAAAAAACAATGCCAATGTAAATTCTGTAAGCCAGCTAAAAGGTAAAAAGATCGCGGTGCCATTTGCATCCACTTCACACTATAGTTTATTAAATGCCTTAAAACAGGCAGGACTCAAAGAAAGTGATGTAAAATTATTAGATCTTGAACCAAATGATATTCATGCGGCATGGAAACGAGGAGATATTGATGCAGCTTATGTATGGTATCCAGTGCTTAATAATCTAGTAAAAGACGGAAAAATCTTAACAGGAAGTGACAAACTTGCAAAACAAGGAATTATTACAGCAGATTTAGTTGTTGCAAGGCGTGATTTTGCAAAATCAAACAAGAATCTGGTAGTACGCTATATTAAGGCACTGAATCAGGCAAATGATTTGGATCAGAAAAATAAAGAACAGTCAATCAAGGATATTTCAGAGATTCTTAATATCAGTGAAAGTGATGCCAAATTCCAGAGAAATGGTTTTGAATGGATTGATGGAAAGAAACAGTTAAGTAAAGAATATTTAGGTGAAAATATAGCAAATGTATTGAAAAATACAGCAGATTTCTTAAAAGAACAGGGAAGTATTAAGAAAAGCCCGACTTTAAAGGAATATAAAGACCATGTACAAACGAAATATCTGAAAGAAGCATTAGAAAAATAGGAGATGAGACAATGAGTGAGACAAAGAATACATGGAAAGACAAACTATATGAGACAGACAATCCACTGATCGAGGTAGAAGAGCTTGATTTGGATTATCAGACAGCAAAGGGATGTGTAAATGCTTTGTCTCATATCAATTTTAGCATTCATCGAGGAGAGTTTATTACTGTATTAGGTCCAAGTGGTTGTGGAAAATCTACCTTATTAAAAATTCTTGCAGGATTTATCAAACCAACAAAAGGAAGTGCAAAATTAGAAGGAAAGCAGATTAAAGGAACAGATTGGAGTAGGGGAGTAGTATTTCAGAATCCGCCGTTATATGAATGGTTTTCAGTCAGACAAAATATCGCTTTCGGTCCGAAGATGAGAAAAATAGCAAAAGAAGAATATGAACCAAAAGTAGAAGAATATTTGCAAAAGGTTGGACTGACAGAGTTTGGTGAAAAAAAGATTTATGAATTATCAGGAGGAATGAAACAGAGAGTTTCGATTGCAAGAGCTTTGATCAACAAACCAGAAATTCTGTTAATGGATGAACCATTCGGTGCATTGGATGCATTTACAAGAGAAAATATGCAGGAATTGATCCGCAAGATCTGGTGGCAGAGTGGAAAAACGATCTTTTTTATTACACATGATGTAGAAGAAGCATTGCTGTTAGGAAGCAGGGTTTTAGTGTTAAGTCGACATCCAGGAGAAATTGTCGATGATATTCAGGTGAATTTCTCAAGAAAGATCGTAGAAGAAGGAATCAGTGATATTCAGTTCAGTGAAAAATTTTATCATACAAGAGAACGTTTATTAAAACTGATCCATGCCCAGTATGACAGATAGGAGGATTTGTATATGAAGTGGTATTATGAACAGCCAGTCAAGATTATATTTGGAGATCATAAAATACAGGAATTATCAACAATCATTCAAAAAGAACAATATAAAAAAGGAATTCTGGTGACAACCACACATTTTATTAAAAATGGATTTGCAGGGCAGTTACTGGATGATAAGAAAAATCATCTGGCAGATATCTTTGCAGGATTTTCACCAAATCCAGATGTAGAAGAAGTGAATAGACTGGGAGAACATTTAAGAAAAGAAAAAATAGATTTTATCGTAGCACTTGGTGGAGGAAGTGTGATCGATGGAGCGAAGGCGGCTTCTGTTTTAATAGAAAAAGAAACATCGATCCAAAAATATCACAATACAGGAGAGAAAGTTCCAAAAAAACATTTGCCATTGATTGTAATTCCAACAACCGCAGGAACGGGCAGTGAAGTTACCAATGTTTCTGTGCTAACCAATAGAAAGCAAGGAATTAAAGCACCGATCGCATCAGAAAGTTTTTATTCACAATATGCGATCGTAGATCCAACACTTACATGGAGTATGCCACAAGATCTTACAGCAAGTGCGGGAATCGATGTGTTAGCTCATGCAGTAGAAGGATACTGGAGCCGTTTGCACCAGCCAATCTGCGACGTATTGGCTGTCTATGCAGCAAAACTAGTTCTTACAAATATAAGAACGGTATACAAAGATCCAAACAATCAGGCAGCAAGAGAGAAAATGGCAGCAGCATCGCTGATCGCAGGACTTGCATTTGGTCAGCCAAAAACAACTGCTTCCCACGCATGTTCCTTCCCACTGACCAATTTATACCATATTCTACACGGAGAGGCTTGTGGTTTGACATTAGATTTCTTTATCCGATTAAATGGAACCAAAGATTTTAGGACAAGAGAATTGTCCAGTCAATTAGGATTTTATGATTATGAACAATTTGCAGATGCCGTACAGAGATTAAAAAGAGATCTTCATTTAAGAACAAATTTAACCGATCTTCATATCAATGAAGAAAAGAAAGAAGAATTGATACGATTAAGTCATCATGCCAATTTAAAAAATAATCCAGTGGAAGTTACAGATGAAGATTTGAGAAGACTTTATGATGGTTTATGTGACTGAAATATTGACAGAAATATGAAAAATAGGTATAATCGAGTAAAAACAGATAAAACATACAGGATTAATAGGAAATAAGGTGGGCATATGGAACATAAAATAAAAAGATCACAAGAACAACACCAATGGAAAGAAAAAATTGAAGAGTTATTAAAAAATATGAAATATGGCAATATAACGATCATTGTTCAGGATGGAAAGATCATTCAGATTGATAAGACAGAGAAACATAGAATATAGCAAATCGAAAATCAGTCTCAGAAAAGGATTGGAAAGCGATCATCAGTGGATTATGATTCTCAAAAAGGAGATGTAATTATATGGAAAACATAATTATCCTGTGAATTAAAAAAGACGATTTAAAACTATCAAGGTGCAAGCAATATTTTATCATTCTAACTGTCTCAGTCCATTGATATGATCCAAAGTTTCATAGAATTCTTTTTGATATGGACAGTAGCTGCATAGCTTAAATCTTGACAACAAAAATCAAAATTATTATAATTAATATATAAATAGAATAAATCTTCAGGGCAGGGTGAAAATCCCTACCGGTGGTAAAGCCCACGAGCCGTAAGGTATGATTCGGTGAAATTCCGAAGCCGACAGTATAGTCTGGATGAAAGAAGAGAACAAAATATGGAAAAATGGAAATGTTTTTACGACTATGGTCAATTGCTCTAGAATATTTTTGTTCCAGAGCAATTGATTTATATAAATAAATTCAGATATTTTTTACTCTGCCTTGATCAATCATTTAGATCAAGGCATTTTTAATGGGGTGATAAGATAAAACTAATAAACAAATATGATCAAGAAAAATTTTAGAATTATGGCAGGAGGATATAAAATGGTGACATTTCATACAATTGAAGGTGCATTAGAAGATTTAAAAAGAGGAAAGATTATTTTGGTAACGGATGATGAAAATCGAGAAAATGAAGGAGACTTTATTTGTGCAGCACAATTTGCTACAACAGAAAATATAAATTTCATGGCAACGCATGGAAAAGGATTAATCTGTATGCCAATGTCGGAGGAGTATGTAGAAAAATTAAAACTTCCGCAAATGGTGGAAAATAATACAGATAATCACGAAACAGCATTTACTGTATCAATCGATCATATTACAACAACGACAGGAATTTCAGCAGTAGAGCGTTCAATTACAGCTATTGCATGTGTGGATGAAAATGCAAAACCAGAAGATTTTCGAAGACCGGGACATATGTTTCCATTAAAAGCAAAGAAAAATGGAGTTTTAGAAAGAAATGGACATACGGAGGCAACGGTAGATTTATGTAGATTAGCAGGTTTAAAAGCGTGTGGATTGTGCTGTGAGATTATGAGAGAAGATGGCACAATGATGAGAACAGAAGAATTAGCAAAATTAGCAGAGCATTTTCAAATGAAATTTATAACAATCAAGGATTTGCAAGATTACAGAAAACGCAAAGAGATATAAAAGAAATAGTCAGTTGACGATTGATCTCTCAGAGGATTTTATGTTGGTGGAAAGCTGTAGTGAGATTGCGAATGTGATAGATATTGTGGAAAGTCAGATGAATTAGGATAAAATGGGACAAATTTTGTGATAAGCTAGAAATGTATAAAATCAAGAAAGAAGGATTCCACATTAGAAAATGTATAAGGATCCTTCTTTTTATTTGGAGATAACGAGATGGCAATATCAAAATTAATGTATATGAAAGAAACAGCAGGAAATCCAGCGAGACACTTAAAAAGAGCAATCGAATACGTTATGAATCCAGAAGAGGATATTAATCGACGATTGTTTGGTTTCTATTATGTATAAATTTAAAAAAATTGATATAAAAAATGTAGGATTTATAAGGCCTGCAAAGTGTTTTTAATTTATTCAACAATTTCAATTCCATCAATATTCGGAACACACATCATAGAATAGTTTGTATGATAAATGACAAATCCAGGTTTTGCCTTTGGCGGCTTTCTTAGTTCTTTTCTCTGAACATAATCAATCTCAACCTTCGGTGCCTGACGCCCCTTGGAATAATAAGCTGCAAGGCGGCCAGCTTCTTCAAAGGTAGCATCTGGAAGAGTCTCCGCTTGTTCCTTTCGTACAATAACATGGGACCCAGCCATATTCTTTGCATGGAACCACCAGTCCCCGCCATTTGCAAACTTAAAACTTAATTCATCATTCTGATAGTTATTTTTTCCAACATACATATGGAAACCATCAGAAGAGACAAAATGTAATGGTTTGGATTTTGCCTGTTTCTTTCCCTTTTTCTTTCCGTGGCTCTTAATATAACCATAATCAGAAAGTTCATCTTTGATCAGCTGCAAGTCTTTCTCATCTTCGGATAAAGAAAGAGCAGTAGAGATCGAATCGAGATGATCAAGATCAGCTTTTGTCTCCACGACAAGCTCAGAAAGAGCTTCATAAGTACGTTTTAGCTTATTATATTTTGCAAAAAACTTTTTGGAATTCTCCAAAGGAGTCTTTGTTGGATCAAGAGGGATCGTAATCTCTTTGTTTGTGTAATAATTCATGCAAGTTAAAGATTTTGCATTTGCCTCTAGCCCATATCCATATGTCTGTGTAAGTTCTCCATAAACTTTGAATTTCTCACGTTTCTCGGTATCCTTTAACTGACGAAGCTGCAGATCATATTTCTTGCTTGTCCTCTCAAGAGCAGTCTGCACGATCTTACGAAGGTCAGAAGATTTCTGCTTCATTCTTGTATATTTTTCCTTCTCAGAATAATACCCGATCAGCACGTCAAAAATAGAATCATATGTTTTCTCTGTACAGTCAGGATAAGAAGTTAAAGGAATACAAGAAAATTCCTTAGGTTCTTCCCCAGAATAAATGATATTTGGCTGATATGCCTCATCTTCTACAAGAGCATTTAATTTTACAAGCTGGCCATATAATCCAGCAGCACCATCATCGGTCAAAGAATCAGTAGATGCATTCCCATCGAGCCCTGCACGATAACAAAGTTCATTTGCAATTAAAGGACTCATGCCTGTGATGGAAGTATAAAGTGCTTTGCAAAGATTCAGTGGTTTTGTGATGATATGCTGATAAAAATCCTCCGCAGTCAGACTTGCTAAAGGATGTTTCCCTTTAGACGGTGGAAATGTGTAAGTACGTCCAGGTAAAACCTCTCTGACAGAACTGATATTTGCAGAGATATGCTTGATACTATCTAAAATCACATCATCATTGTTTACAAAAATGATATTACTGTGTTTTCCCATGATCTCAACGATCAGACGTTTCTGGCAGACATCTCCAAGTTCATCCAGATGCTCAATCTTAATTTCGATAATACGCTCAAAATCAGGCTGTGTGATCGAAATGATCCTTCCACTACTAATATGTTTACGAAGCAGCATGCAGAAGTTTGGAGCCTGCATAGGATTGGCTTTTCCTTCTTTCGATAAATAGACAAGAGGAAGAGAAGCACTGGCTGAGAGATGAAGTCTTGTTGTCAATCTCTCTTTTTTGATCACAAGCGTGATCTCGTCGGCCTCTGGCTGATAAATCTTATAGATTCTGCCACCGATGATCTGTTTATTAAGTTCTGATATAATATTTGAAATGACAAATCCGTCGAATGCCATGATAAATACCTCCTGGTAATAAAATCAGTTATCTAATTTAAAATAATAAGATAAATCCGTCAAACAATTATATCAGAAATTCGAAAAAGTATAAAGAAAAAACGATCAAATTCACAAATCATAGAAAGATAGTCGGGATCTTGTTGTAATTAAAATCATTTCTTATTATAATGAATATTAAGTATACAATAAAATAATCTATGGAGGACAAGTCATTGAGAAAAGAAGCGTCAAAGAATGCATGGAAGCAGTTATACGACATTACATTAAAACTAGACAAATTAGAGCCTTGGAATTACCTTGGTGACACACAACTTGTAACCATTCAGCTAAAAGACAGAGAAGAACCTGTATTTTGCAGTGTGATGGGAAAATTCAGCGGAGAAAGAGGAATTGCAGTCTTTGATGGAGTTGAAGGCTTAGGAGATTTCTATATGATCCTTGGAAGTGAAGAAGGGGATCTTCCAGCACAGTATCTGATGGATGAACATACAAGTCTTACATGCTTCTGGGGAAGCATGATGAATGTGCCAGATGAACAAAGAAAAGTTATCGATGAATTAGATATTCGTTTTAAGACGATCAGTGACTGGATTTACTTTGTTTCTTATAAGAAAGGTTATAAACCATATCAGTTAGATGAAGATGAAGTTGCACTTCTTATAGAAACTTATGAGAACCTGTATATGGCGGTAGAAGCAGTCAGACAGGGAGAATTAAATCCAGAGATCGAACAAGCAGAAGGAATCGTTCGCCGTTATAATACTGAAAATGATACTTGGGAAATGTTTGTAAAAGAGATACCAGAAGCTGAAAAAGAATTTCCGTCAGTGATGTTAGAAGATCAGGAATTAAAAGATGAATTAAAGGATCAAAAACAGATCGATCTTGAAGTGATTTTAGATTTTACTTATCTTCCAGTTATGGTAGAAGGGGAAGAAGAAGGGGAGCGTCCCAAGAATCCACTTTTATTTATGGCATATGATAATACCGATGGCGGTGTGATCACGATGGATATTTTAGAAGAGGGTGATGATGAGATCAGCAGAACGTTAGGATTCTTTATCAGTTTTGTGCAGCAGAATGGAAGAATGAAGACGATCAAAGCAAGAAATCCATGGATTTTTGGAGCGTTAGAGGATATTTGTGAATATTGCAGCGTGGATCTTGTATATGATCCGGTGGAGATTATGGATCAGGTGATCGAAGAAGTTGTTTCTCAGTTGTAGGAATTTCATGTAACATATCAAAAGATGAATTAGAGTGAACGAGGTTGACAAATAAGTTAAGGATTGGTAAAATACAGATAATTTGATGTGCTACCTAAGTAGCACTTTAATTCGATAAAGTATCAAGGAGCGGCAAAAATATGAATAAAAAGAGAGTCCACACACCAGAAGGTGTCAGAGATGTATATGGAACAGAATATGGACAGCGAAGTAAGCTGAAAGCAAAATTAAACAAAGTTTTTGCATCTTACGGATATGAAGGGATCAGAACTCCAGGATTTGAATTCTTTGATGTATTTAACAGTGAAAAAGGAACCGTATCCGCAAGGGAAATGTTTAAATTCTTCGATAGAGAAGGAAATACCTTAGTTCTTCGTCCGGATGTCACACCATCCATTGCACGCTGTATCGCAAAGTATTTTAATGAAGAGAATATGGGAATCCGTTTATCTTATGCAGGAAATGTATTTTTAAATAATTCAAGCTATCAGTTGAAGTTAAAAGAAACATGCCAGTTAGGTGCAGAATTAGTCAATGATGCGTCTGTACAGGCAGATACAGAATCTATTGCAATGGCAATTGATTGTTTTCTGGCAGCTGGATTGACTGATTTCAGACTTTCTATCGGAGAAGTTGAATTCTTCAACGGATTGACACAGACGATCAAAGATGAAGAAGTCAAAACACAGCTTCGAGAGCTGATCTTAAATAAGAATTATTTTGGATTAATGGAATATGTAGAGACATTAGATCTGTCTGATAAGATTAAAGATGTATTTTTACATTTTAACGAACTGAATGGAGATGTAGCGATCTTAGATCAGGCAGAAGCAATGGTTGAGAATGAACAGTCTAAGAAAGCGATCAAAAGACTTCGCGATGTATATGATATCTTAAAATTATACGGCAAAGAGCAGTATGTAAGTTTTGATCTTGGAATGTTAAATAAGCATAATTATTACACAGGAATCATTTTCAAAGGTTATACTTATGGAACAGGAGATGCAGTTCTAAAAGGTGGACGATATGATAATCTGATCGAACAGTTCGGAAAGAAAGCCCCATCAGTTGGATTTGCGATCGTATTAGATGAGCTGATGATGGCATTAAGCCGTCAGGGAATTCATATGGAAGCAGATCATATGGATACAATGATCATTTATAAAGAAGCAACAATGAAAGATGCGATCCTTAGAGCAGAAGAATTAAGAAAAGAAGGAAAGAAAGTCATCTTAGAGAGAAAGAATGATCTGTGCAGCAAAGCAGACTATGAAAGATTTGCTAAAGAGCATCGCCTCGGTGGAATTCTTTATTTCATCTAATCAACAAATCGAGCAAAAGAAGGGAAACAAAAGACCATGAGATATATTACATTTGCCCTGGCGAAAGGGCGCCTTGCAAAGAAAGCGATGGCTTTATTAGAAGAGATCGGAATCACATGCGAGGAAATGAAAGACGAGAAAACAAGAAAATTAATCTTCGTAAACGAAGAATTAAAATTAAAATTTTTCTTATCCAAAGCAAGTGACGTGCCAACTTACGTGGAATATGGGGCAGCTGATATCGGTGTTGTTGGAAAAGATACGATCCTTGAAGAAGGAAGAAATCTATACGAAGTATTAGACTTGAAATTTGGAGCTTGCAAGATGTGTGTGTGCGGACCCAAAGAAGCGAAGAAATATTTAAACAGTAATGAGATCATCCGTGTGGCATCCAAATACCCACATATCGCCAAAGAATATTTCAATAATCAGAAATTACAGACAGTAGAGATCGTTAAGTTAAACGGATCTGTTGAACTTGCACCGATCGTTGGATTATCAGAGGTGATCGTCGATATCGTTGAGACAGGAACAACCTTAAAAGAAAATGGATTGGAAGTCTTAGAAGAAGTTTGCCCATTATCAGCAAGAATGGTAGTGAATCAGGTAAGCCAGAAGATGGAACAAGAACGAATCAGCAAGATCATCGTTGCACTAAAGAAGATCTTGGATGAAAAAGAATAGGCCGGAGGAGAGAAATATGAGAATAGTAAAAGTTAACAAAGATTCCATTGCAAATATTTTATCAGATTTATTAAAGAGAAGTCCTACAAACTATGGGGATTTTCAGGATAAAGTCGATGCGATCATCAAAAATGTCAGAGATAATGGAGATAAAGCTGTCTTTGATTATACAGCACAGTTTGATAAAGCGGAGATCAACGCAGAGAATATTTTAGTTACAGAAGAAGAAATTAAGGAAGCTTACGAAGAAGTGGACGATGAATTGATCAAAGTTATCCGCAAAGCGATCAAGAATATTCGTGATTTCCATGAAAAACAGATTCAGAAGAGCTGGTTTGAGACAAGAGAAGACGGAGTAATGCTTGGACAGAAAGTAACACCAATGGAAACTTGTGGTGTCTATGTACCAGGTGGAAAAGCAGTTTATCCATCTTCTGTTTTAATGAACATTGTTCCAGCACACGTTGCAGGAGTGAAAAATATCATCATGACAACACCTCCTGGAAAAGACGGAAAAGTTACAGCAAATACATTAGTTGCAGCGAAAGAAGCTGGAGCAACAAAAGTATATAAAGTCGGTGGAGCACAGGCAATTGCAGCGATGGCATTTGGAACAGAGTCTATTCCAAAAGTAGACAAGATCGTAGGACCTGGTAACATTTTTGTGGCTCTTGCCAAGAAAGCAGTTTATGGAAACGTAAGTATCGATTCCATTGCAGGACCAAGTGAGATCTTAGTGTTAGCTGATGAAACAGCGAATCCAAGATATGTGGCAGCAGACTTACTTTCCCAGGCAGAACATGATGAGATGGCAAGTGCGATCCTTGTTACAACAAGCGAAGAATTAGCACATAAAGTATCTGATGAGATTGACGGATTCTTAAATCAGTTATCAAGAAAAGAGATCATGGAGAAATCTTTAGATTCCTTCGGATATATTCTTGTTGCAAGCGATATGAAAGAAGCAATTGATACGGCAAACGCTATTGCGTCTGAACATATGGAGATCATGACAGCAAATCCATTTGATGTTATGACAAGGATCAAGAATGCAGGAGCGATCTTTATCGGAGCATACAGTTGTGAACCTTTAGGAGATTATTTTGCAGGACCAAACCACGTACTTCCAACAAATGGAACAGCAAAATTCTTCTCTCCATTAAGTGTTGATGATTTCATCAAGAAATCAAGTGTCATCTACTATTCAAGAGAAGCCTTAGAGCCAGTACACAAAGACATCGAATTCTTTGCGAATCAGGAACAGCTGACAGCACATGCTAATTCCATGAAAGTAAGATTTGAAGATAACCAGGAAGGATAAAAATATGAGTAGAAGTGCATCAATTGAGAGAAATACAAGTGAGACAAAGATCAAACTTTCCATTGATCTTGATGGAAATGGAAATGGAAATATCCATACAGGAATCGGTTTTTTTGACCATATGTTAAATGCATTTGCACGTCACGGATTTTTTGATCTTGATGTGGAAGTTGAGGGAGATCTCTATGTAGACTGCCATCATACGATCGAAGATGTCGGGATCGTACTTGGAGAAGCGATCAGACAGGCCGTTGGAGATAAGAAAGGGATCAAACGTTATGGATCATTTATGCTTCCAATGGATGAGACATTAATGTTATGTGCGATCGATCTGTCTGGAAGACCATATTTTGTGATGGATTGTGATTTTACGGTTGATCGCGTTGGAGAATTTGATACAGAGATGGTAAGAGAATTCTTTTATGCAGTATCTTACGGCAGCATGATGAATCTTCATTTGAAGAAATTACATGGAGAGAATAATCATCATATGATTGAAGCAGCATTTAAAGCATTTGCAAAAGCTTTGGATGAAGCAACCAGCATGGATCCAAGGATCACAGATGTACTTTCCACGAAAGGAGCCTTATAAGATGAGTAATGAGGCAAAACCATTAAACAGCAAGATGAGTTTTGATGAATTCAAATTAAACAGCGATGGAATGTTAACCGTTGTTGTACAGGATCATAAGACAAATGAAGTTTTGATGGTCGCATATATGACAAAAGAAGCATATGATAAGACGATCGAGACAGGGATTATGACTTATTACAGCCGAAGCCGTGATGAATTATGGATCAAAGGGGAGACATCCGGACATTATCAGTATGTCAAAGATTTATATATTGACTGCGACAGAGACACCTTACTTGCTAAGGTAAAACAGATTGGGGCTGCCTGCCATACAGGAAATTATTCTTGCTTCTACACAGATTTATTAGAAAAAGAAGATTAAGAACGTAATCTTTGTGAGAAAATATTTGTGTTTCTAAGTTCGATTTGGTATAATCGACTTTATAAGATAAGGAGGCAAGATTATGACAGCATTTTTATCAGAATTAGTCTCTTATGTATTGAAGTTTGCGATTCTTTTTGCATGCTCTGCGGCAGGAATTTATTTCGGAGTCGGTCGTGCGAAGGCAAAGAAGAAAGAATCATAAGATCATACATGATTAAGAGAAGATCATTTAGCTGCATGAGAATACAGGCTCATGCAGCTAAAAAGCCGTAAAGGCAAGGTCTTCTTAAATATAATGAAACGACACTAGGAGGATGAAACGTTGAGAGCATATGGAGTCAACGAACTCAGGAAGATGTATCTTGAGTTTTTCGAAAGTAAAGGACATTTAGCATTAAAGAGTTTTTCACTCGTGCCAAAGAACGATAACAGTTTATTACTGATCAACGCTGGTATGGCACCACTGAAACCTTATTTCACAGGACAGGAAGTACCACCAAGAACAAGAGTGACAACATGTCAGAAGTGTATCCGTACAGGAGATATTGAGAATGTTGGTAAGACAGCAAGACATGGTACATTCTTTGAAATGTTAGGAAACTTCTCTTTTGGAGATTACTTCAAACATGAAGCGATTGCATGGTCTTGGGAATTTTTAACAGAAGTGATCGGATTAGATCCTGACAGATTATATCCATCTGTATACGAAGATGATGATGAAGCATTCGAGATCTGGGAGAAAGAGATCGGAATCGCACCAGAGAGAATCTTCCGTTTTGGAAAAGAAGACAACTTCTGGGAGCATGGGGCAGGACCTTGTGGACCATGTTCAGAGATCTACTATGACCGTGGAGAGAAATATGGATGTGGAAGCCCAGACTGTACGGTAGGATGTGACTGCGACCGTTATATGGAAGTATGGAACAACGTATTTACACAGTTTGAGAATGATGGACACAACCATTATACAGAATTAGAGAATAAGAACATTGATACAGGTATGGGACTGGAACGTCTTGCAGTCGTTGTACAGGAAGTAGATTCTATCTTCGACGTAGATTCTATCAAAGCTATCCGCGATGAGATCTGTAAAGTTGCAGGAGTTACTTATGGTACAGACCACGAGACAGATGTATCGATCCGTGTGATCACAGACCATATTCGTTCTGCTACATTTATGTTATCTGATGGTATCACACCATCTAACGAAGGACGTGGATATGTACTTCGCCGTCTGATCCGCCGCGCAGCAAGACATGGAAGATTATTAGGGATCGATCATCTGTTCTTAACAGATATCAGTAAAGTCGTGATCCGTGAATCTAAAGATGGATATCCAGAATTAGAAGAGAAAGCAGAATTTATCTTCAATCATTTATCTCAGGAAGAAAAACAGTTCAACAAGACGATCGATCAGGGACTGTCTATCTTAGCAGATATGGAAAAAGCTATGAACGAGAAAGGCAGCAAAGAACTTGCTGGTGCAGATGCGTTCAAATTATATGACACATATGGATTCCCATTAGATCTGACGATCGAGATCTTAGAAGAAAAGGGATTTACTGTAGATAAAGAAGGCTTTGAAAAAGAAATGCAGGTTCAGAGAGAGACTGCCAGAGCTGCAAGAAAGACAACAAACTACATGGGTGCAGATGCAACTGTATACGAACAGTTAGATCCAGCCATGACAACAAAATTCGTTGGATACGATGAACTTACTTGTGAAGGTGAGATCACAGCTATGACAACAGAGACAGAAGTTGTTTCAACTCTGAACAAAGGAGATAAAGGAACGATCGTCGCTGACCAGACAGCATTCTATGCTACAAGTGGTGGTCAGGAAGCGGATAAAGGAGTGATCATCAGTGGAGATGCATCTTTTGAAGTAGAAGATGTCATTAAATTATCCGGTGGTAAGTTTGGGCATGTTGGACATGTAGTCGAAGGAACATTCAACGTAGGAGACAAAGCGGTCTTTACAGTGAATGAGAAGAACAGAGCATTAGGTGCAAAGAACCATAGTGCAACTCATTTATTACAGAAAGCATTAAGAGAAGTGCTTGGAACTCATGTAGAGCAGGCAGGATCTTTAAATAATGCGGAACATTTAAGATTCGACTTTACACATTTCTCACCATTATCTGATGATGAGATCGCAAGAGTTGAGAAGATCGTCAACGAAAAGATCGCTCAGGATCTTCCAGTTGTGACAAAAGTTATGTCTATGGAAGAAGCTAAGAAAACAGGAGCTATGGCACTGTTTGGAGAGAAATACGGAGACGAAGTACGCGTTGTATCCATGGGAGATTTCTCTGTAGAATTATGTGGTGGTACTCATGTGAAGAATACAGGAGCGATCACAGCATTCAAGATTTTATCTGAAACTGGTGTTGCATCAGGAGTTCGAAGAATCGAAGCAGTGACAGATCAGGGAGTATTTAACTACTACCATAAGCAGGAAGAAGAATTAAAAGAAGCAGCCAAAGCATTAAAAGCTACACCAGCAACACTGCTGACAAGAATTGAATCACTTCTTGCAGAAGTAAAAGAATTAAAGAGCGAAAACGAATCCTTAAAGAGCAAACTTGCAAAAGACGCTCTGGGAGATGTTATGGATCAGGTAGAAGAAGTAAAAGGAGTGAAACTTCTTGCAACTTCTATAGAAGACGTTGATATGAATGGACTTCGTGAACTTGGAGATAACTTAAAAGAGAAATTAGGAGAAGGTGTCATTGTCCTTGCTTCCCAGAAAGACGGAAAAGTATTCTTAGTTGCCATGGTAACAGACGAGGCACAGAAAGCAGGAGCACACGCTGGAAACCTGATTAAAGCGATCGCCGGATGCGTTGGAGGCGGCGGTGGAGGACGTCCAAATATGGCTCAGGCCGGAGGAAAGAATCCAGCCGGAATTCCAGAAGCAGTAGCAAAAGTAAAAGAAATTTTAGAAAGTCAAATTTCATAGTTGACAAAAATCTAAAATGTGATATACTAATCTAGTGCAAAAAATTAAAACCCAAACAGTCCTATGCACAAGTACAAGACTGGAGGGGAGGTCGGGAATAGAATGTCAAACGTAATCGTTAAAGAAAATGAATCTTTAGATAGCGCTCTTCGCAGATTCAAGAGAAACTGTGCAAAAGCAGGAATTCAGCAGGAGATTCGTAAAAGAGAACATTACGAAAAGCCAAGCGTAAGACGTAAGAAAAAGTCTGAAGCGGCTCGTAAGAGAAAATCTAAATAATTTTTACTTGATTGAAAAGATAAGCATCATTTACCTGGGAACAGGTATATGGTGCTTTTTTTCGGCATATATTAAACCAAATGCCACAAAAGGAGTTTTGCATGAAGAAGAAACCAAAAGAAGTGATTGCTAAAGGACTTTCTCTTCCAAGAGATGTGGTGTTTGGAGATTTTATTATAACCTTGACAGGAAACTGTGAAGCATACATAGAAAATTACAGGGGGATCGTATCATATGATGAGAATAAGATCTCCATTCAGGGGAATCATGTCGTATTAAATATCTGTGGATGTGATCTGGCAGTTGATTTTTACTCACAGGAATCAATGAAGATCAAAGGAAAGATCAAAAGGCTGGAATATGTATGATATTCTTTGAAAGGAGCATGAGAAATGCTTAAAATTCTGCACTTTATATTTGGAAGGCTGTATTTTCAAGTCAAAGGATATCAGACAGAGCGTTTTTTGAATCTCTGTGCAAAAAATCATCTTGTATTGTGGGAATTAAAACCAGTATCAGACGGCTATGTGTTTTTTATCAGACGAAGTTCTTATCAAATGTTGGAAGCATTAGCAGAGAAAGCAAATGTTGATCTTGCGTTACAAGGGCAAAAAGGACTGCCATATTTCTTAAAAGAACATAAAAAACGTAAAATATTATTTTTTTCCATGTGTTTGTGCGGTTTAATGATCCTTTCGCTGAGTCAGTTTTTATGGGAGATTACAGTTTCTGGAGGAGAAGTATATTCAGAAAGTGATATATTAAAGTATGTTACGGATAACTACTACCATATTGGAACATTAAAATACCAGATTGACTGCGATGCATTGGAAGATCATCTGAGGGAAGATTATGCTGAGATTGCGTGGGCATCCTGTTCGATTCAGGGAACAAGACTGCATATTGAGATAAAAGAAACTTTAGATCGTAAAACAAAGCAGAATCCAAAGAAACCATGTGATATCGTGGCAAATAAATCAGGGATCATTACAAAAATGGCGGTCAAAAGTGGAACACCGCTTGTAAGTGTTGGGGACAGTGTCAAAAGCGGAACAACTTTAATTTCTGGATTGATCTATTACTACAGTGATGATTTTACCGTGACACAGACGGATAAGATCAAAGCGGACGGAGAGATCGTGATGCGCACCAAAGAGGTGTACAACAATTCAATTCCCATGGAATATTACGAAAAGCTGATCACAGGCAAGAAAAAGAGCATCAAAAATTTATATTTTGGACAGTATCAATTCGATTTTCCCGAAAAGAAAAGACAGGATCATACAAATGTTATGACAAAGAGAAGATCATTAAAGATAGGGAAATCTTTTTATCTGCCCATTGGGATCACGATGCAGATAACTGAAAGATACAGGCCAAAGAAGAAAATCTTGACAAAAAAAGAAGCACAGTTAAAATTAAAAAAACAGCTGGAACGATATCTTATGAAGAAAGCAAAAGCAGGAGCAAAGATCGTTCACTGTGAAGGAAATTATAAAAAAAAGAACAACCGATATGAAGTTAATGCATCGATCATCAAAGAAGAAAGTGTCGGAAAGATCCGAAATATCAAGAAATTAACAAAGAAACAAGAAGAAATGATCACACCAACAACAGCGCAGCAATAAATAAAAGTTATGAATCAGGCCATATGGATTTTGCCACTCAGGTTGAAAAACTTTGTAACAGATGGTAGAATACATAAGGAATATACACAAAGAAGGAGACTGAGAATTAGATGAATCCAGTTGAAATAGAAATGAATTTTCCGGCAGAACATGGCGGGAATGTATTCGGGCAGTTTGATGCCTATATGAAGAAAATCGAAAAAACACTGCATGTGAGTCTGATCCTGAGAGGTGACCATTTAAAATGTATTGGAACACAGCAGGCAGTCAATCATGCGATCTCCGTGATCGATGAATTACTCGAATTATCCAAACGAGGAAATGTGATCACAGAGCAGAATGTAAACTATGCGTTATCGTTATCAATGGAAGAGAAATCTCCAAGTCTTTTGGAGCTTGATAAAGATGTTATCTGTCATACGATCCAGGGCAAAGCAGTCAAACCAAAGACTTTAGGACAGCAAAAATACGTCGATGCGATCAAGAATAAGATGATCACATTTGGAGTCGGTCCTGCAGGAACTGGTAAGACATATCTTGCAATGGCAATGGCAATCACAGCATTTAAGAATGATGAAGTCAGCCGTATCATTTTAACAAGACCAGCAATTGAGGCAGGAGAGAAGCTAGGTTTCTTGCCTGGAGATCTACAGAGTAAAGTTGATCCATATTTAAGACCATTATATGATGCATTATATGAGATCCTTGGGGCTGACGCATTTATGAAGAATATGGAGAAAGGCTTGATCGAAGTCGCTCCATTGGCTTACATGAGAGGACGTACACTGGATAATGCATACATTATCTTAGATGAGGCACAGAATACGACACCTGCTCAGATGAAGATGTTCTTAACACGTATTGGATTTGGGTCCAAAGCGATCATCACGGGTGACTTAACACAGAAAGACTTGCCATTTGACAGTATTTCAGGATTAGAAGAATCTCTAAGAGTGTTAAGAAAAGTTAAGGAGATTGGGGTCTGTGAGCTTACCAATAAGGACGTTGTCAGACATCCATTAGTACAGAAGATCGTTGCAGCATATGATCAATATGAAGCAGCCAGATCTGCGAAAAAGAATAAGAATAACAATAACAAAAAGAACAGAAGATAGGAATGTTATGAGTATTATAATCGAGAATGAATACGAAGGGGAGATCAATATCCCTTATGAGAAGATTGCACATGAAGTGATCGAGGCAGCGATTGATTATGTGGACTGCCCTTATGAGTGCGAAGTGAATTTAATGCTAACCGATAATGAAACGATTCATGCGATCAACAAAGAACAAAGAGAGATCGACCGGCCAACAGACGTACTGTCTTTTCCAATGGCAGAATACGAAGAACCAGCGGATTTCTCAAAGATTGAAGAAGATCCGATGGCATTTGATCCGGAGAGCGGTGAATTTCTACTTGGAGATATCGTGATCTCCATGGACAAGGTATGGGAACAGGCTGAGAATTATGGCCACAGCCGAGAGAGAGAATATGCCTTTTTGATCGCTCACAGTATGTTACATCTGTTTGGATATGACCATATGGAAGAGGAAGAACGAAAAGATATGGAAAAACGTCAGGAAGAGATTTTGACAAAGACGAAATATACAAGAGATGAAAGAGGTTTAGTATGAGTAAAAGCAGCAAAAACTCATTTTTAATGCAAGGAATGATCTTAGCCGCAGCATCCATTGTCTGCCGTGTGATCGGATTATTATATCGTAGTCCACTGTTTGGGATCATTGGCAAAGAAGGTATGGGGTACTATTCTTATGCGTATAATATCTACAATATCATTCTGCTGATCGCATCCTTTAGTATTCCACTTGCGGTATCCAAATCAATTTCTGCAAGACTTGCGAAGAAAGAATATATCAATGCTCAGAGAATCTTCTATGGAGCATTAGTTTATGCAGTTGTCGTTGGTGGTATCGCGTCCATGATCGCATATTTTGGAGCACCAACCTTTGTCGGACATCAAAAAGGTGCAGCACTTGCCCTTCAGGTCATTTCCCCAACGATCTTTTTCTCTGGGATTCTTGGAGTACTTAGAGGATATTTTCAAGGACATAATACAATGGTGCCAACATCCATTTCCCAGATCATTGAGCAGATCTTGAATGCGATCTTTAGTATTCTGATGGCATATGTACTGATCTTACCATATCTGCCATCTAACAAGATCACATATGAGATCGCAAGACATGGGGCAGCAGGTAGTGCGATCGGTACAGGAGTCGGTGTTTTAACAGGATTGATCTTCTGCTCTATCATTTATCGTGCATACCAGCCAAAGGTCAAGATTCAGATGAAACATGACCGTACAAAATATATTGAATCTTATGGGAATATCTTAAAGATTTTATTATTAACGATCACACCGGTTATCTTTAGTACAGCGATCTATAACTGTAGTGCAACGATCGACCAGACGATCTTTAGTAATATCTTAGTAGGAAAAGGAATTACGGCGAAAGTAGTTTCAGAATTTTATGGTTTGTTCAGCGGTCAGTATAACGTGCTGATCAACGTTCCAGTTGCGATGGCATCTGCACTTTCTAATGCGATCGTGCCAAATGTTTCTGCAGCTTATGCGTTAGGCAAGAAGGACGATATGAACGACAGTATCCAGATGGCGATACGTTTTACGATGATGATCGCGATCCCATGTGCGGTTGGACTAGGTGTGTTGAATAGTTCGATCAATGGATTGATCTTCGGTGCAACATATGCTAAGGGATTAGGAGCAGCTATGCTTCGGATCGGTGCAGTTTCCGTTATTTTCTACTGTCTGTCAACGTTGACAAATGGTATCTTACAGGGAATGGGAAAGATGAGAGTGCCAGTCAGACATTCTGCGATTTCCGTTGTGGTCAATATCGTTGTATTATGGCTTTTATTAACATACACAGATTGTAAAACATATGGATTGGTATTTGCGACTATGGCATTTTCCCTTGTGATGTGTCTGTTAAATGCACACTCCATCAAGAAATACGCAGGTTTTCATCAGGAGATCACAAAGACATTTATCAAGCCTGCATTAAGTGCAGCAGTGATGGGTGTTGTCTGTTTTCTGATTCAGTATGCGGTTCAAAGCGTTCTTCCATTCGGACGAGTATGCTTTGCGGTCTGCGTGATCATTGCAGTGCCAGTTGGAGCACTGATCTATTTTGCAGCGATCATTAAGTTAAAAGTATTTACAGAAGAAGAACTTACTAAGATTCCAAAAGGAAATCTGATCGTCAGATTAGCAAAGAAATTACATTTGCTGTAAGGATCGTAAGGGCTTCCATTTATAAAAGGAAGAAAAAGTCCAGATCTGCTATGATTTGGGCTTTTTGTATAAATTCCCTTATCTTTGGTAACAATATAGCCAAAGGAGGGTTGCATTATGAAGAAGATCAATCGATTTTTGATGATATATATGGTTGTGATCACAGTTTTGTGCATCTGTATGTGTTATCTTGCATTCTCAACAAATGAAAAGAAGGACAACCTCAAGGAAGTTCGTTCTCAGATAACAACAACAGCTGAAAAAAAACAGACCAAAGCAGTCAAGAAGGTTAAGGCAACGTACAGTCTGAAGATTCTTGATGGAAGTCTGGCTGTGATCAATAATAAGACCAAAGAAGTTTTTGAATATACAGATATGAAGAAAGAGAATCTGCCAGCAGACATCAAAAATATGCTGAAAGAGAATTTTATCTTTGAAAACAGAGAAGAAGTATATCATTTTCTGGAATCATACAGTAGTTAAAATAAATATTTGGAGAAAAATAACGAATGAAATATGATGTGATCATCGTTGGAGCAGGGGCTTCTGGTATGATGGCAGCGATCACAGCAGCTAGTCATCATAAGAAAGTTCTCTTGCTTGAACGGATGGATAAATTAGGAAAGAAAATATTAGCAACGGGAAATGGAAGATGCAATCTGTCAAATGCTTACATGGACGAGAATTGCTATAGAGGGCAGAGACCTTCCTTTGCCTATCCGATGATCGAGGAATTTGGATTAGAAGATCTCATTCAGTTCTTTGAATCTCTCGGAATGCTTGTGACAGAGCAAAATGGATATTATTATCCTGCATCTTTACAGGCAGCAACTGTTGTTGATACATTGACACAGAAATTAAAGCATCTGCACGTGGATATTCTGACAGAATTTGAAGTCACGAAAGCAGAGAAACGTAAGTCCACATTTTATGTCTATGGAAATGACAAATGTTTTCAGTCAAGCAATCTGATCCTTGCAACTGGTGGATGTGCACAGCCAAACTTAGGAAGCAACGGAAGTGGATACAAGCTTGCCAAAGACTTTCATCATAAGATCACGGATACATTCCCGTCTTTGGTAGGATTAGAAGCAGAAGGAAAATATTTAAAAGACACCTCGGGAGTTCGAAATGTCAGTAATGTCAGCGTCTACGCGAATAATGAATTGATCGCCAAAGAACATGGAGAAGTTCAGTTTACAAAATATGGGGTTTCAGGGATCCCGATTTTCCAGATCAGTCATTTTGCGATCGAAGCATTAAGAAGAAAGAAAAAAGTAAAAATCTATTTAAATCTCATGCCACAGATGGTAACCTTAGAAGAAACAACAGAAGTATTCTTAAAGAGCTGCAATTATAAGACAGTCGAAGAATTCTTCCAGGGATTTTTAAATAAAAAACTGGTATATGCAATCTTACTGAGATTAAAGATTGATCCAAGAAAACCAGTTGCTCAGATATCCAGGAAAGATCTTAACAGGATCTTAGATATGATCCAACACTTTGAAGTTGAGATCAAAGGATATAAAGGATATGATATGGCACAGGTAACAGCCGGAGGCGTATCCACAAAAGAAATCATACAAGGAACATTAGAATCAAAGTTATTAGAAGGGCTTTATGTTGTTGGTGAATTACTAGATGTCGATGGAACATGCGGAGGGTACAACCTTCAGTGGGCATTTACATCTGGATACATCGCTGCAAGCCAGATAGGAAGACAATGATAAGAATCAACCAGATCAAGCTGCCGATCGATCACAAAGAGGCAGCACTTGAGAAGAAGATAAAAAAAGCATTACATAATACAGAATATAAACAATACAAGATCGTAAAACGGTCTATTGATGCGAGGAAAAAAGAAGAATTATCTTATGTGTATGCAGTTGATGTGACATTAGGTAAGGGTCAAGAAGAGAAATTCCTCAAAAAGAACAAGAATCGTAATATCATGGCAGTAAAAGAAAAGAAGTTTGAATTTCCAGAAAATCAGCGGGAATTTAAATATCCACCGGTTGTGATCGGAATGGGACCGGCAGGTCTGTTTGCAGCACTGATGCTTGCAAGAGCCGGATTACATCCAATCGTCTTAGAACGAGGGAAAGATGTCACAAACCGTATGAAAGATGTAGAACATTTCTGGGAGAGTGGTGAACTGAATCCTGAATCTAATGTACAATTTGGAGAAGGAGGAGCAGGAACATTTTCAGACGGAAAACTAAATACCTTAGTAAAAGACAAATTCGGAAGGAATAGATTCGTCTTAGAAACTTTTGTAGAACATGGTGCACCAGAAGAGATCTTATATGAAAATAAACCACATATCGGAACGGATCTTTTAAGAAATGTCGTTGCAGGGATCAGAGAAGAGATCAGATCTCTTGGCGGAGATGTCCGTTTTGAGGCAAAAGTGACAGATTTCGTGATCCAGGATGGAAAATTAACAGGGCTGATCATCAATGATAAAGAAGAAATTAAAACAGAAGCAGCAATCTTAGCACCGGGACACAGTGCCAGAGATACATTTAAGGTCTTATCAGATCGTGATCTGGAAATGAATCCTAAAGCTTTTGCGATCGGACTTCGTGTGGAACACCCGCGTGAGATGATCGATCATTCGCAGTATGGAAAGGGAGCAGATCAATATGATCTTCCAGCTGCATCATACAAACTAACATATCATGCAAACAATGGAAGAAGTGTGTATTCTTTCTGTATGTGTCCGGGAGGTTTCGTGGTCAACGCGTCTTCAGAGCCAGAACGATTGACGGTCAATGGAATGAGCAATCACGATCGAGCAGCAAAGAATTCCAACAGTGCGATCATCGCAAGTGTTACACCAGAGGATTTTGATGGAAATGACGCATTAGCAGGCGTAAGATTTCAGCAGAAATGGGAAGAAAAAGCTTTTAGCGAAGGAAAAGGAAGAATCCCTGTTCAGACATTAAAAGATTTCAGAGAAGGAAAGATAACAGAATCCTTTGGCGAGATCACACCGAACACCAAAGGATTGACAAGTTTTGGAAACTTAAGAAACTGTCTTCCAGAACCGGTCAGTGAAGCAATTTCGGAAGGAATGCAATATTTTGATACAAAGATCAAAGGATTTAATCGAGAAGATACGATTTTGTGCGGAATTGAAGCAAGAACATCTTCTCCGTTAAGAATCGAGAGAGATCAAGGATTTGAGAGCAATATCAAAGGAATCTACCCATGCGGAGAGGGAGCAGGTTTTGCTGGCGGCATCACTTCTGCAGCAATGGATGGAATTAAGGTTGCACAAGCCCTCGTTACAGTGTAAAATACCTTTCAAGGAGTGAATGTAAAATGAATAATCGTGAAAAACTAAAAGATAAACAAAGAATTGTCGTCAAAGTAGGTACATCTTCTTTGATCCATAAAGCAACAGGAAACATCAATTTATTCCGATTAGAGAAATTAGTCCGTGTTTTAACAGACTTACATAACAGTGGAAAAGACGTGATCCTGGTATCTTCAGGAGCGATCGGTGTAGGATTTAAAGCCCTGGGATTAGAAAACCGTCCGACATCCCTTCCGATGAAGCAGGCATGTTCTGCTGTAGGACAGGGACAGTTAATGATGATCTACCAGAAACTGTTTGCTGAATACAATCAGGGATCTGCACAGATTCTGATCACAAAAGAGACGATGCTCAATGACGAGAGAAGATATAACGCCAAGAATACATTTGAAGAATTACTAAAACTCGGCGTGATTCCAATCGTAAATGAAAACGATACGGTATCTACAGAAGAGATCGAGTTTGGTGACAATGATACCTTATCTGCTGTCGTAACAGCGGTTGTACAAGGTGATCTATTGATCCTCCTGACAGATATTGACGGACTTTATACGGATGACCCACACAAGAATCCACTGGCCAAACTGATTCCTGAAGTACCGGTCTTAGATGAAAAGATCGGAAGAATGGCAAAAGGAGCTGTAACTAAGGTCGGAACTGGCGGAATGGAAACGAAGATCGCAGCAGCCAATATCGTAACAGATGCTGGAGCAGATATGGTGATCGTAAACAGCAATAATTTAAATAATGTCAATAAAGTTGTTGCAGGAGAAGAGATTGGAACATTATTCTTGGCACACAAACGACCAGACTTTGATTTCAAGAAATATTTAACAGAACGCCCATATTTTAAGGCATAATAAGATAAAACAATGTATTATATAGAAAGGAAATATTACAGATGAAAGAAAAAGATATTCAAAGAATTAATGAATTATACAATCTGGATAAATCCATTGGGTTAACACCAGAACAGAAAGAAGAACAGAGAAAGTTAAGACATGAATACATCCAGTCTGTTCGTGCAAACTTAAGAGCACAGCTTAATAATGTAAGTATCAAAAATGAAGATGGATCGATCACTCCATTAAAACCAAAAGGATTAAACTAGAGCAGATTAGATAGAACAGATTGATGATAGATGCAAACCGCACCGAAAAGGAGGCATTCATAATGTTGGAACAACTAGGAAAACAGGCAAAAGAAGCATCGATAATTCTTGGAAAAGCAGGGATTGAAGATAAGAATGAAGTATTAAGAGAAGCAGCCAAATGTCTGGTACAGAATCAGGAATATATCTTAAGTGAGAATTATAAAGATGTAGAGAATGCAAAAAGCAATGATATGAGCGAGGCGTTGATCGATCGTTTATCCCTGAATCCTGACCGTATCGAAGCAATGGCAGAAGGACTTCGTCAGGTAGCTGAACTACATGATCCAATTGGTTCTGTAGAACATATGCAGAAAACACCGAATGGACTTTTGATCGGTAAGAAAACAGTACCATTAGGAGTTGTCGGTATCATCTACGAATCAAGACCAAACGTAACAGCAGATGCATTTGCACTATGTTTTAAGACAGGAAATGCATGCCTTCTTCGTGGTGGAAGTGATGCGATCAATTCAAATCTTGCGATCACAAATGTGATCCAGAGTGCACTAGAATTCTGCAATATGCCAAAATACAGCATTCAGCTGCTGACAGATACAAGCCGTGAGACAGCTACAAAGATGATGCAGTTAAATGAATACTTAGATGTTCTGATCCCAAGAGGTGGTGCAGGACTCATTCAGAGTGTTGTAAAGAATTCTACAGTGCCAGTGATCGAGACAGGGACAGGAAATTGTCATGTATACGTAGATGAATTTGCCCAGAAAGACATGGCAGTTAACATCATCATCAATGCAAAGACACAGAGGCTTGGAACATGCAATACATGTGAGTCTCTAGTATTACATAAAAATATCATAGAAAGCCATGGTCCAGCGATCATTGAAGCTTTATTAGCCAAAGGTGTGCAAGTACGTGGAGATGAGAGGGTTTGTGCTTTAAATGACCAGGTCATTCCTGCAACAGAAGAAGATTGGGGAACAGAATACTTAGATTCTATCATTTCTGTGAAAACTGTCGACAGCTTTGACGAAGCAGTGGCACATATCAATCATTACAATACGGGGCATTCGGAAGCGATCGTCACAGATTCTTACCAGAATGCACAGGAATTCTTAAATCAGATCGATGCAGCAGCCGTTTATGTTAATGCATCCACAAGATTTACTGATGGATTTGAATTTGGATTTGGAGCAGAGATCGGAATCAGTACCCAGAAGATTCATGCCAGAGGACCAATGGGATTAGATGCACTGACAACCAGCAAATTTATTATTTATGGAAATGGACAGATCCGTAAATGATAGAATATAAAAGCCAGAATTGTAAATTATTTCAGAATCTTAAGAAAATCTGAAGAAAAACATAGAATTTTGTATGCAAATGCAAAGAAATTGTTAAAAAAACATTGAAAAATAAAAGAGACTATGATATTATAAGTCTTGTGTTCAAAGGAGTTTTCATTTTATGAGAACTCTTTTTTTTCGCAATGGAAAAAAATGTAAAGAAGAAAGGAAGGCTTAAAATGGCATTGTTTACATTTAGCGGCGGTGTTCATCCGGCAGATGGTAAAGAATTTGCAAAGAATTCACCAATCACCGAATACCTGCCAAAAGGAGATGTTGTTTTACCTTTAGGTCAGCACATCGGTGCTCCTGCACAGCCAATCGTTAGCAAGGGAGACCAGGTGTTAGTAGGCCAGAAGGTGGCAGAAGCTGGAGGATTTGTATCCGCGAATATTTTCAGCTCTGTTTCAGGAACTGTAAAGGCGATCGAGCCAAGAATGACTCCAGCCGGAGCAAAAGTTAACTCTATCGTAATTGAGAATGATGGAGAATTCAAAGAGGCTGCCTTTGAGGCAAAACCTTATGATCAGATGTCTAAAGATGATGTTTTAGCAGCGATCAAAGAAGCTGGAATCGTAGGACTTGGTGGAGCCGGATTCCCAACACATGTGAAATTAGCGCCAAAAGATCCAGATGCGATCGAATATATCATCGTAAATGGAGCTGAGTGTGAACCTTATATCACAGGTGACTACCGCATCTTAATGGAGACACCAGAACTTTTAATTGAAGGATTAAATATCGTACTTGATATGTTCCCAAAAGCAAAAGGTATCATTGGTATTGAAGATAATAAAAAAGATGCAATTGCTAAAGTAGAAGCATTAGTAAAAGGTGATGCAAGAATCAGCGTTGCTACATTAAAGACAAAATACCCACAGGGTGCAGAACGTTCTTTGATTTATGCAACAACAGGAAGAAGCATCAACTCCAGCATGTTACCAGCAGATGCAGGATGCATCGTAGATAACGTAGCTACGATCGTAGCGATCAAAGAAGCTGTCAAAGATGGTAAACCATTATACGAACGTGTTGTGACAGTTACTGGAGATGCGATCAAGAATCCAAGCAACTTTAAAGTACGTACAGGAACAAACGTACAGGAACTGATCGAAGCAGCCGGTGGATTTAAAACACAGCCTGAGAAGATCATTTCTGGTGGACCTATGATGGGTATGGCAATGTTTACAACAGATGTACCAGCTGTCAAAACATTCTCATGCTTCTTAGCATTCACAAAAGATGAAGTTGCTGCGAACCAACCAAGCAATTGTATTCGTTGTGGAAGATGTGTAAGCGTCTGTCCACAGAAGCTGATGCCAGCAAAATTATCTGTATTAGCAGATCATAATCAGTTTGACGAGTTTGAGAAACTTTATGGAGCAGAATGCGTTGAGTGTGGATCTTGTTCATTTGTATGTCCAGCAAAACGTAACCTTGCACAGTCCATGAAGACAGGTCGTAAACAGGTATTAGCTAACCGTAGAAAGAAATAAAGGAGAGATACATATGAGCGAAACATTATATCATGTGTCAGCCAATCCTCATGTCAGAGATAATGGCTCAACACAAAAGATTATGTTAGATGTTATCATCGCATTACTACCCGCTACAATTTTTGGTATCTATATCTTTGGAGCATCTGCGGCACTGACAGTTGCAATTTCTGTTGCTACCTGTGTTGTCGTTGAGTATATTTACCAGAAACTTATGAAACAGCCAATCACTGTAGGTGACTTAAGTGCGGCATTGACCGGACTGTTACTTGCATTAAACTTACCATCAGGAGCACCATTCTGGATGCCGATCCTTGGTGGAATCTTCGCGATCATCGTTGTAAAACAGGTGTTCGGTGGATTGGGACAGAACTTTATGAACCCAGCCCTTGGTGCAAGATGTTTCTTAATGATCTCATTTGCAGCAAGAATGACAACATTTACATATGATGGTGTAACAACAGCAACACCACTTGCTGTTATGGAACAGGGAAAAAGCGTAGATGTTATGAAATCATTCTTAGGATTCGTTCCTGGAACAATTGGTGAAACATCTGCATTATTACTGATCATCGGTGGAGCATACTTAGTATTTAAGAAAGTCATCTCTCCGATCATCCCATGTGTTTATGTTGCAGTTGTAGCAATCTTCGTACTTATCTTCGGTGGTCATGGATTTGATCTATCTTACATGGCAGCACAGATCTTCAGTGGTGGATTAATGTTAGGTGCGATCTTCATGGCAACAGACTACGTAACATCTCCAATTACAAAGAACGGAAAGATCATCTATGCGATCGTTCTTGGTATTTTAACTGGATTATTCCGTCTGTTCGGACCAATGGCAGAAGGTGTATCTTACTCAATCATCATTGCAAACTTATTAGTTCCACTGATCGAGAGAGTGACAGTACCAACTCCATTTGGAATCGTAAAAAAAGGAGGTAAGAGCAATGAATAAGAATCTCGTAATGGATTGTATCAAATTATGTGTGATCACATTAATTGCAGGACTCCTTTTAGGTATCGTATATAATGTAACAAAAGCACCGATCGCCGCACAGGAAGAAAAGACAAAACAGGAAGCTTACAAAGCCGTATTCAAAGATGCAGCGAAATTCGATACAGTAAAATTAGACCAGAAAGACGTAGCAGCTGTCTTAAAGAAAAATGATCTTGGACAGAACACGATTTCTGAAGTTGTAAAAGCAGTTGACAAAAACGGAAAAGAACTTGGATACGTATTCTCTGTAACAAACCCAGAAGGATACGGTGGAGATGTATCTTTATCTGTAGGTGTTAGAGATGATGGAACAGTCAATGGTTATGAAACATTATCCATCAGCGAAACAGCTGGTTTAGGTATGAAAGCCAAAGAACCAGAATTCAAGAGTAACTTTAAAAACAAAAAAGCAGACAAATTTGAAGTTGTAAAAGATGGATCTGGTAAGAACGATGATTCTAAAGTAGATGCCATCAGTGGTGCAACGATCACAAGCCGTGCTGTCACAAGTGCAGTTAACAGCTGTGTTGCATATTCAAAGAGCCTGAAGGGAGGTAATTAAACATGAAACCAAATCCAATGGAACGATTGATTAATGGTATCGTAAAAGAAAACCCTACCTTCGTCTTAATGTTAGGTATGTGTCCTACATTAGCAGTAACAACATCTGCGATCAACGGTGCAGGAATGGGACTTTCAACAACAGCCGTATTAATGTTTTCTAACATGATCATTTCCGCATTAAGAAATGTCATCCCTGATCGTGTACGTATCCCAGGATATATCGTAGTTATCGCATCTCTGGTAACAATCGTACAGTTCCTATTACAGGGATATGTTCCAGCAGTTAACGACGCATTAGGATTATACATCCCACTGATCGTAGTAAACTGTATCATCCTTGGACGTGCAGAATCCTTTGCAGCAAAGAACGGACCAATTAACTCCTTCTTTGACGGACTTGGAATGGGACTTGGATTTACTGTAGCCTTAACAATTTTAGGAGCATTCCGTGAATTATTAGGAGCAGGTCAGATCTTCGGAATGCAGGTAATGCCATCTGCATACGAACCAATCACAATCTTTATCCTGGCACCTGGAGCATTCTTCGTACTTGCATGCTTAGTAGCAATCCAGAATAAAGTTAAGAGCAAAAAACCTAAAAAAGCCGGAGAAGTACAGAGCGGTGGATGCGGAGATTGTGCTCACTGCGGAAACAGCGCTTGCGGTTCCAGAAGCTTTTTTGATACAACTGTAGATGACAAATAAGGAGGATTAAGATGAAAAGTTTACTGTTAATTGCCATCGGTTCAGCGCTGGTAAATAACGTCGTATTAAGCCAGTTCCTTGGTTTATGTCCTTTCCTTGGAGTTTCTAAGAAAGTTGAGACAGCAGCCGGAATGGGTGCAGCCGTTCTCTTCGTTATTACTATCGCATCAGCAGTTACAAATTTAATTTATACATTTTTATTAGTACCAACAGATTTAACATACTTAAATACGATCGTATTTATCCTGGTAATCGCAGCATTAGTACAGTTCGTAGAAATGGTATTAAAGAAATCTATGCCAGCATTATATGAATCTCTGGGAGTATTCCTTCCACTGATCACAACAAACTGTGCAGTTCTTGGTACAGCATTAACAAACGTACAGAACGACTATAGTTTCATCGCCAGCGTAGTCAATGGTATCGGTATCTCTTTAGGATTCCTAATTGCTATCGTTATCCTTGCTGGTATCCGTGAAAAGATGGAATACAACAACATCCCAGAATCTTTCAAAGGAATGCCTATCACACTGTTAACAGCAGGATTAATGGCAATCGCATTCTTCGGATTCTCAGGACTTATTTAGGAGGTAAAGAAGATGAATATATCAGCAATTTTACTTGCCATGGTTGTTGTCGGAGGAACCGGTCTGCTTATCGCAATCTTACTGGGAATTGCCTCAGAGAAATTTAAAGTTCCTGTAGACGAGAAGGAAGTAGCCATCCGTGCAGAACTTCCAGGAAATAACTGTGGTGGTTGTGGATACGCAGGTTGTGATGGACTTGCAAAAGCAATCGCAAATGGAGAAGCACCAGTGAACGGCTGTCCAGTTGGTGGAGCAGCTGCAGCTGAGAAGATCAGTGCGATCATGGGTGTAGAAGCAGGAGAATTCGTGAAGAAAGTCGCATTCGTAAAATGTGCCGGAACTTGCGAAAAAGCATCTGACAAATACCAGTACTCTGGAGTTCAGAGCTGTATTGAAGCGATGAACGTACCAGGTGCAGGACCAAAAGGATGCGAATTTGGATGTATGGGATTTGGAAGCTGTGCAGCAGTATGTCCAGAAAATGCGATCTCTATCGTGAACGGAATCGCTCACATCGATGAAGAAGCATGTGTAGGATGTGGAAAATGCGCAGAAACATGTCCAAAAGCATTGATCGACCTTGTACCAGAAAACAAGAAAACAAGAGTACAGTGCAGCTCTAAAGAATTCGGTAAAAACGTTATGTCTGTATGTAAAGCAGGATGTATCGGATGTAAAGCATGCGAAAAAGTATGTAAACTTGGAGCAATCAAAGTTGAAAACAACATCGCACAGATCGATTACGATAAATGTGTAGGTTGTGGATTATGTGCAGGTAAATGTCCAAAAGGAATCATTACAGGAAAGAAATTAGTTCCTAAGAAACCAGCACCAAAGAAAGAAGCTTAATCTTTCTTTATATCATTATAATAATAAAGAAGCAGGAGATTCGAGAGATCAGAATCTCCTGCTTTTTTCTGCTTCTATTCATGGAAAAAAAGAATACTATTATAATAGGAAGAAAAAGGATTCCTGACATGAAATTTCTCGAACTTCGGCAAAAAGATGTGATCAATTGTAATACAGGAGAATGTTTAGGCTTTGTCCTAGACCTCGAATTTGAAATCCATACGGGTAAGATCTGCTATCTGATCGTTCCCAAAACAACGAAGATGCTCATATGTGTTGGCAAGAATAAAGTTTACAAAATCCCCTACAAATGCATTGTAAGGATCGGCAGAGATACGATTCTAGTCGATATCAACGAAAAAGAATGCCTGAAATAAAAGAAAAGCTTTCTTTTCTACAAAAAAAATGATATACTTCAAGCAGTAAAAACACGGAGGTACAAGAAGATGAGATGCCCATATTGTGGAAGTGAGAATTCCAGAGTCGTAGATTCCAGACCGGCAGAAGACAACAATGCGATCCGTAGAAGAAGACAATGTGACGAATGCGGAAAACGTTTTACAACTTATGAGAAGATAGAGACAGAACCGTTGAGTGTCATCAAGAAAGACAAGACACGACAACTCTACGATCGAAACAAGATTCGGAATGGAATCGTACAATCCTGTCACAAACTCCCAGTATCCATGGGGCAGATCGAAGCAGCGATCGATGAGATCGAGACAAAGATCTATAACATGGGAACAAGAGAAGTCGAAACATCCGTGATCGGAGAGATGGTCATGGACAAATTAAAGGATTTAAATGAAGTTGCATACGTAAGATTTGCAGCCATTTACCGTGAATTCAAAGATGTGAACACATTTATGAGTGAATTAAAGAAATTATTAAAATAATCACAATTGTTTTGAATAAACAAGATTGTAAAAATATTACTTTTGTGATAAACTAACCATATCATTTTGAAACCAGCTTCCTTTTTGAGAAGAGAAGGAGTTGAGTATTATTTATCAGGAAGTAATCACAGGAATCGTCAGTGGAGTGAGTGGAAAGCTCATCCACGTAGAAGTAGAGATCAGAAACGGCCTGCCATATTTTACAATGGTAGGCTATCTTTCCAAAGAATCTATGGAAGCAAAAGAGCGGGTTGCATCAGCACTGCGCTCCATCGGCCATCCCTTACCGTCGATGAAGATCACCGTTAATTTATCCCCAGCCAATATAAGAAAGAACGGAACCGCGTTCGATTTCCCGATCGCCGTGGCCTTTTTAGGATGCCTGAATTTAATCGATGCAAGCAAGTTAGATGACATCTGTATCATGGGGGAATTAGGACTAAACGGCAAGATCAGAGGTGTAGGAAACTGTCTTCCAATCGTTTTAGAAGCAAGAAAACAAGGAATTCACAAGTTCTTTGCGGCAAGTGAAGATGAGAATTCTCTAAGAGGGATTGAAGATATTGAAGTGGTATTTATGGACAGTTTACAGGATGTCCTGGACTATTTTCATGGAACATATCATCAAAAAAGTTGCAGAAGTGCAACAACTTATCAAAAGGAAGAGTCAGAAGAAGACTTCAGTGACATCATAGGACAACAACATTTAAAAAGAGCGATGGAGATCGCGGTCACTGGAAGACATCATCTATTGATCATTGGTTCCCCAGGTTCAGGAAAAACAATGGCGGCTAGAAGGATCCCGACCATTCTTCCACAACTATCAAAAGAAGAGAAGATGGAAGTTCAGGCAATCTATGATGCCACTGGAATTCCACGGTATTTAGAAGATGATACCAGACCATTTCGCCAGCCACATCCAATGATCCCGAAAGCCGCATTCCTTGGAGGCGGCAAGACGCCGACGGCAGGAGAGATCACATTAGCACATCATGGCATTTTATTTCTGGACGAATTTATGGAATTTAAAACAGAATGTATCGAGGCACTCAGACAGCCATTGGAAGATGGAACGATCGATATCACCAGAAATGGGATCTACCACAAGTTTCCGGCAGACTTTCAACTGATCGCCACCATGAATCCATGTCCTTGTGGTTATGGATTGGAAGATGGGATCTGCCGATGTACTTATCATGAAAAAAAGCGTTATCTAAAGAAATTGTCCGGGCCGATCTTAGACCGTTTTGACATGGTCCTATGTCTAAGTAAAAAAGAGGCTGATACACAGAAGATACAAAAAGAGAGTCAAGAAACATCCCATCAGATCAAAGAACGCATCGAAACAACCATCCAAAGAGAAAAAAAGTTATTAAAAAACTATCAATGCAGTGATACCAGCCATTTAAGCCACATACAGTTAAACAAGCTCCTTCATTTATCCAAAGAATGCAAAGAGATTTTAGATATCGCCTATCGATCTGGCAAGATCACAAGGCGAGGAATGGATAAGATTTTAAAAGTAGTACTGACGATCATGCTTATGGAAAATGAATCAGAGATCAAACCAATCCACCTGATGGAAGCCATGACCTTCAGAAATACAGGATTTATCAAAGAGGTGCTTGAATATGGAAGATAAATTATATTGGTACTGGCTATGTGGCAAAGTCCGATTGCCGATCAAGAAGCAAAAAGAATTGATGGATATCTTCATTCATCCAAAAGAACTCTATAAGATCAACCCAGCAATCTTGAAAGAACACATGACACAACTTGAATACGATCGTTTCGTTCGTTCAAGAGATGAAACAGCGATTCAGAAAGACTATGAAGCCTTGCATCGTGAAAATATTCGTTTTATCATTCAAAAAGAAGCTGCTTACCCGAATCGATTGAGGAAAATCTATGATGCTCCGTATGGGATTTTTCAAAAAGGTCAGCCATATGAAGAAAAAGAACTGTCAATAGCGATCGTTGGATCAAGATATCCGACAACTTATGGATTCGAAATCTCAAAAAAGTTCGCAAAAGAGCTGGCTCAGCAAGGCGTACAGATTGTAAGTGGACTCGCAAGGGGCGTAGATGGGACGGTTCACCGTGAAATAATCGACAAAAAAGGACAGGCTGTTGGGGTTTTAGGATGTGGGATCGATCTCATTTACCCAAAAGAAAATTTTCAGTTATTTTATGACATGTATGCGAATCAGACAGTTATTTCTGAGTACCCACCAGGCAGTGAACCGCTCAAATGGCATTTTCCAGAAAGGAACCGAATCATCAGTGGATTAAGTGATGGAATCCTCGTCACAGAAGCCAGAGCAAGGAGCGGATCGCTGATCACGGCGGATTGCGGGCTTGATCAGAACAAAGAAGTGTTCGCAGTTCCCGGAATGATCACAGACAAACATTGCCAAGGGTGTCATGGATTGATCAAACAAGGTGCAAAATTAGTTGAAAATGTCGACGATATTTTAACAGAATTTTCAGAATTCACAGGATTTTCACGAAAATTTCCAAAGCATAGTGCAAAATCTCTTGCAAAGGCAGAAAAAAGGGTGTATGATATGTTGAGTTTGAAACCGAAATATATTGATGAGATCTTAAGTACATCCCAAGATTCTTATGAAGAAGTGATCCAAGCTTTATTTCAATTAGAAGCGAAAGGATATATCAAACAGATCCATCAGAACTTATATATCAAAAAAATGTAAACAAGGGGTAATACTATATGCCAAAATATCTAGTTATCGTCGAATCACCGGCGAAAGCCAAAACAATCAAAAAGTTCCTGGGCAGGAATTACGAAGTGATCGCGTCCAACGGGCATGTTCGCGATCTGCCAAAGAGTACCTTAGGAATAGATATCGAGAATGACTTTGAACCAAAGTACATTACGATCCGTGGGAAGGGTGAAGTATTAGCAGCTCTTCGCAAAGCGGTAAAAAAAGCAGACAAAGTATACCTCGCGACTGACCCGGACCGTGAAGGAGAAGCCATCTCATGGCATTTATATTACGCATTAAAACTAGAGAACAAAAACTACAGCCGAATCACATTCAATGAGATCACAAAAACAGCTGTCAAAGACTCCATTAAACACGCAAGAGACATCGATATGAACTTAGTCGATGCACAGCAGGCAAGACGTGTTCTGGACCGAATCGTAGGATACCAGATCAGTCCGATCCTCTGGGCAAAGATCAAACGAGGTTTAAGTGCTGGACGAGTTCAGTCCGTAGCCTTACGCCTGATCTGTGACAGAGAAGAAGAGATCAACCTGTTTATTCCACAGGAATACTGGTCCTTAGAAGCCTTATTAGATGTCAAAGGAAGTAAAAAGCCATTAGAAGCCAAACTGATCGGCAATAAAGAACAGAAGATCGAGATCCACAGCGAAGAAGAGATGAATGAGATCTTATCCTATTTAAAAGGAAAAGAATTTACCGTCGAAGGAGTGAAAGTTACAGAACGATTAAAGAAGAGTCCACTTCCATTTACGACAAGTACTCTTCAGCAGGATGCATCCAGCAAGTTAAACTTCGCACCACAGAAAACTATGCGTATCGCACAGCAGTTATATGAAGGTGTTAATATCAAAGGACAGGGAACCGTCGGTCTGATCACATACTTACGTACAGACTCCACACGTATCTCTGTAGAAGCCGATGCCGCAGCGAAAGAATATATCAAGGAAGCTTATGGAGCCGAGTTCGTTGGAGCAGGAACTGTTGCCAAGAAAGACGACAAGAAAGTACAGGATGCACATGAAGCCATCCGACCAACCTACATGACAAACTCACCAGCAAGCATCAAAGATGAACTATCAAGAGATCAGTTCCGTTTATACCAGCTGATCTGGAACCGTTTCATGGCAAGCCGTATGGCACCAGCCAAATACGAGAATACATCCGTAAAGATTGCTGCCGGAGATTATCGTTTTAATGCATCCGCAAGCAAGATCGCCTTCGATGGATTCCTATCCGTATACAACATTAACAACGAGAAATCCGAAGGAAATGTAATGTTAAAATCCATCGATGAAGATACCAAACTTACATTGAATGAGTTAGAACCAAAACAGCATTTTACACAGCCACCAGCTCATTATACAGAAGCATCCTTAGTTAAGACACTAGAAGAGTTTGGAATCGGACGACCAAGTACTTACGCACCAACGATCTCAACGATCACAGCAAGACGTTATGTTGTCAAAGAAAAGAAGAACTTATACGTCACAGAGCTTGGAGAAGCAGTCAACAACATGATGAAGAAAGCATTTGCAAGTATCGTCGATGTGAACTTCACAGCGATGATGGAAGGCCTGCTTGATATGGTAGAAGAAGGCAAAGTCCATTGGAAATCTGTCATTGAAAACTTCTACCCAGACTTTGAGATCGCAGTGAAGAATGCAGAAAAAGAATTAGAGAAGATCAAGATCGAAGACGAAGTCACAGACGTTATCTGCGATGAATGTGGAAGAAATATGGTCGTGAAGTACGGACCATATGGGAAATTCCTTGCATGCCCTGGATTCCCAGAATGCAGAAATACAAAACCACATTTTGAAAAAGTCGGAATCCCATGCCCAATGTGCGGCGGAGAAGTTGTCTTAAAGAAAACGAAAAAAGGAAGAAAATATTACGGATGTGAAAATAATCCGGAATGTGAATTTATGTCATGGCAGAAACCATCCACAGTCAAATGTGAAAAATGCGGAAGCTATATGATCGAAAAAGGTAAGAAGCTTGTATGCTCTAGCAAGGAATGTGGATTCGTATGCAGCATGCCAGAAGATGCAAAAGAGAAAGAGACTTCTGGGGAGTCAGTGTCAAAATAAGGAGAAAAAATATAGATGAGTAGTATACAATTACTAGATAAAACAAGAAAGATCAATAAATTACTTCATAATAACAATTCACAGAAAGTTGTATTTAACGATATCTGTAAAGTTCTGACAGAAGTAATGAATTCAAACGTCCTTGTCATCAGTAAAAAAGGAAAGATCTTAGGTAAAAATGAAGCAGACCACATCGAAGTGCTTCATCAGCTGATCTCAGGAAATGTCAAAGATTATGTTGATTTTTCATTAAATGAAAGACTATTAACAATCCTTTCTACCAATGAAAATGTCAGCCTTTCTACACTGGGATTTGAGTCAGACGTTGATGATTACTATGCGATCATCGCACCGATCGATATCGCAGGAGAGAGATTCGGAACATTATTTATGTACCGCCAGAGAGAAAATTATTCCATTGATGATATTATCTTAGCGGAATATGGAACAACCGTTGTCGGACTTGAAATGTTAAGATCTGTAAGCGAAGAAGTGGAACAGGAACGAAGAAAGAAAGGAATCGTTGATTCCGCAATCAGTACGTTATCCTTCACAGAACACAAAGCAGTGATCCATATCTTAGAAGAATTAGAAGGCAATGAAGGAGTCTTAGTTGCAAGTAAGATTGCAGACAGATTCGGGATCACAAGATCCGTTGTCGTAAACGCACTAAGGAAACTAGAAAGTGCTGGAGTTGTTGAGACAAGATCCTCTGGTATGAAAGGAACATATATTAAGGTAGTGAATGACTTTATATTTGACGAGATCACAAAGCTTGATTAATTCTTTTAGAATTAAAGAAAAAGTTCTTGCAAAGAAGGACAAGGTTTGATATACTGTCATAGGTAAAAATAAACACGCTATTGGAATTCTGGTAAGTGCCCAAGAGGTTTGTCAGAACGATGAAAATAGCGGAAGCAAAAACTAAAGGAGATTTAAAATGAGCGTTATTTCAATGAAACAGTTACTTGAAGCAGGTGTACATTTCGGACATCAGACAAGAAGATGGAACCCTAAAATGGCACCATACATCTACACAGAGCGTAATGGTATCCATATCATCGACTTACAGAAATCTGTAGGAATGGTTGACGATGCTTACAACGCAGTAAAAGATTGTGTAGCACAGGGTGGAAAGATTCTGTTCGTAGGAACAAAGAAACAGGCTCAGGATTCTATTCAGGCTGAAGCAGAACGTTGCGGAATGTTCTACGTAAACCAGAGATGGTTAGGTGGAATGATGACTAACTTCAAGACAATCGAATCTAGAATCGCTAGACTGAAAAAGATCAAAGAGATGGAAGAAGACGGAACATTTGACGTACTTCCAAAGAGAGAAGTTTTAGAACTTAACAAAGAAAAAGACAAATTACAGAAGAACTTAGGTGGAATCGAAGAAATGGGTGGACTTCCAGACATGATCTTCGTTGTAGACCCTAAGAAAGAAAGCATCTGTGTACAGGAAGCACATACTTTAGGAATTCCTCTTGTTGGAATCGCAGATACAAACAGCGATCCTGAAGAATTAGATTATATCATCCCAGGAAACGATGATGCGATCCGTGCAGTAAAACTGATCACATCTGCTATGGCTGATGCAGTTATCGAAGCAAACCAGGGAATCGATGCAGACTCTGAAGAAGTTGCAGAAGACGCTGAATAATTTATTCACACTTTCAATTTAGGAGGAAAAGAATCATGGCTATCACAGCAGCAATGGTAAAAGAATTAAGAGAAATGACTGGTGCCGGAATGATGGATTGTAAGAAAGCTCTTACAAAGACAGAAGGAGACATGGACGCAGCAGTTGAATTTTTAAGAGAAAACGGTCTTGCAAAAGCAGCAAAGAAAGCTGGACGTATCGCAGCTGAAGGACTTGTTGCAGTAGCATTATCTGATGATGCAAAAGAAGCAGCTATCGTTGAAGTTAACTCTGAAACAGACTTCGTAGCTAAGAATGATACATTCAAAGCATACGTAGCAGAAGTAGCTGATCAGGCTCTTACAACAGCAGCAGCAGACATCGAAGGATTCTTAGCAGAAGATTCTAAAGCAGAAGCTGGAAAAACTGTTAAAGAAGCATTAGATGGTAAGATCGCTGTTATCGGAGAGAACTTAAACATCCGTAGATTCGCTAAAGTATCTGCAGCAGACGGATTTGTTGCATCTTACATCCACGCTGGTGGTAAGATCGGTGTATTAGTAGAAGTTGCTACAGACGTAGTTAACGACGAGATCAAAGAGATGGCTAAAAACGTAGCAATGCAGGTTGCAGCTATTTCTCCAAAATACACAAGCAGAGATGAAGTTTCTAAAGATTACATCGAGCATGAAACAGAAATCTTAAAAGTTCAGGCTATGAACGAAAACCCAGACAAACCAGAAAACATCATCGAAAAGATGATCGTTGGACGTCTGAACAAAGAATTAAAAGAAGTATGTCTGTTAGATCAGGCTTATGTTAAAGCTGAAGACGGAAAACAGGCAGTTGGAAAATACGTAGAACAGGTTGCTAAAGCAAACGGAGCTAATGTTACAATCAAAGGATTCGTTCGTTTTGAAACTGGTGAAGGTATTGAAAAGAAAGAAGAAGACTTCGCGGCTGAGGTTGCTGCTCAGTTGAAATAAACCTTTTGAGCAAAATCTTTTGCAAACTTTCATAGAGAACCGTATAAAATGGAGTTTTTTCGCGACTAAAATAAGTTTGTTGAAGAAATTATAGAAACTTCAAAAGTATCGTAATTTATCGCTATATATCGTAGCTTATTAAATGGTGAAGAATTAAATCTTCATCTAAATTTCAACAAAATTTTATATTGTACAAACGCAAACTAGAACACAAACTTCAACAGAATTAAAGTGAAGTTTGTTGAAGAAAGTTTGTATTCATAATAGTCATCTTAGGTTCTGACACTAAGGCACATATCAATAAGATATGTGCCTTTTTTAGTACCTAAATTTTGGGCTGTGCTATCGGCCATATACGGGCATCCCCTCTGGTCAAGGGATTCAATCATAATTATTTATTTTATTTATAATTCTTTTAATTTATTTATACGATCCATACTCATAATAGATGAGTATTTTAATCCCCATATGATTGAATTCCCTGACCTTTTTCAAATATGTTAGTAATTATAAATTAAATAAATATAAAAGGAGAATCACTATGAAAGAGAGAACAATCGCAATTGTAAACCAGAAAGGCGGAGTTGCTAAAACGACGACAACATTAAATTTGGGGGCAGAATTGGCAAAGGCAGGAAATAAGGTTTTACTAGTTGATTTTGATCCGCAGTCATCATTGACTATTGCATTAGGGCAATTTGATGAAAATATTCCATCGATTGCAGATTTGATGCAGTTAGAAATTGAGGATAGAGACTTACTAAATAAAGAAGATATTATGATTAATATATATGGAATGGATTTGCTCCCTGGAAGTATTGTGTTGGCTTCTACGGAGCTTTTTCTAATTAACGCCACTTGTAGAGAACAGATTTTAAAAACTGTATTAGCAAAATATAAGAAAGACTATGATTATATTCTAATTGATTGTGGACCATCACTTGGAATGTTAACAATTAATGCATTAACTGCCGCGGATAGTGTGATTATTCCAGTAGAAGCAGAATATTTGTCTGCGAAAGGTATGGAATTATTATTAAGATCAGTAGCAATGACGAAACGAAAATTGAATCCTAGTCTAAAAATAGATGGAATTTTGATTACTAGAGTAGATAAGAGAAACAACTTATCTGGACAGATTATCAAGATGGTTAGAGATGCTTATGAAAGTTTAAATATATTTGATAGTCAGATTCCAGAAAGAATTGCAGTGGGGAAATCGCTCAGTAAGCATGAGTTGGTTGCAGGGTTTGAAAAAAATTCAGATGCAGCTATTGCATATAAGAAATTGGCTCAGGAGGTATTAGCAAAATGACAGAAATGACAGAAAGATTAAAACCATTAGGAGAAATGTTTGGATTACCGCAAGATTTTAATGAAGATACAAAAGATAAGGTGACTGAATTAAAAATCAGTCACCTCAAAGATTATCATAAAGGAAATTTAGGAGAAAACAGATATTCGAAACAGGATTTAGAAGATCTTGTAGAATCTGTAAAAATCAATGGAATCATTCAGCCTTTAGTTGTTCGTCCACTTAATGAAAATGATGAATATGAAATTATCCTGGGACACCATCGAAGAGATGCGGCATTACTGGCAGGATTGAATACAGTACCATGTTTGATCAATGATGATTTGGATGATGATACAGCAGAGTTGTTATTTATGGATTCAAATTTGCAGCATGGATTCGAAAAAATGAAACAATCTGAAAAAGCTGAATTGATCTATCGGAGAAATGAGGTTTTAAAACGACAGGGAAGAAGGACAGATTTAAATCCAGATGATCTTACCAAGAGTGTAGATGAAGAATTTAACTTAAGTCGAAGTTCTATTCAGCGATATTTAAGAATTTATCAATTAACTGATAAATTAAAAGAGGTATTAGATAATGGGAAGATTGGAGTAAAGGTAGCCGTGGATCTTTCATTTATTTCTACTATTTATCAGGATCTAATTGCAGATTATATAAAAGAAAATGATGTAAAAATTGATAAGAAAATGTCTGAAAAAATCAAGACGGTGTCAGAAAGACAACATCTAAATGATAAAACATTGTTTGAAATCTTAAATGGAAAAATTTCTGAAGAAGTAAAGGTAAAGCCGAAAAAAACTTCAATTAAAGTAAGTAAAAAGGTATTAAACAAATATTTTAAACCAGAACAGAAACAAGATGAAATAGATAAGATTATTGAGAAAGCATTGGAAATGTATTATCAGAATTGAACTGAGGGATAAAATGAGAAGAAGAGTAATGACAATAGCAATGGCTACGTTTTTTGCCGGAATGATGGCTTTTTGTGATGTAGATATAATTGCTGCAGAAGAGAATGTTGTGACAGAAGCAACAACAGAAACAGCTATAATATCAACAACAGAAGAAGTAACAACAGAACAGAATCAATCAGAATTAAAAAATAACACAACGAAGGTAGAAAATAAGGTAACAATTTCAAAGAAACATAAAAAAGATAAAACTTCAAGCAGAAGGAAAAGACCAAAATCAAAAGAAAGATATAAGAAAAAAAAGATTGCTGAAAAAAACGTTGATTCCAAAAATGAAATCATAAAAAAACAAAAAAATCAAAAAGAATATATAGGAGATTATATATATTTTAATCAAACAGATTCTATTTGGAATAACAATAATTTGTCATTACGATCAGCAGGCTGTGGACCGACAGCGGTTGCAGTCTGTATTTCTAATTTAACGCATAAGTTTGTAAGTCCAGTGACTGTTGCAGGATGGGCTAAAAAAGAAGGATATTATTCTTCTTCCGGTTCACTGCATAGTGCGATCCCTGCGATGGCAAGTCACTGGAATTTGCAATGCAGAGGACTCTATAAAAATGAAAAGGAGATTGAAAGAGCTTTAAGATCCGGGCATATGGTTGTGGGATTGATGGGACCAGGATATTTTACAAATGGTGGCCATTTTATATCATTATTAACAATAAATAAAAAAGGTATGGTTGAAGTGGCAGATGTTGGAAGTAGGGTAAGATCACAAAAAACATATGATCTTGCTTTTATTATACAGAATTCTAAAATAGCAGATGCAGGTGGACCTTTTTGGGAAATTTGGAGCAATAAAACAGACGGTAATAACCATAAAAAGCAGAAAAGGAAGAATAAAGTTCATAACAAAGTAATGAAACAAAGTGATGATCAGAAGAAAAATAAAGAAGAGATTATTCGTAAATTTTATTTGAATTTGCAGATTGATCTGACAGACTTCGAAAAAGAAATTCCAATGGACGAATTATTAATAGGAATTAAGAGTCAGGGGATTCAGGATCATAAAAGTAAAATAAATGATCACTTAAAGGAACTTGGCAATCAATTGAATGATGAAAAAATTGTTCAGGTAAGCGAAACATATAGTTTTGGAATGGATGCAATGCAGTTACATAAAGAAAGAACTTATTTTGCAGTTCCTACCTATTTAGAAAATATTACGAGGATAAATTAATATGGATAAAAAAGAAGATAAGTTTTTAGAAGAATTTTTGTCGAAATGGATAATAATTTGTATTAATGGACCTATAATATACATCCTGTTGAAATTGTTATACTGTATTTTTGACAGAATAATAATAAAGAATCTGGTGGTTAGCTTTCAACCAGTACTGTTATGTATAGGATGCCTAGTTTTTGGAAAGTGTATTATATTTTCTTTTGTTCCCCAAATCGTAGGATTTATTATGAAAACTGATTACAAAGAGAATGAACATAAAAGAGAGGTGAAAGATATGGTGAAAATTTCAGATTATACAAATACTGTACGAGAAGAAATTGAAGGATCATCAGGATTAAAAAAAATGATCCAAAGAAATCTTGATAAGATGAATGAAGTGATAGGAGACATTGATATGTCAGAAAAGCAGAAAAAAACATGGTTGTGGTTGGCAGGATATGAAGAAAGTACGATAGATAACATTCTTGATGTTATAAAACAGAAAAGAAGATGATGTGCTATTCAAAAATATATTTATGCATATTCAAAAATATATGATATAATACTTAAGAGGTGATGGAGATGCAAAATCGAGAAATGATAATGCATAAAGTCGGTAAATGGTTTATGATAATTGGAATAGCTGGAGTGTTAAGTCTCTTATTTATTGAGTGGAGCCGATGGAACTTAGTACCGTTGGCAGAAAAAATAAACTTAGTGGCAGTAAGTGAAAATTATCATGAATTTCATACGGAATTTATAGAAGTTGGAATAGCAACATTTAGTATTTTTGCATTATTTACTGCACCATCGCTTATTAGATGGGACAATAGATCAGTAATTAATGTCTCATTACTACTTTTGGCAATAATTGCTGATGTGGCAGGAATTATTGCTGTTATTACAAGAGGTGAAATATTTGAAAACTATGTTATTGTTATAGTATTATCAATGTGCATTTATGTAAAAAATATCTTAGAAATGATACAAAAGTTGTATCATTGGATTACAACGGAATCAGAAGAGAATCATTATGACATTGTCAAAATGACATTTATCTGGACGATTATAGCATTTATAATAGGAAAGATTTGGTAGAAAAATGAAAGTTTGGGCAATTTAAATAAATTTTTAGAGGAGGATATGTATGAGAAGAGTAAAAAAATCAGTTGTAGTAGTTACAATGATGTTATTTTCAATGATATTATTTTCAATGACGAACGTACATGCAGCGAATAAAAAACTAAAAGTTAACAAAGTATATACTACAACAAAAAAGATTAAAGGAAAAACAAAGAAAAAATACTTAGTTAAGGTAAAAATTGGAAAGAAGATTTATAAGAAAAAAGCCAGCAAAAAAGGAAACTTTACGATCACGATTCCAAAGCAGAAGGCAGGTAAGAAGCTGACCGTAAAAGCATACAGAAAGAAAAATAAGAAATGGAAATTGTATGCGAAAAAGACGATCACTGTGAAGAGGAAAACAGCGAAAACGACTGCGACGAATAAGAGGAAATATCCTGGCAAGGAAGATCCGATTGATCTGGAACAGGTTAATAAGGATATTGCGACTGGAAAGAAAATGTTTAAAGGAGAGACTGCTTTAGGCCCTGGGCATTATTATTATACAATTAATTATGCAGGCATTAAGGGAACTGCAAAGATTGGCTATGTAAATGACTATATTAATGTTCACACAGATGGTGAGTATGTAACACTGAAACCGCTAAATGGAGCTACATTATATTATACGGTTGCGGGGGCTTCTGAAAAGGCAATGTCTCAGTTGGAAGAACCTACATTTGCTTCAGAGCAATTAAAACCTGGACAAAAAGTAGTTTTTAGTTGTTATGATTTTAATAGAAAAACGGTAAATCATGGTGGATTGTATTTAAAAGTTAAAGCGTATAAAAATGGTAAACTTATAGCGGTATCCTATGATGATCATTATATGATTTATATGCCACCTGGTTATCATTATTAAATTGATGAAGAATCAATATGAAAGTAGTTGCGATAGTGTTTTTTTATGGATTATGGATTATGGAAAATGCGTAGTAGCTTAATAAGGAACTAAATGAATTGAGTGGAATTGTAGAAATACGGTTCCACTTTTTTATTTCAACGAGAGGAGAAAATCTAAATGAATGATTCAATTACATACCGGGCACCGCCTGTTATGGAAGAAAGCACCATGAAATAAAGGGTGCTTTTTCTTATGCATTTTAATCAAAAACAAGGAGAAGCCTTATGAAAAAAAAGAAATGGAAACAGATATTTTGTAGAATGTTGGCAGTTATTATGTCAGTTCTGATGATGCCGACATCGGTGTTTGCACAGATCAGTGTTGATGGTGCAAAGAAAATTGATGATTGGTGGAAAGATAATAATATAGGCTCTTATAGCTCTTTTGATGACAGCAAAGCATTAAAAGTCGAAGCATCTTACGAATTCCGCCTGTACAAGACGAAGAATTCCAAGTTTACCGTAGAAGAAGGAAAGAGCTGCAAATATCCAACAAGCTATAATGGATTGAATCTGAATATTCAAGATTTCCAGAAAGATTATCTCTGGTTCAAAACATCCGAAAATTCAGTAAATAAGATCAAAGTTAAAATTTCAAACATGCAAATCTATCAGTGTAATGATGATGGAAGCAATGGTCACTGGATTAAAGTTGATATGGTCCGTACAGTCAGCGGAATTGAAAAGTACAAAGGACAGGATGGATATATTGCGTTAGGTGAAGGTATAACTAATACAGTTTACATCGGTTTAGAGGAAGTAAAAACAACAAGTACATTTTATAAAGCCGGTACAACAACAAAAGTATCTTTGAAGTCTAATGTAACATTAAAAGATATCGACTCTCATCAGTACATCGGTGTAAAAGCGAGCAAAGTAGATGGACAGTACGTATCTTCCAATACAAAATTAAGTTATACAGAAGACAACGGAACATATATTTATTATGCAAATTATGATGATGATTATGATAGCCAGGACTTCACATGTGCTGCATTCATTTTTGAGGGAAATTCGTTTGAATACACATTTGGACGTAATCTTGATCAGCCAACAAGACGAGATCAATTCGTCGGTTCCGGCCAGAACATGATCAAATTCAATACAGTACCACCAACAAAAAGTGTGACAGACAATAACGAAACCAAAGTAACAAGTAATACCGTGGAACATTTTGGACAGGATTGGACATATAACGTAGAACAGGTAATCCCAACAGGAATTCCAACAGCACATCGTTATACTAAGTTTGAATTTGAAGATGAGATTGAATCCTGCATGAAGATCAATTCTGTAAAAGTAATCGCCAGCAACATGGAAAAAGAAAAAGATGAAACAAGTCTGTTTGATATCCAGACAACTGGCAATAAAGTAACAGCAAAATTAAAAGATGCCAAAGGAAGTGCAGATTTTTATAAGTATGGTATCCATACATTAAAGATCAATGTATCATTAAACATTCCTGCAAATGCAACTCAGGAACAGATGGCTGCATTAAAGAAACAGTGGAAAGAACATGGACACTATGATGAAACAAAGAATGTTGTAACTGAGAATAATACAGCAAAAACAACGATTGATTCCAAGACAAGTACAACAAACCAGGTTACAACAACTGTAGAAGGTCCTAAAAAAACAGTATCCGATGCAGATGAAACAAATGTAACAAATAATACCGTACGTTCACTTGCCGATGACTGGACGTATTCAATTACACAGAAGATCGCAAAAAATGCAAATGAGAAATATACAAGTTTTGCATTTAAAGATAGTATTGAACAATGCATGAAGATCAATTCAGTAAAAGTAAAAGCTGATAATGGAAAAGATGTAACAAGTTGGTTTGATGTATCAACGGTAGGAAACGAAGTAAAAGCAACTTTAAAAAATCCAGGATCAAATGATGAATTTTACAAAAACAATTCTTATACAATGGAGATCAATGTGAAGATGGATGTTCCTGAGAATGCGACAGAAGAGCAATTAAAAAGCTTGAGAGATCGTTGGAAAGAACATGGACATTACACTGAAGATCAAAAAATTGTAAAAGAATATAATACGGCATATGTTGAGGTAAATGGACAGAATGTTATAACAAATAAGCCAGAAACAGAAGTTCAGCTTTCTACAAATGAAAAAAATGAACCAGGATTAGCAATTAAGAAAAGTGTCAATCGTTATGAGCATCAGGTAAACGATGTAGTTCATTACACGGTAAAAGTGTCAAATACAAATGAAAAGGCAGATACAGCGTATTTTATAATTAAAGATACAAGTTTACCAGATAGTATGGCATTTGATTTTTCAAGTGTGAAAGTTAGTGGAATTGATGAGAAAGATTACGCGATTGAACAGTCTGGAAATGGCTGGATATTGAAGTCTAAAGGTGATTATGCACTTCCATATGGAAAGACAATCACAGTTGAATATGATGCAAAAGCATTAGTTGCATCAAATGGAACCGTCGTTGATAATACAGCAATTACAACTGCAGCTGGTATTCCAGAGATGAAAGATCAGCAGCAGGTATATATTAATAGTCCGAAATTACAGGTTATCAAAAAAGCACCAGGTACAAAATACAAAGTTGGTGATACCGTAGGATATAATGTTACGATTACAAATATAAATCCAGGAACATTTATGAGAGATATTGTATTAAAAGATCTGGTGAAAACGGAAGGGTTGGAAATTAAAGAAGGTTCCGTAGCAGTATTAGTTGGTGGAAAAAATGTAACATCAAATTTAGATATTAGTTATGAAAATGATGGAACAGGATTTACAATCAAAACACCATATAACTTAAAGAACAGTGACATTCCATGTATCGGTATTACACCTTATAAAGACATGGATCACTGGACAGATAAGATTGTCGTTACCTATGATGCAACGATCACGGATAAAGCTGCATTAGCAACGGATCTGGAAAATGTATTTACTGCTCCAGCAACACCAAATACAAATGGGGATACGATTAAAGACGATGATACAATCCCATCTGGTGGCGGTGAGGATACAGAAGATATTAAGATGAAAGCTCCAGCTTTGGAGATTACAAAGAAGTCAAATAAATCCCAATATGCGATCGGAGAAGTAGCAACATATACATTAACAGTTAAACAGACAAAAGAAAATCTGACAGCAAATAATGTTGTGATCACTGACAAATTTGCACAGGAAGATGGTATGACTTATGATGCAGACAGTATGGAAGTTAAGCTGAATAAAGAAGATATCACGAAAGATTGTAAGATTACAGTTGAAGGAAATAACTTCAAAATTGAGACTGGAAAAAATATATCCGATGAAGACAAACTGGAAGTAAGCTATAAAGTTTCATTCAGTAAAACTGGAGAATATACAAATACAGCCGTTTCCACAAGTGATAATACAAATGAAGATCAGGCAACAAACGTCATTGAAGTAACAAATGTAACTCCAGAATTGTCAATCAATAAGACATCAGATAAGACGGAATATGCAGTTGGCAATACTGGAATTTACACATTAACGATCAAACAGACAAAAGCAGATGCAACAGCCAAAAATGTAACAGTGAAGGATCAATTTGTACAAGAAGATGGAATTACGATCGATGCAGAAAGTATGAAAGTATCTTTAAATAGTACAGACATCACAAAAGATTGCAAGATCGTGACAAATCAGAATAACTTTACAATTGAAACAGGAAAAGATCTAAGTAGTAAGGATGAACTGTTGGTATCCTATAATGTAACGTACACGAAAGAAGGAACATATAAAAATACAGCAACTACACAGGCAGATAACGCAGATCCAAAAGATGATAATAATTCTGTTACAGTGGTAGATCAAGACGTTACGATGACGAAAGATGCAGATAAGAAAGAATATAAAGTAGGGGACATGGTAAAATACAACGTGTCTGTATCTTTAAAGAAAGAAAATTCTGTATCAAAGGATGTCGTAATTAATGATACGATTCCGGAAGGTCTTGCCCTTCAAAGTGAAAGTGTAAAAGTGACTGGGATAACTGATTACACGATCAATACAGATGGAAACAAGTTAGAAGTTAAAATTCCGGAATTAAAATATGGTGAGAAAGTTGAGGTGAATTATCAGGCAAAAGTATTAAAGAGTGCATTAGGAAAAACATTGGTGAATAAAGCGACTGTTAATGGTTCAGGAATTCATCCAGGACAGGCAGAAGTATCTGTAAAAGTACCAAAGACAGAAAAAACACCAACAAGTACTAATGGAAGTGGTAGTCAGACGACAACTGTAAAAACAGGAGATGACTTTAATGCAATTCCTTATGTTGCAGGTATTGCACTTGGGGCTGTCGCAGGAGTTGTGATTTATCTAAAAAGAAGAAAACTGAAGAAATAAAGGATACATTGTTCTACCAATCCATTTACATCTTGTGTCACAGGCAGAGATCCAAGCCGTTAGGCTTGGCACTGGATATTTATATACCACACGAAACAATTAAATAAAGATCCAGTTACAATATAGCTCATAAGAAATGTATGAAAACTAATGCAAGGAATGCCCGGCTTCGGTCGGGCAGAAAGGAGCAACATGCCGAAAAGACAGTTTACATAAGAATTTAAAAAGAAGACGATAAAGAACATGATCCGGTGCAAATTAACAACAAAAGAAGCAGCTAAGAAGGCAAAAGTAACAGAAACAGCTATCGGATACTGGGAAGATAGATATTATTACGAAGCAATGGAAGAATTGGAAAATGAAAAACGACAACGAAAACGGGGAACAGCACAAAAGAATAATAGAAAAGCTGTTTGGCATCAAGTAAATAGTATTGCTGGGTACTGGAGGTAAGAAATTATGAAGAAAAAATTGATTAAATGTCCATATTGTGGAAGTGCTGGTGGAGTATGCAATGAATTTAAAGTATCTGGAATAGATTACTATAAATTCGATGGGTCGATTGATGGAAAAGAAATAACAGGTCCTTACGAACACACTAAATACGTGGAGTGCATTGATTGCGGTAAACGCATTATGACATATGAAGAGTTTGTGGAGAATTATATATAGGAGTATTTTAGAAATTAGAAAAGTGCAGAAATAATTCTGTGCTTTTTTGAGATCTAAGTAGTAAGGATGAACTGTTGGTATCCTATAATGTAACGTACACGAAAGAAGGAACATATAAAAATACAGCAACTACACAGGCAGATAACGCAGATCCAAAAGATGATAATAATTCTGTTACAGTGGTAGATCAAGACGTTACGATGACGAAAGATGCAGATAAGAAAGAATATAAAGTAGGGGACATGGTAAAATACAACGTGTCTGTATCTTTAAAGAAAGAAAATTCTGTATCAAAGGATGTCGTAATTAATGATACGATTCCGGAAGGTCTTGCCCTTCAAAGTGAAAGTGTAAAAGTGACTGGGATAACTGATTACACGATCAATACAGATGGAAACAAGTTAGAAGTTAAAATTCCGGAATTAAAATATGGTGAGAAAGTTGAGGTGAATTATCAGGCAAAAGTATTAAAGAGTGCATTAGGAAAAACATTGGTGAATAAAGCGACTGTTAATGGTTCAGGAATTCATCCAGGACAGGCAGAAGTATCTGTAAAAGTACCAAAGACAGAAAAAACACCAACAAGTACTAATGGAAGTGGTAGTCAGACGACAACTGTAAAAACAGGAGATGACTTTAATGCAATTCCTTATGTTGCAGGTATTGCACTTGGGGCTGTCGCAGGAGTTGTGATTTATCTAAAAAGAAGAAAACTGAAGAAATAAAGGATACTTTTATATACCACAAATGTAAAAGATATCACGCATAAGAAACGTAAGTAGTAAATAATAGCTGAAGAAGAGGTTGCCGTAGGGCAGCCTCTTCAATTTATTTATAGGAAAGTTCGCCTTTGGCTCCTTTCCAAAAGAAAATAGCCCACATAAAAGTGGGCAGGGGAGTTGAAGTGTCGAAGACACTTTTTTAAATTTATTATAAGAGAGATAAAATTGTTGATGTTGAATTTACAGAAGTGCATGGAAGGGAGTAAGAAAATGATTTATATAACAGGAGATGAACGATTTCATATTATTTTTCCGCAACTGAAGAAAATAGAAGAACATTTAAAGAAAGAGGGGAGAGTATGAGAAGAAAAAGATTTTCAAGAGAACAGATTTTAGAAGCTGATTCAAGAGATATTTTAGAAGTGGCAAAAGAATTAAATTTACCATTGGAAAGAAAAAGAAATACATATAAAGTATCAGGATATGGTGGTTTATATATTACACCTGAAAAAAATGCTTTCAATTGTTTTTCTGCAAATCTTGGAAATGCAAACAATTATGGTGGTGGTCCGATACAGTTAGTGATGTTCATTCAAGGCTGTACGTTCATTGAAGCGGTATCTTATCTTTTAGGAATTAGAGGTCTTGATACATATAAGAGAGAACCGGTGAAAAAAGAAACCGTAGAATTTTCTCTTCCGGAGAGAGCTGAAAATTTCCGGCATATTTATGCGTATCTTATAAAAACTAGAAAGATCGATCGTTGGGTAGTCGATAAGTTTATAGAGAAAAAAATGTTGTATGAAAATAGGTATCACAGCTGTGTATTTGTCGGTTATGACTACGAAGGTGTTCCAAGACAGTGTGTAATCAGGGGTACAATGACGAATAAGCCATTTAAAGGAGAAGTGCAGGGAAGTGATAAAAGATTTGCAGTTCATTTACCAGGAGAAAGTAAAATATTGCATGTGTACGAAGCTCCGATAGATTTAATGAGTTATTTAACACTTTATCCAGATGCAATTAAAGATCATCATGTTGCACTTTGCTGTCTGGCAGATACAGCATTAAAGGAATATCTTAAGCATTATGATATTCAGAAAATATTTTTACATCTTGATAATGACAAATGGGGACGGGAACAGACTAAGAAATTAGGGGATTGTTATGGTTCAAAGTATGATGTTTGGGATGAGGCTCCATTTAATGGCTATAAAGATTTTAATGAGCAATTAGTAGGTAAAAATCCATGAAAGACAGAAGAAAAACAATCCGAATGAGTAAGGAAGAAGAAAAACGTGTTCTCTTGTCATTAGAAGATACAGGGTTGAATTTTTCGGATTATGTTAGAAAGGCGATTTCCGATCATCCTATTATTGTCGTTTCTGGTATTCAAGATTTACATCTACAGGTAGCAAGGGTAGGAAATAATCTGAACCAATTGGTTATGTTGGCCCATGAAGGAAGAATTACCAGTGTTGATCTTACCGAATGTTTTGAAATGCTGCAAATGACTTATTCAAAACTAAGTGAAATAAGTGAGGTGATAAATCATGGCGACTGTGATTCAGGCCCAGGATAAGAGTGGAAAGTATATGAAATATGATACCAAGAGTAAAATGAAATATATTCTTGACTATGTTCATGATCCTGAAAAAACCAGATCGGAATTACAGGGTGGAACCCTTCTGATGAATCCGGAAAATGCATATGATGAATTTATGCTGACAAAACAATTATGGGGGAAGGATCAGGAAGGAAAACGAATGTGTATGCACTACATACAATCGTTTAAACCTGGAGAAGTTACCCCAGAACTGGCAAAGCAGATTGCAGATGAATTTGTAAAGCAAAAAAATTTTCAAGGGTTTCAGATTTCTTATGCTGTTCATACAGATAAGGATCATATTCATACGCACTTTATACTGAATACAGTAAATGTGGAAGATGGACATAAATGGCAGTTAGCAGACTTGAAAATTTTACGGAGAGTTTCCGATCGATTATGCAAAAAACATGGCTTATCAATCCTTCCAGAAAAAGAAGTTGCCAAAAGTAAATCTCCAGCCCAAAGGGATGCAGAGAGAAAGGGAACTAGTTGGAAGAAAGAAACACAAATGGCAGTAGATGCAGCACTAGAGGTTGCTGAGAATCATACGGAATTTTTTTGGCTAATGAATAAGCAAGGTTATCAGGTACGATGGAAGAATGAATATAAATATGTATTGTTTACAAATCCCGATGGCAAAAAAATGAGAAACCGAATCTTTGAAAATCCAGGAAATTATACAAAGGAGGCAATGCGTGAAAGATTTAGAGAAAACTATAAAAGACATAAAAATAAAGAACCAGATGAAAAATCTGAGTCATTAAGTTATCGAACAGAAACATTTTTTATTGTAAGAGATGTAGCTAATACTGCCACATCAAAAAAAGAATTTATTCAGTTGATGGAACAGAATGATTATCATGTTCAATGGAATGATGATCACAAATATATAACTTTTTGGAAAGATGGACATAAACCAGTGCGTAATCGATCATTTTATCCAAATGAAGAATATACGAAAGAAAGATTAGAAGAAAAATTTAAAAGGAATGAAGAAAGACTTAATAGAATTCGTTCAGGAAAATATGATGCTAAAAATGTTGTAGAACTACAGAAATTAGATAAGCTGTTTTTATTATTTTCAATAATAGAAGGGGCTGAGGATAATGCATATCCACATCAGACGAACTTACATGAACACTCTATAAGATCGATTGATGAGTGGAAGAGAGAACAGGCGAAAGGACATGGAATGGATTGGGAAAGATAGAGAGAAGGTGTTTAAGTGGTAAAAAAAGAAAGCAATCCGATTGTGATGTTCTTTAAAAGACGTGCAATCAGGATTGTTGGAATTATAGGATTATCTTTTGTAATACTTTATGCAAGTGCATTTACAGCAATTTTTTTAGATAGTACATTAAAAAATCCAGAGCAGATAAAATTTGTGACTGATCCAGTTGCTATGAAGCAATATATTTCAAATAATGAACAGATAAGAATGTTTACGATCTTCTTTTTTGTTATTTTATTATTGGGAATTATAACATTATTAGTTGGTGGCAAATCATCTTTTAAGGTTGATATGATAGAGATTACACCTGAAATTCATACACCAGTGCCTGTGGGACAGGGACAACATGGTACAGCAAAATGGTTGCCGAATGAGAAATTTGATCAGGTATTTGATTCAGATGTAATTGATTCAAAAAAATTAATGGATGGAAAAGAACATTTTTCAGCAGGTGGATTGGTACTAGGAAAAGAAGATCTTAAAAGATCAGATTTTTTTGGAAGAACAAAAGAGAAGATATATCATATTACAAAGGATTTACATGCACTTATCATAGGTGCAACAAGATCAGGAAAAACAAGAAATATTGTAATCGAAACGATTGTTGATCTTATTCTGGCAGGAGAAAATATTTTTGCAGTAGATTTGAAAGGTGAATTGAGAGACTATACAGAAGATGCCGCTAAAAGATATGGATATGAAACGATATGTATTGATTTTATTCATCCATATCAATCGGATCGAAAAAATTTTTTGGAACCAGTGATACAGGCTCTTCGCAGAAATGATATATCAAGAGCAATTGAAGAAACTTGGAGTTTGGTTAGTCAGTTAGTTGGTGAACCACCAGAAAATGGAGAAAAACTTTGGAACAGTGGTGAAGCAGCAACATTGGCGGCTTCAATTATGGCTGTTTGTTATGATAATCAAGATCATCCAGAATATCAGAATCTGACAAATGTATTTTACTTTATCACAGAAATGTGTTCTGATTATCGAGGAGCATTGCCGTTACAATTTTATATTCATTCACTTCCAGAGGAACACCCAGCGAAGATCTTGTTAGCAGCAACAAAAGTTGCGGCAATGCGAACAAGGTCTTCTTTTTATGTTTCAGCAATTATGACGTTGAAATTGTTAACAATTCCAGCGATCAATCAAATGTCAAATAAGAGCGATTTTGATATTGGAAAAATGATAGAAGAAGGAAAGAAAATCATTATTTATCTATGCTTGCCAGCAAGAGATAAAACATATTTTCCATTGGCCAGTTTGATTTTGCGTCAATTATCGGATTTGATTGATTATGCAGCAGACGAAAAATATGGAGGACGGGTTCCTGTACGATGGAATTTTGTTGATGACGAGCTTGGAAATTTCACGAAGATAACAAATATGCGACAACAGACTTCATTTGGTACTGGAAAAGGAATCAGACATTTTATGTTTATCCAGTCATATGCTCAGTTGGACGATGTGTATGGAGAAAAAGTTTCACAGATTATTCAGGATAATGCTGATATAAAGATATTTCTTCGAAGTCCAAATCCGACTACAAAGAAGAAAATATCTGAGGATTTAGGAAACTATACAACACGTTCTTATTCAAAAAGCAATAATACTCCGTCAGGTACATTCAGAAATGGTGGAAGTGAAGGGGAAAGTTCTAATTTAATGGGACGGCCATTACTGTATCCGGATGAGGTCGGCAAGCTGCAAAGGCCATATTCTTTGGTTATGTCAGATTCTGATCCGGCGATTATGTATGCCCCAGATTTATCACAATATGCGATGAATGAATTTTTAGGTATGGGTGATGAAGAGCATAATAATCGGTTGAGACAAAAAAAAGCAGAAGAGCATAAGAAAAATGAACGTCCGCATAATTCAAAAATGGAATTATGGGGAATTTGGAATGTGTGGAAAAGACACATTGATGCACAAATATTAAAGCAACAAAAAGAAAAAGCGGCCAAGGCTGCAAAAAAATAACAAGGAGAAACAAAATGAAGAACAAATTAATGAAACTTAGAGGAAAAATTACGGTAATTATGATGAATATGATTACCTGTTTTTTGATGGCACAAAATCATGTATATGCAGGTGGTATTGGAAGTTCTAAATTATTTACTGGAACTGAAAGAATGTTGAATGATATGAAGAAACCATTGATCGGATTGTCTTCTGCGATTGGAGTTGTAATGATTATCTATAATCTAATCCGCATGAAAATGGGAGATGATGTGGATACTAAAATGTATAAAAAAAGAATAGGTATAATCCTTATCTGTATGGTTCTGGTTGTTTCAGTTGTTACACTAGTTTCAACAATTTTATCTTACTATAAATAAATAGAAAATATCAGGAGGTCTTAAATGTTAAAAAGCTTATTCAATGATTTTTTAGAAGATCTCGCGAAGGATGCTGTTAAGTTGATTAATAAATTCCTTGTTGATCTAATGGATATAGCATTAAATTGTCAAAATTACATCAGTACAAAGCATTTAATTAAGGGTTTAAGCCTAAGCAAAGTTAATGCAGTGATATTAAAATATGCAATTGCATTACTGATATTAAAATTTGTCCAAAAGGGTTTTTCAATTTATATATTGCAATCGGATGGAGATCCAGATCATGATCCAATTCATATTTTAACAGGCTTTTGTCAGGCGGTTGCAATTTCAGTTACATTTTTAGGATTATATACACCGCTTGTCAATATTTTCGAAACTTTTACAAAAGCAATATTAACGGCGATTGGAAGTAAGGGAGAAATAGAAGCAATCAAAGATCAATTCTTGTTAACACTATTTGGAAATGGAATAACGACAGTTCTATTGCTTATCATATTTTTAATTATAATCTTTTTGATATATATACAGATAATCAAGAATGGTGCAGAATTAATGGTTTTAAAATTTGCTATTCCACTTTTAAGTGTAGGACTTATGGATAGTGACGGTGGATCTTTTAAGATTGCTGGGAAAAAGTTTCTGCAGATGGGATTTACTTGTACATTGCAGATTATTTTGCTTCGATTAGCTATGGCTTTATTATTAACCGGGCATGTAATCTGGTCCGTAGCATTTGGATCATTGGCATTAAAAGGACCAAAACTAATTCAGGATTATCTGTTTGCGAATCAAGGTAGTGGATTGGCAGGAAAATTACAAGTTGCTTCAAATATTAGACGAATATTTGCACATTAGGAGAAAAAATGAATACAATTACAGATTTAATTAAAGCTTTTATGATTTTAGTTAACGCAGGAGGAATTTTTCGAATTATAACTTTGATTTTTAGTACGATTAATGACCCTGATTTAAAAGAAACTAACTTTCGAAGAGGTAGAAACGTTATCTTATTTATGATTTTAACAACATTGATTTATAGTTTGAAAGATAGTATTTTAAAATATTATCAGTAGAAAGTGAGGAAAAATTAATGGAAGAAAGAGAAAAAGAGGATTTATACATACCAACGTATGTGACGGCTCAGCATGAATATTTTCCTGGATTTGGGAAAAAAGAATTATATCTCACAATCCTTATGTCAGCATTTGTAATTGTTTTTTCAATTATCTTGTATGGAATTTCTCGGGATCTATCAATTGTAGTGTTAACGATCATGATTGGAATTACAGCATGTATAGGGTTTAATACAAGACTGGAGGGTAATATTTCGATGAGAGCATTTGTATTATTGTTTATTGCATACCTTAAAGAGCAACAAGTATATTTATATAAATATAAAGATGAATGGAAGGTAGAAGAATGATTCTGTTTTTAATCACACAGGAATTAGAATATCTTGGATCAGAACTGAATGTCCTTCATCGGAATTATATTGTATGGAATTGCAGGCTGACAGATTTTATCAAAAGAGAATATATCAGCATCGATACAATGAAGCCAGAAGCAATTGTAATTGAGCAGGTAGCATTGGAAAATTCAAAAGATCTGATAGAATTTCAAAATAGCTTTCCGGAGATAAAGATTATTTTGATTGTTCGAGATAAAAGTGAACTTCTAGATTTGCAAGGAATAGAAATTGTTGATCAGAATGAAAATATTCTTGAATCATTAAGAAAGATCTTAAAAATCTCGGAAAAGCCAAAGATAGATGTTCAAAAGCAGGAAATGCAGATAGGTTTTTTATCGCAGGATAGAGAAACAGCAGTATTGTCAGCAATTAATTTTGTGAAGACACTTTCAGAGTCAGAGAAAAATTTATGCTTTTGTGAAATAACAACAAATGTAAAAAAAGCAATACTTCCAAAACTGTCATCAAACTATGGGTTAATAGGAGAAAATGGCATATATAAGTGGAATGATATTTCATTTCTATGTAATAGTGGAAAAGAAGGTGTGGTGTATACAGTCTGTTCTTTTTGTGAAGAAGATCCAATAGAAAAGATGTTTGAACAGTGCGATATACAAATATGGTGTGAATCAGATGAGGGAGAATTGATTCTGCATTATGAAAACAGGCACATACGCATTAGTAGTGATAATCCATTTGAAAATGATCATACAAAGGATTTTAGAGAGTTACTTGGGAGTCAAAACACAATTTTAGATACAGAGAATACTAATATTGAAGAAGAGTGTATAGTTGAACAAAATAGTAAAATAGTTTCAGAAATTAAAAAACAAGAAAAAAAGAAGAAGTCAAAAAAATTCAAAATTAACATGAAAAAAGCAGGATTTATTATGATTCTGCTTTTTTGCATTGTATTAGTTTTTTTTGGACTTTCTATTGTATTGAAAAATATAAATGCAGGCAAAAAGAAGCAGCATTTAACAAAAGAAATACAGAAAGAAAAGGTTACAACACAGGGGACAACGCAGACAGCAACTGAAGAAGTGACAACAGAAACACCAACGACACAAGAAAAAAGGGCGACGACAGAAAGAAAAACAGAAAAAATGACAGAATCTTCAACACAGAAGACAACAACAGATAGAAGAAATATTACGACATCTACAAGAAAAAAAGTTGGAACGACAAAAAAGCAGAACACAACAGCAAAAAAGAAAAAAACGGTAAAAAAGGTCCGAAAAACAGTAAAAACGACACAAAAAAAACGAACAACGACAGAAAAAAAACGTGTAACAACACATCAGCCTAAAACAACAACAGAGAATTCTAAAAATCATACAAAGGAAGAATTCAAAGTTGATTATAAGGTTGAATGAAATGTGGGGATAAATAAATGACTAAGGAAAAAAGAATAGAAATAAAGGAGAACAGAAAAAATGTCAAACAAAACAATAAAGGTTCGAATTACGAACGAGGAATTATTTGCACTGGGGTTCGAAAGGGTTATTTATAACGGAAAAGAATATGTCGATAAATCCCCTTTATTCTTGGATTCCACTTGCCCACTTTCACAAGCCTATCATCAATTGGCTTCGAAGAAAGCTAACAGAGCAAAATTAATGGAAGAGACAATGAGAAAGAAGAGAAAATAAAGGAGCAGTACATGAAGAAAAAAGAAAAAAAGAAGAAACTTACAGCAGAACAAATAACTGCCCAGGAATTTACGAATGTATTGAATATCCAGAATAATTCTCTGTATACAAGAGATGGATATGTAATTGGTTATATTAAGATACTACCAGTCAGCGTAGGATTGCTATCCCAAAGAGAAAAAGAAACGTTAGTAAAGCAGCTGACGGCAGAACTATCAGTTGAAAAAGAACCATTTCATTTTCTTGCGATATCACGTCCGGTAGATATGCAGCCTCTTTTGGAATCGTATGCTCATCTCCGCAATGAGACAAGTGATCCATATCGAAGAGAGTTACTTAGAAAAGAAATGGAAAATTTATCTGATTTCACATTTGGAGATGAAATTGTAGAAAGACAGTTCTTTTTTTACTTTTCTATGAAAGCTGCAGAAGATGTGGAAAGAGATCTAAAGAAAAGAATTAGTGAATTTGCAGAGCATTTTGAGGCGGTTGGAATTAAAACAGAAATCCTAAAGGATCAAGATATTGTTCGTTTATGTAACCTTGTGAATAATCCGGCAGTTGTATCAATTGAAGATGAGATGACAGATGCATCGATACCAATATTAAAAGGAGTGATATGATGGCTAAGAAACAGAAAATGGAAGAAAATGCTTCTTTATTAAATGTTATTTCGCCGATCGCATTGAAATTTGAATCCAATAATTTTATCTTAGGAGAAAACTACTGTAAAGGATACGGTGTGATAAAATATCCACCTGCTCCAAATTATGGATGGTTAACACGTATTACAAATATTCCATCAACAGCAGTTTCCTTTACTTTTACGCCCAACCAAGGGGAAATCCTGGAGAGTATTAACAAGAATATAACAATGCTATCAGGACAGGCAAGAACAGCAAAAGATCGATTGAAGCAACAACGAGCAGAAAAAGGTGCAAAAGATGGAATGAAATTGCTGCAGCAAATCGATGAAAATGGAGAAGTTGTTGGAGAATTGGCAGGAACATTAATTCCAATGGCAATAGATAAGGAATCTTTAAAAAAAGTAGAACAGAAGATGCGTGGAACATGTGCAATGACCAATCTGAAAGTTAGACCACTTACATTGATGCAAAAACATGCATTACAGCATGTTGCACCATTTTATATTGAAAATCCATTATTAAATGAGGTATCAAATCGTGTTATGCCGCTTCGAACTTTTGTCGGTGGATTCCCGTTTAGTTCTTCAGGACTGAATGATAATGCAGGTTGTTATGTTGCAAAGGATGCAACTGGAGGACTAGTTGTGCTAGACTTTTGGCTGCGTGAAAATGATCGAACAAATTCTAACTTTGTTATTATGGGGGTCCCTGGAAGTGGTAAAAGTGCGGCAGTAAAGCATATTACTTTGTCAGAGTTTATGCTAGGAACAAAACTGATATTTATTGATCCGGAAAGTGAATATAAAGATTTTTGTAAAAATCTAAATGGCAATTGGTTAGATGCAGGGGGCTCACCAGAAGCACGTGTAAATCCATTACAGATTATGCCAATTCCAAAAAATGATGAACCAGATGAAACAGAACCAGGACTTACAGATTATTATGATAAGGATGAGGGAAATGGTCTTGGAGACTTAGCTCTTTACATTAAACATTTAGAGATTTTCTTTTCTTTATATATTCCATCTTTGACGGATAAACATAAAGCAGTCTTAAAAAAGACATTGATTGAATTATACAAAGATTTTAATATTGATTGGAATACGGATGCGAAGAAGTTAAAACCTGAAGATTTTCCGATTATATCAGATATATATAATAAATTGTTGGAAAAGGCTGGTGTATCAAAAGAAGAAGGAAAAATTGAAACAGAAAATATATATGAAGATCTAGCATTGTTTTTAGAAGATGCAGCAAATGGTGCGGACAGTGCATTATGGAATGGACCGACAACATTACAAACAGATAAACAGATTACAGTTTTGGATACATATTCTCTTCAGTCTACATCGAACAATGTGAAAAGAGCCCAATATTTCTTATTGGAGACATGGTCATGGAATATTATGAGTAGTGATCGAACAGAGAAAGTTGCATTAATCTGCGATGAAGCTTACCTGATGATTGATCCAGAAGTTCCCCAATCTTTAGTGTTCTTACGAAATGTGGCCAAGCGAGATAGAAAATATGAAGCTGGATTATTTATTATTAGCCATAGTGTTGTAGATTTCTTAGATCCAAAAATTAAAATGTATGGACAGGCATTGCTTGATACGCCATGTTATAAAATTTTATTTGGAACCGATGGACAAAACTTAGAAGAAACTGATAAGTTATACAATCTGACAGAAGCAGAAAGAGAGCTTCTAGAAAGTAAACGAAGAGGACATGCATTGTTTATGATTGGATCAAAGAGATTGCATGTTAATTTTGAAATTCCGGATTATAAATGGGCATATTTTGGAAAAGCAGGTGGTCGATAAATGAATGAAGCTTATTTTGCAATGCGTATGCTTGCGGATGAAGAAAACAGAAAAAAATTATTGATCATTATTTTAATACCTATTTTGTTTTTTATTGTAGCTATGTTGGCAGCTTCTGATATGGGAACAACAGCTGGAACAGCAGCTTCTCCGTTATCAGATCAGGTGGAAAAATGGAGACCAATGGTTACTCAGTATTGTACAAAATATAAGATTCCAGGATACGTAGATTTGGCATTAGCACTAATGCAGGTAGAATCAAGTGGTAATGAACCAGATCCAATGCAGGCGGCAGAGGGGGCTTATGGTCTTTATTGCTTAAAAACAAAAAATAATAGTGGTGGACATAGCCATAGTCCGAACGGGATTCCATCCGGACATGGAGAATGTTCCGTCAATGCAGGAGTGCAGGAATTAAGAGATGCTTTAAAAAAAGCGGATGTTGAAGATCCAACTGATCTCGATCATATAAAAGTAGCAATTCAAGGTTATAATTATGGGATGGATCGATGGATTTCCTGGATAAAAAAGCATGGTGGAAAGTATACATTGGCACTTAGTAAAGAGTATAGTGCGACAATGATGCCGGCTGGTGCAAAAGGGACTCCTAATCATGCTGAAAAGGTAATGAAATACTATTCGATTGCAACAGGGGATTCTTCGGCAGAGATTTCCTTGTTGGAAGGAAATTCTGGTCTAAAGGTTGTTTATTATAATCAGGGAGATGCTGCATGGAAATCCATTCCATATAGTACGTCAACAATAGGACAGAGTGGATGTGGACCTACAAGTATGGCAATATGCATCTCTACGCTTTCTGGAAAGAAAATAACACCAAGGCAGACTTGCCAATGGGCAGGAAGTCAGGGATATTATGTGAAAGGAGCAGGAAGTAAGCATGATGTTATTCCAGGATTAGCGAAAAAATATGGTGTGAAATGTAAAGGTGTTGGAAAAAATAAGCCCCAGATTATCCAAGCATTGAAGACAGGAAAACTAGTAGTAGCAATTATGTCTGCAGGACATTTTACAGATGGTGGCCATTTTATTGTATTAACAGGAATTAAAGATGGAAAAATCACTGTAGCAGATTGTGGATCAAGGCAAAGAACAAAGCAGACATGGAGTTTAGATCTGATTGTAAATGAATCAAATGGAAGTGCAAGTGCAGGAGGTCCGTTTTGGATAATATCAAAATAAAACGATGGATATGCGATATATTATTGTTTCTATGTTTTATAGCAATCGCTTTTTTTGCAGGTAAGATTTTGATTAATCAATGGAAATATAAAAAAGCACAGAAAGAATATAATACGTTGCAAAAAGCAGTACAAACAGAAAAATCTATCAATTGGAAGAAACTTAAAAGAATGAATAAAGACATTGTTGCCTGGATTAAAGTACCAGGAACAAAAGTTAGTTATCCGATCGTTCAGGGAAAAGATAATAGTACATATTTGCATAGGACATTCCATAAGAAGTACAATCCATCGGGTTGTATTTTTTTAGATTATAAATGTAAAAAAGATTTCATGTCAGATAATAATGTTATCTATGGGCATCATATGAGAGATGGATCGATGTTTGCAACATTTGTAAAATATAAAAATCGATCGTTCTGGAAGAAGCATCAAAATATTATTTTATATCTTCCAAAAGAGACCAGGACATTAAAAGTGATTGCTGCACGTGCAAACAAACCAGAAAAATTACCGATTGAATTCAAAAATAAAAAGGATAGAGAAAATTATCTATCAAGAATTCAATCTATTAGTTATTTACCAGATCAGAGTATCAGGAAACGATTGTATACGTTTGTTACTTGTAGTTATGAAAAAAACGATTACAGGACTTATATTTATGCAGTTGAAAATCAGAAAGAAGTGAGAGAATGAATCAGAGACAAGGGAAAATAGTATCACTTGTTGTTGCTGTGATAGTAATGGTTGTGTTGATCATAATAGCAGTGATCGTAAATCGACCGCAAAAGAAACAAACAAAACGATCTGCAGTTACAACAACAGAAGTTAGTACAGAAAAAAAACAGACAGAAGAAACGACAGAAGAAGAGCAGATGACAGAAGCACCCAAGGATACATCAGACTGGGAGATGCAGCCGGCAGAGAATACTGAGCCGGATACAGGAGAAAAGATTAAATAAGATTTTAGGAGAAAAATAGTATGGAGATGTTCACAAGTTTTAAAAAAGTCATGGCTGATCCAGAGATTACAACGGCAGGCAAGAGTGTATTTTTAAATTTATTAAGTCGTATGGACAAAAAAGGGTATTGCTATCCGGCTGTAAATACGATGGAAAAAGAAATCGGATTTTGTGAACGTACCATTCAGAGACAGACCAATGCCTTAGCAGAAAAAGGATATATTGTAAAAGCAGAGCAGAAAGCAATGGGAAAACAATTTACAAATCGATATTATTTAACTCCAGAGGAGCAAAGAGAGTTTTTTTTCAATGATAATGATATAAAAGAAGTTGTCAGAAAAAATTCTGTTTTTCAGGATTTTCTGAAAATGGAAGAAGTAATTGTAACAACAGAGTATAAGCATCATTGTTTACATTTAGTATATCGAAGTATGAAAATAACAAAATTAGAAAAGTTAGTACTTGCATATTTTATTATGCGTGCGGATCAGGAAGCTTTTACTTACTTTTCGCTTGAAAGACTTTCGGGAATCTTAAGGATTCCTTTTTTTAAGCTTCGAAGAGTGATAAAGACATTGATTTATCGGAAATTACTTCGTATATCACAACAGATCATAGAGGGCGAAACAGTTATTTTTGCAAGAATCTGTATCGAGAAATTTGGATTAAAAAGTTTTGTAAGGAAATGTATGAAACTAATCCGACATACATACAGCATTCAGGATATCAAAATATATCTTTATATTGTAAGTATTAGAACAAAAACTGAATATAAAGATATCCAAAAGAAGTATAGATTTCACAGGATCTTACAAAAAATACAGATGATTCAGGATCTTGATCGACACGTTCTTTTCTAGTATAAATGAATGTCACCCTAAGAAGACAATAGTAATTTAAATAAAATATATCATTGAAAAAAACAATATTATTATACTTTAGATATCTTAAGTATAGAGAGGAAGGTGGTATAAATGAGAAATAGTATAACAAATTGTGATATCGAAACAAATGATCTTGCATGGATTCAGAAGATGGTTGCTGGGCCAGAAAATATGGATGGTCTTGACTGGGTAGATGAAGATGAATTGACAGGAGAGGAAATAACAGACATTAGACAACTGGAAGCGTTCGGAGTAACAGATCAGTCATTGAAAAAATTTAAAAAATCTAATATGTAAATGATAAAGGCAAGATGCAGATCTTTGCCTTTTTTCTTAGTCAGGAGGAAAATAAATGGCAAAATCAAAGGGAAAAACAGCTTCACAGATTGTAAGCGAATCAAGACAAGAACTTGTGGATCAGCTAATACAAAAGATGAAAGATGGTGTATCACCTGTACGAGAAATGTGGGATTCTGTGAGTACATATGGACTGCCAAACAATCCAATCAGTGGAGCGAGATACCAAGGAGTTAATTTATTAAGACTTTTAATCGCATCGGCAGTTGGAAAATATGAAGATTCACGTTGGATGACGTTAAAGCAAGCTAATAAGCAGGGATATCGGATAAAAAAGGGTGCAAAATCAGTTCTGTTGGAAAAATGGGTCTGGTCAAAGATTGTTGAAGAGGAAAATGAAAATGGTGAATTAGAAAAAAAGATAGTAAAACTCAGGAATCCATATGTGAATTTTTTTAGAGTTTTTAATGCAGAGCAGATTGATGGAATCGGCCCAATTCCTAAAGTGATTCCGATGGAGAAAAATGAGATGTTAAAACTAGCCGAAGAAGTCATTGCTTCTAGTCAATGTGAAATTGTGGAATCAATGCAGAACAGGGCATATTATTCACCAAAAGAAGATAAGATCATGTTGCCACCAAGGGATTATTTTAAGAGTCAGGAAGCGTTTTTAGCGGTAACACTTCATGAAATGTCACATTCTACAGGGCATCCGGATCGTTTAAACCGGCCGATAGTCAACAAATTTGGAACACCGGAATATGCGAAAGAAGAATTAAATGCAGAATTTGGCAGTGCCTTTTTACAGATGGATTTGGGAATTAAGCTGTCAGATGAAGCAATCAATGATCATGCGGCATATCTTCATTCATGGATTTCAGTTTTGGAAAATGATCCAAACGAATTATTCCGAGCCGTCCATAATGCATCAGAAATTTCGGATTATTTGATAGAAAATTATCAGGAATATCAGGCAGAGCAGCAACATGATATGCAGCAAAAGCAAATTTCAAAGATACAGAGTGAGGAACTAAGTAATTCAGGAAATGCAATATTAAGGGTTGCAATAAAACGAGCTGTAAAAGCAGGTAGCATTGAAGCTGGAGTTAAATATCTCGAAAAAAGTGAATTAAGGCATCCAGATGATGTGGAAGGTCACCGATTGGTAAAAGAAAAATTTTTAGAAAACATCAAAGAATTTCTGCCCGAGCAACAAGAAGCAGATATGCAGGAGAAAGAAAAACAAAATGTATTTCCAGAGGAAGTAATAGCAGAAGCAGAAATGCTTGGTTTTAGCAGTGTGGAAGAATTGCAAGATAAAATTAAACATGGAATGCCAACAAAAAACTATGATACATCAGAGTTGATCCATCAAGTATCTGAAGCGTTGGATGGAAATTATAAGCAGGAAAATCTCTGGGAAGCAAATCAGGAAAGTTTGTCAAAAGAAGCAAAGTATGAAAAGCCAGATATTGTAATCAATGAATCAGAAATGGAATTAGATTTAGAAATTTAGGAGGTATATAGATGAAGGATGTTAAAGTTTATGCTCAAAATCTTAGAAGTTATAACATAGGATTGGATCAAGGACGTTGGATTACTTTGGGGATTGAGGAACAGGAATTACAAAGAATCTTAACAGAGCAGTTGCATCTTACAGAAAATCATCCAGACATGGCGATTTTTGATTATCAGGCAGATTTTGAAATCAGTGAATATGAAGATATATATGAATTAAATCAAGCTGTAGCTCAATTAAAGCAGTTGCCAGAACAGGATTATGAGAAAGTGATGGATTATTGTGATGCAAGGGATATTACTTCTCCGTTAGAAATCTCCAATGTATGCCTGCAGGCCGATGAAGTACCATATGAACGATTTCCAGATTGGATTGATGAAAATGTAAAAGATCCAGAAGAAAAACTTGGATATGCATTGTTTGAAAATAACAGTTTGGCTCCAGAGATTAAAGCTGCTGGTATGGAAGGTTATTTTGATTACAAAGCGTATGGAAGAGATGAAGCCATTAATTCATATGATATTGGTGACCATGGCTTTGTAAATAAAAGAATATCAATTGATGTTGAAAAGTATTCTTATGAAGAAATTCAGAATCAGTTGAAAGAAAATGGGTTAGATGAATCAATGGAATATAAAGAAGAAAATACATGGAAGTCAGAAGAAAATTTTTGGTCAGATGAAGCTACCTATGAACAGGAAACTTATATGGCAAGTGATAATGAAATAATAGTAGAAGAGGATATAGAAATTACAATGGATAATTAATGAAAAAGGAGTCAACTATGATTATTTTATCAGACGATATTATATTCCGAAAAGCAGTTATTCATCTTCTCAATGTCGAACTTGGTAAATTTGCTCCTGCACAAGATTTATTTATGATGCAGCCAGATGTCATAGAGTTGGTTAGAAAACAAGTATGTTATTTACTCAATAGTGACGAATTGAAGGCTGCAGACTGGAACACAAAAGAACCAGTTTTTCAGAAACTCGAACAAATGAATGAGAAAGATGATAAATCCTTTATCCAAACAAGTGCATATCTTGCAGACCGCTTGTTTGATATTATGTGCGACAGCGTTGAAATTCCATCCGCAGATTTACTATGCTTAAGCTTTCAAACGAACCAGGAAATCTATTATGCATTGATCAAACTGAATTATCAAAATAGTTTTATGCATGAACTTATGAAATACGATAATGAAGAGATTATAGGTAACATAAGACATAAAAAGATTTTACCATTAGGGAAAAGAATTTCTGAAGGTATTATATTTAATCTATCATTACAGAAAGTAATGTTAAAAGAAAAGAAATATGAAATGTTGAATGGCGATAAAATTTATTACCTTACAGAAAGATTTTTAAGATCGATTGCACAGACGGAAGCGAAAAGAAAATATCAGATTCTTTCAAGGACAATTAAGACAATCAATAAAAAATATCCAGAAGACGGTTTGGAGTACCAGATGGATACAAAGAGTAAACTGTGCAAGATCTTTGAAGAAGACCAGGAATTTTCAATTAATAAAATTGGAGATGAACTTTTCGGTAAAAATCCACAGAAGAAAATGGAATTTGACGAAAAGATGGAACGTTATAACATGCAATATGATAAGTTTACTGTCGAAAAAGAAGAAACGATTAAAGACTTAGGCTATATCAAATTACAAACAAATAACGAGATTGAAATAAAAATACCAATGGAAGAATATCAAACAAAAGAATGTATCAAAGTAGAAGAAGAACCAGATGGTACAAAAATTATTGTTATGAAAAACATTGAACAGGTAACTGTAGAATAAAATATCTGTTTAATGTTTTTTTCAATTATAAAACTGTTAAAGGAACGAAAATGTCATGAAAATTAGAGATTCACCAGATTATTAAGAGGTAGAGAAAAAGTTAAAGAAAAAGTAGTAAGGGGTAAAAATTCCCTGGAAAGGATATGATATGAGAATTAAAAATATAATCAGAAAAGCAACCGTTGCTGCTTTAACTGCAGTAATGATACTTGCACCGATCGTTAATGTTAAGGCTGCATCATCAGATGTGATTGATACAAGTAAAACAGGATCCATCACAATCCACAAATACGACATGACAGCTGCAAAACAGGCAGGAGTCAATTTAGATCAGTTCACATCTACAGGAAAACAGGATACAAATGCAGAGCAGGCTTTGAAGAAATATGCGATCAAAGGCGTTGAGTTTAGTTATCTTCGTGTCGGGGATGTGGAGCAGCAAAGTGAAAACGGAAAAGTCCAGATGATCTATGAACTGCCAAGTGCCTTACAGCAGATCATCGGTCTTGCACCATCTGATGCAGCAAAAACAGAGGGAAACAAGATATACTTTACCAGTCAGAAGATTAATGATAAGCTGGCTCACGCTTTAGAGGATAATACAGCGACAAAAGACAAGCTGGAAGATTACATGGGAAAAAGCGGGACAGCCATGGCAGAAACAAATGCTAATGGTGTGACAAGCAAAGACAAACTTCCATTAGGACTTTATCTGATTGTTGAGACGAAAGTACCGGAAGATGTGACTTATACAACAAATCCATGGTTTGTGCAGTTACCATCCACAGACTCTAATGGAGATGACTGGTTTTATGATGTTGTCTGCTATCCAAAGAATGAGACAGGATATCCAACACTTGATAAGAGAGTGAGAAACAATCCGGATCAGGCGAATGTAACAACAGGAAATGCAGACAGACTCGCTGATTTTACTTCTGCAAGAAATGAGTATAAATACCAGAGTACAGTTACGGCATCCAAAGCAGAGACACTGGATTATCAGTTTATCTCCAAACTTCCACATATCACGTCATCTACAACCTATTTAACAACATACACATTCAACGATACGATGGCAAAGGGAATGACTTATTCAAAGGATGCGGTCATTGCGATCTATGACAGCAAAGATGCTGCGGATTCCACAAATGTGAACAACGTAGATCGTAGTGGTGCGATCGCTGTATGGAAGAGTTCAGACGCGGAGCCAAAATTTAGTGCAACCTATGGAACATCTGGGGATGATCCTACAATGAAGATCGAAATGACAAAGGCAGGATTAAATGAACTAAATAAGAAATATTCCGACAAATATATCGTTGTATATTACACAGCAAAAGTCAATACGAATGATTCTGTAGTGTTGGGAGACAAGGGAAATCCAAACGATGTATCCCTGACATGGAAGAGAACAAGCACAAATTATTATGACATCTTAAAAGATAAATGTATCGTATATTCTTATGGATATGATCTGACAAAGAAATTCTCTGACGATAAAGGTGATGCGACAAAAGTAAGATTCGTTGTAAAGAACAAAACAGATAATTATTATCTGGTAGCAACAGGAAGCAATGGCGTTTACCAAGTAACAGGAAAATCCGCAACAGAAGCAGATGCGACACAGTTTTCTCCATCTTCCGCAGGAAAACTTGTGATCAACGGAATTGAAGCAGATGAGTATGCATTCACAGAAACACATTCCGATGCAGGATACTCTCTGTTAAAGAAAGATATTACGGTAAAGGTCACAGAAACAAAAGCAAACATCACACCTACGATCGCCAATATCACAGGAATCCAGAGTAAAGCCGATACAGATTCCACAGCAAATGATGGTGTAGCAAATGGAACTGCATTAAATAACAACGTGACCGTCCAGACGATCGCTGCAAGTGCAACAGTAGATGATACCAAGGCAACCATGACAAAACAGGGAGAATCTGATAATGCTTACGTCAACATGGAAGTGACAAACCAGAAACAGTTCCTATTGCCAATGACCGGTGGGGCAGGAAGTTATCTTTTGATCATTGCCGGAGTTGTGATCGCAGGATGCGGATTTATCATCATTAAAAAGAACAAGAAACGTAAAGAAGTACAGTAAAATTTATAAACCCTGTCAGGAAACTGACAGGGTGATCTAAAAACTATGAGACAAAAAATCATACCAATCCTGATCGTATTATTTGGTTTTGCATTATTATCTTATCCGTTTATCAGTAATTTCATATTTGAAAGAAGTGCTGGATCAACGATTAAGTCTTATGAAAAGCAAGCAAAAACATATGATCAGAAGCAAAAAGATAAAGCTCTGAAAGAAGCAAAAGAGTACAATCAGGCTCTGACCAGATCAGCTGTCCAGTTAACTGACCCGTTTAAAACAAAGAAGAGTGATGGAGAGACAATGGTCTATAACAATATTCTAAATCTGGATCAGTCCGGAGTTATGGGATATTTAGAGATTCCTTGTATCTCCGTTGATCTTCCAATCTATCATGGAACGGATGCAGAAATCCTGGAACGTGGTGTTGGACATCTGGCAGCTTCTTCTATTCCGATTGGTGGTAAAAGTACACATAGTGTTCTGACTGGACACACAGGATTAAGTTCAGCGAAGCTGTTTACGGACCTGACGGAGATGAAAAAAGGAGATCTGTTTTTTATCAATGTTCTTGGCCAGACGTTGGCTTACAAAGTCGATCAGATATCCGTGGTCAGACCAAAAGATACTAGAAAACTTCGGATCGTAGATGGAAAAGATTATGTCACACTTGTTACCTGTACACCATATGGAGTGAATGATCATCGATTGTTAGTTCGAGGGGTCAGAACAAAGTATGTGAAGAATCAGAAAACCAATATACGACAAAGAAATAAGGATTCACAGTGGATGGGAACTTATAAGCGAGCGATCGCAATTGGACTTGCAATCGTTATTGTTCTGGTCTTATCAGGAAAAGTATACCAAAAGATTCGAAGAAAAAAGACAGAAAAATACGACAAAATGACAAAAAAGAAGGAGAGACAGAATGAAAAGAAAATTGATTAATTTATTAGGATTTATCTTAATGGGCATCGGAATTCTTACATTTCTCTCTCCTGATTTTTCTGTTTATAAACAACAAAAAGATGCAGATAAAGAGATCGATGCTTTTGAAAAAGAAGCAAAAGTTCCAAAAGATAAAGATCTGCTGTATCAAGAATCTTTAAAATACAATCAAAAGATTTATCAAAGTGGACAAAGTAATCTAAAAGATGTTTGGAGCTATAAAGCAGCTCCGATTCAATTGAAAGATCAGAAAAAAAGCTTTGGATACATTAAGATCAAAAAGATGGATGTCAAACTTCCATTATATTTAGGAGCTACTTTGCAAAACATGAGAAAAGGTGCAGCAATCATGGGAGAGACATCTTTGCCGCTTGGTAAAAAAAACAGTAACTGTGTGATCGCAGCTCATCGTGGATATGAAGGGATTCCCTTCTTTCGAGAGATCGAACGATTAAGGGTTGGGGATTCTGTGATCATTAAAAATCCATGGCAAAAACTTTCTTACAAAGTAGAAAGAATTAAAATCATACGTCCGGATGATACAGATTCGATCAAGATTCAAAGAGGGAAGGATATGGTCACGCTTCTTACGTGCCATCCGTACCGGAGCCATGGAAAATATCGTTATGTCGTTTATTGTATTAGAGATAGAGGACAGAAGATAACAAAAGAAAAGAATGAAGCGATAAGTGATGCATCCTTTCAATCATCTCAGTGGGACATTAAAAGAGAAAAAATAGTACATTTTATTGGTTGTTCATTTTTCGGGGCTGTGATTGTTTGGATGCTTGTACATGTAAAAAAGGAGTGGGAGAATGATTCAAAATGATATAAGTAACAAAATAAAGAATATAATGGCTATTTTGCTGATCGGCATATTGCTGTTTTGTATATCTTTTTTTTATCAAATGCAAGTAAATGCGTCCTCATTATTAAAAGTCTATTTTATTGATGTCGGACAAGGAAGTTCTATTTTGGTACAATCAGAGAGTAAAAATACTCTGATAGATACGGGAGATGAAAAGTACTATGACAAATTAGATTCTTTTTTATCAAACAATCAAATCAATTCTATTGATCAGATTGTTTTGACACATAACGATCCAGATCATATTGGGAATGTGGATAGACTAATAAAAACCAGAAAGGTTGGAACTGTAATTCAATCAAAATATGGATATAAAAAAAATGCTTCCACAAAAGATGTAAAGGAATTAAATGCAGCTGTTTCTAAGTACCATACAAAAACAGTAAAAGTTAAAAAAGGGAATAAGATTGATTTTGGATGTGGAATGAAAGGAGAAGTACTGTCTCCTTGGAAAAACTATAAAAAAGTAAACCAGACCAGTCTTGTGATCAAAATGGTTTATGGAAAATATAGTTATTTATTTACTGGAGATATATATAGTTCCAATGAAAAAGAATTAATAAAAAAATATAATGTAAAATCTACAGTATTACAGATTCCGCATCATGGTTCTTATACATCAAGCAGTGAACAATTTTTAAAAAAAGTTGGAGCAAAATATGCAGTCATTTCTTGTGGAAAAAATAATCCTTATCATCATCCTCGACCAGAAGCAATGAAAAGAGTCAAAAAATATATTAGCAATAAAAATTTGTATCGAACAGATCAAGACGGAACGATCTTGTTTATCAATGATGGCAAGAAATTAATTGTGAAGAAAGAATAATAAAGAAAGGAGTTATATGAAACACAAACTGATAAACTACGGAAAAAAAACTAAAAAATTGTGGGTAAGTGCAATCGTGGTTTTATTTGTTGTAGCTGTTGCTTATAGTCAAATAGTCAAAGCACAGTATGGTACGGATAAAGTGTCAAGTGGTACTTCTTATCCAGGAAATGGTTATTGGACGGGTGTTTCAATAAATGGACCATGGGGAACATCGACTATTTATTTTACGGTAACAACAGATAAAACTTATTCAGGAAATACATTTAATGATAAAAGTCGTCCTCTTTACATTAATGTAAAGCAAACGAATGACAATCCGTATGGTGTGAAAATTTTGGATACTTCACCATCAACATATCGGAATGCTTCGGGGAAAAATTATTCATGGTTTAATTTAAAGATTGGATACACGGTTCCGGCACATTATTATCATAGTGGAGAATATTTTGATACACCTTCTGCGACATCAGCGGCACACCAAGTATCAAATACAGCAGGTCATTCTACAGAAAATCATTGGGTTGAAACTACAATTCGGATGAGTGCATATGATACTGCGGTAGCAACTTATTATGATACATCTGCAAAAAAATATTATCGTTACCATGATTGTCATGTAACACTTTATCTGTGGGGAAGAAACCAATATAAAGTTTATTACAATGGAAATGGTGGAGGTATTAGTGAAAGTGAAAGAACTTTCAATGATGGGGATAACTTTACTTTTCCAAATGCATGGAGAGAAGGATATAGTTTAGCTGGATGGAGACGTGATAACGACTGGGGTGACTGGATGGGAACAGGATGGGTTGTATGTAGCACAGATTATAGTGCTGTAGCACAATGGACAGCTAATACTTATACAGTCAGCTATGATGGAAACGGAGAAGATTCCGGATGGACAGGTGATGGAACCGCAACGTATGACCAGAACTTTACTTTTGCAGACAATGGATATACAAAAAAAGGTTATGCTTTTATTGGATGGAGTGAAGATCGGAATGCAACGACAGCCACTTATTCACCAGGTCAGACAATTACATGGAAGAGAGCCGATAAACTGCAGCTGTATGCAGTCTGGGAAAAGAGCACCTATGAAGTAAGTTTCGACGGAAATGGGGCTTCTGGAAGTAAAAAAACAGAAAATCTTGCTTATGGAAAAGATGTTCAGCTTCCAGCAAACAGTTTTCAGCGTGCAGGCTATACCTTTATCGGATGGAGTGAAGATCCAGATGCCATCAAACCGAAATATACGGACGGACAGACGGTCAATACACTCTGCGATGCAGGACAGACCTATGAACTGTATGCCATCTGGAAGAAGAGTGACGGATCGTTCGATCTGCACAACCTGATCCGTGATGATGCGATGTTCCAGGGGGATGTCGAGATTCAAGGTGGAAATAAAACAGGATTCAGCCGGGATCATATTGATTCCGAGTATGGACGTATCGATAAGAACAACCAACCAGGATATTTTACGGACCGTTATAAATAATAAAGGAGGAAGAGATGAAGAAATACATAGAGATGATCTTAAGAAAGATCGGTGTCAGTATGCTTGCCCTCCTGATGGTAATGACAACTTATTTCAGTAATTCAGGAGGAAGTCTTTTCTTAAAGACAAAGAACGTCCAAGCAGACACAGGAGAGACGACACTTGCGATGAGTCAGGCAATGAGCAGTAATAAGATCCCTGCGATCGGACGTGCTGCATCCGAAGGCTTATGGGCAATGACGGCAGGCGGACACAGAGTGTTCTGCTTAAATTCAGGAAAGACAATGTGTTCTGGCGATACCTTAAAGTACAAAACAGTCAATGCAGCGACTTATGAGAAAAAAGGGATCGCAAAGGCCCTGCAGTGGTATTTTATGAAGAGTAACAAGAATACCAAGGCACTGGCACTGACACAGGCATATATCTGGGCTTGCGGACATGGAGCAAACAAACAGAATACCGTGTATCAAGCTGGAAAGAATGTCCAGAAAGGATATTCACAGAGCGATGCAAAGAAGTTCTGTGAAACGATCAGTGATCAGGATCCGGAGGGAACAATTTATTATTACACGGTCAAGAAATGTGTAAAAAAGAAGAAATTAGATTCACATCAGGTCCTGTTTGGATTCCGTCATACACCGCCACCGATCAAAAAAGCAAAGACAAATGCAACAAAAACGATGGAAAGTCCGGATAATGTTAAGATCAAAATCCGAAAAAAGGATGCAGAGACAAGGGAAGGACTTGCTGGGGCAGTCTTTCAGATTTACATGGATGGAACGCTGAAAGGGACGGTGCAGACGGACGAAAACGGAGAAGCTTCGTATACAGTGCAGCGTACCTTAAGCAGTAAAGGATCTTCCAAAGATAAAACATATGTAACAAACTGGAATGATCTTTCCAAGGCACAGAAAAAAGAAGCCACCAAAAATGGGTGGTATGATTCCAAGGCAAAAGCTTATTCCGTTGCAATGCAGGAAGCCGTAAAGGATGCACAGAATAAGATCGCAGCGATAAAGAGTGCGTCCGTTCATACCTGGATGACAAGAGAAACGAAATCCGCATTTGGACATTTACTTCCAGATCAGACGGATCAGAGTAAGATCGAACAGGGTGGAGTCAGATCCTTTACATTTAATTACACGAATGAATTCCGAAAAGTGGATCTTGAGATCATCAAACAGGGAAAGGTACAGAACCCGAAAGGTGACCATGGAGTGGAAGCAAGTCTTAAGGATGCAGTCTATGAACTGTATGCAGCCCGTGATATCACAGGATCTGATAATAAGAGTGTTGTTTATGCGGCAGGATCCTATGTCACACAGATTGTGACCGATGCGAACGGTTACGGAAAGATAACAGATCTGTATCCAGGATATTACCGCCTGCATGAAAAGTACGCTCCATTAGGGTATAAGACAGCCAGTCAGGATGTTTATGTCACGATCGACCGGAATACAACACAGTATCTGCCGGAGGAAGAGTACGAAGGAACGATCAAAGTCCTGAAGACATTCGGCGGGAAAAATGTTCCAGAAGCACAGGCAGTCTTTGAAGTTTATGATTCAAAGAACAACCTGAAAGAGACGATCACGACCGATGATAAAGGGATCGCACAGACATCGTTGCTTCCATACGGAGCCTATCGGATCCATCAGACAAAGACAACCGATGGATATGAGATGGTACCTGATAAATGGGTAACGATCGATGGATCGAAAGCAACGTATCAGATTGAATCGAACGATCCAGAACAATATGCGGCCATTGCAGTGACAAAGGTCACAAGGATCTCCGATAAAGAAACGGATCAATACACGAAGAAAGAAGAGTATAAGGCAGAGTTTCAGATCATCAATAAGGCAACAAAGAAAGTCGTTGAAACACTTGTCACAGATGAGAACGGATCTGCTCAGTCAGGAAGATTAGATCCTGGTACTTATACGGTCCATCAGACAAAAGGAACAGATAATTATAAGCTTGCCGATGACTTTGATGTAACGATCAAGGATGGTGATAAAACATTTAAGAAGTTTGAACTGGATAATCCATACAATGGCCGGAAAGTCCGGATCAGAAAAACGATGGTAAAAAATGGAAAATCCAAACCAGAACAGGGAGCGGAGTTTGTTCTGCTGGATGAATCATTGGTAAAGGATTTCAAGGACCAGACACTTGCAACTTCACAGGACCGACTGGATTATATCGAAAAACTACAAAAGAGTAATAAAAAAGCGATCCTTGGAACACTTGTCACAGATGCAGACGGAAACGCAGCCATGTTATTAAAAGATTTTACCAAAGATACTGGATTTATCGTCCTGCAGACAAGAGGTGAGGAAGGATATGATCTTGCAGCACCACAGTATTCTTCCGAGATGAAAGCAGAAGACGAAGATGGAATCAAAGTTTACGAATTCAGTCTGAAAGACGATTACACGAAGTCAGCAAAGATTTCGATCAAAAAGCAGATGTCAGTCAATAAAAACAAATATGTGCCAGAGGTCGGGGCGAGATTTCAGATCATCGATCCACACGGAGATGTGGTCGATACACTGACAACCAACGAAAAAGGAGAAGCAACATCCATTCCGTTAGCGATCGGTGTCTATACCCTGCATCAGACTTACGGCGATCCGAAACATGAGATGATGGAAGATGAAGATGTCGTTCTGATCAAATCAGACGTTCACAAGACGGTAACGTTCGGACCGTATAATGATGATGAAAAGATGATCGAGATCGAATTGACCAAACGTTCCAAAGAAACAAAGAAACTGCTCAATGGTGCCGTCTATGAGATCTATGATGAAGACAAGGATGTCGTGGCGACGTTAACTACAGGAACAGACGAAGATGGAAAAGCAAGCTGCTATCTTCCATACGGAAAGTACACGATCAAGGAAACGAAAGCACCCGCAGGTTACAACATGGATGATGCTAAAGAACAGGCATTTGAACTGAGCGGGGAATCAACGAGTGTCAAGATCACATACGATAATGCAGGAAATGGAACATACAGGTTTGATCAGACGGACAGTCCGGTTCCTGGACAGATCAGTCTAAGTAAAAAAGGAGAAGTCTTATCCGATTATGACAAGGAAGCACAGAGCTTTGTCTATGAGAATGATAAGATCACAGGAGCCGTCTATGGTCTGTATGCCGACGAGGATATCAAGAAAGATGATGGCAGTGTTGTCTGGAAGAAAGATACTCTCATTGATCAGAAGACAACGACAAAAGATGATGAGATCTATTTTACAAGAACAGGAGATGATGGAACTGAGACCAGGGATTTCTACCTTGGAAAGTATTATATCAAAGAGATCAAGGCTCCTGCAGGATATGTCGTGGATCAGGAAAAACATGAAGTCGAACTTAACTGGGATACGACGGCAGGAAATGTCAATGACATGGGAGACAGTGATAAGGTACCAGATAAGGAAGATCCGTTTGGAAACGATGGAAATGATCCAAGCAGTGGCGTTTATGTCCTGGAAAAAGGAGAAAAACTAAATGAGAAGATCAAAGAAGCGGAGACGGTTACCTTTACCTGGGTAACAGCACCCGAAGGAACAAGTACAACGGATGTCTCACAGAATAAGGATGGCAGCGTTGTCTTATGGAACGACGGGACAGATTACTATATCTCAAGTCAGAGAGCCGGACAGGTGATCTATATGAACGCAGTATCCGCAAAGATGTTCAGGGATTGTTCAGAGATCACGAAGATCGACTTTAAGAACATCGATACCGCATCTGTCGTGGACATGAGCCAGATGTTCTATGGAATGGATTCGATCAAGACGCTCGACTTATCATCCTTTAATACATCCAATGTTGAGGATATGAGCCAGATGTTCTATGGAGACAGCCAGTTAAAGACAACCTATACGATGGATCAGATCTTAAAGATCGAGGAAGATACATTTAAGGAAGAACAGCCGGTCAAGATCAAAGCGATGCCAAAGAACAGCTTCTTAAAAGGCGATAAGTTCAGGGCAGAGGATTTCAGCTGGAGGATCGAATACGACGATGATGGTGCAGAAGATGTGGATGTGACCGATGATGATGTGGAATTTACACCAACTGTTGCAGAAAAAGGCGGAAAGCTGAAACTGAACATCAACTTCAAGAGCGCCGGGAAATATGCGAAGTTCCAGACCATCCAGACAACCGTGGATGTGATCGATCCGGACGAAGAAGATGTCGCATTAAAGACTGCCAAGAAAGTCAATGTATCCGTGGAAGCAAGTGACGTTCTGCAGAAATACAGCATCCATCTGATCAAGACTGATCAGGACGGAAAGAAACTTGCCGGAGCAGAATTTGCCTTAAAGGCGAAAACAGATATCGTAAATGGTAAAGGCAACACGATCTTCAAGAAAGGTGATACGATCGCAACAGTCATTTCACAAGATGACCAGTTTGAATATCTGGAATTTATCGGACTGCCAACGGATATCTACGCAAAAGACGGAACAGGCTGCGATATGTATGAAATCGTGGAAACATCCGCACCAGCGGGATACGAAGGAAGCGACAAGAAGCTGACACTGAAAGGAGAAGTGATCAACAATACGAAAGAAAACCTGGTCCATGATGTGAAAGCCGAGAACAATACAGACAATGACACAAGTACATACATTCATGATTCCGACATCTTTGTAAACCAGAAATCCGAATATATCGCATTAAAGAAGATCTGGGATGATCATAACGATGTAGCCAAGATCCGGCCAACGTCGATCACGATCAAGGTGACACATAAGACGACGGGTGAAGTCAAGATGTATACGCTGACGAAAGAAAACAACTGGATGACGTTTACGGATATCAAGAAGGATGACAAGGATAATTGGAAGTTTACGGAGGATGTGCCACAGGGATATCAAAGTAAGGATCCGGTATGGGATAGCAAGAACTATGTAGTTACGTTTACGAACCATCATGATGTACCTGAATATGTCAATATCAATGTGCAGAAAGTATGGGAAGATGGAGAGGATGCAGATGGCATAAGACCAGCTTCTATTACGGTTCAACTTTATCAAAATGGTGAGAAATTTAGAGATCCGATTGTATTGAATGATTCCAATAACTGGTCAGATACTTCAACATTTCAGAGATTAAATAAATATGATCAAGCAGGAGAAGAAATCAATTATGAGATCAAAGAAGAGTCTTTTGATGAATTAACTGGTAATGCCAAAACAGGATACACGGATTCCTATGAAACGAACGAAACAACGGATGCAAATGGAGATACAACGAAGAACATCATCATGACCAATACACATACACCAGATACAATACAGAAAAAAGTGAAAAAGGTATGGAACGATAACGGAAACAAGGATGGTATCCGTCCGAAATCTGTGACTGTGAATCTGCTTGCTGATGGAAAAGTGGAAGAGACATTTATCTTAAGCTCTGAAAACAACTGGCAGGCAAAGAGCAAGCTCCTTCCAGTGAAAGTCAATGGAAAGAAAATCAACTATACATGGGAAGAAGTTAAGGAAGATCTGATCACAGGAGAATCTGAGATCGGTTACAAGCCGACATATGATACGGATGCGAATGATGCAGATCTGACACTGATTACGAACACCCATGACCGTACACAGCCAAAAGGAAAAGTAACGATCACAAAGGCTCTTGATCCCGGAAATCTGAACATGGATGTCGGAGATCCATCCTTTACGTTCACGCTGAGTGGAACGGATGTCTATGGAAAGAAACACAGCTATGAGAAACAGATGAAGTTTACCAAAGCAGAGGTCGAGAAACAGATGAAAGATCATCCTGGCGATCCGATTGAACTTTCCGTTACATTTGACGATCTGGAATATGGTACGTATACGTGTAATGAGGGCGGTATGCTCAAATATTTCAAGCTGAATAGTCTGACGAGTGATAGCAGCAATGCGACTCTGGACCAGGACAAAGGAACAGTAACCTTTGATATCGGACCTGCAGGAACAACAGCGAAAGCACAACTGGAAGGAACAGCGAAATTTATAAACCAGATGATCCAGGGTTCCGTGAAACTGATCAAGAAGGATTCTAACGGAAGAGTCTTAAAAGATGTGGAATTTGTGATCCAGTCCTCCGATGGGGCAGAAGTAGCGAAAGCGAAAACAGATGCTGCAGGAGAGGTCACATTTGACGGACTGATCCCGGATACTTACACGATCACAGAGACGAAGACCAAAGAAGGAAAGACGTTATTAAAAGAACCGATCACGATAACATTGCCACTGACGATGTCACAGGCAGAAGTAGACAAGAACAACGTCGATACGAATAAAGCGATCAAGCAGGGAAGTAACTATTATTTCTACCACCTGACCTACGAGGTAACGAATGATTCCAGACTCAATCTTCCAAAGACAGGAGGATGGATCGATTATCTTCCACTTGCAGGCGGAATGATCCTGATCCTTGGCGGATTGTTTGTATATTACAGAAAGAAAAGGAGGAAGATGTGAAGAAAAAACAAGATGATGAGACCAAAGTGTACTTAGTTTATGATGAAGAATTGGATCAGTTCGTATTGAAAAAAGGAGATGATTGCACAATACTGGAGGTATTGGATCTGAAAGATCCTGGAACGGAGAAACTGATCAGTATACTGATAAAGGCTTTAGAGTGGGAATTTGTTATAGACTTAACAGCATATATAAAACTGATGAAACGGTTAGAAGAATATTCAGATCCGGAGGAACATCTAGAATATATCTCAAGTCTTGGACCTGACGGAAAATTCCTTATAAGAAGCAGATAGAAAGTGGTGCTGATGAAAGAAACTGATTAATGACCTGATTAATTCTATGAAAGAATAACGAAAAGAGTCCAGATACACGATTTAGTGATGTATCTGGACTCTTTTTATTAGTTTAAAGATTGTCAAAACTTATTTGATATGAGAAAGATGAAAGATAAGAAAAAATATGCAACAAGATTCGATTGGGGAGAAATCCCTGGTCTTTTTTTTATTGAAAAATGTAGCTACAAAACTATTGACTTTTGTAGCTACACAACATATAATAAAGACAGTTAAAGGAATAAGAAAAAGAAAAGGAGGAAATCAAAATGAAAAAATTTAAACATTATGGAAAAGACGTATGGGTTCAAACATTTACAGAAACAAACTGGATAGAGGGACTAAAGAAAAACGGATTTGAATATGTAGCACTTCCAGATATCGAGCACGAAATTTACAAATATGTTAAAGGAGGAAAAGAGAGGTATGCTCTAATTCATTATCCTGATGTGCCAGAAGAGTATTGGCAGGAGGTATACATAATAGAAAAAATCCCGGATGATCTCAATTGGGACAATATCGTAAAGGATTACAGGTGGCAGAGCAGAGGGGACGAGCCGATGAAATTGCCAACACGTGCAAGATTATTGTATGATGAAGCCGATCATCGAGCTTATGAATGGGAAAAGGAAGAGAATCCAGAGCGTTTTACAGATTGGCGGAATTTACAAGCTGGGCATATCGATCCAAAGCAATTTAGATTGGCTCTTATGTCATTGGGAACGAGTCTTGAAGAACTAAAAGAAATGGATCATGAAGATACGCCAGAGATTGACGAATTATAAAATGAAGAAAGGTTTAAATGGGTGAGTACGATGAACAGTATATATCATTATACTTTATCGACAGGACATATGAGGAGATCATTAGCCAGAGAAGTAAAAAAAGAAGTACGGGCCAGGGTGAGAGAGCTTATTAAATTTGAAAGAAAAGTTGCGTGCAATTATACAGTTCCGTTCCTGGATGGGACAAAAATACATGTTGTAGCCAACGGATCTTTTTATTCTGCGACAATCACGGCAGAGGTCAAAGAGGAAAATGTCATACTACTGACAACAGTAGGCTGCAAAGATGAAACGGGATTACCACTTGCCATGAAAGCAATTGATAATGCTCAAAAAGATTCAACAGGAAAAAAATTGAAAGGGTATCATCCAAAAATTCCGTTCATTGTAGACATTACAACACCATATTGCATACTAATTGCGAAATGGTCTGGAGATTTTTGCAGGACATTAGCTTGGTCAATTTTTGACGACTCAGAAACATTAGAAGATTAATTTATAAAGAAGAAATCACAGGAGATTTATAAAATAGGGAGGTAAAATACTGAATATGAAAAAAATAGGACGCCCGACGGATGCTCCAAAAACAATTGTAAAAAGAGCGAGGATGTCGGAAGATGATATAAAAAAATTGCAAAAATGCTGTGACGTATTACACGTAACGGCATCAGATGCAATTAGAATGGGCATTCAGGAACTATATTATAATAAAGTTAGACACAAGCCCTAACTCAACACATGTTAATGTGTTTGAGATGGCAGGGATCGATCCAAAAGTGGAAGAAAACACGAAACTGATTAATGACCTGATTAATTCTATGAAAGAATAACGAAAAGAGTCCAGATACACGATTTAGTGATGTGTCTGGACTCTTTTTATTATTTTAAATATTGTCAAAACTTATTTGAGTAGTAGAAAAAGTATTGAAAAATCAAATGATTTTGATTATAATATACTTAACAAGGAAGTCGGCACGATGGAGCAAACCCATCCGCCCCGGCGAACATATTACTTAAATAGTCGTTCTATTCTTTCAAGGGGACAGGACGACTATTTTTTATTCGTATAATTCAGAATGGCAATAATTAAGTATACGGGAATATAAAAGAAAGAAGAAAGGAGTTTTAAAGGAAGAATTATAAACTGAAATATAAATAACAAAAAGCATCCTGATGCATGAAGCTGCGTATCTGGATGCTTTTCCATTTATATTGCATGTTCGATTATGAGTTGTTATAATTAGAACAAGGGTATTGTCATAACGGTAGGCGGTTAGTCCTTCAACAGAGGGACTGCGACCCTCTGATTACATAGAAACCCGTAAGGGAATCCACTGGAAAGGAGGGCTAAGCCATGAGTATTATTGATTTTATTGCAGTGGTGAGCTTTGGCTTAACCTGCTTTAGTATAGGATATACTATTGGCCGAGATAGTGATAAAACACAAAAATAGCCGCCCTATGTCTGATAAACTAAGCAGCTATTTTTGCTAAAATACATATCGGACTAACCGTCTATCGACAGTATCCTTTTCTATAATTATAGTATCATGCAAAAGAAAAAATGTCAAAAATTTATTGAATCAGTTTATGATATTCAAGAATTTTAAAATCTGATCGATGAGATATAAAAAGTTTCCCCATAGCAAAGAGCCGACAGATACAAAAGACAGCGAATAGCATCAAAAGAACAGGTAAATCAATAAGCTCTGTTGGTCAGTCACTTGTAAAAAATGTATTAAGCTTGTAAAAGAATTCGAAGGACTGTATCTGAAAGCCTACAGAGACGAAGTTGGAGTCTGGACAATTGGTTATGGAATAACAAATGCAGATAAGGCGATCACAAAAGTAACAGTTAAAGCTGGACTAAAGATAACAGAGAAAACGGCGGATAACTGGTTGGAAAAGGCACTTAACAAAAAGTATCTTCCAAAGATAATGAAGTATAACAGTAAGTACAAATGGAATCAGAACGAGATTGATGCTTTAGTATCGTTTGCGTACAATATCGGGAGCATTGATGCGTTAACTGCCAACGGGACAAGATCAAGGGCGACGATCGCCGCAAAGATGCTCCAGTACAATAAAGCTGGCGGAAAAGTATTAAATGGATTAACAAGGAGAAGAAAAGCAGAACGAGAGCTTTTCCTTACAGCGGTTAAAAAGAAAGCTGCAAAGAAAAAAACGTATGCAACAGTAAATACGAAGAAAGATCCTCTTACGATCAGGAGCACTGCAAATGCGAAATCAAAAGAGCTTGGAAAGATTCAGAAAGGAATTAAGGTAGAAGTAGTTAAAAAAGGAACTTCATGGACGAAGGTTAAACACAAAACAACTACTGGATATGTAGCAACTAAATATCTTAAATAACAATTAAGCCAGGGATTTTCCCTGGTCTTTTTTTATATCAATAATAATAAAAAAAGATGGCAATTATTTTCCATCTTTTTTATTATTATTGAATTTTTCCCATCTTTCCGGATATACTTCTTGGAACCATTCGAGAAAATTTCCAAACAGAGCATCTTCGGCTTCTTTTCTTACTGCGGCTGCATCTTCTATATTATGGTATCTTCCCAAATGGTATGTTTTGCCTTTAAATACTATTGTAGCAGCCCATTTTCGCCGATTTTTGTCCCAACTAACACCACGAACTCCAGATGTGTTATTCCGCAACATTTTTCTAGGTTTGATTGATATAATGGATGTATTTTCTATATATCCTTGTTCACATGTTTCCGCAGCCTTTTTGAGGTTTTCTCTGGCACTTCTTTGATGTGAGCAACCACAAGACATTTGTTTGTAAAACAGTCCGGCAGGAACTAAGTAGTGCTTTCCACAAGAACATTCACACTCCCATTTATACCGATTTCCAACTCTTATTTGCTTAATTGCTTTACAACCATAATCGTTAATTTTACCAGCGAGGTCAAATGGTTTATAGTAATTAGCTTCGGCAAAACATCCGCAAGATTGAGTTCGACCAGATGTTAGAGCATCGTATCTTACAGTTTTTGTATTTCCACATTCACATTTGCAAATGGCATAAACTCTTCCTTTTTTTCTATAAGCATCTATGATAGTTAATTTTCCCCACTTTTCTCCATTAAATTCATTTGTATATCGTGGTGCGTTTTTACATTCTTCTGAACAATATTTTGCTCCTGGAGCACCGTCAAAAGTTTTTCCACATACAACACATTCTCTAAAAGCCATAAATAAACACCTCTTTCTGTAATGAATTATACATATTATATTACTAATGTACAAGAAAATTTCAGCGAAGGACCAGAGCTTTTCTGGTCCTTAATGTTATCTATATGAAAAGTTGTGATCTAAAATTTCTATGTTGTAGTTTCCAGTCGTACCGCTTACCTGCTGATGTGTGATAATGTAATTAGCTGTGATACATGCGGTAATGATTGCTGTAAGTATAATAGATAATAATATTTTTTTCATGATATATTCTCCTCGTTTAAATACAAATTTTTTAACTTCTTCTTTTTCTTCTTCCAGTTCGAAAATGAACTCTTCATAAGAAACGAAGTCCTCATTTTCGACTAACTTTTCAATTTCTTTTCTTA
>OGYH01000053.1_pt1 | contig 95847 bp, 95 predicted proteins | sample 1576511 | NCBI WGS metagenome assembly OGYH01 (sample SAMEA3541522, study PRJEB24748) | human gut metagenome | biome: human gut; feature: human-associated habitat; material: faeces | place: China | collected 2012
CCCTCTTCAAAGAGTTTCGACCTTATCGAATCCCTGTTCGTCATTTTTTCTGGTCCCCCAGATTGAAAAACGAGGAACTCACGGCCTGACAGACTGTGAGTTCCTTGTTTATTGGGGATGAGGGAGCGGCATTATGGATGTCCGGTTTGATGCCGGATCAGAGGTTCATGCTCTGGATGCGGATGGCTTCCTCCGTCGCCTTGGTCTTGGCGATGCCCTTTCCGGCGATGTCGAAGGCCGTCCCGTGTTCGGGCGTCGTAATGGCGTAGGGCACGCGGCCAGCTCTTTCGTTAAGCACTACGACTATACGACTAGCGGAAGAACGGGCAGCGTAACGCCTCTGGAGGGGATGAAGGGCATGGGACAATACCATGCCCTTTCTTTTCGCCCGAAGGCCAGCGCCGGGAAAGAACGCGCTCACCCACACCAAACCTGCGGCCTTTTTGGGGTGTGCTTTATGCCATCTTAGAAGGGGTGCAATCCGGCCCTTCTTTCTTGCTGCTGGCCTTTATTTTTTAGAGGGGGCGTTGGCTGAACATGCCGCGGATTGTAACGTATTGCGGGAGCAACGAAGGGAAGGAGGATAACCGGTAGGGAGGGAAAGCCTTGTGTGTCCGCATGTTGCTGTATTTTTCCAAAAGGGGAGCAAAATTTCCTAGCCGTAAAAAGGCCGTGCGGACAGTTTTGCGGACAGTCACGAGAAAGGGGTTACATCTTTTGATGTAACCCCTTGATTTCTCTGGAGCCAGCACGCGGATTTGAACCGTGGACCTACTGATTACGAATAAAGTTCCCTTACCATCACAGCACGTCACTAGATATAATAGTGGCTCATTTTTGTTGCTATTACAAGACCTTTCGAGTTCATGTTTTTCACAGCGGGTCATAATTCACCCCGCAGCATGCTCGAAAACGTGCTAGAAAAAGCTAGAAATACGTTTCTAGCTATAAGGGAGCTAGAAAAATGAAAGGCATGATTAAGACCAAGTTTGTCGGGGTATATCGATATATTAGCGATACAAAACGCTTCGACGGCAAGCCTGACGAATGCTTTTATTATAGTTACCGAGATGAGGACAAAAAATTCCGCTGGCACAAGGTCGGATGGCGCAGCGAAAAAGTTACCGCGCAGTATGCGGCGGATAAGCGCAGCGAATTCATGGTTGCCGCACGAAACGGCGAAACGCCGAAGCGAACCAAGAAGAGCAACGGGATCACCTTCGGCCAAGGCTATGAAGTATTTAAGGAGAAATGGTTCCCGAACCTGAAAAATGGCGGGTCTGACATTGCGCTTAGATACCGCGTTCATACGGCTCCGCTGTTCGCTAACAACCCCGTGGACAAAATCACTCCTCTGGAACTGGAGGATTACAAACTTTTTCTGCTCAAAAAGGGGCTTGCTCCGGCCTCCGTGCGCCTCATCTTGGGCGACATGCGGAACGTGATCAACAAACTCAAGAAATGGGGGCTGTTCAAGGGGGAGAGCCCCTTTCAACAAGTGGATATGCCTAAGGTGGACAACGCCCGCACTAGGTTTCTGTCCAGAAGTGAAGCGGATCTGCTTTTGGAAACCATCAACCGACACAGCCGTAAATGGTTTTTGATTGCCACTATCTCTCTGAATACTGGCGCTCGGTTGAGCGAAGTCACCGGCACGAAGATCCATGACCTGCAACCTGAAACGCGGGTCTGGCAGATCCGGGGCAAAACCGGACGGCGCAGCATTACCTTGAACGATGCAGCCTGGAACGCCTTTACGGAAGCCCTGGAGCGGCGGAAAAGAATTATCATCTTTACCAGTGGGCAAGTTGATCAGGACACTATCAATTTCGTATCCCAGGAAACGGGCCTTTTTCCAACGGATGTGACGTATCTGCATCTGGAGTGCGTTGATATGGAGCGCGGGGTTATCATCTATCGGAGAAGGAACAGCACGAAGTATCGCACTTACCGGATTACGGAGGCTGTCAGGCCGGTGTTTGAAGAATGGGTAAGTAAATGCTCTTCCGATTTGATATTCACTGGCCGGGGTGGAATCCCGGTAGGTTCCAGCACTAATAAGACGTTTGACCGCTCCGCCAGCGAATGCGGCCTCAATCCTGCCGGGATTGACCCGCTCGATAAGGTGGTTTTCCATACGCTGCGGCATACCTATTGTTCCTGGGAGGCCATCAAGGGCACTCCCTTGTTCAAGATCGCCCGCCTTGTCGGCCATAAGACCACTACCATGACGGAACGCTATGCCCACCTGTGCCCGATTACCGAATCGCAAAACCTGATAAGCAAGGATGCTGACTCCACAATGGAACAGTTGAACGCCATTCTGACTCACCTCATTAAAGAGAAAGGGATTGAGCAAGTTCCGCAATCTGTTCTGGATTGGGTGGACCAAGCTGGTTAATCGTCATCACGGGTCAATATCTCGCGCTCGTTGAGATATTTTTGCAGATCCTTCTGAGGATATAGAATCTTGCCCCCGTCCTTGATGTAGCGCGGCCCAGCGGCCTTGGCTCTTTTGTTAGCCAAGGTCGCAGCTTTCAGGCTATAGACCCTTTCAACCTCTTCGGGCGTGAGATTGACCTTCCGCTTTATTTCCTCAATTTCCTGCACGGAAGCCGCCAGCGGACCGAGCGTCCGTTCAAAGGTTTCCTGCATAGAGTCCATGCGGGCTAGAACGGTGCTCAATTTCCCGTTTAGTTCGGCTTGAATACGGGCTTTCATCTGCTCTACAGTCAAATATTTCTCCAATTCGTCCTCGTGGGAGGGGAAAAAATCTTCAGGCTGCATTTGATTCCTCCAGGCGAGCAGGCGGTAAAGGCCCCGCCGGTGTTTGATAGCGCAACAGTGGCAGATTTTACGTCATGAAAATATGGTTTATTTTACAAGAATTTCTTGTGAAATGGATCAAAAAAATATACCTACTTTTCCTCGACGGAAAGCCGAGAAACGGCAATAAACGTATTCACGGACTCCCGAACACTCATTGCGGCGGACGCCAAGGCATCCCCCTGGAGCGTGGTAGGCTCCACAGGCTGCGTCAATCTCTCCTCGCACACGTTGAGGGTCAGGGATACCAATTCTTTCGCCTTTTCCTCGTATGCCTTCATTTTTTCCGTCTGCTGCCGTGTCATGACCCAACTCCTTTTGTCAGTATATTCACTTCTGTCCGCTGGCCCGCTCTGCCGCAATCGCCAACAGGTAGCTTAACTCTTTTCCTATTACTGCCGCCATGCGCTGAGCGTCCGCAATCGATACCGATTGAGGCTTCCCGGTATTGGACGCCTTGAGTCGTATGGAAGTCCACCGCGAAGCCGCTGCCTTTGGTGACATTTCCGGCCAAATCTGCGCCGCAAACTCGCCCTTCTTGAAGCCCTTTCTTTCGGCTCTCTCGATGACAATCTCTACAAATGCTCGCTCGACCTTCTGGGAAAAATGATCGCCATTCATGGCAGCTCCTTAAAAATTGCAATAGTGCGTGTTTTTTTCTACCCGGATTTTTTGACCTTGTCTACAAGAAAATAAAGGTGTATTGCAAAAGAAATTCTTGTTATAAAAATTAGGAGAAATCCTATGTGTGACGCGGTTAATTCGCTTTTTATTCAGTTTGGCTCGCATGAAAAAGTAGCAGAAATACTTGGATACACATCAAGACACTACAGGAAAATACGGCGAAAAATCGAAAGAGGGGAAGAACTCCCCTCACGCATTGAGGTGTTGTTGGACACAAAATTGCGGGAAATTCAACGCGGCTGCGAGTCGGGCCATGCCCAAGAATGAACCCTTGCGGCGCTCAATGGCCTATGTGCAATTTCTGGCGCAGTTGGAAGAGATAAAACTGCTTCTGGCTCAAGGCTATTCCAAAAAGCTGATCCATGAACGGCTGACAGGAAAAAAGCACATCTCTATGGCCTATGTCACGTTTTGCCAGATCATGCAGAAAAAAATTCAGACTGGTGCTCCAAGCGTCCCTAAAGATCAAGGACCAGCCAATGCCGCAGAACCGTCAGCGTCAAAAACGCTTCCGACCGGCCCCCGGATTGTCAATGCCGTCAAAGAGCCGTTTCCCGACCCGCGCAAAATGAGCCTGGAAGACGGCATTTAACCCCATAGGAGTCTATACGATGGCAACAGTGCATTTCATTCAGCAGGGCAAGGGCGGCGTGGGCAAATCCATGATTGCGTCTATTTTGTATCAGGTGTTGCTCCTGCTCGGTAAAAAGGTCGCTGCCTTCGATACCGACCCGGTGAACGCGACACTGGCCGGATTCAAGGAATTTGAGGTGACGTGCCTTGATATTTTGAAAAACGGTGACATTGACCCCCGCCAGTTCGATACGCTGATCGACACGATCATGGAGCAAAAGCCGGAAACCCACGTCATTGTGGACAACGGCGCGTCCTCTTTCCTGGCTCTCAACGGCTATATCAAAGAAAACAGCATTATCGGCATGTTGGAAGAAGGCGGACACGCCGTATTTTTTCATTCGGTCATCACGGGCGGGCAGGCCATTGGAGATACGGTTCTCGGCCTGCGTTCCCTGGCCCTCGGCTTTCCGACAACGCCCATTGTGGTCTGGCTGAATCCCTATTTCGGGGAAATCGTCATGGATGGCCGCCCCTTTGAGGAATTTAAGGTCTATCAGGAGTTCGCTGGGCAATTCCACGCCATAATCACCATCCCTCAAGGCAACAAGGCCACCATCGGCAAAGACCTGGAAACTCTGTTCGCCAAGCGCCAGAGCTTTGAGACTGCTATCAATTCCGGCCAGTCCATAGTGGTGCGCTCCCGCCTGCAACGCTACCGGAACGAATTGGTGGAAGCCGTGAATAACGCGGCTATCGCGTGAGGGGGGGCCATGTCACAAGAAGCTGACGCTCCTACGCCTCTTGAAGCGGAATTGGGCAACGCGCCGGGAGTGGGCCTCACCCTGGAACAAATCCGTTCCGTGGTGTCCAAGGCCCATGACGTGATGCTGCCGAAAGATGACGCCACGCTGATGATCGCTACAATACTCAACGCCTATCTGACGGAAGTGGACAAGCTCCAGGCCCGGCACGAAAAGGGGCTGACCCGGCTCATGACCGAAAAAACGGACGCCTATGTTGCCGGTGTGCAAACGGTGGTGAACCAGCTTTCCACAAGCCTGTCCTCGGCTTCTGTTGAAGGCATCCGCAAGGTTTTTGACGACCATGCGGCCCGGCTTGCAACCTTCAAGAGCAATGTGACCCTTGCTGCCGTGGTTGTGGGCCTGTCCGCGCTGTTGAATGTGGCTGTGTTCATTTTGAAGGCGGTGCGCTGATGCTACGGGCTTGTGATGATCCCCGGCTGCTGGCCGGGCTGCGCCATTCCTGCGGGCCTGTGTTTATGAACGCGCTGGAAGACCCGGAAGTCATAGAAATCATGCTCAACCCTGACGGTACACTCTGGATTGAAAAGTACGGGCAAGACCATGAATGTGTCGGCACGGTTCCGCCTGCTCAAAGTCGGTTGATTCTTTCTCAGGTGGCAAGTGGCCTCAATCTGACGGTCAATGAAAAGAGTCCCATAGTGGAAGGCGAATTTCCGCTGGACGGTTCCCGCTTTGAAGGGACGTTTCCGCCCATTGTCGGGCCAGGGCCTTCATTCTCGCTGCGCAAAAAGGCCAGCCGCGTGTTTACGCTCCAGGAATACCTGGACTCCGGCTCCATCACGGCGCGGGTGATTGAAATCATCCATGACGCCGTGCTCCGGCGCTGGAATATCGTGGTGGTGGGGGGAACCTCCAGCGGAAAGACCACCTTCGTCAATGCGGTCATTGACGCAGTTTCCACGCTCACGCCGTCACACCGCCTGATCATCATAGAGGATACGGCGGAACTGCAATCCAAAAGCCCCAATGCCGTGTTTTTCCGTACTTCGGTCATTGCCGACGTTAATATGCGGAAGCTGGCGAAAGTCAGTATGCGCTACGCTCCCAAACGCATACTCATAGGCGAAGTGCGGGACGCCGCCGCCCTGGAACTCCTGAAACTGTGGAATACGGGGCATCCGGGCGGGGTGGGCACGTTTCACGCGGACAGCGCGGAAGAAGCCCTTCCCCGGCTGGAAGAACTGGTTGAGGAAGCGGGCCTTGGCCCCAAGCAGAAGTTGATAGGCCGGGCGGTTGATCTGGTGGTCTTCATGGAAAAGACCCCGGACAATCGGCGGCAAATAGCCAACATCCTGCGTGTGGACGGCTTTGACCCGAAAACGGACACCTATCACACAGAGTATTTGTACAACGTAAAGGCGGAACATGGCGCATGAGCACTGAACAGACGCACGGCCCCGGCACTTTTCGCTGCGGCAAGTGCAAAAAACTTCTGGCAAAGGGCTGCATTGAAGCTGGAGAAATCGAGCTTTTCTGCCCTCGCTGCAAAAGCAGAATCGTCTTGCGGGCTGTACGCCCCAACCTCGCGCCGCCCCAATCGGAAAATGACGGCCTCCACAATGGAGATCGTCATGCACAGCCTTCAGACTTCCGGTCGTAAACCGTCTCTTTTCCCTTCCCTCTTCGGCCTTTTAGCCCTCTGCCTGCTGGCCTGCCCTGAACTGGCGCTGGCATCGGGCGGCATCACGGAATTTTCCAGCCCTCTGGAACGGGTGGTAAACACCATTACCGGGCCTGCGGGTAAATGGATTTCCATTGTAGCTATGGCCCTATGCGGCGTCATTTTTATCATGAACAAGGACGACATCAGCGGCGGTTTCAAGCTGCTTTTATCCGTGGTTTTTGGCATTTCTTTCATCGCGTTTGCTGCCAGCATCGTTAACAGTGTCTTCTCTTTCTCCGGGGCGGTCATATGAGCAGGCCGCTTCCTATCCATCAATCCTTGCACCGTCACGCCCATATCCTCGGCGCGGAAAGGGAACTGGTGATGACCAGCGCCCTTATCGCGCTGCTGGTGGGCGTGGGCGGTCTGACGGCTGTTTCCATAGTTTCCGCAGTCGTTTTCTGGATTGTTGCCGTGTTTGTGCTCCGGCGCATGGCAAAGGCTGATCCGATTATGAGCCGGGTTTGGCTACGGCATATCAAGCAACAGGAGTTTTACCCGGCAAAGGCAAGTCGCTGGCGGGCTGTAGGGGGGGTCACATGCTGAAACTCATAGATTACCGCTCCAAAGCCAAGGGCTTGCCGGATTTGCTCCCTTATGCCGCTCTGATCGCACCGGGCGTCATCCTCAATAAAGACGGCTCGTTTCTGGCTAGCTGGGAAATCCGGGGACAGGACACGTGTAGCTCCACGCCTGATGAACTGGCCTTCGTGTCCGCACAGTTCAACAACGCGATTCGGTTGCTCGGGACGGGCTGGATGCTGCATGTGGATTCCATTCGCAGCAGCCATCGGGCCTACCCCGCGCCGGAGAAAGGGCATTTCCCCGATCCGGTGACGCAGCTCATTGACGATGAACGCCGGGCCTTTTTCAGTGGAAACCGCTGTTTCAGCACCAGCACCATTTTTTCCGTCACCTACAGGCCGAATTTTGAAACTGCGAAACTAGTCGGAAAGGTTCAGGCGGGTGTTATTTCTTCTCCGATTCTGGAAAAAGCACTGGGCCAGTTCCAAAACACCTTGGAAGAACTGGAAGACGCTTTGTCTTCCGTTCTGCACATGCAGCGGCTCTCGGAATATGAAGCGTATGGCGATGATGGCGAAGCCTGGACGCAATCTGACCTTTTATCCCATATCCAGCAATGCGTTTCCGGAGATCTGCACCCGCTGCGCGTACCGGAAAGGGCCATGTATCTGGATCACCTTCTTGCCAGCAATGATCTGGTCGGTGGCGTCATTCCCCGGCTTGGCGGAAAACACCTTGCGCTGCTTTCCATTGACGGGCTGCCACAAGAATCCTTCCCGGCCATGTTCGCGGATTTGGAATCGCTTCCGCTGGAGTACCGCTTTTCCACCCGCTTTATCTGCCTTGACCAGTACGATGCAGCCAAGGAAATAGACTCCTACCGCAAGGGGTGGCGGCAACAAGTGTATCGCTTTCTTGACCAGTTTTTTAACAACCCCAACGCCCGCGCCAATCGTGCCGCGCTGCTCATGGCCGAAGACGCGGAAAACGCCCTGACCGAAGTGCAGGGCGGCTATGTTGGGGCTGGCTACCTGACTTCCTGCATTGTGTTGATGCACGAAAATCAGGAGCAGCTCCAAGATTGGGCGCGGGAACTGCGCCGGAACATCCAGACGCTTGGCTTCGGCTGCCGGGTTGAAACTATCAACGCCTTGGAAGCATGGCTTGGAACGCATCCGAGCAACGGCTACGCCAATCTGCGGCGGCCTATGGTCAATACGCTGAACCTAGCTGATCTTTTGCCCCTGGCCTCGGTCTGGACGGGTTCTCCCGTCTGCCCCTGCCCGTTTTATCCGTCCAACTCCCGCCCCCTGGCTGTGCTGACAACGGAGAAATCTACACCGTTCTGGTTCAACATCCATGTGGACGACCTCGGCCACACCTTGATTTTCGGGCCGACCGGCGCGGGCAAGTCCACACTGCTGGCAACACTGGCCGCACAATTCCGCTGCTATGCAAACGCCCGCATTTTTGCCTTTGACAAGGGTATGAGCATGTTTCCGCTCTGCCTCGGCTCCGGCGGGACGCATTACAATCTCGGCAACGCTGACCGCCTTGCGGGAGGTCTGGCATTCGCGCCGCTCCTACGCATTGATTCCGAAGCGGAACGGGCCTGGGCGGAAGAGTGGATCGCTTCCCTCATGGAGTTGCAGCACATCACGGTCATGCCCACGCACCGCAAGGCCATTCACGCGGCCATGCTGGATTTGTCGGCACAGCCTGACAATCTGCGTTCCCTGACCAGCTTTTTCCACATCGTTCAGGAACACCAGATTAAGGATGCTATCCAGCACTATACCGCGCAAGGGGCAATGGGGCGGCTGCTGGATGCGGACACGGACGATCTGACGCTTTCACCGTTCATGGTCTTTGAGATTGAAGAACTCATGAGCCTGGGCGACAAAAACTTGATTCCGGTTCTGACCTATCTCTTTCACCGCATTGAAACGTCACTGGACGGAACGCCGACCATCCTTGTGCTGGATGAAGCCTGGATCATGCTCGGCCACCCTATATTCAGGGAGAAAATACGCGAATGGCTGAAGGTCATGCGTAAGGCCAACTGCGCGGTAATCCTCGCCACGCAAAGCCTCTCGGACGCCAAAAACTCCGGCATTCTGGATGTACTGGCCGAATCCTGCCCCACAAAAATCTTCCTGCCCAATATCACCGCCGCGCAAGAGGCGCAACGCGAACTCTATGTGGGCATGGGCCTAAACGAAACCCAGATCAACATTATCGCCCGCGCCACGCCCAAGCGCGACTATTACGTTGTCTCGCCCCTCGGCAGGCGACAAGTACAACTTGCCCTTGGCCCCAAGACGCTGGCCTTTGTCGGCTCCTCCGACAAGGAGAGCCTTGCCCGGATTCAGGCACTTGTTGCGGAATATGGTTCCGGCGGCTGGCAGTACGAATGGCTGCGGGAACGCGGCGCGGCATAACAAGGAGTTTCTATGAAAAAGTTACTGTCCGTCTTGTCCCTCATGTGCATGTTCGCCACGCCAGCCCATGCCCTGACTGTTTCGTGCGTGAATTGCAGCAACAGTCTGTTGCAGGCTTTGGATCGCGCCACAAACATGGAGCAACTTTCCACGCTTATCAGTGAATACCACGAGTCCGTAACGCAAACGGCTCAGCAAATCCGCATGGTGCAGCAGAATATCGAGCAGTACGCCAATATGCTGCAAAACACCGCGCAACTCCCGGCCAATCTGGTGAATGAACTCAAAGGCAATCTGACCCGCCTTGCCAACCTCTCCGGCAACCTCAAGACGCTGCGCGGCGATATTGTGGGGCTTGGACAGGTGTTCAATTCCCTGTTTCCCGAACAGGCGCTTTTCGAAGAGCTGGCCGGGGCCAGCCCGGCACAGGTTGAAGCCGCCAACGCAAAATATCAGCAGCAATGGGACAAGTGGTCTGAAACCGTGGATCAGGCTTCACAGGCCACGTTTCAGCTTTCCGGCCACCAGCTTGACGATTTGCAAAAGGATGCCGGGCGCTTCCAGTCCTATCTTGAGGAATTGCTTTCCACGCCGGACGGCCAGCAAAAGGCGATCATGGCGGGGAACCAGCTTTCCGCCCTCCAGGTGCAGGAGGCCCGGCAGCTCCGCGAACTCATGGCCACACAGGTGCAGTCCAACTTGGCCAGTCAGATGAAGGCGGAGAAAGAAAGCCAGATGGCCCAAGAGGCATGGCGGGACACATTGAAAACAAACCGGATCGGCAGTGCGAAAGCCAAGCCAGACCCTTTTTAGGCGGCCATGAAAAAACATTTGCTGCTTCTGGCCGTGCTCTGCCTCCCTCCGCTGGCGATTCTGCTCCTGCCGGAACTGGCCCATGCCGCTGATGAAGATTTCGTCTCCAAGCTGGTGCATGAGTTTTACAACAAAACAAGCGCCTGGGAGCCGACCTTGAAGCGGTACGCCCTGGTTGTGTTCCGCTGGCTGGTCATTCTGGAAGTGTGCTTTCTCGGCATCAAAGCCGCACTCAACCGCGATCAGCTTGGCGACATTCTGAAGCAATTTGTCATGCTCCTGCTCATGGCCGGGTTTTTCATGGCTGTTATCACCTATTACAAGGAATGGTCGTGGAACCTGATCAACGGCCTCGGCGCAATCGGCAGGGAACTGACCCCCGGCGGCTACTCTTCGGAATCTCCGTTCCTGACCGGAATGCAGCTCGTCAAACTGGTGCTGGATAAACTTTCCGTCTGGTCGCCGGGCAACTCCATAGCCCTGCTCATTGCCGCCCTGGTGATCATTGTCTGCTTCGCGCTCATTTCCGCGCAAGTGGTGTTCATCAAGTGCGAAGCAATGGTGGCAATGGCGGCGGCTGTTATCCTGGTCGGTTTCGGCGGTAGCGCCTTTCTCAAGGATTATGCCGTCAACGCGATCCGCTACGTTCTGGCCGTGGCCTTCAAACTCTTTGTTATGCAGCTTGTGCTTGGCGTGGGCATTGCCTTTATCGAGGGCTTTTCCACGTCAACGGCGGAATTACAGGACATTTTTGTGGTCATTGGTGCATCCGTGGTGCTTCTTGCCCTGGTCAAATCCCTGCCGGATGTCTGCGCGGGCATCATCAATGGTTCCCAGGTTTCCAGCGGCGCGGCGCTCACCGCTTCCGCCGCCGTGGGCGGGGCTGCCATTGGCGCGATGGTCGCCGGGAGCAACACCATCCAGAACGTGAAAGACGCGGCCAAGGTGGCCGGAATGGAAGGGGCAAGCGGCCTGGGTAAAGCGGCGCACATAGCGAAATCCCTGTGGGGAGCGCGGCAGGATGCCAAGACTTCCGGCGAAAAAGCCCTCAGTACCCGCACCCGGTCTGAAATGCAGGATCGGCTTGAGCGGGCCAAAATGAGTAACAACACATAAGGCGGTTTCTATGTCTTTTTTCACATCAAAAGCGAAACCACCCGTGCGGGAAAAAGGGGGAAGCCCCTACCTGAACGGGCGCGAAGAGTGGCTTGAACGCTACGGCTCCTACATCAGCCGGGCGGCGCAATGGCGCATGGTCGCCTTTCTTTGCCTGTGCATCACCAGCGTTTCCATCACCGGCAACGTCATGCAGGCCAGTCAGACAAAGACCGTTCCCTACATCATCGAAGTGGACGCGCTTGGCAAAGCGGCGGTTGTGGCAAGGGCGGATACGGCCAGTGCAACCCCGAAACGGCTCATCCAGGCGGAAATTGCCAAGTGCGTCAGTGATTGGCGCACGGTCACGGCGGACGTGGAACTCCAGCAAAAAATGATCGAACGCCTGTCGTTTTTCATGGCCGGAAGCGCCAAGGGCGTTCTGCGCCAGTGGTATGAGGCCAATAATCCCTATGAAATCGCCAAGAGCGGCAAGCTGGTGCATGTGGAAATCAAGGGGCTGCCGCTGCCGGTCAGTACCGATTCTTACCGGGTGGAATGGGTTGAAACCGTCCGCAGTCATGCGGGCGTCATGCTGGATGCTCGCAATTATGAGGCCACAGTAACAATCCAGATCAACCCGCCCACGGTGGACGCTGTTCTGCTCCGCAATCCGGGCGGCGTCTATATTACGGCGCTTTCTGCCGGGAAGGTTGTTGGAGCGCAAAATCCCCCCATTCAGAAAGAACAATGAGGTGTTCCATGAAAAAGGTACTGTTTCTGACTCTCGCCCTTGCGCTCTGCGTCAATACCGCGTTTGCGGCACAAGATATTCCTCCCGGTTATCCGCCGCCCCTGGACGGCATGAGCGCCAGCCAGCCCGTACAGGAAATCGACTATATCAGCCCCAAGGTCGTGCCGCTAACCCCGAAGGAAAGAAAGGCTCTCAGTCTGTCCGATGATTGGGCGCGGCAGAATGTTGATCCGGTTCTGTCCGGCGGCGGCAAGGTGGTGTACGTCCACGGGGCCAGCCTGCCCACCATTGTGGCAACGCCCATGCAGGTTTCGGATGTGGAGCTTGAAGCCGGAGAGGTGGTCAATGAAATCGTGGTGGGCGATTCGGCCCGCTGGATGGTGGAATCTGGTTCGGCGGGTTCCGGCCCTGACGCCAGGGTGCATTTGTTCATCAAGCCCGTGGATGCGGGGCTTGAAAGCTCCACGGTGATCACCACAAACCGCCGCGTGTACCATCTGCGTCTTGTATCACAGCGCAAAGGCCACACGCCCTATGTCGGCTTCCTCTATGCGGACTCGTTGAACCGTCAACGCGCGGCCCAGCAAGAGAAAGAAACCAAAGAGCGCGAATGGAACTCCACCACTGTGGATGGCCAGCAGGCGGATTTATCTAAACTCAATTTTCGTTATGAGGTGAAGGGCAAAGCCGCTTGGAAGCCAGAGCGGGTCTATGATGATGGACGGCAAACCGTTATCCGGCTGCCGGAGAAAACCGCGTCCGGGGAAATGCCCGTGTTGCTCGTCCGCAAAGGGAGCCGTGAAGTGCTGGTCAATTACCGGGTGAAGAATTCGGCCATGATTGTGGACGGCTTATTTGAGCGGATCGCGCTCATTGTCGGCGTGGATGGCGATCAGGAAAAAGTGGAAGTCATAAGGGGAAAAAAGTGATGCGCATAGTTATTTTCCCATTGCTGCTTCTGGTGTTGTTGGCTTCGGGCTGTGCAGGGCGCGAGCCTATGGGTTCCTATTGCGGGCCTTTGCCGGAGGGTAACGCCGTTGCCGCTATCGCCGCCGATGCCGTGGACTGCCTCTCAAGTCTGTACCCTCCGGGGCATACCTCCGTTCACCTCGTCCCGGCCAAGGACGAGGGCAATAAATTTGCCCAAGCCTTTGAAAATGGTTTGCGCACAAAGGGCTTCACCCTGATTCCCGATGCGCAAACTGACACTCTGGCAATAGCCTACACGTTGGATGCCATTTTCGAGAAAGGTGAAAAATCCTCGTGGTATCTGCACCTCCGTATTTTGGACAGTGAAGATAACGGAAAATCCATTGCGCGGGCCTACACCGCCAGCGGCCAGCCGGAAGCCGGGCAAAGCCGCACGGAGATAGAATTCAAACGCTCCCTGCTACAAAAGTCGCGACAGATCGTGACCAAAAGCAAAGAAGCGGCGGGAGAAGCCTATAACGCCCCCCGTAGCTTCCTTACGGAATAGGGGGCGCATGTCTGACGTTACCCCCAATTGTCTGGAGCCGATAAAAAAGGTTGATGTCGCCCGCATGAGTAAATGGCCTCTCTACGCCGTGTTGCTCGCCGGGCTGTTTCTGCTCGGCGTGCTGGTTTACAGCGTGAACTTTGCCCACAACCAGGGAAAAGAACAAAGCGGCACTCCCAAGGTGGATATAAAGGAGGAAGAAAAACCGCTGCTCATGGTCGAAGGGCGTGGCCTCGCCCTGGCTCCACCTGAGGGCTCGCTCGCTGCGGTACAGCCCGACACACCCGCGCAGAACGGCGCGAAGCGGGAACCGCTGATCGTGGTACAATCCGACAAAAGGCAATTCGACAGTTACCGGCAGGAATTGGAAAACCTCCGGCGCATGAAGGCGCAAGCTCACCTGGCCGCGCTTTCTGCTCCCCTTGGCGTGAAAAAGGCCAGCCAGTCAAACACGGCTCCGGGCTCTGCTGACGGTTCTGGCTCTGCTCCTGGCAAGCCTTCCATGTCCATGTCCGATGCTTCCGGACTGCATGAAAGATCCTATGACTTGGCTGCGGACAAGGACAAAGAGGCGTTCTTTGATCGAGCGGCAAAAGACGCAAACTGGATTTCACCGTATTCCCGAATGGTCGGGCAACAGTTTGAACTCAAAACAGGGGCGGTGATCCCTGGTGTCATGGTGACGGGCATCAATTCCGACCTGCCCGGCAACATCATTGCCCAGGTGTCGCAAAACGTCTTTGACTCGGCCACAGGCAAGCATTTGCTGCTGCCGCAAGGGGCAAAGCTCTTCGGCGTGTACGATTCCCGCGTGATCTACGGGCAGGAACGGGTTTTGGTGGCCTGGAACCGCGTGGTGTTTCCTGACGGCTCGGCCATTACCCTTGGAGCCATGCCCGGTTCGGATATGGCGGGCAATGCCGGATACACGGATGAGGTGAATAACCACTATTTCCGCATTTTCGGTTCCGCCGTGCTCATGAGCCTGATGTCCGGCGGCATGGCCTACACAATGGATTCACTGGACAACAGCAATTCCGAAAGCGACAAACCGACCCTCCAGAATGAAATGGGTTCCGCCTTGGCCGCACAACTTGGACAGGCCACGCTTCAACTCCTGCAAAAAAACCTGAACATCAAGCCTACACTAGAAATCAGACCCGGCTACCAGTTCAACGTCATTGTGACAAAAGATTTGGTTTTTGAGCGGCCTTACCGGCCACAGCGATAATCTTTCCCCTCTGCGAGCCTTGCGCCCCGACTTCGCGCCGCCCTCATGTGAGCGGGCGGCCTCATTTCGAGAATGTTATGGCTGCGAAAAAGGTTCAATACGGTTTGGGGGAAGAACCCCCTAAAACGACTCTGCGCTGGCTGTATCTGCCGTTCATACTGCTGCTCGGTCTTGGCAGCATGGCTCTGGCGACTCAGCGCATCGCGGCGTTTTTTGAGTATCAGGCCGCTCTCGGCCAGCCGTGGGGAATCGCCTTCGGCCTTCCCTGGTATGCGCCGTGGTCGGCCTTTGTCTGGCAAGAGGGGGTCGGGGCAAACGATACCTACGGGTTTATTGAGCAGGCCATTGCTCACAGCCAGGTTCTTTTCCTGCTTCCGCAATTTGTCATTATCGGCTTCTGGCTCTGCTTTCAGAAAGAATTGCGTTCCAATGCCAACTTGCACGGTTCGGCCCGCTGGGCGGAAGAGCGAGAAATCCGCACGATGGGCTACTTTGAGGGCAAGGGCGTCTATGTGGGCGGCTGGCTGAAAAGGTATGCCGGGACCGCGCTCCTGCTGCGCAAGCTCAAATCCAGGCCCGAAGAAATACAACTCTACCTCCGGCACAATGGCCCGGAACACATAATGGTTTTCGCGCCTACTCGTTCAGGTAAGGGCGTGGGCCTCATCCTGCCTACGCTCCTGGCTTGGGAAGGTTCTAGCATTGTTCTTGATATAAAAGGAGAAAACTGGGCCTTAACTGCCGGGTGGCGCAAATCGCAAGATCAGCTTGTCTTGCGTTTTGACCCCTCCGATCCTTCCGGCGCGTCCGCCCGGTTCAATCCCCTGGAAGAAATCCGCCTTGATACCCTGCTAGCGATACCGGATGTGCAGAACATGGCTGCCATGCTGGTAGACCCCACGGGTAAGGGGCTTGAAGACCACTGGAGCAAAGCGGCCTTTGGCATGCTGGGTGGAGCTATCCTGCATTGCTGCATAATGACCCGTCACGCGCAAAAGCGCACGGCAACCCTCTATGACCTTTCCTGCATGTTGGCTGACGAGAGCCGCACCATTCAAGATCTGTTTAAGGAAATGGTGGGCACGGATCACGCCGCCCTGCTGCGGGAGATGTTCCCCAAGGCCGAAAGCCCGTATGCCGGAGCCAAGGCCCATACCTTTATCGCTAGTTCGGCGCGGGAGATGTTGAACAAGGCGGAAAACGAAGCCTCCGGCGTGGTTTCCACGGCGTTGACCAATCTGGCGCTGTACCGCGATCCGGTTGTGGCGCTCAACACCGCGTCCTGTGATTTCCGCATCCATGATCTGATGAACCATGAAAAGCCGGTGAACCTGTATTTTGTCATATCCCCTGCGGATATTGACCGGATGCGTCCGCTGCTGCGGCTCATGGTGGACATGATTGTGCGCCGCATCTGCGCCAAGATGGAGTTTGCGGACGGCGGAAGCGTGGCCGGGTACAAACACCGCCTGCTGCTCCTGCTGGACGAGTTCACCAGCCTGGGCAAAATTCCAATCATGGAAAAGGCGTTGGCCTATATCGCCGGATACGGCGGCAAAGTTTACATCATCGTTCAGGATATAACCCAACTCAATGCCGTGTACGGCAAGGATAACGCACTCATGGCAAACTGCCATGTCCGCATTGCATACGCGCCGAACACCATTGAAACCGCCAAAACCCTTTCCGACATGACAGGGAAAACTACGGTGGTGGAAGAAAAGGTTTCGCTTTCCGGCTCCAGAACCGGGCACATGAAAAACGCCTCGGTCAACGTCTCCGAAACGGCCCGGCCTCTGCTCACGCCGGATGAGTGCATGAGGCTGCCCGGCCCGGAGAAGGATTCACAGGGCAAGGTGATCAAGCCCGGCGATATGCTGATTTTCACAGCCGGGCAATCGCCTATCTACGGTCGGCAAATTCTCTATTTCTTTGACCCTGTGTTCTCGGCCCGCGCAAAGATTCCGGTTCCCGGCCTCACACCCCAATACCAAAGCGGCATAACGGATTCTCTTTACGAGCCGCGCCCTGCGGCTGTCGCGGCTCCCCCTGAAAAGAACGAGGCTTCCAGTGAACAGTACTTCGTTGCGTAGCCTGACGCGGCGGGCGCTGTTCATTGGGGTGTGGCTCGCGCTGACGTTTGCCCTGGCCTCCGGCGTGGGCCTGCGCTTCAATCCCACGCCGTCACTGCCCAAGGGCATCTACCGCCTTGCTCCCGGCTTTCCAGAGAAAAACGATCTGGTGAGTGTTTGTCTGCAAGGTGAGTTCGCGGAGCTGGCTTTGGAACGTGGCTATCTGGAGCCTGGTTCCTGCCCCTCCGGCCTGCGGCCCCTGCTCAAGCGTTTGGCCGCGCTGCCGGGGGAGTCTGTTGATCCGTCCACATTCCCGATCCGTTCCGTGGACAGCCAAGGGCGCTCCATATCGCCAGTTCTGATGCCGGGCGTCGTTCCTCCCGGCATGGCCCTGGTGCTGGCCGATCATCCCGGCAGTTTTGACAGCCGCTATTTCGGGTTCGTTCCGTTGGACAGACTCCAGCGGGTGGAGGCTGTTTGGCTCTGGCCCGAAAATGAAAAAGGCCATCATGCCTTGAAACATGCGGGCCTTGAAAGGAGTCCTTGTGTTCGCTCTTTTAAGCACCCCTAGGAGAGATAGTCATGCTGTTAGTTGTGATTGTTTGTGCCTGCCAAGTTGTATGCTCAACAGACAGTCCAGTTGCCAACAGGCCTACGAAGAGCAGGCCTGTAAAGAATTTAATAGTCTTCTTCATCTGACCCTCCCATCGGGCATTAAAGGTGAATTTCCAAAACGAATCTCTAACCGCTGCTTCAACAATCCTTTCTCTCACTATGGTGGGGTTACTCATCCAGGGATGCTGAAAAGAACAAACTTGTCTTAATAGTTAAGCACAGCTCTATAAAAAGCAAGAGGTTTAGCCGTCTTAAAAAAGGAAAATGACCATGCACAACAAAGAATATTTACGCGCTGCGGCAAAGGCCATTGCGCAGCAGATTGAAGGCGCTTCCGTGATTTACGGCGTCCCGCTTGACCCTGACGTTGCGGACTACATGGGCGCTTTCCCCGAAGAGGCCATTACGCTGGCCGACATGGTGGAAGACGGCCTTTTGACCGTCACCGATTCCGGGGAGGTGGTCTATGTCGGCTAACACCAAAACCGGCACTCAGAAGCCGCAGAAGCCGAAGCGGCCCCCGTTCCATGAAGAGTTTGCTAGCAAGATCATTGAGCGCCTTCAGGAAGGAACGGCCCCGTGGCAAGTACCTTGGACGCTGGGAAAAGCCTCCCTGGTTCCCCACAATCCCGTCTCCGGCACGGTATACCGGGGCATGAACCGGGTGCATCTGGCGCTTTCCGGCTATGACGACCCGCGCTGGATGACGCTGAAACAGGCCAATGACCACGGCTACAGCATTTTGCCCGGCAGCAAGGCCACGCCGGTAGTCTATTTTCAGTTCATTGCGGAAAAGGACAAGCTAGATAAAGAGGGCAAACCCGTCCTTGGTGTGGACGGCAAGCCGGAAAAAGAAAAAGTGGAGCTGGACAAGCCCATTGTCCGCTTCGCCTATGTCTTCAATGCTGAACAGGTTGACGGCATTCCTCCGCTCCAGCTGACAGATAAAGCCTATGCGTGGGAGCCCATAGAGAAGGCGGAAAACATCCTTGCCGCCTCCGGCGCGGCGATCAAGCACGACCAGAGTAACCGGGCCTTCTATCGGCGCATGGAAGACTCCATTCATCTGCCGCCCAAGGAAAATTTTGACGCGCCGGATAAATACTACGCAACGGCTCTGCACGAGTTGGGCCACTGGACAGGCGAAGAAAAGCGCCTGAACCGCGAGTTTGGCCCCTTTGGTTCGGAAACGTATGCGCGGGAAGAGTTGCGGGCGGAAATCGCCTCATGGATGCTCGGACAGGAAATCGGCGTCGGCCACGATCCCGGCCAACATGCCGCCTATGTGCAGTCATGGATTCAAGCCCTGAAAGAAGACCCCTACGAAATTGTGCGGGCCTGCCGCGACGCGGAAAGGATCAAAGAATACGTCTTTGACCTGGAGCGGAAAAAGGAACTTCAGCAGGAGGCCCCGGGACAGACGGTGCAGCTAGAAAAGACCGCGCAACGCGGCAAATCTCTTGAAAAGGATGAGCGCATAGCCGCTATGGGCGTTCCTACGGCTCCAGCCAAGGAGAAAACTTTTCTCGCCGTTCCCTACAAGGAAAAGGAACGGGCAAAGAAGTTCGGCGCGAAGTGGGACAAGGATAACAAGCTCTGGTACGCACCGGAAGGCACTGACCTTGCTCCGTTGACGACCTGGGTTCCTGAAATGACACTGGAAAAGGCTCCCGTGCCGGAACCGTTCATGCTTCCACAAGAGGAATTTGCGCGGGCTTTGGAAGATGCCGGGCTTGATCTGCGCGGCAAAGCTCCGATTATGGACGGGCATATCCATCGTGTGCCACTCATCGGCAGAAGCGGCGGTGACCTAGACGGTGCATACTGCGGCTATCTGGATGAACGGCCTGCCGGCTGGATGCAGAATTTCAGCACCGGCAATAAAACAACCTGGATTGCCACGGGCCACACGCTCACCAAAGAGCAGTTGGAAGCACAACGCGCCGAAATTTCTCAAAAATGCGAGGAACGGCAGCGGTTTATTTTGGAACGCCAGCAAAGAACGGCGCGGGAAGCGTATACGGAATGGAACTCACACAATTGGGCCTCTGCCGACAATCCTTATTTGCAGGCCAAGGGCGTTCAGCCTTTCGGGGTGCGTGAGGACGTGGTCGGCAACCTTCTTGTGCCCGTGATGACTGTGGACAAGGAGTTGCGTGGCTTGCAAACCATTGCCCCGGAAGGTGCAAAAAGCTTCATGTACGGGATGGAGAAAAACGGCAACTTCCACCTGATTGCCGAGCCGGGGAAAGACCTTTCTCAAGGGGACATCATCCTGGCCGAAGGCTATGCAACCGGCGCGAGTCTGCACATGGCAACGGAAAAACCCGTGGCCGTGGCCTTTGACGCGGGAAATCTGGAACCTGTAGCCAAAAAGCTGCGGGAAAAATTCCCTAATGCCGCTATTATCATCTGCGCGGACAATGACCACAAACACACACGCCGCACATCGGACGGCGTGGAACCCTGGAACAAGGGCGTGGAACTGGCGCAGAAGGCCGCTCAAGAGGTCGGCGGCAAGGTCGTGGCTCCGCTCTTCACCGATGAAGAACGGGCCAGGGGACTGACGGATTTTAACGATCTGCACCAGTCCCGTGGGCTGGATGAGGTGAAACGGCAAGTGGGGATCGTTTTGCAAAAGGGGGTTGCGCAGGATAAAGGCCAGGAACGTGGGAAAGCGCGGGAGTTGTCTTTATGAACGTGCATTTCTCCAGTAAAAAAATGGAGTGGGCAACGCCTTGGGAACTGTTCCACGTGTGGGATATTTCTCACGGGCCTTTTACCCTGGATGTGTGCGCCACTTGGGAAAATGCCAAGTGCAGGACGTTTTTTTCGCCAGCAACCAACGGCCTGATACAGTGTTGGCATGGAGTATGTTGGATGAATCCCCCGTATGGCCGTGAAATTGGCCGCTGGATCGCCAAGGCGGTGGAAGAAATACACCAGAGAAACGCAGAGCGCATTGTCTGCCTTCTCCCGGCCAGAACAGATACCGCTTGGTGGCATGCGTTTGTAATGCCCTACGGCGACATTCATTTTTTGCGTGGACGGGTACGTTTTGAAAGCGCGAAGCATCCTGCACCATTCCCAAGTGCCGTAGTCATTTTTAGATAACTCAGAAATTCTGCGGGCCACGCGCCCCGATCTCGCTCTATCTGACGGTCTTTAAGAAAACTCCATATACGCAAAACTGTTTATTTAAGAATCCCTCGGTAAAGTAAAAAGGAATAGGAACTTCTCCACTCTAGTTGAAAATGACATTATTCCCATTCCTTTATAATGGAATTTTTGTCGGGACACGAGATGCACAATGATATTTACCGACGAAAAAGAGGATATATACACTGATAAAGAAACAGTGTTCTGCATTAAAGGTGAGCTTTTGACCAAAATGACGGCGGATATTTTTGCTCGTACTGGTATGATTGCGTTATTTTTTGGTTCTATCATCCGGACCATGTACTGCGGAGAAGGCATATACAGAGTTGTATTGGTGTCTGTTATGAGCCTATCAGGGTGTGCAAAAAACTGTGTTAAGGTGCGATAATGAATAAGGAAGGGCAGAAAATGAAAGATGCGACGATTATTCAGACGTGGTGGGTTGGTTCTGCGGTGGTGCTTGCTGCAAAGCAAGGTGAATTCGACAAGGTAGTCATTCTGGAGCATACGGTATGACTCTTGGCTGCGCTTTGGCGGGTGACATCATGCACGACGGCGGAATAACCTGCGGCGATGAATTTATGGGGATTTTTTAGCATCACCGACAGTGTCGTGAAGCATAAGAAGATTATTTCCCCGGCTACTGGCAGACAGGCTTCTCGCTGACAAAACTTACGATGCCAAAAAACTGCTCGCGTTTGCAGAATGCCAGACCCACGAAGTGGTTATTCCTTCAACGGCAAGCAGATTTGTTCAACGAAGATATGACACTCACGCATACAAAGAACGTCACCTCGTTGAATGTTTCTTTGTCAAATTTAAGTTATTTCACATAATTGCCACCCGATAGGATAAGCTTGCCATAACCTCTAAAGCTGCGGTTATGCTTTTGGCTGCAATGAATTATTTAGAAAAGCTCCTAGCGATATGCAAATTCACGTCCACAGCATCGTCGCCATTCATTGTGCTATTCGTGAGTTTGTCGATGTTGGTGATCACTATTTCTACATCTGTGATGTGGAAAATGTTTATACGATGTGGATGAAAAGCCATTGTTCGCTTGGAAAGGTTATTCCAAGATAGCTTCTAAGGAAGGATAAAAACAGCAATAATCTTTCTGTGCTGTCAGAAGACAAGCTTGTAATGGAAATCATTCAGAAAGAGAGTGACTATCTTTGATGAACGCCGATAAGGAAGTATCAGAAGCGAACCTAACTTAACGGCCGACAAACAGGGTTGCTAAAATAATCAGCGTGTTATCTCTTTGGGAAATAGCACGCCGGTTCTTTTTTCTTTTGCTTAAGTAAATGTTTTGGCTTAAAATAATGCTACTCGAAATTTTTCTGATTTACGATATACGTTTGTCTTCGTGAACTAAAGGGGTAAGCACTATGTTAAGAATTGATAAGGCTATTTTAGATGCGAATGGAGTGATTTGTGATAACATTGCATGTTTTGGCGCAACTAAGCGCGGTCTTTTAAGCCAAAACATACTGGGGCATATTCGAAATTTTGTAGAGTATGTGGCTATCAAGGCACGTTCTAATGGTGCTGATGTTAATCCTAATGACTATAATCTCAATGTTGCCGCCTTGAAAGACATGCAACGCCGTGGAAATTTGCGCTTTTTATATAGATTCCATGAGCTACTCCAGAAGTCTGTGTCGCACTACACAGTAGATAAAGATGGTTCAGAGCGACTTATGCTCAAATATTACGAACACCTCCTTAAAATTAAACTTTATCTTAAGCAAACGTACAATCTTGATGTGTTAGGGAATATAGAGAATTTTCCACTAAATACCGATACTGAACTTTCTGATTATTACACGAAAATTGCAGAGCGAATTGAATCGCCAAGCAAGTTTAGCTATGCTGTCACGTACAATGACCGCTATTATGTTCAGAAAGTCAAACCATTTTTTATAAATCAAAAAATATATTATGAGGTTACATTTACTGCGGCAACTGCTAATACAAGTAAATTTGATCGAGTGATTGCTTTTACTCGTCATGAAATCATGGATAACTATGCCATAAAATTTTCCATTCATAATGATACGATTCGTATTCTGGACAAAGACATGTCTATCCTGATAATAGACGGATATGAAGTATCTATTCGTCCATGTGAATGGGATAATCTTTCTGAAATCTTTGGGCAAAGAGTTCAGCATAGCACTAATTCCATTGAATATAGAGAGCTAATGAGATTTCTCTCAACTATCAAAATGTCTCTGACAGAGCTTGTAAGCAGCGACCAAGATTATTATGACGTTATAAAAAATTATATCACTACACAAGCCAAGTCGGTCAAAATATATAATCTTCTTGATCAGTGCCGTGATATAATTTTGAGTGGTAGGGCTGGCTCAAATGTATTGCGCTATTTGCTATACAAGATGAACAATCGTGTTATCAAATGGCAGTGCTGGAATGAGCAGTGTGGAGGATTATCAAATCTTTACCTAAACTATGGCTGTATGCCTTTTGAACGTATGCCTTATTGTACTTCTCTTCGCCAGCATAATCCTAGAATATATGATCTATTTAATTCAATTCCTATTTTGGGTCATGAGCATGAATTATTTGCCAGGCATATTAAGAACAATACGGAAATAGAGGGCAAGCTGTTCACTCCTAAATCTGAAATTGAAGGTTTTGAAAACATTGATGACTTGATTCTGAAATATAATACTTGTCTTTACTATAAACATGCTGGACGTAGACTAGAAGAATATAAAGGTCATGTTTATATCAAAGAGTATGCTGAGGATAGCACTGAAATAATCAAAAAACTGCAACAACTTTCTTCTTCTGGTGTTTCTCAATATACTTCATCTGTTGATTCATGGCTTTCACGAGAGTCATACTCTATCGATGATAAAAACAAAAAAGAAGCACTTCGTCAAATGTTCGAAAATTCACATGTTGCCTTGATATACGGTTCCGCTGGGACAGGTAAATCTACGCTGATTAATCATATATCAAATTTTTGGGCAGAAAAGGATAAAATTTTTTTGGCAAATACTCATCCTGCTGTAGATAATATGAGAAGGAAAGTGACTGCGGGCAACAGTAAATATAACACTATTGCCAAGTTTTTATCTAAAAAGAATCATAATGCCGAGTGCGATATACTTTTTATCGATGAATGTAGTACCGTGAGTAACACCGATATGAGACAGGTGCTTGGAAAAGCCAACTTTAAACTTTTGGTCTTGGTAGGTGATGTGTATCAGATAGAATCAATTTACTTTGGAAATTGGTTTAGTATTGCACGAAAATTTGTGCTAACAACCTCTGTGTTTGAATTAACGTATCCTTACAGAACAACTAATCAAGATTTACTAACCGTATGGGATCGCGTTCGTAGACTTGATGATGCAATTTTGGAACCGTTAGTAAAAAACGGATATGTTGCAAGACTTGATGGGTCGATTTTTGAACATAGTAATAATGACGAAATTATTCTCTGTTTGAATTACGATGGGCTTTATGGGATTAATAATATCAACAGATTTTTACAAAATAGTAATCCAAATGAACGTGTTGTATGGGGAATAAACAATTATAAGATTGGAGATCCAGTCCTATTTAATGAATCAAATATCTTTTCCCCGTTGATTCATAATAACACAAAGGGAAAAATTATCAAGATTCATCCAGAAGAGCAACAAATTAGGTTTGATATTGAGCTTGAGGAATCAATAAATGAGATAGATGCGTGGAACTACGAATTTGAACTTATTGGAGAGTCTGAAGCTGGTAACTCTATTATCTCATTCAGCGTCAATAAGTTCAGAAATACTGATGAAGATGATGACGATAATAACTCCACGGTTGTACCATTTCAAGTTGCATATGCTGTGTCTATCCACAAAGCTCAAGGTTTAGAGTATGACTCAGTAAAAATTGTTATTACAAACGAAGCAGAAGAACGCATCACGCATAATATATTTTATACAGCAATCACCCGCGCAAAGAATGAGTTGAAAATATATTGGAGTCCAGAGACAGAGAAATCTGTCCTTGGGCGCCTTGAAGTTAAAAATTCAAACAAAGATGCTCACTTGTTAGCGCAACTATCATCAATCGCAATGATTAATAATTAAGTATTAAATTGCCCTAGTTTCGACTTGATCTGACAGTAGGCCCTTGAAAAGAAAAGGGGCTCCGTTTTGATGGAAGTGCACACAACCCATCAACCAGGCATGATGCCCACGGAGTTCCCAATGGAAAGATTTAACCAAAGCGTCATCAAGCACAAGACCGGGCTTCCCAATCTTGCCGCCGGTTGGGCAATATCTCCAAAGCCTGCCGTATCATGGGTTTTTCCAGAGATACCTTTTACCGCTATCAGGCCGCCCGTGATGCGGGTGTGGTTGAAGCGCTTTTTGAGGTCCCCGGAGAAAGCCGAATCTGAAGAATCGGGTGGAGGAAGCGACCGATCAGACTGTTGTTGAATTTGCCACGGCATTTCCCGCATACGGGCAAGCCAGGGTCAGCAACGAACTACGCAAACGCGGCATCTTCATTTCTCCGTCTGGAGTGCGCTCCATCTGGCAGCGCCATGACCTTGCCTCCATGAAACAGCGGCTGGACCGTTCTGGAAAAAATGTCCACTAAACAAGGACTGGTGCTGACCGAAGCATAGGTTCAGGCTCTGGAACGTAAAAAGCAGGATGATAAGCATCCAGCGAGATAGAGAGCCACCATCCTGGCTATCTCGGTAGCCTAGGACTGATTTTATGTGGGCACAATCAAGAGAGTGGGCCACATTTATCAGCAAACTTTCGTGGATACCTACTCGAAGTGGGTGATAGCCAAACTGTATACCACCAAGACGCCCATCATCGGGGTTGACCTTTTGTATGACCGCGTTTTGCCATTCTTTGCCCCACAGCACATGGAGGTTATCCGTATCCTGACTGACAGGGGGACGGAATACTGCGGCAAACTGGAAACACACGATTACCAGCTTTACCTTGGTGTGAACGACATCGAGCATACCCGAACAAAGGGGTGCCATCCGCAGGCCAACGGCATCTGTTAACGCTTCCACAAGACCATTCTACATGAGTTTTAGCAGGTTGCGTTCCGGCGTAAACTCAATCAATTTCTGGAGGAGCTTCAGAGCGATCTGAAGACTGGCTGGAGTACTACAACACAGAAAAAACGCATCAGGGGAAAATGTGCTGCGGTAGGACGCCCATGCGAGCCCTGCTTGAGGGGAAAACCCTCTGGAACGAAAAGGTCGGACAGCTTAACTAATCGGACAGAGAGAACCATCAAAACGGATAACTGTCAGATCAAGTCCGAACTACTACAGTTTATGTGTTTCATCAGTGGCACTCATCTGGAGCGAGACTGGCAATCATGTGTTTTTCCGCATGCTACTTTCATATATCGAGCTACAGAATAGTTAAAGAATATTTTTATTGACTTTTCCACTTTGAAATTTTTTAGGTGTCACACCGTAGCGTTTGAAAAATTCATGACTGAAGTGACTCAGACTCTGGTAGCCGATATGCACACCGATCTCTGTGACATTCATGTCACCTGCAGCAAGCAGTTCACGAGCAACCTCCATGCGATAGTTCCTGAAGTATTCGAACACAGGTAGACCGAAGACCTGCTTGAAGCCCACCTTCAGTTTTTTTTCACCGACACCTACCATCTTCGCCAATTGCGCAAGTGTTGGTGGACTTTCCATATCCTGCACCAATAATTCCCTGGCTTCCTTTATGCGTCGTACATCTGATGGCGATAGGGATACTGTCCGTTCGTAGCCATTTTGGGTGGCAAGATATTCGATAAGCTGTGTTTCTATTAGTTCAAGCGTTCGAATTTCCATATGCAGTTTGCGCAGGGTTCCCGCATAGGCGCTTGTTACAATATCTGCTATAAGACGGATTTTTTGAGCGCTGTTTTTGCCTATCCACTGAAATGCTGTTTTGCGGCCTTCAAACACACGTTCCAGTTGCTTTGGTATGTTGGTATGTTCCGCCACAAGATAGGGATAAAGGAAATCTTTATCCATAATAATACTTAATCTACGCATGCCACCTTTGCACCTCATATTCCCTACTGTGTCTGAAAGATATGTAATGCTATTACTTCCGCTGGTGTGCAACTGCGTTGTTCCGCTCAGCGCTCCATGCTTGTAGCTACAATAGTTCGATCCAGTGAGCATAAACCCGAATATGAGCGGAGAACTCTGAATTTCAAATTCCATATGCAACGGATCTGTGGGCGAAAGTTGAGAAAGCTGCAATACAAGGCCCGGCCTGAGCATAAAAGAATCTGTTCCGCAGGTTCGGTAAAAACCAGGACCGGCGAAGAGCGTCAAATCTTGTCCTAATCCCATACATTCCTCAACGACCCCGGCGATACCCCGCTGGGGATATTTTTTGACCTTTCCACGGTTAGCAAGGCTCTTTTTTTTAGTTTAATGAAAAGGAAAATCAAATTCAATTAAAAGTAGCACACGCCGGGGAGAGGTGACACGCCATGCGTCATTACATTTTAGGAGGGATCCTAAGTTATTTTCTTCTATTCGAAAGCGCCCATGCGGCAGAATCACGACCGCAGCCCGCTGATACCTATACGCTGGAAGCGATCACCGTTACCGCCACGAAGCGTGAACAGGCGCTCCGGGAGATTGCAGGCAGCGTCTCCACGGCTTCGGATATCGATCTGGAAAATCAGGGGGCTGAAACCTTGCAGGACGCTACAAAAATGTTTCCCAACGTCCATATGAAAAGCACTAGCTCCGGTAATGAAATTGTCATTCGCGGCATGTCCACCTGGGATACGGCGCTACATTCTCCAGCGGGGCTTTATGTGGATGGGGTGCCGTATCCTTTGTCCTACATGCAGAACATCTACCTGCATGACATGGAAGGCATTGAGGTGCTGCGCGGTCCGCAGGGAACTCTTTATGGCAGAAACAGTGAATCGGGGGTGATCAACCTTGTGCGGCGCACACCGGACAACAAGTTACGGGGATCACTTTTTACGGAATTTGGGAATCATAACACCTTTCGTCTGGGGGCTTCTGCGGCTGGGCCATTGCTTGAGGACAAGGTGTACTTTTCAGGAAGCTATCTTCGCCATCAAACAGATGGCTTTGTCCGCAACGAATATAAACAGAAAGACCAAGCGGCACGACACAAGGCTGATTCGGGACGAGTGGTTTTACGACTCACCCCTACGGATGCGTTGGATGTGCGCATGTCATTGGATGCCACACACAGTGACGATGGCATAGGCAGTATGCGCTTGTCCACCGGGCCATACCGTAGCGGACGGTATAAAGTTCGCTCCGATGCCCCAGACGAGGCTTCGTCTGATCTTGTGATTCCTGCGTTCACCATCACACATACTGGAGAGCATGTTAGAACAACATCAATAACCAGCTATTTAGATTACAAATACAAGATGTTGTCTGATCTTGACAGAACGCCGTTACCTCTGGGCGTGTCCGACATGAGTATTAATCAGCGCAATATCTCAGAAGAGCTGCGTTTTTCTTCCGTAGGTAAGCAGAAGCTTTCTTGGGTAGCCGGGCTCTTTTTGGGCAAAACCTCCATGAATACGGATATGAACCGAATTCGCCGACGGGCCGCTGCAACCACATATCTGCATACGGACTACACGGAAACAACGGGGGCGCTTTTCGGGCAGGCCACCTATGCCATTACGGATGTCTTTCGGCTGACGGCAGGTCTACGGGCTGAATATACGGGCTTAGACGGTGAACAAACATATAAAACCGGTGCAGGGCAGCGGCGTGCGTATGAAAAAGGTTTTCGCTACACGGAGTTCCTTCCCATGGCTTCCGCCTCTCTCGACGTTACAGACAACCTGACCACGTATGCATCATGGTCCCAAGGCTATCTGCCAGGAGGCTTTAATGTTTTTTCAGCCAGTTCAAAAGATACATTTTATTATAAACCGGAATACAGCACCAACTACGAACTTGGGCTGAAAACACACTGGCTGGATAACAAATTACAAGCCAATGTTTCCGCTTTTTATTCTGACATCAGAGACAAACAGGTTCGGGAAGAAGTTCCATCTGCAGGCATCGGTACATGGAAATTCACCAATTCTGCAAAGGCTCATACCTCCGGCGTCGAACTAGAGGTCAGGGCATACCCACTTGAGGGCTGGGAGTTGCGTGGTGGCGTTGGATATGCCCGTTCTGAAATTGACGAGTGGACGGTGTCCACTCCCAGTGGTGGAAGAAAAAACTATAGCGGCAATCGTCTGCCTTGGGCACCAGACCTCACGTATCACCTAGGCGTTGGTTATACACATTCATCCGGCTTTTTTGCGCAAGCGGAATATCTCGGATCTGGAAAACAGTATTTCGACGCTGAAAATACACTTAGCGATCCTGGATACAATACAGTCAATCTTCAATTCGGATACCGTGGCGAAAATATTACCGTGGCTATTTGGGGGAAGAATGTCTTTGATACACACTATATAACAAAAAAACTTGTGGCGAATGGCAACAAAATTGTAGAAGACGGCAATCCGTTCAGTTTCGGTACAACTGTTTCATGGAGTTTTTAGTATGCACGATGAAAAAAAAATTGCATCCGGACATTCTGCGTCACCGGATGTTTCAATCCTCACAGACTGGATGCTTGGCTCAGTGCGCACAGCGTTGTTTGATCTGGCCCTTGAGCTGGAATTACCCGATATTCTGCACAAGACGGGTACGCTGGAAGGTATAGCGGCATACCTCGGTAATCCGCATGCTGGAAATCTCGCCCATGTCCTTGATGCTATGGCAGCTCTCGGCCTTACCTCAAAAAAGAATGGGGTCTACGCCAATTCTGCACTTGCCGAAATGTATCTTCGCAAAGAAACCAATACCTACCTAGGTCACCTGATGCGTAGGCTCCAGGCCATGCAGCACCGGAATCTCAGCAAGATGAAGGAACTGCTCTATTCTGGGCCGCAGCCGGTAAAAGAAGATGATCGTATTGACGGAAAAGATCTGTGGAAAAAATCTAGTCGTGACATGATTGCTTACCAACAGGGCGAGGTATCTCGCAGACTGGCGGACATGGCGGTGTCGCTGCCGGAATTTCGGCATTTCCGCCATATTCTCGATCTTGGATGCGGACCAGGTATTATTGGTTTGTCTATTATGGGCCGTAATGCGGCATTACGGGGAGCATTCTGCGATTTGCCTCCAGTACTGGAGTTGACCCGAAAGGAGGTCGAGGCTGCGGGCATGGAAGAGCGTGCGGAGTTCTATCCCGGTGATTACAATCAGATCGACTTTGGATGCGGCTATGATTGCATATGGGCCGGTCAGAGCCTGTATTTTGTGAAAGACCTCCCTGCATTCATGAAAAAGCTGCTGGACGCCCTGAACCCCGGTGGAGTCTTTGTCAGTCTGCACGAGGGACTGAATCGAGAGCGCACCGCTCCGGAGAAGGTGGTTATTTCCCGCCTCTCTCTGGCGTTGGAAGGCCAAGATGTTTCGTTTGAGGAGGGGCGCATAGCTAGGCTGGCACTTGAGGCTGGTTTCGCCTCTCTGGAACGGCGAACTATCAACATGCTTTTTGGTGAAAATGAAGTAGCAATCCTGCGTAAGTCCGGGACATTGACGGAAGGCACGGTATGAACATCCGTCCGTGCGCGTTCGCTCTTCTTCTTGCTTGGGTGGTCTGCGGGGGCTGGACTATCTCTGCCGTGGCGCAACCTCCGCTACGCCTTGCCGGTCCGCCCGTGCGCGAGGCCATTCCGCTAGTGTTAATGCGCACTCTACCACCTCACGTACCAGGAAGGGAAGGGGCCGTGTTCACGCCCTGGAATTCACCGGAGCAGCTTCGCGCTCTCATCGCCAAAGGTAAGGTGGACGTGGCACTCATGACGGTGGCGTCCGCCGCCGCGTTGCACAACAAGGGAGTGCACTGCACTGTAGTGGCCGTATTTTCCGGTCCAGCTTGGATTGTTTCCACGAATCAGGAATTTTCTAGCGTGGACATGCTGAATGGGGAGGAGATTCTGTTGCCTTTCGGGCCAGGGGAAATGCCGGAAGTTGTGCTACGCATACTCATGAAAAAACACGGGCTGAGCTTCATGCCCCGCCATGTGGGTAGCGCTCTAGAGGCCGTGGGTATGCTGCGTAGTGGTCGTGCAAAGCATGCCTTCTTGGTGGAACCGGCGGCAGGAAAGGCCATGTCTGCCCTTGGAATTCAGATTGATACCTCAGGAATTCCCGTTTTGGGATGTCTGGATATCCGTGCACTGTGGGCCGAAACGTTTCCTCAGTCACCATGTATGCCGCTGGGGGCGCTTACCGTCTTTGGTTCACTGGCGGACAGTCAAGAGGCTCTAACTGCCATCCGTACGAGTTATGTAGAGGGAGTGAGCCATGCTAGGGAGCACCCCCGCATGGCACTTGAAACTACGGGCGATATTTTTCCTGTTTTGGGCAGGAGTCTTGAAGGAATGAATGTAGAGCGGGTTTGCGACATACACATTATGGACAGCGACCACGCAGCGATGATGGCGACTTTTTTCCTCACCCGGTTACTTGAAGTTTCTCCGGCCTCTGTTGGAGGGCGTATGCCTGGAGAAGACTTCCTGAGGTTGTCCGATGCGCGCCACTGATATGTTCTGGGGGCTTTTGGGCTGCGGTGTTCTTATAGGAGCATGGGAGGTTGCGGCGCGGGGCTGTCAAGGGTTTGTTATGCCATCGCCAGCGGCGACGCTTATCGCCCTGTGCGACATCCTTTCGCAGCCAGACTTCTGGCGCGATGACTTCCGCATCAGTTTTGAGCGTTTTGTGTGCGGTATCGCTTTAGGCGGAGGTGTGGGGATCTGCTTAGGGCTGGCAGCTGGGTTTTACAAACAGCTGCGTTTGGCGCTTACCCCCGCCCGCTGGATGCTTTCCAGCGTGCCTGGCGTAGTTGTGGTCATGCTCGGCATGCTTTGGTTCGGTATTGACTCTGAAATGGTGATTTTCGTTGTGGCCCTAACGGTAGTGCCAACGGTGTACGTAGGTGTTGTGGAAGGTATCCGATCCGTGGATTCCGGGCTGCAAGAAATGATCGCCGTTTACCGCATTACCCGCTTACAACGCTTCTGGCATGTGTATCTTCCAGCTATCACAGCACCCTTACTCTCAAGTTCCATTATCGCCCTCGGAGGAGGGATGCGTGTAACCATTCTGGCGGAAACTATAGGTGCCACCTGTGGGCTAGGCCATGCTTTAGCTATCGCCAGAACCAATCTGGATACTGCGGCGCTTTACGCTTTGGCGCTGGTCAGCATGCTTCTGGTGGGTGTTCTTGAGGCGGCTCTGCTGTTGTTGACCAGACACAACACATCTCAGAGGAAGGCAATATGACTTCTCTGGTGCTTTTTTCTCAGGTGGGTTTTGCCTACGCAAGACATGATGTTTTGCGTGACCTTTCCCTACAGCTGGATCCTGGAGAAGTAATAGTTTTGCAAGGTTGCAGCGGAGTAGGCAAGTCAACTTTATTGCGTCTGGCGGCGGGCATTTTGCGTCCCACAAGTGGATATGTCCACATCGGAGCGCAACGCATTGGTGTTGTCTTTCAGGAACCCCGTCTGCTGCCGTGGAGAACCGCACTCCAGAACGTCATGCTACCTTTACTCAGCTTGGGGATGGATCCCGCCCAAGCCGGACAAAAGGCGACGAATATGCTGGAACATATGGGGTTAGCCCATTTTCTGGAGGCGGTGCCCGAGGAACTCTCCGGCGGCATGAAACAGCGCGTTTCATTGGCGCGAGCGCTAGCTGTGGATCCGGAACTATTGCTTCTCGATGAACCGTTTGTCGGTTTTGATCCCGCTCTACGCGCCGAAATGAAACGATATTTGGCTGATTTCCTTTTCCGATCTAGAGCTGGAATGATGCAGATTGCACATGATCCTGAAGATATATTCATAAAAACGACACGCATTATGACGTTGGATCAACATGGTGTCGAATGCCGTCAAAAAAGGACACAAATATGAAAAACATGGAACCGTTCTGGATGACGCTTCAGAGTTTTAGAGATGACACATTTATCGTGCAGATGCTGATCATCGTTGCGTACTTGGGCATATTGTTTCTGATTGCCAAGCGAGAGGGAGCCAGAACTGATGCTATCGTCAAGGTCATATTAAGTAGTATATTTATTTTTAACGGTATCGCCTGCTTTTTGATGTACTTCAGTGAACTACCCATGGCGAAGTTTTTTGCTGGCCCTCTGTATCTAGCTATTGGTTATCTATTTCTTGTAGATATTATGGCTAGAAGAATTCATTTTACCTTCGATATTTCTCCATTGAGACGATTCTTGGCATTCATCTTTGTCATTCTTGCTTTTTTATTTCCAGTATTCGGTATGTTCAGTGGGCATGGCATGATTGCACTACCTGGAGTGCCGTGCCCATTAGCAATCTTTACACTGGCTCTTCTCAGTGCGGCAATCCCACGTGTGGATAATATCATTGTTTTTATGTTGCTTGCCTGGGTTCTGGTCAATATTCCTAAGATTTTTGGACATGTTGGATGCTACGAAGAAATAATCCTCATTCTGGCTGGTGCGTACGTGCTTGGCCTGAACAGAATCATGCCAGAGAAAAACATCGGAGACGAACATGCTTCGACATGAGCTCTTATCAAAACCGAAGTTCGAAGTTACCCCACGCTCCATAGTGAAACGGCCTGTAGAATGTGTGGACGCCGGAAGCGCCTATTGCCCGTGCCAACTCGCGGAACTTGGACAATGTATAGAGTGCTCACTGCTACGCGGTGAAGGCGAATGCCGTTGCCATTGGGCCGGATCGTGCATTTTGTCTCACAGCCAATGGGGTAGAGGTAAGGTCCGGCAAAGCTGCAAGTTTCCAATCCTTCAGCAATGGGAGCGCCATGAAGGTGCAATAATAGTTGCCGTACGTGTTACGCCGTCCCTAGCGGCTGAGCTGCGTGCGCCAGGAAGCTTTGTTTTCGCTCGTGGTAACGAAAATCCGCATTTTGATACCCCTATTGCCGTTGTTAGAGCATACCCAGAAACACAAACTATCATACTTGCATATAGGGTAATCGGGCCGAAGACTAGAAGTCTGCGTGGATCTGGAACTGAATTGTGGATACGTGGCCCGTACTGGAATGGAATAACGGGTCGTAGGCGTATTACAGCGACGAGGGGCGAATCCTGCCTTCTTGTGTCCGGTGGCATCGCAGCTTCTGTCCTACCCAATGTCGCGGATTCACTGCTACGTGGCGGAAATCAAGTCACTGTGGTGCTTGGAAAACCAGAATGCGCATTTATAAGGGAATTTTTGCCGGAATCTGAGATGCGCATTCTCGAAATGACCTTTCCTGACGAAAAAGAAGCTCTCCATACACTGATGAAGGAAACATCTTGCCAGATGGTGTTCTGTGCTGGAGGTGAGCTTTTGACCAAAATGACGGCGGATATTTCGGCTCGTGCTGGTGTGAGTGCATTATTTTTGGGAGCTGTTAGCCGAACCATGTGCTGCGGCGAAGGCATATGTGGAGCATGCCTTGATGTAATTGGTTGTGAACCCATCAGAGTGTGCAAAACACTGCGCTAAGGTGTGATACTCGGTAAGGACGGGCAGAACATGAAAAGTACAGTGATTATTATCGGAGGCGGGTGGGCAGGTTCTGCGGCGGCGCTTGCTGCAAAGCAAGCTGGAGCCGACAGGGTCGTCATTCTGGAGCGTACGGACATGCTTCTTGGCTGCGGTTTGGCAGGTGGAATCATGCGAAATAATGGTCGGCAGACGGCGGCGGAAGAATTGACAGCCATGGGTGCGGGAGGACTTTTCAGCATCACCGACAGTGTCGCGACGCATAAAAATGTTAATTTCCCGGGGCATGCGCATGCTTGGCTCTATTCTACTACTAAAATCGAACCGGCGGTGCGGAATTTTCTGGAAACGTGTGGCATTGAGATACGATTCCGCTCGCGTGTTGTTGAATTTCTGACGAGCGGCTCAACCATTTGCGGCGTGGCGTTGCATGATCTGGCAGAGTCAACGCTCGAAGGTGACGTATTTGTAGACGCTACAGGCTCGGCGGGTTCGTTGAGCAATTGCACACGATACGGAAACGGTTGCGCTATGTGCGTTCTGCGTTGTCCAATGTTTGGACCTAGGATTAGCCTGACGGCCTGCGCTGGGTTGACTGATTACGTGGGTATGAGACGCGACGGCGAAGTAGGCTCTCTTTCCGGTTCTTTTGAACTCCGTAAGAACTCTCTGTCTGCGGACATCCAAAAGGCATTGAATACGCGAGGGCTTGTCATTGCTCCGTTGCCCAACACCTTGATCAACCGGGAGAAGCTGCGGAGCAAATCCTGCCAGCAATACGCTCTGCAAGAATATGCAGCTAACGTGATCCTCTTGGATACCGGAGACACGGCTAAAATTATGACGCCGTTTTTGTCACTAGAAGATATGCGACACATTGCCGGATTTGAAAACGCCATGATCGCCACGGGGAGCGGATATGCAAATTCGGTACGCTTTCTGTCTAGAGCCCCTCGGAATAACTCTCTAAAAGTGGACGGCTTTCATAATCTTTTCTGCGCCGGTGAAAAATCTGGATTTTTTGTGGGGCACACCGAAGCTATAGCGACAGGCTCTCTTGCCGGACATAACGCAGTGCGGACGTTGCGGGGAAAACACGCAATCACGCTACCGCAAATTCTTGCTTGTGGGGACATTATTCATGCCGAACAGGAAGGCCTTTCTTCTGAGTTGGGCCTCGTAAAACGCTATACATTTTCTGGAGGAGAGTATTTCGACAGAATGAAAGTAAAAGGTCTTTACACAACACAGATGAGTGAGATTGCTAATCGCGTTCGTGAGGCGGACTGTTACGGAATATTTGTAAACAGACCTTAATAGAATAGGAGTTTTGAGCATGACGAGTCAACACACAACACGCTGCTTTTTCGGCTGCAATGCAGGCAGTGGTTTTCACACCTTTTTTAACTTTTTACCCAGGCTTGAAGGAGCACGTATTATTATTGTCAAAGGTGGACCAGGGACGGGAAAATCTACGTTCATCAGCGCCATTGGAGAGACTTTTGCTCAACAGGGTTATGATCTGGAGTATCAGCATTGCTCCCTTGACCCTCAGTCGTATGACGCCGTTGTCGTTCCGGCATTGAAAGCCGTAGTCACTGCTGCCACCGGTCACCATGTCTTTGATCCCAGAAATCCCGGTGCAGTGGATGAAATTCTCAACCTTGGCGACCATTGGGACACCGAAAGAATCCGTCAGCACTCCAAAGAAATTATAGAAATCAACCAGGAAGCGGAGAGGCTTTTCCGTAAAGCTTTCCGGGTCTTGAACGCAGCCAGACAGTTCCTTGCCAATGTGGAAGATGTTCATATTGCCCACCAAGATCCTAGAGAGCTGTCCGCTGTAGCAGAGCGTATCATTGCAGACGCTCTTCTTCGCTCCAACTCGGAAATGTGCGGTGCGGAACGCCATGCCTACATTTCTTCCAATACACCGGAAGGAGCCATTCACAACATCGCCAGCCTGCTGCGCCCAGAAACTACGGCTTTGGCTGTGAAGGGAGAAGCGGGCATGGGCCGGACAAAAATTCTGGCGGACGTGGCCGAAAAAGCGAAACTCCGTGGTTTTGATGTGGAATATTACCACAGACCCATTGACCCTCATCTGCTGGATCACGTGCACATTCCCGCACTGAACCTTCTGATGACAACGCAACCTGACGAGTTGCCGACGCAGGTTATCAAAGAATCCTTTACGCTTCAGGGAAAGAATTCCAAACGTCCAACCGGGCTTCAGGACGAAATTTCGGAAAACATGGCCCGATATGAACAGACTCTTTCCCTTGCAATGCAAACCCTGGCGCAGATCAAAGCAGAACATGGCGTTCTTGAAAAATATTACATTGACAGCATGGATTTTGACGGGGTCAGCAAGCGCCTTGCCGCAACCATAGACTCCATTGCACGGCAGGCGAGCGTATCTGGACAGGCAAGCTAACTTGGTTGTGAGCTACATCCGGCATAGGGCTTCGCGCCCTGCCGGATGGCTTTTGACCGTCATAGCTGACTACGCTCAGCGCGCGGAAGGCCCCTTACACGAATTTTAAAATCGTAATTATTGAGCCGTATCATCAGAAAACGCAGCGCAGTATTAGAGATGCTCGCGGGACTTCAAAATACAATTGGGTGAGGAACAGCAGATGGATTCCATGCTTCAGGCCGTGTTGCAGGCCAGTATTATTTCTAAGTGCGTATTAGTATTGCTTTTGTTTATGTCTGTAGCGAGCTGGGCATATATGGCCGCCAAGTGGTTGACCCTGCGTGCTGCACGACGGCGTACCAGACAGGGACTCTGCGCCTTTGACGATGCAGGTGCATTGGCTTTTGCCTTGCCTTTGGTGGAGAGCGATAAACGCTCCCCCCTGTATGGCATCACTTGCCGAGCTGTGCGAGAATTCAACCGCATCACCCGCACTGGCGATGCTGAGCGCCTGCTCAACGACAACGTCCGCCGCGCCCTACACTTCGGTATTGCCGAAGAAATGGCACACCTCAAATCTTCGTTGGCGCTTTTAGCTACTGCGGCCAACACTGCTCCCTTCATCGGCCTTTTCGGTACGGTGTGGGGCATCATGCACTCCTTCCATGCAATTGCCTCCCTGAAAAGCGTTTCCTTGGCAACAGTCGCTCCCGGCATTGCCGAAGCGCTCATTGCTACGGCGGTGGGGTTGTTCGTCGCCATCCCTGCGGTGTGTGGTTACAACATCTTCCGTGCGCGCCTTACAAACATTGAAGGCGTGTGTATCAACTACGCGGGACAGCTTTTGAACCGCATGCAGCATGAGGTTAACGCTTATCAAGACGGCATCTCATTTGCGGGGGAAAGTGGCCATGACTTCATCTGATGACGATTTTGTGGCCGATATCAACGTGACTCCTTTTGTGGATGTGATGCTGGTACTGCTAATCATTTTTATGGTTACGGCTCCCATGATGACTGAAGGTCTAGATGTGGATCTGCCGCAAGTACAAGCTGCGGAGGTACTGCCCACGGAAGATGATCACATGATTTTGAGTATCAAAAGCGACGGAGCGCTGTTCCTGGATGAATATCCCACGACCATGGCCGACTTGGATTCTCTGCTGAGGCGTACCGTACTTGCTCTGAACAAACAGCTTTTCCTGCGTGCTGACAAGGCAGTTCCGTACGGTGTGGTGATGGAAGTCATGGGCTGCATCCGGGCAGTCGGCATAACTAACTTGGGCATGGTGGCGGAATCTGGGGGTGGGCTGGCATCCGGAGATGCCGAGAAGGTGCAGCCCGACATAAACCTGTAACGGGCATGACTTTGCAATGACTTCTATGAGCTTTTTCCAACGTGCCGCGACCTTAGTATTTTCCCTACTTCTACATGGCTTCATAGCCATAGCCGGATTCTTTTTCGCAAGCACCGAAATCTTGCCGGAAGAGAAAGCCTATCGCGTTTCACTCGCTGAGTTTGCTCCGGCTCAAACCTCTATTGCTCCGGGACAGGAAAAAAAGACAACTTCAGCATCTGCGGAACCTCAACCTAAAATGCCGATTAGGCCAGTGGAGCCGGAAGTCGCCCCGACTCCGCCCAAACCGGCACCGGTAGTTCCTGCGAAACCAGTGACTCCCTCGCGCCCCAAGCCTAAGCCCCAAAATCGTACCATAAAGCAGACGCAGGACACAGAGAACCGAACAGAACAAGCTTCCGCCCAGAAGTCACAAACAGCCACGATGTCACAAAATTCGACAGAAACTGGCGGCGGTACGGCGCAGGGAACAGCGCGTACCATGGGTGACCTGAGCGTATACGCTGAAGACGTCGTGGATCAACGTCCGTCCATTTCTCGCAGAGTGATGCCCGAATACCCGAACAAGGCCCGACGGATGAACATGCAGGGACAGGTGGTGGTTCAACTTGTCGTGGATGTTTCCGGCAAGCCACAACAATGTACCATTTACTCTTCTAGCCCCACAGGCGTCTTTGATGAAGCGGCACTGGCTGCGGCCCGGCGAACACGGTTCCTTCCAGGAAAGGTCAGAGGTCAACCGGTTAATACAATTGTTCTGATTCCTTATAAATTTTCTCTACGATGAAAATTTAATGAATATAGCCTGATAAGGCATCTTATCTATCGCCCAAGCTGCTGCGCACGGCAAGGCATCTCATAAGCATCCCGCATCGTAAATGCGTTTGGTGCCTCTGTGCGGCAGCCATGGGAGAAACGGACGGGCTGTTTCTCGCTTGTGGCCTTAATGACCGCTTGTAGTAATACTGGCGGTTTTTTTGTGAGTATCAGCATTGTTGCGGTATGCAGAAACTCCAAAAGGAGTTTTTCATGGACAAAAGCAATCTTGAATTTGAAGATCTGGAAAAAATTTGCCGTGAAGTCATTAGTAGAGTTCTACACACATGCGAATTGGAACTTCTCAATAATAATGATGAAGTAAAAGCTCTACCATTCGCTGCAATGGCTGTGAAGGAATCTATCTTGACATTTTTGGCCATAATTAATTCTAAAAGAACGTAAATAGCTCCTAACCGTGCCTACGGAGGTAGGCACATCAAATTGCACTGCTCTCAACCTAGGCCACAAAATATTTTTATACCATACTATCATATCGATATAGACAATGAAAACTGCATTCTCTCGTCATCTCTCCATATTTTTCTGCTGTTTTTGAATGTGCTCTTTATCCAACTTTTTTTCTCGACGCATAATTTTATCCCCCTTTATCCACAGACTGTTCCCCCATTTTTTTTGAGCATAGCGGAGGGCGACATGCCGGATGGAGGCATTTTTGTTTGAAAAGAAGAGTTCCTTTCCGCTGTCCAGAATCCTCCCACCACCGGGTAGGAAAAAAACAATTATTCCCTTGTGATCTACTGTTGCCGAGAAACCACGTATGTGTGTTATTTCCTCGGCGGCAAGCTGTTCCATACGTAACAGAGCCAAAAGCTGTTTCTTTCCTTTGCCACTCATGATTTTATTATCCAAAGCAGCTAATTCCTTGGCTGCGTATTTAGCCTGCATTTCCGCACGGCTCATTGTTGGTTGCCCTTTACCGTGCAGTGCCCATTCCTTAATCGCGGAGTCTTGCGGAACGCGATCCGGCTCCGCTATCTTCAGCTTGGAACGTAAAATGGCTAAAGCGATTTCATTGCCCTGACCAGCCTTATATTGTAGGAAACCATTCCATGAAGTGAAAGGAACCTTTTCACGTATATCCTCACAAGTAGATTGAAACGGCAGCTTGGCTCTGGCGATTTCTTCTGCCTCATGCTTGCGGGCCAGTTGCAGCAGACCAAGGCGGTTCTTTTTTGCTATGTTCAGCCGTTCCAATTCCCTGCGTTTGGCCGCCCACTTTTCCCTGATTGCCGCAAGTGCTGCGTTTTCCCTTTCTTTGATGGTAGCCAGTCCGGTTTTCCGGTCTTTAATGCCCTGCTGATATTCCGCGTACAAAGCGCCTCGTTCTGGAGCGCGATGCAAGGGGGTGGCCTGATACCGGCTTTGCTCTGGTATTTTTTCCAAGTCCCGCGCTGGAAGGTACCCCCCGAACTTTCCCTCCAGCTTTTTCAGTGAGAAGGCTCTGTCTACTGCGCTGACTTTTACGGTATGCTGCTGATTATGGCGATCAGCCAAAATCAGACCGTTCCCGTGTGGTTTTATCACCAAACCATGCCGGGCAAGCCCCTCATGGAGCGTTTGCCAATCCGTTGCTGTCGCCAAAACATACAAGATGGTGTCTCTCTGGTCCTTAGCATACGATTCAAAGGATTGTTGGCCTGTGTGGGCTTCAATGAGGGCAGCTTTTGCGCCCACTGACCGCTGTTTCTCTTTGTTTCGGCCATTATCAACCACAAGACCGTATCCCTGCTCCAGCTCCCGGCATAAAGTGTCCCGCTTCCAGTAATCGCGGAAAGGCTCATGTCGGGTATGTTTTTCCGGGTGGATCATGTTGTAGGCTATGTGCATATGGAGATTGGCGGTGTTTTTATGGACGCCACAATGCCGCTGATGCTCGGTATAACCCAACGCGGCGGTAAAGCGTTCTTCAATGGCCATGAACACCTCCGGCGTCAATTTTGCCTCGTCCTCCAGGCGAAAGCTGATCACAAGATGGTAGGTTTTGTTTTTCGTGGTGCGGACGTTTATGGCCTGAACGTCCATGGCCTCGGCAATGCCGTTCTGGTAATCATCATCCCCAAGGCATCCGGCGCACCAGCGCATGAGACTTTTTTCGCCTTCATGCCCGGCATCGGCAATGTACTCGGCAAGACGGGCGTAGTTGTCATTTTGGGGGCTGATGTCCACTTTTTTGCTGATCATCGTATGCCCGCTATGGCCTGCTGAACTTCCCGCTGCCGGACGTCCAGTTCATGTAAAAGACGGTGAACTGTCAGCCTGTCCGCGCCATTCGCCAATGCCTGTTTCACCAGCCCGCCAAGTCTGCCAAGGTCGCCTTTGAGCCGTCGTAATTCAATCCTTGCCTCCTGATGTTCCAAGCTTGGGACGGAAAACCCAAGGCACACCCTTTTGCTGAACGTGGAAAGGGACAGCCCTGCCTTGCTGGCCGATGCTCTGATCTGGGCGTGTTCCTCTGGGGTCAGATAGGTTCTGAGAATCAATTTTTTGCTCGGCACAAGGAGCCTCCTGAATTTTGGAGGCTCTTAGGCCTGCATAGTGACGATAAATGAGCCAAGCGTAGCGCCTGCCACGTTCTGGGTCTGGGGAATGGTATTTGCCCACGGCTTTCCAGTTCAGGCCGTGGCGGGCGATTTCTTCCGCCAGTATCCATGTACCCCAACTCTCATTGATGGCCGGGTCGAGCAGTGATAACGGGTCTATGCCGTAACGCTCCATCCACCATGAGTTTATCTGCATTTTACCAACGTCAAAAGACAAGCCAGCCGCAATCGCCTTTTGTATGAGCTGTTTCGCTTTCTCCCGCGTGGCAGGGTAGTAGGATCTTCCGGCTATATTGACCGTAAAAGGGTTTAGGCCGGATTCCTGAAGGGCGATAGCTTCTACCAGTTGGGCGGGCGGCTCTGACGTGGCGTAAAGTTCCGCTGCGACTGCTGGTGTATACAGACAAAGCAGAACGGCTAGCGTGAATGCCATCTTCATGGGGTCTGCCTCTTGTTTTGGCGTTGAGCGGAACCGCGAATAAGCAGCCCCGCAGGGCAGGACAGGAATGGAGCCGCCGGAAGGTGGGTACACTTCCTCTGTCCTGTCCTCTTGTCGTATTTAAAATAATATGCTAAATTTAATGAATAAAAAATATTTATAAAAATATTTTACCAACTACCGTACCAACAATTTCTCAGGGTATGGCTGGACTTTGACGGACGGTAAAACCCCCCACGCGGTCAGCGGACTGCATGGGGGTTTTTGTTGTAGTTGTATTTTTTGGCGTTTTGAGAGATATTCCAAAAAGGTGCTGATAACACCTTTCACGTAGCGGCCCGCTGCCGACACACGCGGAGTTGTGCTTGCCTTCCGGCAGGCACGACTGTCTCTGTGCGTACCCTGTCGGGAGTGGACGAATATAATACCTTGCGAGAGGGAATCAGTCCGCCGTCTACGTGCGGTTATCAGCTCCCGGCAATTGCTCATCCGGGTGATTGCCAATATGGCAACACCGGAGAGTTGGATATGCCCGATAATCCCTTCATTCCTTGTGAAAGTGAATCTCAGCAAAACAAATTTGAAGCGCAGTTGGCTCGCATTTATGAGGTTGCGGGCTGCCGGACGCAAGTTGAATTAGCCAATGTACTGGACATCGCCCAGTCGTCTGTCTCTGATGCTAAGAGGCGTGGGACAATCCCTTCGGATTGGCTGGTCAAGCTCTTGGACTTGCGCGGCGTAAATCCATGTTGGCTCAAAAACGGTACTGGCGTGAAGTTTCTTACTCCAAGCGAAGCCCCCGAAGACATCAATTGTCTTTACGAGACTTTCCCACCAGTGCGTGCCGTTGACGCTGAGATTGTCCGCAAGGTCTTGCGGTGTTTTCCTGTCCGCGATTTAGTGGCCGAACTACACCGCAGAAAAGTAGCCCCTTCCCAGACTCACGGGTAATTACTTCCTCTGAACCTTGTCATTTTATATAAATGCCTGTATAGACAAGCAATATGCGTTGCAAAATTATTTTTTGACTTTTGGAAAAAATCTAAAAAGGTCAATGCATTGTATAAATTAAAGAAAATCACTAGTACGCGAAAGATTAGAAGAAATATATACTGCAGAATGCGGTATATATTTTTAGAGTATAGCTAAAATGGAGATAAGGCAGGTCGGTGGAAGTGTTTATTCTAATATTTTCGCCAGATATAAAAAAATTATATTGATCAGTCGTGAGAAATCAGCATGATTACATCACCACAGCGCGGCATCGAAAAAGGCATCCGCCTTGTTGAGTATTTGACCCGTATCGCAACGATTCGGGCAAAGTTAGTTCGCGATATTAGTGAATATACAAATATTTTTTGGCTTGCAGATGTCCCACACGAACGCGGGTGCTTCACCCAGGCGTGGGGACGAGACGAAGATCATGAATCAGACGAATGGCTGGATGTATTATATTGGCGTGAGCCAGAATTGCCTGCTATTCCTGCTCAATGCAAGGACTGGGTTGAACTATCTTTGCTTCGCGATAAGAACGAGTTACCTAATCTTCGCCTTCAAATCATTAAACAACACCAAGATTTAAGCGGGCACGAAGAAGCAGAACCGGCCGAACCCCTTCAACAAATTGAATATCTCGAAAATAATCCAGACATTCAACGGGTATGGGCTAATTATATTGAAAATATGTGGATTCCTTGGGTAGAAAAGCATAACTCTTGGGAAAAGGTCCACAAAGTATATTCTGCTCTTTTTGCCATTCACCAAGAGCAACTTCGCCTTGGTGAGGAATATGAACTTGTGCTCGGGTTGGGTTTGTTGACTTGGCAGACACCCACGGGACAACGTGTTCGCCGCCACTTAATTGTAGCGGACGCCATCCTGGACTTTGAAGCCCGTTTGGGCAGATTCACCGTGCGCCCTCATACAGAAGGCGTGAGATTGCGGCCAGAACTTGATATGTTGGATATTGAGGAACAACCGGCACATGCCGAAGAAACCGCGAAAAATTTATTGTCCAAGGCTGAAGACGAACCGTGGGAGAGAGGATGCGTTGATGGGGTGCTTCAGGCCTTGGTGCATTCAATCAGCCCAGAAGGCTCCTATTATGACGCCTCGGAAAAGAGGGCCGCTTCAGCTTCAACAAAGCCAATTGTTGAATATGCTCCAGCCCTGATTCTGCGGAAGCGCTCTGCCAAAGGCCTTACTGAAGCTTTAAAGAAAATTAAAGACCAGATTGAAAATGGTGAGCTTATTCCCGGAGAGTTCGCTGACCTTGCTGAAATCGGCACAAAAGATGATCACAATTCAAATAATACTCCAGATGTTCATAACATCACCTTTGACGGAGAAATTTTCTTTCCAAAGCCCTCAAATGCAGAACAACGCAAAATAGTCAATACACTGCAAACTGCTAGCGGTATCCTTGTGCAGGGGCCTCCAGGAACTGGAAAATCTCATACTATTGCAAATTTGATCAGTCATTTGCTTGCAACTGGACAGCGCACGCTGATTACCGCAAAAACGCCGCGTGCACTGAAAGTTCTTGAAGGACTTGTTCCACACGAATTACGTCCTCTTTGTATAAATTTACTTGGTAGCGGACTTGAAGAACGGCATTCTCTTGAATCGAGCGTTGAAGGAATTCTTTCTAAGCATGATGAATGGAACGAGTCATTCAAAAGAATAGAACGTACGGATCTTGAGAATAATATAAATACACTAAGAGAAGAAAAATCTAAAGTTGATAGAAGACTTCGCGATATTAGAGAGTCTGAAACACATGATAAATCTATTTCAGGTAGCATTTATCGAGGAACAGCAGCGAGAATTGCAGAGTCAGTCAATCAAGATCGAAATATTTTTGGTTGGTTTACTGATGTAATCACATTAGATATGAATCCTGAAGTTGATAAATCCAACTTATGTAGGATTATTCTCGATGAAATGCGTCACTTCACACCAGAAAAACGCAAAGAATTGGCCCTCGCATTTCTGGACGCAGTGCCGAGATGTGAAGACTTTGCCAGTTTGGTGAAAGAGGAGAGAAGCGCCATTGCGGAAGATCAACGCTTATTAGTCGGTGCTGATGAGCGGATCGCTGATATACTATCAAAATCCTCTTCAGCCACAGTCGAGAAGATTCATAATGCGCTTTATGATTTTATGGAAACATATAGAAGGCTGTCTTCTATGCAATATGTATGGGCAAATGATGCCATACAAGATGCGATATTCGGGAATACAGATATATGGAATGAGATCATTCGGGTAACAATAGATACAATTAAATCAATAGAGGGATCAATTTCAACCGCTGATGATACAACAATACAATTTCCTGAAAATTATGACATAAACACTCTATTTGGAGATACTTGGAAATTAAAAGAGCATATGAAGCTAGGTGGGAAACTAGGATGGGGAATATTTAGACCTAAAATAGTAAAAGATCATTTATATATCGTAAATACAGTTTTTATAAATGGGCATTTGTGCTCCAGTACTGAACATTTTGAGACACTTGCTTGTGCTCTACGTGTCCGTATCGCATGTGAAAAAGCATGGAATTTCTGGGTAGGACGGGTGGAGAAAGTCCAAGGTCCGTATGCTCTGCAGCTGACAGTTTTTAGATCCTTACGCACTGCGCTTGAAAGTATATTATCACTTCAAGGGCTTGTTAATAAGTGCCGCGCAGCCATACGGGAATGCCCGGTTCTCAATGAACCAGTCTGGACAGATGTATATCAAGTTCAAAAAATAACAGCCTCTTGCCAACTCGCGCTGGCTCGCTTTCGCAGGCATCTTATTGATGAAGAAATCCAGCGCATTGATGAGCCGGTTTCTTTTATGGTTGCAAGAGGCAACGTACATCCGTTCATGAGCGAACTTCTTGGCGCTATTCGCAACCGTAATGTTGATGCCTTTGCGATTGCGGAAAGCAAAATTATTGATCTAAAAAATGAACACCTACGTCTAAAAAAAGTTGATAGCTATCTTTCAGAATTGCGCAGCAAACTTCCAAACCTCACTTCCAGCTTAGAGGAAACCTATAATGAAGCGCATTGGGAAGAAAGATTACAGCGCATTGATGATGCATGGCATTGGGCACAAGCCCGATATTGGGTCGAAGATTATATTCGGAAGGAAGATTCCCCAGCACTCGAAAAGCGTGCAAAACAAATTGAAGATGAACTAAACGACATTATTGCTAGACTTGCCGCCATTCACGCATGGTCCTTCTGCTTCTCACGTCTTGAGGAGAAACATCGTCGCCACATGGAGGCATGGCAACAATCCATGCGGCGACTTGGTAAAGGTACTGGAAAGCATGCCCCCCGTCACCGTCGTGAGGCTCAAGGCCACCTTAATGAATGCCGTGAAGCCGTCCCGGCTTGGGTTATGCCGCTCCACCGGGTCTGGGATACAGTGACCCCCGCACCGGGAATATTTGATGTCATAATCATCGATGAAGCCTCTCAATGTGGACTTGAAGCTCTTCCATTGTTTTATTTGGGCAAAAAGATAGTAATCGTTGGTGACGATAAGCAGATTAGTCCTGATGCCGTTGGTTTAGATCGTGGTGCGGTACAGCGATTGATGCAAGAATTCCTCTACGATTTTAACTTCAAATCGTCCTTTGATATAGAAAGCAGTTTGTTCGACCACGGCAAGCTGCGCTATGGAACTAAGCGCATTACATTACGCGAACACTTTCGCTGCATGCCGGAGATCATTCGATTCAGCAACGATCTTTGTTACTCTAATACGCCACTGATTCCTCTGCGGCAGTATGGTCCGAATCGATTAATCCCTCTTGAGCATACCTTTGTGCGCGAAGGATACCGTGAGGGTACTAACAACAGGGTGATTAATCGCCCAGAAGCCGATGCTGTCGTCGCAAAAATAGCTGAACTATGCAGTGATAGTCGGTATGACGACAAATCATTTGGTGTGATCGTTCTTCAAGGAGAGGCGCAAGCTTCTTTGATAGAGAGTCAACTACTTGATCTGCTGGGCGCGGAAGAAATTGAGCGAAGACATTTAGTATGTGGTAATCCTTATAGCTTTCAGGGCGATGAACGCGATATCATCTTTTTGTCATTGGTTGCTGCCAGCAACGCAAACATCGGCTCTCTTACGAAGGCGGCTGATGAACGACGCTTCAACGTGGCAGCCAGCCGCGCGCGTGACAAGATGATTCTCTTTCATTCTGTTACATCCGACGATCTCAGCACATCCTGTCTCAGGAGGAAATTACTCGATTTTTTTGAAGGCACAAAACCGCAGCAGATCGCAGGTATTGATCGAAATGACCTTGAGCGACAGGCTTGCCAAGGCAACCGGCGTGTTATTAAACCCCCGCTACCATTTGATAGCTGGTTTGAGGTCGATGTTGCTCTGGAATTGCTCCGTAAAGATTTTACCGTATTGCCTCAATATGAAGTTGCGGGAAAACGGATAGATCTTGTGATTGAGGGTGGCCAAGCACGATTAGCTGTTGAGTGCGATGGCGATCAATGGCACGGACCCGATCGCTACGAAGATGACATGCTGCGCCAGCGACAACTTGAACGATGCGGTTGGGAATTTTTCCGCGTGAGAGAATCAGCTTTTTACGCCAATAAGGACGTAGCTCTTCAAAAGGTTTGGCCTATGCTGAAAGAGAGGGGGATCTTCCCTAGATCGGAAGCTGAAGCCGCGCAGCGTTCACATGCTCCACTCGCTGATAAGTTACAAAGCGGGCCAACTACGGCAAACATCGGGACTGGATTGAAAACCAGTATGCCTCCTGTTCCTTCGTTAGAGCGAAAGAACGTTGTGGCTGTTGAGCTTCTCGCCAAGCCTGATTCTAGACTATTGGATATCCATAAAGCCCACAGAACGCCAATTGTCGAGCCTATACACCAATATAGTAATATTGTTGAAATCGGTGATACGGTTAGAATAAAATATGTAAACGGTGAACAAACTATGCGCGAGGTTACACTTAGCGCTACGCGGAATGAGCCGACACAAGGCATCATTCACATAGACACACCACTGGGAAGGTCTCTACTTGATGCCGAAGTGGGTGAAGAAATTGAGTTGGTCACAGGGAATACGATACGCAAGGTACGCATCGAGTATTTGACAAAATTAGAAAAATGCAAAATTGATAGTAATCATACAGCAGCGCCATCGCAAGGCACACCTAGTTCTGTTCATAAAGAACCGCGCAAATTGCTGACTGTGACAACTTTACCAACCCACCATTCCTCCGGCACACATCTTGACCCTGAGCGATTCTATGAGACAGAGTACATTTCTGTATTGCAGCCAGTTGCTATTGAATACATCGATCGATTAGCTCCTATTACACTCAAGCATCTCAGTAAGATTATTGCGCGTGCTCACGGTTTTCAGCGCACAGGGCCTTTAATCGTTCAGCAAACTTTGGCTGCCATTTCCAGAGTGAGGCAGACAACAAAAACTCCCGATGGGGCAATAGTCGTCTGGCCTAAAAACATGCCGCCTCTTGAAGTTACACAATTTAGAGGGCTGGCTGTAGATGGAGAAGAACGTAGTTGGCAGTATGTCCCTCACTCCGAGAAGCTTGGCCTAGCCATTGATGTTTATAAAAAGAATAGAGCCAGCTTCGACTTACCTGGGGCTATGGCAGACCGTGTGGGGCTTACACGACTCAAACAGGTGACGCGTGAAGAATTTACCTCATTGCTAGAAGAAGCCAAAAGGCTGACTGACGAAGTACACTAGCTGTGGATAGAATGAGAAGGGGCATTTATCGCTCCACGCCAATGTATTGTCTCAATGCCTTTTCTTGCCCTACGTAGGTAAAAATCTTGTTGCCCTCCAGCCGAACGTCCTTGCCCCATTTTTTTTGTGCATAGCGCAAGGCCACAGCTTCCGCCGCCTTGTCTCGTGCTGTAAAGAAAAGTTCTTTGCCACTGTCTCTGATCATGCCGCCACCGGGCAAGGTAAAAATCACTATGCCACGATGGTCGATGGTATAACGGAACCCGGAGATGAGCGCCGGAGTTTGCCCGTCAACCCGCACCTGGGTTTGCCACTGCTGCCCTTGTTGCCGCTCCTCTTCGGCAAGTTGTTCCATGCGCAGTACGGCCAGAAGACGGGTTTTGCCCTTGCTGCTGAGGTCGGTATTTTCCAGAACCTCCCGTTCTTTGGCCGCGTGGTCGACTTTGGCTTCATTCCTCCAGACTTGAAACTGCTCTTTGCCATGCTGTGACCAGTCCTTTTGTGGTGTGGCCGATATCGCTCTTTCCACTTCAGCGGTTCCCTGAATGGAACGCAGGACGGCCAGGGCGGTTTCGTTGCCGCTCTCGGCCTCCTGCCGTAAAAAACCGCTCCAGGATGTGAACGGCACTTCTTGGCGCACTACTTCGCGCTGTGGCGCAAACTCAAGCCGCGTCTTTGCCAGGGCTTCGGCTTCGCGTTTTTTAGTCAGGGCAAGCAAGTTCTGACGGTTGCGCTTGGCTATGTTCATATGTCCGATTTCTTTGCGCTTTTCTGCCCATTGCTGGCGGATGGCGGCAAGCTGCTTGTCTTCCTGCGTTTTGATGACTTCCAACCTGGTTTTCCGGGTTTCGATACCTATTTTGTACTTGGCGCTGAGTTGCCCGCGCTCCGGGGAACGGTGCAACGGCGCGGCCTGATAGCGGGAAACTTCCTGAACTTGGCGCAAGCTCCGGTAGGGCCGGTACTCTCCGAAACGGTCTTGCAAACGCTTGGCGGACAAAGACCGGTCTACGGCGCTGGCTTTGAGTGCGTGGTTAGCCTGCTTCCCGTGCAAGTCGTGGATTACAAGGCCGTTGGTGTGAGGTTTTACGCCAAGGCCAAAGGCTTTCAGCCCTTCGTGCAAGGCTTGCCAGTCCTGGGCCTGTTCCAAGGTTTTCAGAATTTCAGCTTTGTGGCGCTTGGCGTAGGACTCAAAAGACTCTTGGCCTGTCTGTGCCTCAATGGTGGCGGCTTTGTGGCTCAGGCGGTCTTCTCTGGCCTGTTCCCGGCCATTATCCACGACAAGCCCGTACTCCTGCTCCAATTCCCGGCACAGCTTTTCCTGTTTTTTGTAATCTCGGAACGGCTCATGCCGGGTGAGGCGTTCAGGGTGGATCATGTTGTAGGCTATGTGCATGTGAATGTTATTGGTGTTCTTGTGAATGCCGCAATGCCGCTGATGCTCGGAATATCCGAGCACAGCAGCAAAGCGTTCCTCAATGGCTTTGAATGCTTCCGGCGTGAGCTTGGCTTCGTCCTCTGGCCGGAAGCTCACGAGCAAGTGATAGGTCTTTTCTTTGGTGCTGCGGGTGTTCAGGTCTTGCACGGCTTCCACTTCCAGAATGCCGGTAGCGTAGTCGTCTTCTGACCAGCATCCGGCGCACCAGCTCGCCAGACATTTTTCCCCTTTGTGGTTTGCGTCCGCTATGTAATTCGCAAGGCGGTCATAGTTGTCATGTTCTGGGTGGCAATGAACGTGCTTGCTTATCATCGGATGTTCCGAGCGGCATTTTTCAACTGGAGTTGCCCGGCTTCAATCTCCCGCAACAGACGTTGCAGGGCGAGCTTGTCGCCGCCTTCGCCTTTTTCAGAGAGAGCCAGCTTGAGCAGACCGCCAAGCCTGCCAAGGTCGGCGCTGGCCTTGAGGATGTCCCGCACGGCCTGCCGATGCTCCAAGGTCGGCACAGCCGCGCCGGTGCAAACGCGCTTGGCGAAAGTCGAGAGCGATAGTCCCGCCCTGGTCGCATACTCTGAAATCTGCGTGTGCTCTTCCGGGGTGAGGTACACGGTTATGCGAGGTCTTTTTGATGGCATTTTTGGCCCTCCTTTGCCTTTGGCGTTGAGCAGCGATAGCTGCGAAAAAGCCTCTTTACCCCCGGAGGGCAGGAAGCAAGGTACATGTACCTTGCCTATCCTGCCTCCTAAATCACTCGCGCTTAACCGCTCTTAGCCGCACAATGCCGCGCAATTTACCTGCTCAATCATGTGCTGCCAGAGGTTTTTGAGGCGGATTTTTTGGGCGATTGACGAGCCTGCTCCTTCCTGCAAAGCCTCCTTAAACGTGATGTGCCGGGTGAGCATGTCTTGGAAATCTTCCTGGGCAAGCTGTCTACGATCAGGCAAACGCACCAGGGCATGAATCTGCGTGTTGTGTTCTCGATATACTCGGCTCTCTTCAAAGGGTACGTCCTCCAAAACCAAGGGGCCGTAATACGGGTTAGGCCATACAGTAAACTGCATTGCCCGGAAATTGGACACCAACGAGCGGAAACCGTTGAAGGTAGGAAGAGCGTCCGGGCCTCCAGCGACAACGGTGTGCATGCGTACAATGTGTCCAGCGTCCTCCAATTGCTGGAGCAGCACGGATTGCAGCAGTGAGCAGAAGGGCATGAAACTGGCGGTGCTGGTATCTATGACCACATGAGCGCTGTCTTGCGGCAATGTGCGGCAATATGCCGCAAGGCCACTTACCGGCACCTGCACGGCTTGCAGTTCTTTGTAGTTAGAGAGCGAAAAACAGATTTCGTCCGTGTCCAGACAGAGCACGCTTTTGCCGCATTCATCACGCAGGCATTGCGTAAGCAGCGAGGCGACGATGGTTTTGCCGACACTTTTGCTTTGTACGACGATGTGAATGGTAGCCATAATCGTTCTCCTTAAATTAAATCGTTGAGGTCAACGGCGGTATGCTTAAAACCGCCTTGGGCCGTCTGGTCTGGTGTAGTCTGCGGAGCAGCGGCAGGCGCTGGCGGCGTTTCCAGCATCGTGGCTGGCGGTGTTACCGGCTTGGGCGGTGTCGTAAAAGTTGGCGGCGCGGCGGCTGGCATGGTTGGCTTTTGCGGCATCACTGTGGGCCTGTCAGGTGTTTTGTCCGGTTCTTGGGGCTGTTCGTGTGCTGGAAGTCGGCTCATGTACTCGCAAAAGCGGCGGTATGAGCAGGTGAAAACGCCTTTTTCATGGAGTTCATTATACAGTGTCCGCCGAGTGTAGCCCTTTGCCAGCAAGGCGGGCAGTTCATCGCGCACGGCAAGAAACTGCGCGTAACCCATGTTTTTTTGCTTCAGATTGGCGGGATTGATGCTTGGCATAGCGGCGCCTCGCTATTCCTGATTGCCCAGACGGGCGACCAGGGCCGCAATGTCTTCGGCCTTCCATACTGTTGTGCGCGGGCCTAATTTGACGGGCTTGGGAAAGCGGCCTGTTTTGCAGCCTTCCCACCATGCACTTTTGCTGATGGGGAAGATGGCGAGAATTTGAGGAAGACGGAGAAAGCCGGTTGTGGGGATCGTGGTGAACATGCAAAAAACTCCTTTTACTAGGTTACAAGACAAAAAAAAGCTTCCTTGGACACTGTGGTACAAAGAAGCTCTTAGGCTTGCTGCAAAAGAAGCTCGTGGCTTTCTGGGTTAGACTATAAACATGAATCCTTCCGTGTCCAGAGGTGCAACAAAATAATTAGTACAGTCGTTTATTCCTGCTCTTTCAGAGTGGTGAGGTAGTCGGCATATGCCTGCATCATCTTCCGGCGTTCCGGCAGGTATTCGGCGTAATTGTATGCGGCGCGGATGCTGTTGCGCTCGCCGTGGGCAAGCTGGCGCTCGATCCAGTCCCGGTTGTATCCTTGCTCATTCAAATAGGTGGACGCCATAGCGCGGAAGCCGTGAATGCTCATCATATCTTTGGAGTATCCCATTTTTCGCCGCAAGGCCCAAATCAGGCTTTTGCCGTCCACGGTTGGGGACAATCTGCCCTTTCCTGGAAAAAGATAGCGCCCCTGCCCGGAAAAGGCGTGCAGTTCCCACAGTATCGCCAGAGGCTGACGGGCGATAGGAACGATATGCAGTTGCCGCATTTTCATTCTTTCTGCGGGAATACGCCATTCTGCCTTGTCCAGGTCAAACTCCGCCCATTCCGCTTTCGCCAGCTCACTGGAGCGCACAAAGAAATACGGTATCAGCTTGAGCACATAGCGCACTGGAACCAGCCCGTTATAGGCATCAATTTGACGCAAGAGCTTGCCGATATCTTTGGGGTCGTTCATGGTGGCAAAATGAGTTTCCTGCGTACTGGTCAACGCGCCGCGCAAGTCAGCCGCCACGTCCCGCTCCGCCCGCCCTGTGGCAATGGCGTAACGGAAAATACGCCCGCAATCACTGAGGCCTCTGTGGGCGGTTTCGACGGCTCCCCGGCTCTCGACTTTTCGCAACACAGCCAGAAGTTCTGGCGCGGTGATGGTCTTGATGGGGCGCTTTCCCAACTGGCCGAAAATATCACGCTTCATACGGTCAAGGATGTTCTCTTTATACGCCTTCGACCACTTGGTTTCATTGCGCTCCAGCCATTCCAGGGCAATAGCTTCAAAATAATCCCTGGCCGCGCTTGCCGCTGCCGCCTTTGCAGTCTGTTTGGCGACACTGGGATCGATGTTGTCCACCAGCAGCTTTTTGGCCGCGTCTCTGCGCTCCCGCGCTTCTTTCAGGCTAATGGCCGGGTACGGACCGATGACAAGCAACTTTTGCTTACCCATAAAGCGATACGCCAAACGCCAGGACTTTTTTCCTGTAGGAGTGATGTATAAAAACAGCCCGCCCCCGTCTGAGTGCTTCTGCACTTTATCGTTGCCCTGCTTGCGTTTTACAAAGGTATCTGTGAGTTTCATGGCTGCCTCCAGAGGCAAGAAATTCCTGCCAAATCATAAATTGTACCAACATATTGCATATAAATTCAATAAATACAGATTATTATATTGAATTTATACCAAAAAGCCTGCTCGCCACTTCCCAAAAGAGCAACGAATGGGTAGTGTTGATATAATCTTTTGTTTTCAAGCAATTCAGATGGGTGTTGGTACCAAAAACGTACCAATATGTCTACCAACAGCAGGTACGGATTCCAGTGGATTCGGCTGGCCTGAAACCGGAAGAAATGACCGGGTAATTATTTGAATATACAGGATAAATAGAACTTTTCTGGACGGTAAAAATCTCTACTTCCCTTGACCTGTCCTCTTAAATGCCAATACAGTAGCATAGGCAAAAAGATTTAAGAATACACATACATAGATTATGTTTACATATTCTTATCTATGGCTGTGTATTACTATCTATGCTTGGCGGTGCTGAAATATGGCTACGGTTCATCTGTGTGTGGGGAAATATGTCAAATTATGGTGAAGCTGCTCCAATAAGGGCATTGACGGTCACGCTCAGAAGACTTATAAAGAAAATAAAGAATCTCAAGAATTTTTGAAAATAAAACTGGCTTGCCCAAAAAACAAAAGCAACAACCTCGTCTTAGAACGAGTTGCCTGTGAGGGTATCCGAAAAAAATTATTATTTTCCTGATATTAAACTTCTGGAGGGAATATGGCTCAGGAGTTAGAAAAAAGCTTAATTGCACTTATTAAGCAAGATATAGAGAAAAAAATGATTGCATCCAGGGTGATTCTGGATGGACTCTATGACTTTGCAGAAGAAATTGCCAGAGAGATTGACGTAAATGAATACAGTAACTACTCATGCGAAAAGGGATGTTACTACTGTTGCAATGTTTCTGTATCTTTATTTGCATATGAGTTGTTCAATATAATTAATTATATCAAATTAAACAATATAGACGTATCAGCAGATATCGTCGACGCCTGCGAGCTTTTTGATACAAAATCTAGCCAGGAATGGGGAAAGAATGCGCGCTATTGTCCATTTCTGCATAAAGAGCAAAAATATTGCATTATCCACCCCGTTAGACCGGGAACTTGTAGAGCGATTCTTTCACGCAAAAGAGACCTCTGTATCAATGCACATAACTCACGAGGCGGCGATGGCCAGAGTGTGGTGTGCATAAGCAGGGCACAAGACGATGCATATCAACATATCCAACTAGTCCTTGCTAGTGCAGAGGCAAGCTGTAATTTGCAATCCGGGGGTATCGAGTTGGTTTCAGCGGCGAGAATAGCCTTGTCCGATGAAGCCTCCTTTGAAAAATGGCTGGCCGGGGAAAATATTTTTGCGCCATGCCGCGTGAGCGTAGCACCAAGAGAAGTTAGAGTGTAGAACTCTTGAATAAATGCAGGAGCCCATCATAATGAATGATAGATATAGTATTGCTGCTTCTCTGGTAAATCTTGAAATACCAAACTATCCGGATGAAATTTCTGTTGATACTGGTCAAAGAGAGTGGCGTATACAAAAACATCCGAATTTTGAACAGGCAATTAAAAACTTGCGTGAACACCCAACATGTTGCACGGAAACGTACTCTTTGCACCTTGAAGGCAAGCAATCTGAAGTTTTTGCCAATATGAACGAAATATCCAGTGAAATGACGCATATTTGTATATGCCTATCATACCTATCTGGACAAGCGATTACTGTTTCAAGGAGTTTGCCCTATTCTGACATGACTTTTCTGCGCGTTGGAGATGGGTACCCTCGGGAAAGGCACCGTCTTGAAGATAACTTCATAGAACAAAACACACATGAATATGTTTCCAAACTAAATTCGATGGTAAAGATTTTCAATACAACTACTGTCAATCACAATATCAATATAATCATATTGCATTTGATTGATTCTATGTACTTTTGGTCTTTAGAAGATTTATTTCTTGGTCTATGTACAATTCTTGAAATTATTAAACAAAACGAAATAAGAAGATTAACAAAAGATATGAGTTTCCACCAAAGTCTTAATTCTGTTTCTAAAAATCTTGGGATCAGTAAGTTAACGCACAATATTATTAAAATGAGAAATGACCTTATACATTATGGCAAGCTATCAGCAATAAATTTTTCAAACAAAACACGGGAAGATTGTGCAAAAAATATTGAAGAGGTTGCTGTTTGGATAGATAGCTATATTCATGCGCTTTTTTCTCTTCCAGCGCCTAATATTAAAAGAGCATCTTTCAAGCACTTGGAGATGCAAAATTCATATACCGTGTGGTAGTATTTAATTACAAAGACCACCAGAGGAGACAAGTATGAACCTAGCAAAAGTATCAGCAAACGGCCAAGTGACCGTTCCCGTCGAAATTCGTAGGTTGCTACAACTCAAGGAAGGCGACAAGCTGTTGTTTATTGAACGGGATGGGCAGATCGTAATTGATAACGCTTCCACCACAGCCATTATTCGGGCGCAAGACGCCTTTACCGGAGCCGCTAAAGATTTTGGCGTTTCCAGTGCCGATGATGTGCAAAGTCTAGTTGATGAAGTTCGTTACGGGGAAGGCAAATAATCATGCGGGTGATGGCCGATACGAATATCTATATCTCTACGTTGCTTTTCCCGGCCTCGCTCCCGGCAAAAGTTTTGCTGCATATCGCTGACAAGCATGAACTGGTGCTGTGCGATCATATTGTGGCGGAAATTCGTGATGTGGTTGCCCGCAAGCGCCCGGACTTGCTGGCTGACGTTGACGTGCTTCTGGCCCACCTCTCGTATGAAATGGTTATTGCGCCAAAAGAACCTAGCAAGCTAATTTCAGACCCCAAAGATCAGCCGATCCTGAACGCGGCTATCATGGCCGGAGTGGATGTGATTGTTAGTGGTGACAAGCATTTTCTTAAACTGGATATGGAGCGCCCTAAACCTATGTCTGTTGCGGACTTTTGGCAGTTGGAGCAGGGCTAATGTTATGAGGTTTGCTGTTACTTAGCGAAAAAATGGTGATACGTTTCCAGCGGGTGTCATGATAAAAGTATTATTGCGGGAACGAGTTATAGCAACCCGCATCGTATAGCGATTTTGTTGCGCTTGCCTGTCTTGTGCCGTGTCAGGAACAAATCTATTGTTTCTATATCCCTCGAAAATAATTGTTTCTGTAAATTCTTTTCCTTTTGATTTGTGCATATTCATCAAGTGAATACCATTCCATTTTTGACTGGAAAGAGAGAAATATTCTTGAGCTATGGCATCTTGCATTAGATCCTTGGCTCTGTAGTATTTCCCGTTTTCTCGCCAAGCCTCGCACAACGAGAAGTGATAACTGCTTGCTTTGTTTACTAGACGCAAATAACGAGATTTTTTTGAAATATCTATCAATATGTCAGAAGAGCAAACGTCAAGTAAGCTACGAACAGTAACCCAATCCTCTCTGGGATTGCCTGAAAATTGTATCGCTTTCAAGGAAGAGAACAATTGCTCGCATTCTGTAACAAGCAGCTTTCGTTTTGCTCCTATAATTCTATTTGTAGTTGTATAGTCAATGAGTGCGCTTGAGAGCTTTATTTCTGTGTCTGACGTTTTTTCTCCCCGATACCCCAAAATATACTCTGAAAGGGCTTGATAAATATACTCGCGCCCTAAGTTGCCATCTCCGACTAATTCAAGGCATGTTGCTAAAAATTGTCCTGCCAAAAAATGAGCCTCCCCATCTAATAACAAACTGTGCGGAATTGAAGGGAGATTATCCTCTTTAGAAAAGAGATAGTCTGAAAAATGCGCAGTATGTGATTTTTGAGGAAGCAATACAGCAAGAGACCAATTTTGAACATTACTTATAAGATATTTCAGCCGCTCAATTGTTTTGATCTTTAATGTAAAATAAGGACTTTTGTTTTTATAGTATCCGTATTTGTCCAAAACTACATTTGTATACGTTTTTTCAATATGCCTTCCAAGAAGGAAGTCATTTCCATACTGTATAATGTCCGTGCCGTTGCTTCTATGGTTTTCAGTACCAAAATCAAAAGATTCAGGATTAAATGTTTGTTGAAAATGTATCAATCTCTCAGGGTCTGCGCCTCGAAACTCGTAAATGCGCTGCTCAGGGTCAGCCAAGGCAACCAACGTACTGTCAATTCCAAGCAAAGATATAAAATCCCATTCGTATTTATCTGTATCCTGAAATTCGTCTAAAAAAATGATTGGGTATGCGTCACTAACAATTCGGCGCAATGCGTTGCTTCTGCGTAACAGTTGACTTGCAAGATCGGCAAATAACTCAAATTCCAAAAGACCTTCTTCGTGAAACAAGCGTAGCTTTTCTATTCGTCTAGCTTCCGCACCAGAAATTCCAACCAACCTGTGAGCTGAATCTTTTGGCAACAACAGCTTTATAATTCCTCCCGGCTGGAGAAGATAGCCGTGGCTCCGCAGTAGCTTCCATATAAACCCATGGTATGTATTTATTTCAACATGCTTTGTTTCATCCCGGCTCAAAAACTGTCCTGCGCATTCAAGAACTCTAGCTACTGTCGCTCTGGCGAAGCTAAGAAAAAGTATCCGTTGGGCTACTTTCAATTTCTCTTCGCAAACCAATTTTTTTGACTTGCAGAGAGCAACTGTCGTTTTTCCTGAACCTGGTCCGCCAAGAACGAGAATGTGTCCATCGGTTGCTATTAATCTTTCTTTTTCTTGTGTCAGGTTTAGAGAGCCGAACATGCTTAACTCCCGCTGTTATCTTCACTACCCGAAGGCGCAGGAACTGATGGCACAAGAGCAGCTTGAATTCCACATATTATTTGCAATATAAATTGTGGTATCTTTGCTGACGTTATAGAAACTAGCAAATCTGCTGCATAGTAGTCACCCTTTCCTTTGCATAGGTATTTTAGCAAAGCATGTCTAAAGTCCTCTGATGACGTTTGATCAGTAGGCGGGCTCGCTACGTTGGCATCCCACCTTCCTTCTGCGATGACTTGCGCTATATATTTGCGTAACTCAACTTCATCAGTGTTGTTGATAATCGCAGCTTCAATGCCCTTTTCTGGCAATTCAAAATGGTGAATTCCAAGTCCAGCGATGGCGGTACTCATTTCAGGATTTTGCTTATCAAACGCTGCAAACACTTCTTTCCCCAATGATTTGAAATAAGCAGACAAGTTAAATATTTGAGAATCTGTTCCGGCATCTATAGTTGCTACACCAAGAGATTCAAAACTTTTAAAGTTATTAGAAAATTTTTCAGATAAAGAATGGGAGACGCTTGTATACACATCAAATTCTGTTTTTCCTTCTGTCAAAAAAACGCGTTTTGCCAACAGAGCCTCACAGAAGCTTTTCCTAAACTCCCTACGATATCGCTTTAGTTTGATTTCTGGAGGCAGTGTTGCAGCACTCCCCGTTAATGAACCCTGGCTATTGTGCAAGACAATAATTCCAGATGGGTCAAATTCTTCAAGGATATATGGCGAGTGTGATGTAAATATAGACTGGGAAGACTGATCCCACATTTTTTTGACAACTTGCTTTTGTGTATGTGGTGCAATTGCTATTTCGGGCTCTTCCATTGCAAAAATAACATTTTGTTTTAGTTCAGCAATTTGAGATAAAAGGGCAAGAACAAGCATATTGGCAGTTCCAGTCCCTTGATAATAGAATGGAGCTGCGTGTGGTGTGCCGTCTCTTCCGGTGGACCCAGTCTCGATAAATAATGTTAATATCTTACGCAAATGCTCTCTGGTCAAATCTGAAAATTTCAACTTTGGATTGTCAATCCAGTCTGACGGAACCAATTCCTTTACAGCCGATTGTACCGACTCAAGAATTTCACTGACCCCTAATTCTTCATTCTCCGCAACAGGCAAAGAGCGTAATTGTTCCAACACATCTTCCCACATGGTTAATCTTTTTTCCTTTAACCGGAGAATAATGTCTAAGAGCGAACCGCGCTCAAGTGATAGTGCCCTGCTACCTGTTCGGAGAGTTCGAAGGAATAAGAAACCGCAAACTCTTTTGTCTGGAGTCTTGAACTTTTGGAATTCGCTATTTTCAGCTTGTGGTGATGAATAATATGTACCGCCGATAAAATTGTCTTCTTCGCGATCATATTTCCCCGAAAAGAAAACCCTGACAGCGGGGTGAACATTGTCACGATCAGTACTTTCGGGAGAGGGAGGGTTAATAAGTGAAAGCGCTTTGGCGTCCCACCATTCGATGTGGCCACCAAAATACCTTTGCTGCTCAGCTGAAAGGGCGGTGATAACTAGCTCAATGAAGATTTCGACTTCACTCCCTTCGGCATTTAGGTATTGCCCTCCATAAAAATCATGTTCATTTACAACTGGGAATCTTTGCAGTCTTTCCGGCCCCAAGACCAAGTCAATGGCGTTGAGGACAGTAGATTTTCCGGTGTTGTTATCACCAACAAGCACGGCTTTATCGCCAAAGAATAATGTGCCTTCGCGTATTCCACGAAAATTTCTGATTATTGCTCTGGCGATTTTCATTCTCCCCCCAAAAGATTTTTTTCAAAATTAAGGCCATACCAAGCCGAGCTCTACTTTTTACCGTACCGCTCTTCTGTGCAGACGAGAACTACTATGAGGCTAGAAATCCCAATTATCAGAAGCAAAATCAAGGTTGTCCCTGCGGTGTTTAGGGCGCTGCTGTTTCCACCAAAACCCCTTGTCATCTGCCCAAGTTGAACACACGGGGATAGACCAATTTGTTGTCTTGAACTCTTTGCTCCGAAAAGAAGCTCTAAAATTATCAGCTAAGTTTATTTCTCCAAATGGAGCCAATTCAACGGTTTTTACAGTCTTGAGGGCTTTATGATAACCGCCATGAGTTACTTCATCCCCATAGGAGTCATAATACGATGATTCCTGAACATATCGTTTGAACTCGCTAAGGTGCACGACTTTTACAAACGCCTCATGTTCTGCCCAAACGTACAACTTGCCCATTCCCAGCGCATGGAAAAATATTTTCCATTTTGCTGCCTTGCAAACGGATTCGCCTTCGTCAGTATATATTTTTAGCTCATCCATATTGGGTATTATCCAGATTACGCTTAGGCCATTTTTATGACATGCCTTTGTCCTACGAATAGCTTCCTCAACGGTCATTTTGCTTTTTTGAACCTCTATAGCGACATTTACGCCATTAATAATCGCAAATACGTCGGGGATAACATCTCCAATTGGCTTTTCAAGCTCGCAGTATGTGCAGTTGGCGTGTGCTAATAATCCCTCAAAAATCCCTTTCTTGGCTTTGTAATGAATATCTGATTCACCATAGCCAAACATACATTGCTTTGGTGGTTTATGTGCGAAATGGTGCTGCTTTATCAGGCCTTTTTTTAGTATGACCTCGATATTGCATTTTTTACAATAAAATGGGCCTTCACTTTTTTGTGATACCCATGCATAGCACGAGGGATTTGAATCTGAAAAAGCTGTAAGCATCACGGTACTCCAAATTTTTAGCTATTTCGCTACATACTCATCAAATGAGGAGTAATTTCTTTGAGTTTTTCCTTTGTTTTTGCCAAGGATGGTTCCGTCAATTCGCTTTTTGATAACAGAGCAAACTTCTTCAAATTTTTCTATTGGGATATTGTAAATTGTTCGCGTACCCCCCATAGAAAATTGCCGCTTTATAGAAGACAAGAATATCGCGTAATTCATCTTTGCCTTACCGACTTCTGCTACTTTGTACTCATGGTATTTTCCAACTAAGTATCCTATATAATTTGCTTTATTTGTGTCATAACCGATACATCCTTCGGGATATTTGGGCTTAGCTCTTTTGACTGGCTTTACTTCATTCACAATGACAGTATTGTTGTCTCCAACGATAGCAGAAACGATTTTCTTGACTTTAAAGTCTACCCTTGTAACATTTTCATATTGTTTGGTTTTCTTTTCCAGCGCCTCGCTGTTCAGTTTGATTTTGGCCTGCAATACTTGCGTTTGGGTAATGTCGCCTTTCGTTATTTTTGAGTGGCATGTTGGGCAGAGGAGCAGGAGATTTACGATCTCGTTATCAGAAGGATTTTCGTTAATATGGTGAATTTGAAAGTGGCCAACGTCCTCACTGTCACAAAAAGGACATATAGAACCGATCTCTTTTTGTAGATCAGCTCTGACTTTATTCTCTTGTGGAATTTTTGGACGCCGCTTCTTTTCAGAATCTATAGTCATCAATGCACCCCATAGGAAATATCTTTAGTAACAGTATAGTCTAAAGAATGTTTAAAATCTACTTTGACTGCCGTAGGCACTCCTGCGGTCAAACCGAAAGCCAAATCCTTGTAAATTGACTTCTTTCCCTTTTCTTTTCTTAATTTTTTGTCTCTTGGGTTTTTGAGCGACACCTATGGGCCAACTATGCGACACTTATTTTTTGTGGCGATAGCATATAGGGGGAAAGAGTTCCCTCATGGAAAATCAGGGGCGGTAAGCTTGATTTTTGGGGGTCGGCAAGGCCAAGAAAGGCCCTAAATTCAGGAAAAGGGCATGGGGCCAGACCCGCAAGCTCTGCTATGCGTATCTGCCGGGGCTGTAATCGGCTGGTAGTCCGAGCTCCGCGTTTGTTCGCCATCGGCACTCGTCTGGATCGAGATTGGCGATCATATATTTAGCGCAAGTTGTGTTCCAGTGCTGTGTTTCTTCCTCGTGCTTTTCCAGGTCTGCGCGTGAGCGTTGAGGCTTAAATCTGAATGAATTGCGAAGCCCTTGAGTAATGCGGCGCATGAAGTCTGTTGCTTTACGGTTAGCTTTCATGGCCTTGCGCTGTAGTATGCTGCTGGCCCTGGCCCTTTCTCTCTGGAGCATCGGCCCAAGGTTCAGAAATTCAAAAAAGAGCGTGGTCACAACTCGGATTGCCCGGAGGCCCACATAGTCACCTTGGTCATTAACAACGCGGGGCTGCTGCACCTTCATAAAATCCGCTTCTTTCAGCAGGGCAATAGCCCGTTCACATCGGCGCTGGCCCATACCAGAATCCCGGACGATGGTTCGCATATCAATGTCAATGAAGCCATTCTCAAGCGTAGGCGTGCCCACGCAGAGCGAAGCAAGGTCAAGGTGGGACAAGATAGTCTCAATGACAATCTGACACGCCTCACGCCGTTCTGAGCGCGTTTTTCGGTGAGGGTGAGATTGGAGTAGCTTACACTTCTTCGGATGGAAATACCACGCCTTGGCCCGCTCCGCAGCCAGCGACAGAATGCGCGGCAAGCCGCCTTTGCCTTTCCTGATGGGTTTGGCCGGGGAAAGGTTTGGATGCTTGGGATCATGGCCGCAACGGTTGCCGGTCATATTTCCACCCCTCGCGGGGTGAAAACCCGGATATGCTCGAAATACGCTCGAAAAGCGATTCCGCTGCCATGCTCTAAATAGGCTAGAAAAGCCCTTTGGACGCAAAACAGGGGTTTAGGTGTTTTTTTAACACCTAAACCCCTGTAATTTATGGAGCCAGCTGCGAGAATTGAACTCGCTACCTGCTGATTACGAATAAGTAGCTCTTGATTTCCCTACAAATCCCTACAGTTCCCCACGCGTCATTTTCCTTGCTATTATTGACTTTTTTCGTTCCTTGTGATTCCCTACAAATCACGCCAGAGGGTATCAATAGGGTAAAAAATACGCCGTAGGGTAGCAATAGGGTAGCAGAGAAATGAGCAAAAAAAAGACTGAAAATGTAAGAAAGCCAACAAAATTTATGGGCGTCTACCAGCTTGAAAGTACGCAGAAGCGCTATGACGGCAAGGCAGACCTCTGCTTCTATATCACTTACAAGCTCCCCAGCGGGAAAAAAGTCTGGGAGAAGATCGGCTGGCGCAGTGAAAAAGTGACTGCGGCGCTGGCTTACGACATCCGGGCTGACCGGATGCAGCAACTGCGCCTTGGCGAGGCGGCGGTGCCCATTCAAAAGCGCAAAGAATCCGGAATGACCTTTGGCGAGGCTTGGGCGATTTTTGATGAAAAATGGCTGCCCAACCTGAAGCGGGCGGATATGGAGCGAAGGTTCTATATTACCTATCTCAAGCCAGCTTTGGAGAATAAGCCCCTGCACATGATCACGCCCCTGGAGCTTGAAGACCTTAAAAATTCCCTGCTCAAAAAGGGTCTGGCTCCGGCCAGCGTAAAGCTGATCGTCGGCAATGTGCGGCGCGTCTATAACAAGATGTATGAATGGGACTTGTACTCCGGCCCCAAGCCTATGGACAGGGTGAAGCTCCCCAAGGTGGACAACGCCCGCGATCGCTTCCTGACTGCGGATGAGGCCCAAACGCTCCTTGCCGCCGTCAAGAAGCGCAGCCAGCTTTGGTATGACGTCAGCCTGATTTCCCTGAACACAGGGATGCGTCTCTCGGAAATTTTGGGCCTGCGTCCGCAGGATGTGGACTTGAAAAGTCGTGTGCTGCACCTGGACGGTAAAACCGGCAGGCGCTCCATCCCGATCAACGATCTGGTGCATGAAACCCTGGAACGGGTTGTGGAGGGCAAAAAAGACTCGGAGTTTCTGTTCCCCAGCAAAAAGGGAACGCAGCTCCCTTCTCATTCGGCGACAAACAGCTTTGCGCGGGCGGTGGCGGACGCCGGGCTGAATCCGCCCAATGTTGATCGCAGGCACAAAGTTGTTTTCCATACTCTTCGTCACACATATTGCAGTTGGTTGGCAATGGAGGGCGTCCCTCTTTATGTTATTGGTGAAATGGTCGGCCACAGCAGCCCGGATATGACCAAGCGCTACGCCCACTTGTGCCCGGACAAAAAGAGCCAGACGGTCAACCTGGTGCAGGGAATTTTTTCCAAGGGGCAGGCCACGGAAACGGTCAAGCGCCGCATTCCGCGCAACAAAAAGATATAGACGTGCTTACGGCTTGCTACTCTCTTCCGTCACACGCATGAGTCTGTTCAGACCATCGCGGACAATGCGGACAAGGCGTTCATACACAGGCGAAGCCCCATATTGCCCTTCATGCTGCGCGACCAGCGGCTCCACAGCGGGCATGACGGATTCGTGCAGCTTTTCCATGAGCGAATAGAGCCGTTCCGGGCGGACGTTCATGTCTGCGGCGAACTGTTTCCAGGAATGCCCGGCTATGCGGTCAAAGCGAAAAGTCTTGCCAATGGCCATGGCGAATTTTTGCTCCAGCTCCGGATAGGCCATGGTGGACACCAGGTCATAAAAGGGAGCCAAGCCTATGCCTTGCCCGTCATAGAGCAGGGAAAAGTTTTTTCCGTGGGCGTCACAGTTGCCAATGGCATAGTTGAACAGGGCGCAGGTGATGAAATCTTCCCGTGCGGAAGCGTTATTGCCCACAAGCGGATGCAGCAGGATTTTGCCGCAGGCTGCAAAGCCCGGCCCGTTGTTTTCCTCATATTTATAGATTCGGCTGATCCCCAAGGCCTGGCAAAAATCCTCCTGATGAATGCGCACAATGCCGTTTTTTGTGTACTGGCGATCGTAACGCATGGTGACATAGGCCTGGTAATTGCCGATTTGCAGGATTTTGGCTTCCGGCGTTTGCAGCCCAGCGTATCGCGCCAGCTCCATGCAAAATAGCTCGTTGCGGTGTAAATCCGGGAAGCGGGCCGTGGTCGGTTTGAGAATGGCAGATGTTGGAGCAAACGATCCCTCTTCGGGCACAAGGAATTTCCCCTCTTGCAGAACAATGGGGAGCTTGTTTTGCGCTCCGGCAATGGACAGCCGGGCTCCTGTTTCCGCGATGAGGCTTCCTTGGGGCATTCCGTGGTGCTTTTCCAAAATGGCTTCAAGCTCATTGGTGATGTCCCGATAGGCCGGAGCCTGGGCTGACTCCACAGCTCCTTCGGGAGCAATTACCAGCGCTCCGGCGCATTCCTTCCCGAAAAGGCGCAGAAAGTTATAGATGTCCGCCTCGTCAAGCCTGGCTTCCCGGCACAGATCGCGGTACATGCCTTCTTCCGGCAGCAGGTTGTCGAAAAAAGCCGTGCTCCTTTGCGCGTCAAACTCTTCTTCGGAGCAGGGCAGAGACAGCGATATGGGCCGCTTGCCCTTTTCAAGCCACTGGGGGGAATAGGAGAATTTGATCCGTCCCTTGCGGTGTGGAACAATGTACCCCAGGGTTTCCCCATCCCATTGAACGATCAGTCTGTTTTGTTCTTTCATCGCTGTTCTCCAGCCTGAAGATCGATAAGGCGCGTGCCTATATCCAAAACCCGCACCAGCAGCAAAACCTTACCGATATGTGCGGTGTCCTTGCCGTTTTCCACATTACTGATGAACTTGGTGCTCGTATTTGTCCGCATGGCCAACTCGTGCTGGGTCAGGCCGCGCATAACGCGCACTTTTTTTATTGCCTGCCCCAGTTCTTCCACTCCGAAGAAATCTATGGGAAACTTGGGATGCACTTTTTGCGTCATAATGCCGCCTTTTTTACCGAACGGTTATTTTACCCAAAAATGACGTATTTTTACCGAACGGTCAAGTGATGGCGTTTTTTCACGGGCGCGTCCTGACTGTTTTTGCTTCCAGGTATTTTTTGATGGCCTGCTGCCTGTAAAGAATCCGATCCCCGTCCTTGATATATTCCGGGCCTTGCGCCTTCAGCCGTTTGTTGGCCAGAGTCTTGGGCTTTAGGCCGTAGATAAGCTCAACTTCTTCCGGCGTCAGATATTCTTTTCGCTTCAGCCTCTCCACTTCCGCGACCGGAGCAAGCAGGCGCTCCAGGGCGTCATCAATGTTGTTGGTAAATATTTGCTCCGATGCCATAGGTCTTCCTTGGAATGAATTATCCGGTACATAAAATCAGAAATTCTGATACAAATAAGCAAAAAAAATTGCTACTCCGCGTCGCCTTCCGTCACGCCAGGAATGCCCGTTACCGCCAGGAACGTCTTTACGGACTGGCGAACGGACATGGCAGCCGATGACAGCGCGACATGTTCCGGCGAAAGGCTACGCGAATCCGTAAGCCGTTTTTCGCATACCTCAAGCGTGAGCGACACCAGCTCTTCGGCTTTTCCCTCCACCTTGCGCAAGTCTTCATGCTTGTCTTGCCGAACCATAATTCTACTCCTTTTTGCCCGCGTCAGAGAATTCCTTTCTGACGCTTTCTTTTGCAATTACCATGAGATAGCCAACATCTTCGCCAAGGGCATCCGCCATGCGCAGGGCATCGGCAATAGTTACGCTCTGTGGCTTGCCGGTGTGAACCGCCTTTTCCCGTATGGCGTTCCAGCGCGTTGCCGCGACCTTGGGCTTCATCCAGGGCCACAGTTTGGCGGCAAATTCGCCTTTTTTATAGCCTCTGAGCATGGCCCTTTCATTAACAAGGGCCACATAAGCACGTTCAAACCGTTGCGGGAAATCGTCTTGTGACATTTCACGCCTCCTTTTTATCGTCTTGAACTTCTCTTCTGAAAAACTTCTTACCCGGATTTTACGACCTTGTAAATCAGAAAATACATGTTTATAACACAAGAAAGATATAAATCTATTAAAACAAGGAGTTATCTTGTGGAACATGCTGTGTTTTTCTTGTGCGCCACACTGGGGTCGCACGAGAAAGCTGCGGAATTGTTGGGTTACTCAATCCGGCATTACAGGAAAATCAGGAAGAAAATCGAAAACGGCGAAGAACTGCCGCCGCGCATTGAAAACCTGATCAAAGCCAAAGTCTGCGAAGTGCGACCGGAGGGTAGTTGCCATGCCAGCCCATGAGCGATTGCGCCACCACAAGGCCAAAATTCAGTACCGGGCCTGGAAGGAAACAATTTTTCAAATGATGGAGCAAGGATACAGCAAGCGACTCATTCATGAGGAACTGACCAAAGACGGGCGCATTTCCATGGCCTACATCACGCTTTGCCAGTTTATCAGAAACTCAAAAAAACAAGCGCCCGCGTGTACAGCTCCTGCAAACAAAAGCAAAGTGCCCTCTGCTGCATCGCCCGCACAGCCGAAAATCATCAAGGCGAATGCCGATACGCTTCAAGATCCGCGAACCGTAGACCCTTCAACCCTTTTTTAAGGAGAACACATGGCAACAGTGCATTTCATCCAACAAGGCAAGGGCGGTGTCGGCAAGTCCGTCATTGCCTCATTCCTCTACCAGGTGCTGCGGCACCGGAATAAAGACGTGGTGGCCTACGATACCGATCCGGTGAACGCCACGCTCTTGGGCTATAAGGAGTTCAAGGTGGTTCCCATTGATATTGTCCGCCAGGGTCAGGTTGACGCCAGGGCGTTTGACGAACTGCTGGAAGGCCTCTACAGCCTGCCGGAAGGCTCCCATGCCATTGTGGACAACGGCGCTTCATCCTTCCTCGCGCTCGGCAACTACATCAAGGACATCGGCCTGATCCAGCTTTTGGAAGAACAAGGCCATCAGGTCTATTTCCATTCCGTTGTCACGGGTGGCCAAGCCATTGGCGATACCATCAGCGGCCTCAAAGTGCTGGCGGACGGTTTTGCGCCCACGCCCATTGTGGTCTGGCTCAATCCCTTTTTCGGAGAAATCCGCCTGGACGGCAAAGGCTTTGAGGAATTTACCTTTTACCAGGAATACGGAAGCAAATTTTACGCGATTATCCAGCTCCCGCAGGTCAATAAAGATACCCTTGGCCGGGATTTGGAAGAGCTGTTTGTCAAACGCCAGGGCTTTGAAACCGCTATCGAGTCCTGCCAGTATATTGCCGTGAAATCGCGGCTGAAACGCTATTGGGAACAGCTTTGTGGCATTGTCGATCAGGCCGGGATCATGGAGTAAGGCCATGTCGCAAGAAAACCTCACTCCTGAAACGCCTGAACAGCCCATGGAGCAGGCAGCGCTCCAGCCGGAACCCCAAAAGCCGGAACCAAAACCGATATTGCCGGACGGCATCGGTTTTACCCTGGAACAGGCAAAGGCCTTGCTGGCCAAAGATCACAAAATGATTCTCGCCAATGACGAGCCTGTGCTTATGGGCGTCACCATTTGCAACGCCTACCTGGCCGAAGTGGAAAAACTCCATGCCCGGCACAAGGACGGTCTGGGCAGGCTGATGTCCCACAAAACGGACGCCTATATATCCGGCGTTGCGACTGCCGTCGCGCAACTGACGGACAGCCTTTCTTCCGCCTCGGTGGAGGGTATTCGCAAAGTCTTTGACGATCATGCGGCCAGACTTCAGGTTTTCAAAAACAGCACGATCTGGCTCGCGGCTATTGTGGCGGTGTCGGCACTGCTCAATGTGGCGGTATTTGTGCTGGGAGGGCTGCGCTGATGCTGATGCGCCCTTGTGACGATCCGCGCCTGCTGGACGGGCTGCGCCACTCCTGCGGGCCGCTGTTCATGAACGCCCTGGAAGATCCGGACGTGATCGAGATCATGCTCAATCCGGACGGCTCTCTCTGGATAGAGAAGTACGGCCAGGAGCATGAGCCCATTGGCGTTATCTCTGTGGCACAAAGTAGACTCATTCTCTCACAGGTGGCCAGCGGCCTGGATCTGACCGTGAATGAGAAAAACCCCATTGTTGAAGGGGAATTCCCTCTGGACGGTTCGCGCTTTGAAGGCACGTTCCCGCCCATTGTCGGGCCGGGGCCGTCATTTTCGCTGCGCAAAAAGGCCAGCCGGGTTTTCACCCTGGAGGAATACATGCTTTCCCGCTCCCTCACGCCGGAGGCGGTTTCCATCATTGAAGAGGCCGTGCGCCAGCGCCAGAACATTGTTGTGGTCGGCGGCACATCTTCCGGCAAGACCACGTTCGTCAACGCCGTCATCGACGCTATTTCCCGGCTCACGCCTTCCCATCGTCTAATCATCCTGGAAGACACGGCGGAACTGCAATCCAAAAGCCCCAACACCGTGTTTCTTCGCACGTCCGTGCTGGCCGAAGTGGACATGCGAAAGCTGGCCAAGGTCAGCATGCGCTACGCGCCCAAACGAATTCTCGTTGGCGAAGTGCGCGACGCGGCTGCCCTGGAAATGCTCAAACTCTGGAACACCGGCCACCCTGGCGGCGTTAGCACCTTTCACGCGGATAGCGCCGAAGAGGCTCTCGAACGTCTGGAAGAGCTGGTGGAAGAGGCCGGACTCGGCCCCAAGCAAAAACTCATCGGGCGGGCCGTGGATCTGGCCGTCTACATGGAAAAGACGCCGGACAACCGGCGGCAGATTTCCAGCATCATCAAGGTCAACAAGTTCAACCATAAGGAGGATTTTTATGAAACCGAAACCCTTTATCTGGCGAGCGCCGCATAAGGGCGGTTCCTTATGAAAGCGCCTGTCACCACTCCCCCGGCCATTCGCTGCCGGGACTGCAACCGCCTGCTGGCGCGGGGCGTTATTGAAGCCGGAGAAATAGAGCTTCATTGCCCGCGCTGCAAAACCCGCTTACACCTGCGGGCCTCGCGCCCCAGCCAAGCGCCGCATGACGGCCTCCACGGAGATCGTCATGACCGCGAAAACCTTCCTTCCCACCACTAAGTTTTTCCGTCTGCCTCACATAGGGGCCAAGCCCGGCATCAGCCTGGCCGTCTTCGGCTTTCTGGCGCTCTGCCTCTGCTTCCCGGACATTGCCGCCGCGTCCGGCGGCATTACGGAATTTTCCAGCCCTCTGGAACGGGTGGTGAACACCATCACCGGCCCGGCGGGCAAATGGATCTCCATTGTGGCCATGGCCCTCTGCGGCGTCATATTTATCATGAATAAAGATGACATATCGGGCGGTTTCAAGCTGCTCCTGTCCGTGGTCTTTGGCATTTCCTTCATCGCCTTTGCCGCCAGCATCGTGAACTCGGTGTTTTCCTTCTCCGGGGCGGTGATATGAGGCGATACCTCCCCATTCATCAATCCTTGCACCGCCATGCCCATGTGCTGGGCGCGGAACGGGAACTGGTCATGGCCAGCGCCCTGATCGCGCTCCTGGTGGGCGTGGGCGGGCTGACGACGGTTTCCATCGTGTCGGCCATTATGTTCTGGATCGCCTCGGTCTTTGCACTCCGGCGCATGGCCAAGGCCGATCCGATCATGAGCCGCGTCTGGCTGCGGCACATCAAGCAGCAGGAATTTTACCCGGCCAAGCCTGGCCGGTGGCGGGCGATGGGAGGTTTTAAATGCTGAAGCTCATCGACTACCGCACCAAGACCAAAGGCCTGCCGGACTTGCTGCCCTATGCGGTGCTGGTGGAACCCGGCGTGATTCTGAACAAAGACGGCTCGTTCATGGCTGGCTGGGAGATTCGGGGCCAGGATACGGCCAGTTCCACGGAAAAAGACCTTTCCACGGTATCCAGCCGGTTCAATAATGCGGTCAAACTCCTGGGAAGCGGCTGGATGCTGCATGTGGACGCCATACGCAGTTCACACAGCGCCTACCCCACGCCGGACAAGGGGAATTTCCCTGATCCGGTGACGCTGCTCATTGATGAAGAGCGCCGGGAGTTTTTCAGTGGCAACAGGTGCTTCAGCACCAACGCCATTCTGACTGTCACTTACAAGCCGAACCTCCAGGCGGCCAAACTGGCCGGGAAGGCACAGGCGGGCGTGGCCACGTCCGGCGCTCTGGAAAAGGCGCTGATCTACTTCCAGAACATGCTGGAAGAACTGGAAGACGCGCTCTCCGCTGTCCTCTATATGGATCGGCTGCTGGAATACTCCATGCCGGATGCGGACAGTGAAGACTGGCTGCAATCGGATTTGCTCTCGCACATCCAGCATTGCGTGAGCGGCGAGCTTCAGCCCATGCTGGTGCCGAAAACGCCCATGTATCTGGACGCTTTGCTGGGGAGTGACGACCTGGTGGGCGGCATCATCCCGCGCCTGGGCAACCGGCATCTGGCTGTGATCGCCCTGGACGGCCTGCCGCAGGAATCCTACCCGGCCATGCTCCGCGATCTGGATGCGCTGGGACTGGAGTACCGCTTTTCCAGCCGCTTCATCTGCCTGGATCAGTATGACGCGGCCAAGGAAATCAACTCCTACCGCAAGGGCTGGCGGCAGCAGGTCTACCGCTTTCTGGATCAGTTCTTCAACAACCCTAACGCCCGCGCCAACCGGGATGCCCTGCTCATGGCCGAAGACGCGGAAACCGCGCTTACGGAAGTCCAGGGAGGCTACGTCAGCGCGGGCTATCTGACTTCCTGCATAGTGCTGATGCACGAAAACCAGGAGCGTTTGCAGGATTGGGCCAGGGATTTACGGCGCACGGTGCAGACACTCGGCTTCAGCTGCCGGATCGAGTCGGTAAACGCCCTGGAAGCCTGGCTCGGCACACATCCGGGCAACAGCTACGCAAACTTGCGCCGCCCGATGGTCAATACCCTGAATCTGGCGGATTTGCTGCCGCTGTCTTCGGTCTGGACGGGCTCTCCGATAAACCCGTGCCCGTTCTATCCTCCGGATTCCAGGCCGCTGGCCGTGCTGATGACGGACAATTCCACGCCGTTCTGGTTCAACATACACGCCGGTGATCTCGGCCATACGCTTATCTTCGGGCCGACCGGCGCGGGCAAGTCCACCTTGCTGGCCTTCATCGCGGCGCAGTTCCGTTGTTACGAAAACGCCCGCATCTTCGCTTTTGACAAAGGTATGAGCCTGTTTCCACTCTGCTTCGGCGCGGGCGGCGATCACTACAATATCGGGGATGCGGACGAGCTGGCCTTTGCCCCGCTCCAGCGCATCGACTCGGAAGAGGAACGCGCTTGGGCGGAGGAATGGATCGCCTCCCTCATGGAGTTGCAGCAGTTCACTGTCATGCCCGCGCATCGCAACGCCATCCACACGGCCATGCAGACGCTGGCCGCAAATCCGCCGCATTTGCGCTCCCTGACCAGCTTCTACCATGTGGTGCAGGACAGGGAGATTAAGGAAGCCATTCAGCACTACACCACACAGGGAGCGATGGGGCGGCTCCTTGATGCCGACTCGGACAGTCTGAACCTCTCCCGCTTCATGACCTTTGAGATCGAAGACCTCATGAACCTGGGCGACAAAAACCTGGTGCCGGTGCTGACGTATCTCTTCCGGCGCATTGAAAAGGCGCTGGACGGCTCGCCCACAATCCTGGTGCTGGATGAGGCCTGGATCATGCTGGGGCATCCGGTGTTCCGGGCCAAAATCCGCGAATGGTTAAAGGTCATGCGCAAGGCGAATTGCGCGGTGATCCTCGCTACGCAAAGTCTTTCGGACGCCCGAAACTCCGGCATTCTGGACGTGCTCACCGAATCTTGCCCCACAAAGATTTTCCTGCCCAACGGCTCCGCCGAAGACGAAGCGCAGCGGGAACTCTATGTGGGCATGGGCCTGAACGACAAACAGCTCAGCATTATCCGCAATAGCGAGCCCAAGCGCGACTACTACATTGTCAGCCCGCAGGGGCGGCGCAAGGTGCAGCTCGGCCTGAAGCCCAAGGCGCTGGCCTTTGTGGGCGCGTCCGACAAGGAAAGCATCGCCCGCATTCGTGAACTGGCGGTTGAGTATGGCCGTGACGGCTGGCCTGAAATGTGGCTGCGCGAAAGAGGCGTGGCGTAACCGCAACGCCGGGGGAAGCCGCTTCCCCCGGCTCGCAATAAGGAAATCGGCATGAAAAAATATCTTTTGAGCCTGGCCGTGCTGGTGATGTTCGCCACGCCTGCCCACGCTTTTACTGTAACCTGCACAAATTGCAGCAACATGCTTGTGCAGATGCTGGATCGCGTCACCAACGTGGAACAACTCACCAGCATGATTAAACAATATCAGGAGGCCGTGGAGCAGACGCGCCAGCAGATCAATATGGTGCGCCAGAACATCGAGCAGTATGAAAACATGCTCCAGAACACGGCAAAACTCCCGGCCAACCTGGTCAATGAACTCAAAAACAGCCTGACACGTCTGGCAAATCTCTCCAGCACACTCCGAACCCAGCGCGGCGACATCGTTGCCCTGGGCGAGATTTTCAACAACCTGTTCCCGGAGCAGGCGCTCTTCGGAACATTGGCCGGGGCCGGGCCGGAACAGGTGGAAGAAGCCAACCGCCGCTACCGGGAAGAATGGAACAAGTGGTCAGAATCCGTGGATCAGGCTTCGCAGGCAACTTTCCAGCTTTCCGGTCAGCAACTTGAGGACTTGCAGCGCGATCCGGCCCGCTTTCAGCAATACATTGACGATCTGCTCTCCACCCCGGACGGCCAGCAAAAGGCGGTCATGGCCGGAAACCAGCTTTCCGCGCTCCAGGTGCAGGAAGCTCGGCAACTGCGGGAACTCATGGCTACGCAGGTGCAATCCCAGCTTGCCAGTCAGATGAAGGCAGAGAAGGAAAGCCAGATGGCAGAGGAAGCCTGGCGCGACACCATCAAAACGGATCGCATCGGCAGGGCCAAGGCCAAGCCCGATCCCTTTTAGGCGGCGGCCATGAAAAAGCATATTCTCCTTTTTGCCGCGCTTTGCTTGCCCGCCTTGGCGCTTTTGCTCCTGCCGGAGCAGGCCTTGGCCGCTGATGAAGATTTCGTGTCCACGCTGGTACGCGAGTTCTACAACAAAACAAGCACCTGGGAGCCAACGCTCAAACGCTACGCCCTGATCATCTTCCGCTGGCTGCTTATTCTGGAAGTCTGTTTCCTGGGCATCAAGGCCGCACTTAACCGCGACCAGATCCAGGACATTTTCAAACAGTTCATCATGCTCATTCTGATGGCCGGTTTTTTCATGGCCGTGATCAACCATTATCAGGAATGGTGCTGGAACCTGATTGACGGCCTGGGGAGCATCGGCAAGGAACTGACGCCGGGCGGCTATTCTTCGGAATCACCGTTCCTGACCGGGATGCAGCTCGTCAAGCTGGTGCTGGACAAGCTCTCCATCTGGTCGCCGGGCAACTCCATCGCGCTGCTTATCGCCGCACTCGTCCTGATTATCTGCTTTGCCCTCATTTCCGCGCAGGTTGTGTTCATCAAATGTGAAGCGATGGTGGCGATGATGGCCGCGCTGATCCTAGTGGCTTTTGGCGGCAGCTCCTTCCTCAAGGATTACGCCGTCAACGCCATTCGCTATGTGCTGGCCGTGGCCTTCAAGCTCTTTGTGATGCAGCTCGTCCTGGGCATCGGCATTGCCTTTATCGAAGGCTTTTCCACCTCCACGGCAGAATTGCAGGACATCTTTGTGGTCATTGGCGCGTCGGTCGTGCTGTTGGCCCTGGTCAAATCCCTGCCGGACGTGTGTGCGGGCATCATCAACGGCTCGCACGTTTCCAGCGGCGCGGCGCTTACCGCTTCAGCCGCTGCTGTGGGCGGCGCTGCTATCGGCGCTGTGGTGGCCGGGAGCAACACCGTCCAGAACGTGCGTGACGCCGCCAAGGTGGCAGGCATGGAAGGGGCAACAGGTATGGGCAAAGCGGCCAGCGTGGCGAAATCCCTCTGGGGAGCCAGGCAGGACGCCAAGACCTCCGGCGAAAAAGACCTCAGTACCCGAACGCGATCTGAAATGCAGGAGCGCCTGGAACGCGCCCGCATGGGTAAAAATAAACAACCATAGGTGGTAACAATGTCGTTTTTCAAAACAAAATCCAAAGAGTCGGCTCCTGAAAAAGCAGGTTCCGGCAATCCCTACCTGAACGGGCGGGAAGAATGGCTGGAACGCTATGGTTCCTATATCAGCCGGGCCGCGCAATGGCGCATGGCGGCTTTCATCTGCCTCTTGCTCACAGCTATTTCCATCACCGGCAACGTCATTCAGGCCAGCCAGGTGAAGACGGTTCCCTACATCATCGAAGTGGACAAGCTGGGCAAGTCTTCTGTGGTGGCCCGGGCGGACAGGGCCAGCGCCACCCCGCAGCGGCTTATTCAGGCTGAGATTGCCAAGTGCATCAGCGATTGGCGCACGGTCACGGCGGATGTGGAACTCCAGCAAAAAATGATAGAGCGGCTGTCCTTCTTCATGGCCGGGAGCGCCAAGGGCGTTCTGCGCGAGTGGTACGAGGCCAACAATCCCTACGAAATCGCCAAGACCGGCAAGCTGGTGCATGTGGAGATCAAAGGCCTCCCCCTGCCGGTCAGCTCCGACTCCTACCGGGTGGAATGGGTGGAAACAGTGCGCAGCCATGCAGGCGTTCTGCTCGATTCCCACACTTATGAAGCCACGGTGACGATCCAGATCAACCCGCCCACGGTGGACGCGGTACTGCTCCGCAACCCCGGCGGCGTCTACATTACTTCGCTCTCGGCGGGCAAGGTGGTGGGCGCGGCGGCTCCGGTCAAACCCCAACCTGTTCAAGAACAATGAGGTTCACCATGAAAAAGATACTGTTTCTTGTCTGCGCTCTGGCACTCTATGCCTTCCCGGCCTTTGCCGCCAGTCCGGCGCATGGTCAGACGCCTGACGGCTGGCCTCCTGCTCTCCAGGCTGACAGCAAGCCCGCTGCTCCGGAGGCCATACCGGAGATCGACTATCTCAACCCCAAAACCGTGCCGCTGACGGACAAGGAGAAAAAGGCGCTCCGCCTGTCCGGCTCCTGGTCGCGCCAAGGTGTTGAGCCGGTGCTCACGGGCGGCGGCAAGGTGGTTTATGTGCATGGCGCGAGCCTGCCCACCATCGTGGCCGCGCCCATGCAGGTTTGCGATGTGGAGTTACAGCCCGGCGAAACCGTGCATGAAATCGTTGTGGGCGATTCCTCCCGCTGGATGGTGGATTCAGGCACAGCCGGTTCCGGCGCAAGCGCGACCGCGCACCTGTTCATCAAGCCGGTGGACTCCGGCCTGGAAAGCTCCGCCGTGGTCACGACCGACCGGCGCGTGTATCACCTCCGCCTTGTTTCCCAGCGTTCCGGCCATACGCCGTATGTGGGCTTTCTGTACTCGGAAAGCTTGAAGCAGCAAGCCGCCTGGAAGCAGGCCAGGGACGCCAAAGAACGCGAATGGGATTCCACCACTGTGGACGGCAAAGCCACGGACTTGTCGGCCCTGAACTTCAACTACGAGGTCAAAGGCAAAGCCAAATGGAAGCCGGAGCGCGTCTATGATGACGGGCGGCAAACTTTTATCCGGCTGCCGGAGAAATCCGCCTCTGGTGAAATGCCGGTGTTGCTGGTGCGCAAGGGCAAGCAGGATGTGCTGGTCAATTACCGGGTCAAAGACTCGGCCATGATCGTGGACGGGCTCTTTGACCGCATCGCCCTGATCATTGGGGTGGGCGGCGATCAGGAAAAGGTGGACGTCATAAGGGGGAGCAAGTAATGCGTAAACTATTTCTCTACCTTTGCTTTGCCGTTATGTTCGCTTCCGGCTGCGCCAAACCCGGTCTGGTCGGCTCCTACTGCGGCCCGCTGCCGGAGCAAAACGCTGTCTCGGCCATTGCGGCGGACGCGGTGGACTGCCTTTCGGCCCTGTATCCTCCTGGCCATACTTCCCTGCATCTGCTCCAGGCCAAGGATGCCGCCAACGGTTTTACTTCCGCTTTTGAAACCGGCCTGCGAGCCGAAGGGTTCACTTTGGCCGTTGCCGAAACCGCTGATGTTATTGTCGTGGCCTACACGCTGGATGAACTGGACGAAAAAACAGCCTGGTATCTGCAACTGCGCCTTTCGGATGGCAAGGCATTTGCTCGGTCGTATACGGCCAACGGGCAGCCGGAAGCGGGCCAGAGCCGCACGGAACAGGAGTTCCGGCGCTCCATCATTGACCGGGCCGCAAAAGAAGCTCGCCATGCCTGGGATACCGGCATGGATGCCATGCAGTAGGGGGTGATATGAGTAACAAAACCCCCAACAGTCTGGAGCCGGTAAAAAAGGTCAACGTGGTTCGCATGAGCCGCTGGCCTATGTATGCCGTGTTGCTGGTCGGACTTCTCCTGCTCTGCGTCCTGGTCTACAGCGTGAATTTTGCGCACAATCAGGAAGAAGAACAGGCCGCGACGCCCAAGGTGGACATTAAAGAAGAGGAACGGCCTCTGCTTATGGGCGAAGGCCGTGGCCTCGCCCTGGCTCCGCCTACGGGCTCTCCGGCTCTTGCCACGCCGGAACCGAAAGCGACAGGAAGCGCGAAGCGAGAGCCGCTGATCGTGGTACAGCAGCAACGCGAACAACCGGATCAATATCGGCAGGAACTGGAAAACCTGCGCCGCATGAAGGCACAGGCCCAGATTACAGCCCTGTCCGCGCCGCTGGGCGTGAAAAAAGCCTCGGATAGCTCCGGGCAGTCCGGCCAGCAAACGGTAATAGCGCATGGCGATCCACGTCGGGAAAGCGCCGTGAACCTCGGCGGCGATCTGTCTTCTCTGCGGGAAAACGGCTACGATCCCGCCGCCGACAAGGACAAGGAAGCCTTTTTCGGGCGGGCTGAAAAAGATTCAAGCTGGATTCTGCCGCACTCCCGCACCGCCGGTCAGCCCCTCGAACTGAAAACCGGCGCGGTGATTCCCGGCGTTATGGTTACGGGCATCAACTCCGATCTGCCCGGCAACATCATCGCGCAAGTTTCACAGAACGTCTTTGACACGGCCACAGGGCGGCAACTGCTTATACCGCAAGGCGCAAAGCTCTTTGGCGTCTACGATTCCCGCGTCATTTACGGCCAGGAACGTGTTCTGGTGGCCTGGAATCGCCTGATGTTCCCGGACGGCTCCGCCGTCACATTGGGAGCCATGCCCGGCTCGGATATGGCGGGCAACGCCGGGTACACGGATAAGGTGAACAACCATTATCTGCGTATCTTCGGCTCGGCCATTCTCATGAGCATGATCACGGGCGGCATGTCCTACAGCATGGATTCCCTGGACAGTGGCGGTGACAGCGACAATCCCACGCTTCAGGACGAAATGGGCGCGGCGCTCGCCTCGCAACTCGGCCAGGCCACGCTCCAGCTCCTGCAAAAGAACCTGAACATCAAGCCCACGCTGGAAATCCGGCCCGGCTACCAGTTCAACGTCATTGTGACGAAAGATATTGTGTTCCAGCAGCCGTACCGTAATCAGCGGTAGCGCTGTCACCTATTTTTGAGGGCCAAGAGCCCCAACCCAGCGCCGCCCTTAATCGGAACAGACGGCCTCCATCGGAGAATGTCATGCCCGCAAAATACGGCTTGGGCACGGAGAAAAAGAAAAGCGGCCTGCGCTGGCTCTATCTGCCGTTCATGCTCCTGCTCGGCATCGGTAGTCTGGCGCTGGCAACCCAGCGCATTGCCGCCTTTTTCAACTATCATCCGGCCCTTGGCGAAGTGTGGGGCGTGGTCTGGGAAATTCCCTGGTACGCGCCCTGGTCGGTGTTAGCCTGGCAAGAGCAGTTCGGCCCCGGCGATACCTACGGTTTCATTGAGCAGGCCATAACGCACAGCCAGGCGCTGTTCCTGGTGCCACAATTCATCGTCATTGCCTACTGGATGGCCTTCATGAAGAAACTGAAGGCCAACGCCAACCTGCACGGCTCGGCCCGCTGGGCGGAAGAGAAAGAAATCCGCACCATGGGCTATTTTGAGGGCAAGGGCGTCTATGTCGGCGGATGGCTCAAAAAGTACGCCGGGGTGGCCCTCCTGGCCCGGACGCTCCGGGGCAAGCCCGATGAGGTGCAACTCTACCTGCGCCACAATGGCCCGGAACACATTCTGGTGTTTGCGCCCACGCGCTCCGGCAAAGGGGTGGGTCTGATCCTGCCCACGCTCCTGGCTTGGGAGGGCTCCAGCATCGTCTTGGACATCAAGGGCGAGAATTGGGCGCTCACGGCAGGCTGGCGCAAATCACAGGATCAGGTGGTGCTGCGCTTTGACCCGTCCGATCCTTCCGGCGCGTCCGCCGCCTTCAACCCCCTGGAAGAACTGCGCCTCGATACCATGATGGCCATTCCGGACGTGCAGAACATGGCGGCCATGCTGGTCGATCCCAACGGCAAAGGCTTGGAGGATCATTGGAGCAAGGCGGCTTTTGCCATGCTGGCCGGGGCGATTCTGCATTGCGCCATCATGGTGCGCCACAGTCAGGGCAATACGGCAACGCTCTATGACCTCTCTTGCATGTTGGCTGACGAGAGCCGCACCATCAAAGACTTGTTTAAGGAAATGGTGGAAACGCCCCACGCCAAGCTGCTTCAGGAAATATTCCCCGGCGCTGAAGGCCCAGATTTCGGAGTCAAGGCCCACATCTTTATCGCCAGTTCCGCCAGAGAGATGTTGAACAAAGCGGAGAATGAAGCATCCGGCGTTGTCTCTACGGCCCTGACCAACCTGGCGCTGTACCGCGATCCTGTGGTGGCGCTGAACACCGGGCATTGTGACTTCCGCATACATGACTTGATGAACCATGAAAAACCAGTAAATCTATACTTGGTGATTTCTCCGGCTGACATTGACCGGATGCGGCCCTTGCTCCGGCTCATGGTGGATATGATCGTGCGCCGCATCTGCGCCAAAATGGAATTCGCGGACGGTTCCAGCAAGGCGGGTTACAAGCATCGCCTCTTGCTGCTCCTGGACGAGTTTACCAGCCTGGGCAAGCTCCCGATTATGGAAAAAGCCTTGGCCTACATCGCTGGCTACGGCGGCAAGGTCTACATCATCGTTCAGGACATCACCCAGCTCAACGGCGTGTACGGCAAGGAAAACGCGCTCATGGCCAACTGCCATGTGCGGATTGCCTACGCGCCGAACACCATTGAAACGGCCAAAACCCTTTCCGACATGACGGGCAAAACCACTGTCGTGGAAGAAAAGGTGTCGCTCTCCGGTTCGCGCACCGGCCACATGAAAAACGCGTCGGTCAACGTGACCGAAACAGCCAGGCCGCTGCTCACGCCGGACGAGTGCATGAGGCTGCCCGGCCCGGAAAAAGACAGCCAGAGCCGCGTCATCAAGCCGGGCGATATGTTGATCTTCACCGCCGGACAGTCGCCCATTTACGGGCGGCAGATCCTGTACTTCTTTGATCCCGTCTTTTCCGCCCGCGCCAAAGTGCCGGTTCCCGGCTTGAACGCCGTGTACCCCAGCGGTATCAGCGATTCCCTGTACCAGCCGCGCCTGGCGTCCTGGTACACGGCCAAGCCGTCTTCTCCCGCCGTCAAGTCTGCTCCGGAAGCCGTAGCCACCCCACAGCCCGCACAGGAGAGCGCCAGTGAACGCTATTTTATGGAATAGCCGGGCGCGGCGCTGGCTTTTTGTAGTGCTGTGGCTGCTTCTGGCCGGGGTTCTGGCGCATGGCTCCGGCCTGCGTATCAATCCCACGCCGTCCTTGCCCAAAGGCATCTATCGCCTCGCGGCGGAGCATGGTTTCGCTGACCTGGCCAAAGGCGATCTGGTGAGCTTCTGCCTGCAAGGTGAGTTCGTGGAACTGGCCAAAGAGCGCGGCTATCTCCAAGCCGGTTCCTGCCCCAATGGCTTGCGGCCACTGCTCAAACGCTTGGCAGGTCTGCCAGGCGATCACATAGAGGCCGGTTCCCTGGACATCCGCTCCGAGGACAACCAGGGGCGGCCCATGTCTTCCGTGCTCGCGTCCGGCGTCATCCCCACGGGCATGGCCCTGGTGTTGGCCGATCATGAAGGCAGTTTCGACAGCCGCTATTTCGGATTCGTTCCGCTGGAAACTCTCCAGCGGGTCGATCCCGTTTTTGTGTTCACCCCCAACCATACAAAGGAATAGCACCATGACTCACAAAGAATACCTTGCCGCCGCCGCACGGGCTGCGGCCCAACAGATTACGGACGATCCGGGGCTGTATATCCCTCTCGATCCGGACGTGGCTGAACATCTGGGCGCGTTTCAGGAAGACGCCATTATCTTGGCGGATCTGATCGAAGACGCGCTGCTCACCATCAACGGCCAGGGGGAGGCGCTTTATGAAGAACGATAACAAGCCCGAAAAGACCAAGCGCCGCCCTGTTCATGAAGAGTTCGCGGAAAAGATTATCGAGCGCCTGAAGGAAGGAACCGCGCCCTGGCAACAGCCCTGGCATCCGGGCAAAACCATTGCCGCGCCACACAACCCGGCTTCCGGCACGGTCTACCGAGGCATGAACCGGGTGCATCTGGCCCTTTCCGGCTATGACGATCCGCGCTGGATGACCCTGCGCCAGGCCAACGAAAAAGACATGCGCATCATCCCCGGCAGCAAGGCCACGCCCGTGGTTTATTTTCAGTTCAGCAAAGAGCAGGATCGCCTGGGCGAAGACGGTAAACCCATTTTCGGCGAAGACGGCAAGCCGGAAAAAATGACTGTGGAACTGGACAAGCCGATCATGCGCTTTGCCCACGTCTTCAACGCGGAGCAGATTGAAGGAATGCCGCCCCTGGAACTCACGGACAAAGCCTTCGAATGGGAGCCTGTGGAAAAGGCGGAAAACATCCTTGCCGCCTCCGGCGCGAACATCAACCACGACCAGAGCAACCGGGCCTTTTACCGTTACGGCACAGACTCCATCCATCTGCCGCCGCGTGAAAACTTTGAGGATCCCGGCCTCTACTACGGCACAGCCCTGCATGAACTCGGCCACTGGACGCGCCACTCCAGCCGCCTGGATCGGGAAAACGGGCCATTCGGTTCGGAAATGTATGCCCGCGAGGAACTGCGGGCGGAAATCGCCTCCTGGATGCTCGGCCAGGACATCGGCATCCCGCATGATCCGGAGCACCACGCCTCCTATGTGAACTCCTGGGTCAAGGCGCTGGAGGATGATCCGTATGAAATCGTCCGCGCCTGCCGCGATGCGGAGCAGATCAAAGAATACATCCTGGGACTGGAAATGAAAAAGGAACTGGCGCAGGAACAGACGGTGCAACGGCCTGAACGGAATGTGGAGCGCGATGAAGGTATTGCCGCGATGGGCGTTTCGGCCAACCCGGCCAAAGAAAAAACCTTCCTGGCCGTGCCGTACAAAGAAAAGGAACAGGCCAAGAAGCTGGGAGCCAAGTGGGACAAGGACAACAAGCTTTGGTACGCGCCGGAAGGCACTGACTTGAGCCAGCTCTCCACCTGGCTGCCGGAAAAGGCCAGAGCGCCGGAGCCGAAAATCACCATGCCGCCGCAGGAAGAGTTTGCCAGGGCTTTGGAACAGTTTGGCCTGGACTTGGGCGGTAAAGAACCGATCATGGATGGTCATATTCACCGCGTTCCGATCATCGATAAAAGCCGGGGCGATTTGGACGGCGCATATTGCGGCTTTTTGGACGAGAGGCCTGCCGGGTGGATGCAGGATTTCAGCGCGGGAGAAAAACATACCTGGGCGGCATCCGGTCACACCTTGACCAAAGAGCAGTTGGCTGTCCAGCGAGCGGAAATCGCCCGAAAGCGCGAAGAACGCCAACAGGCCATTATTGAGCGCCAGCATTCGGCTGCGCGTGACGCACATGCGGAATGGATCGGGCATGATTGGGCGACAGCGGAAAATGCCTATCTCCAGAAAAAGGGTGTTCCGCCGCTCGGCGTCCGGGAGGATCTGGACGCCAACCTGATGGTTCCAGTGCTAAACGCCGAGGGTGACTTGCGCGGTCTGCAATACATTTCTCCGGAAGGCCAAAAACGCTTTCAATCCGGCATGGAGAAAAACGGCAATTTTCACCTGATCGCCGAGCCCGGCAAAGACCTCTCCCAAGGCGAAATTCTGCTGGCCGAAGGCTACGCAACCGGCGCGAGTCTGCACCTGGCAACAGAAAAGCCCGTGGCCGTTGCCTTTGATGCCGGAAACCTGGAGCCCGTGGCCATAAAGCTGCGCGAAAAATTTCCCAACGCCGCCATCACCATCTGCGCGGATAATGACCACAAGCATACCCGCAAAACCCCGGAAGGCACGGAACTCTGGAACAAGGGCGTGGATCTGGCCCAGAAAGCCGCTCAAGCCGTTGGCGGCAAGGTCGTTGCGCCGATCTTCAATGAGGAGGAGCGGGCGCGAGGCCTGACCGATTTCAACGATCTGCACCAGTCACGCGGTCTTGATGAAGTGAAAAAGCAGGTTGGTCTTGTGCTGCAACAGGATAAGGACAAATCCCGTGACAAGGGGCAAACGCGGGAACTGGCCTTATGAAGGATTGGCGGAGAGCAACAATAATTCCTTCCTTTTCCGGAGGGAAGGACAGCACCTATCTTGTGCTGCGGCTTCATGAACTTGGCATCAAAATGACCGATATTGTTTATTTTGATACCGGCTGGGAGTTCCCCCACATGGAGGCTCACATTGCGCAGGTAGAGGACATTATCAAGCAGAAGATCACTCGCTTGGTTCCCCGTGAAAGTTTTGATTTTATTTTTGCGCGAAAAGCCCGCACAAGAAATGTTCAAAACACACGCCGGGGCTACGGTTGGCCCTCTGCAATGCGGCGCTGGTGTACAGGAGAAAAGACCCGCGCTATCAACGCATACGTCAATTCCCTCACCTGGCAGGGAATTACCCTTCCTGCCGTTCAATGCCTCGGCTATGCCTCCGATGAGCCTGACCGAGTGGAAAAGCACAAGACAAAGAAGGCTCCACGCTTTCAATGCTACGCCTATCCGATGGTGGAATGGGGAATCTTTGAAGGATGTGCTTTGGCGTATTGCAGGGAGCGCGGGCTGTCCTGGGGCGGCTTATATGACATTTTTGACCGGGTAAGCTGCTGGTGCTGCCCGCTGGGCGGCATTGCGAATGCTGAAAAGCTGTACCGTCACTTCCCGGCATTCTGGCAGCATATGTTGGAAATGGAATCATGGCTCCCGGAGCAATATCGACAATATGCCGGGAAACACTCTGTTTCTGACCTGGACAAACGCTTTTACAAAGAGGATTTTGCCTCCTTACCTAATTCTTCCTCTGCGGGCCTCGCGCCCCAGCCCAGCGCCGCATGACGGCCTCCACAAGGAAACGTCATGTCTACAACCCCATTTAATAACGTGCATTTTTCCAGCAAGAAAATGGATTGGGCAACGCCTTGGGAATTGTTCCGCGCTTGGGATCTTTCGCACGGCCCTTTTGATTATGACGTATGCGCTACACCGCAAAACGCCAAGTGCCGAAAATATTTCACGCCTGAAATGAACGGCCTGCTGCAATCCTGGTATGGCGTCTGCTGGATGAATCCGCCGTATGGCAGGGAAATCGGGCGTTGGATCGCCAAGGCTGTGGGGGAAGTCCAGGTGGGCAACGCGGAACGTGTTGTGTGCCTGGTTCCGGCCAGAACAGATACGGCATGGTGGCATGAACTCGTAATACGCTACGGTGAGATCCATTTCCTGCGTGGGCGGGTTCGTTTTGAAGGTGCGGAACATGCCGCGCCGTTCCCCAGCGCCATAGTAGTCTTCGGATAAATCACAGAAAAGCCTCTGCGGGCCTCGCGCCCCAGCCCAGCGCCGCCTGACGGCCCTTTAAGGAAAAGTCATGTGTGCGAAACTGCTTATTCTCGAATCCCCCGGTAAAGTGAAAAAGGTACAGGAGATCCTTGGCTCCGGCTGGAAGGTTGCCGCCTCTGTCGGTCATGTACGCGATCTGCCCGTTAAGGAAATAGGCGTGACTGCGCCGGATTTCAAGCCCAAATACGTTCCCACGGACAGGGGCAAGGATGTCCTCTCCCGCCTGACCGGGCTGGTCAAAAATGCTGAAGCCGTCTACCTGGCCACAGACCCGGATCGCGAGGGTGAGGCCATCGCCTGGCACCTGCAAGACGCTTTGAAACTCAAAGACGCCAAGCGCGTCACCTATGCTGAAATTACCGAGAAAGCTATCAAGGCCGCGCTCGATGCGCCGCGTTCCATCGATATGGCCCTGGTTGCCGCGCAGGAAGGACGGCGGGTTTTGGATCGTTTCTGCGGTTACATGGTTTCCGGCCCGCTCTCCAATGTTGCCGGCGAAAAACTGTCTGCCGGCAGAGTGCAAAGCCCGGCTGTGTGTCTGGTTGTGGAGCGCGAACGGGAAATACAGGATTTCCGCAGCACAACCCACTACGGCGCGGAGCTGACCTTTGAGAACGTGGACAACATCACGGACGGCTGGAAGGCCGTCTGGCTGGTCAAGCCCTGGCTTGAGGACGGGCAGGAATATCTGCTTGATAAAGCCCTGGCCGAAAAAGCGGCGGCGCTCCGCTCCCTGGAAGTCGTGGACTGCAAAGAAGCGGAAAGCCGCTCCGCGCCTCCGGCTCCCTTTACCACCTCCAGCCTGCAACAGGCTGCTTCCAACGCCCTGAAATTCTCTCCCAAGCAAACCATGCAACTGGCGCAACGGCTTTATGAGCAAGGGGCGATCACCTACATGAGAACGGATTCTCCCAACCTTTCGCAGGATGCCGTAGATGAAATCCGCGCTTTCTGCGAAGGCCGGGGCTGGTCGCTGGTGGAAAATCCACGCTCCTGGAAGTCGAAAGAAGGCGCACAGGAAGCGCATGAAGCCATTCGCCCCACGCATATAGAAATCGAGGAAGCAGGCGAAACCGCCGATGAAAAGGCTCTGTACCGGCTGATCCGCCTGCGCTCGCTGGCCAGCCAGCTGGAAGACGCCGTGTACGCCGTGCGGGTGCTTCAGCTAGCTGCGGATCTGGACGGCAAACAGGCGCTCTTTGAAGCCAAGGGCCGGACGCTCCTTTCCCGAGGCTGGAAAATACTGACAACGGATGATGTGGCCACGGAAGACACTGAAGACGTTGCCGAGCCGGAAAACCCGGTTCCGGCCATGAAGCCGGGCACCAGACCCACGGCCCTGACCGGCGCGGTCGTGACCAAAAAGACCAAGCCCGCCGCTCGTTTTACAGAATCCAGTCTGGTGCGTGAACTGGAAAAACGCGGCATTGGCCGTCCGTCCACCTATGCCGCCATCCTGGATACCATCATGAGCCGTGGTTACGTCAAAACCGAAAAACGCTTTCTCGCGCCCACACCGTTGGGCGTCATGGTGGTGGATAACCTACGCGGCAATTTCAGCTTCGTGGAGTATGAATTTACCCGCATGATGGAACAGGCGCTGGATGACATCGCCGCAGGCAAAGCCGACTACCACTCCGTGATCAGTGAGGCTCATGCCCGCCTGAAGCAGGAACTCCAGGCCTTTGCCAAGGGCACAGGCAAGGTCTGCGAAAAATGCGGCAAGCCTATGGTGCGCCGGGTGAAAAAGCCCGGCAAAGACGGCAAAGGCGGCTATGATTTCTGGGGTTGCACCGGCTGGCCGGAATGCAGGGAGAGCCATAAAAATTAAACACCGGTAGGCGCAGGTGAACGGCTGCGCCTACCCATTTAAGCCATCATCGCTATCTTTCACCATTATCAGGTATATGGTTTGTAGGGGCAGTTCCCGTACTATCATTCTGCTGCCAGTCATCTGCAATTTCCTTCCAATCAACGGAACGCTCAACTAGGTTTCCTTGTTCATCTTTACCCGACCATACAGCCCAGAAATCGGGATCATCTGATTTGGGGCGGTGCGCTTCTGGTAATGCGCTCATCTGCACGATAACCGGAAGCTCTGAAGCCCAGCCTAACAAAACCGCATGGCGTGAGGGCAAAGAAGGCAAATCACGCAGAAGACCGCGTAAATTATCTGGAACAAGTTTATGCACCAAGTCTTGATCTTTATCGTTACTGATTCGGTGCAGCAAAAAAGTGTTACATTGCGATAGAACAGTCTGGGAAAGCTCGCTGGGGCGTTGCGACGAAAGGACTAAGCCAAGGCCGAATTTTCTCCCTTCACGAGCAATCTTTTCAAAAACCTGGCAACAAACTGCGGCTGCATTTTGCACATCAGAGTCATCTTTATATCTCTTAATAAAGGTATGAGCTTCTTCCATGATGAGGACTGTTGGAAGAATTTTTGATTTCAGCCTACGATATCGCTGCAAAGATTCAAGCGTCATTCTGGCGATAACTGCTGTCACAATATGTACTACTTCAGCCGGTATAAGCGAGAGATCAACTACAGATACGCTTCCGTTTGAAATTTCGTTATCCCCTATATATTTCGCCAGCCAGTCGCTTAGCGAAATTGAAGAGTCTCCGCCAGATATATTTCGTATTCTGTTGTCAGAAAGAATAGTGCGAATGCGTATAAGCATGGTTTCAACATGATCTGATACGTTGAATATTTCAGCATTTGCTTCCACGCTTCGCAAAAGTTGTTCACCTGTAAATTCTCTTGGAATATCTGCGTCTATTGGTAATGTATCGGTATCACTCCCACCAAATGCAGAATGCGCTGTCTGAATTAAGCCTAACAACTCATCCACTTCAGTTTTCGTAAATTCATACTTGGGGTGCTGCCCTTGCCGAGCCTGCTTAAATACTGATAGCTTTGAAATTACTGCATTTATCGAATTATTTTCGTCCTGAGAGAATTCACCAGAAGTGGCCAGACCTCTTTCCCAAGTCAGCAATAATTCGTAAAAATTTTTGGGATGAGGAAACTGCGCCCACGGTTTTCCTGTATTGCGTTGAACGCGTAGTATACTGACAAGAGTTCTTAAATATCGTCTCATGTCGTGGCTTGGCGCTACAGAAGGCTCAATTGTTCCATCACGGACAGTTCTCAGGGCTTGAATCAATGTCGGCCTTTGTGTTTTGCTGCTTGCTTGAGCGAAGGCACACCACTCAGCGCTATTCCAAAACCATAGCGGCACCTGAAGCTGCTCAGCCCCTTCTCCAGGTTCAACAGCAAAAATATTTACATTCCCCAAATCCTGAAATGTTTGTGCATACTCACCGTTGGGATCGAGTACAATGAAACGCGCATTGGGTTCTTCGCCATTTCGCGCTTTTTTAGCTGCCTCCAGTGACCAGCGAACGAGGCCTGCGACCGAACAAGATTTTCCACTCCCTGTATTACCCAACACAGCCAAATGGCGGCCAAACAACCTGTCAGGGTCAATTTTAACTTCAGCATTTGCAGCCAAGGGGCTTATGCCTATTTTGACGCGTCGGTTTTCTCCTGACTCTATAATTGCTTTGAGTTGCCCTTGAGTAGGCAGTAGCACGGCGTCTCCTACTGCTGGATAGGACTCCACGCCGCGCCTAAAAACATAGAACTCCTCCTCACCGCGAACACCTTCGTAGCTCAAAGTGCCCAAAGGATTGAGGCGCATCTTTCGTAATGGATAAGGCAGATCAACCAGGCCAAAGTCCTGCATCCCCTTGCGTTTGGGATATTGGGAACGCTCTATGGTGATCCACTCAACTTGGCCTACAAGATACCCTTGATCTCCTGGGATCAGAACATAGCTGTTGATGCGGGGGAAGGGGCGTGGGGTGCCGGTATTGAGTGCCATCGAGTCTGGCGCTTCAATATCAAGCAAAACCTTAATTTCGTCTGGAGATACAAAGTCTATTATTCCAATATGTAAGGATTCAGCAAAAGCGAGTGGAGAAATTGTCATGACTTGCTCTCCGTACCGCTGTCTCCTTTATCTGCATGAGGGTCAGAATAGGTAGTACCGATGCGTTGCTTCAGTAGTTCTCCCATGCGGAAAGAGGCTTTGTCGATGGCCGCTTTTGGTAGGAATGTCTCTGTCAGTTGCTGAAGCGAGGCCAGGCTTGGGCCAACAAGAAGAGTGACCTGGGAGGCGCGCCCCAAGTCACGGTAGGTTTCAATAATACGTCCCAAGGGGTCATTCCATGAAATAACGACAAGATGGGTTGATGGTATGGTAAGCATATCTCGGATTGTGCGGTTGATATGCTCATCGCCAAATCCGTACCCATAGGTGACCAGGGTGCTGTTAGGGCGGCAAACCGCGGCGGCGAAATCACGAAATAGCTCTACATACGGATAATCAGTTGATTCTCGGTCTTTGGCTGCATTCGGATAGACCATCAACTCATGTGCAGAGGCATCTTTCAGACCTGGAGCCTTGAGGTAGGGGGTAATAGCTTCGGCCCCAAAAGGTAATCCAATTCTACGGATGTCTTTGCCAGTCTGAACCCAGTCAATAGACCCATGCAGTTTAGTAAGCCGGGCGACCCCTTCCAGGTATCGGGGTTCACCCCGAATGCCCGGCGGATTGTAGTGCATATCAAGGTCTAGCCGCGAAGAACGGAAAATCGGCATTAGCTGACCGACAAAACGATCCAGCAAATGTAGTCCTGCCAATTCAGCCCCGGCCTCAATGAGCCGGTCATAGTTGGTGGTGAAAATATTCAACCGATCACGCGTGCCTGAGCGACTGGCAAAACTCATAAGAAACGTAACCAATGTATTGAAAGCGAACTCCTGTTTGCTTCCTTCGGCTTCCGCTATGGCGGTTTCATTTTTAAGAATGGAATGAGAAAAGGCATCCATCGCGGCAGCGATCTCTGTTTGCAGAGTTTCTGCCTTGTCCTTTTCCCCAAGAATCTCTAAACCACGCAATAGTTCATTGGCGACACGGAGCTGGTCTTCAAGATTCCCCTTCCTCCTGCCGGTTTTGACTGCCGCCTCTTGAGCTGCTGCACCAATTTCATCCTTGAAACTGGGCAGATTCGCCTCTCCCATGCCTACGGCTTGTTTATCAGACGCCAAGCCGTGAACTGCGTTGGTGAGCCCGGAACCTACGAGAAGTGAAAAATGCTCGGACTGAAATAACGAGGTCAGCCACGGCTCAATGTGTTTACGCAGCTCTTTGTAGTCAAACTCCTTTTTCCCTTCAGGCCCCAGTGCGGCGTCATAAGAAAAAATAGCATTCAGGTCCGGATCTGAAACATCGCTTTCATCACAAAACTGGAATTTACCTTCTATTTCCTTGAAGAGGACAGGCCGATGATTATCCCGAACCTTGAGTATGTTGATTTCGGGACTAAGCACTTTTGGATTCACTGTGCCTTTATTTTCATTGGCTGCCATGGAGAATTCTCCTCATTTTTTATATTCTTTTTCAAGGGTATTGAAATCTATATTGTATCGCCTTTCCAGGAAGTCCAAGATGCGTTTCAAAGCATTGCCTATTTGTAATTCATTAGCGCCAAATTTATACATAATGGTGTGTATGTTCTGGGCTGGAACGTCATGAATAATTCCCCTAAATTGCACAGAATGTTCACTTTTTCTTGGAGTCGCCCATACAGGATATCGAAAACTACATCCTTGTGTTTGCGTATATCCGTCATATGAATGCGTATTGTAGCATTCATTTCAGATAATATGTTCCAATTCATAAATTAGCTTCATCACTTTTTTATCAATTTTCATTATAGCTGCTCATTTATTCTTAAAAATACTATCAAAAGTGCGCTACCAAATATCGTTGATTTCGAATGTATATGATTTTTAATGTTGTGTAACAATCTCCATGAGTTTTGAAAAACTCGTCACGACATCGTATTTTATTTTTTCTGAGCCTATCTTTAAATTGAGACTATCAAAAAATTTTTTCGCGCAGTCTATTTTCTTTTCTTCAATCTTGCGAAGTTGCATGGTGGACATGGAGCCCTTTGTCTCTGCGACAAAATAGATATGTTTTACAGTGCCAGATTTGAAGGATATAGCCCAATCGGGGTTATAACCTTCTTCCCCCAAAGGCGTTGGGATATAAAATCCACGCGGGAGCTTGGCGTACACGACAACTTCATTGCTGGCGTCCAGCTCCTCCGCAAAATTGCGTTCAATGGTGGAGTCTGTAGCAATATGCTCATAGATATGTTTTTTTAGGCGTTCCTTGACGGCGGTTTTGTCTATTTTTTGTCGTTCCGCCGTGAATATATCCATATCATATCGCTCTTCCAACACATCATATGTAAGGTGCTCGATAATGGCCGTAGCCTTTTGCTCCTTAATCAACCGTGTGGCTTCCGTGATAAAATGCTCCGGATTCTGCCGGAACTTGGCAAAATTAGGCTCGGAAATACCGCCAAGGATGGCTGCAATAGTTGCACGAGTAAGTTGCGTCTGTTCTGCAAGCCTACCAACAAGATCATACCGGACTTGGGAATGAGCTGAGACTTGCAGCTCGTCTGTTGTTTCTTCCAGGTGAAATGCCTCGCCCTGCTTGAGTTGATCCACTGTGACGCTTTGCACCTGAGAGCCGGAAGCGACTGTGTACTGCAACGGGGTAACAGTAAGTTCTTTGTTGATGGCGGCAATGCAATTTCGGATCAGCTCCTTGGAGTCAAAATGTACGCTGTAGACTGCCTTGCGGTTGATCCTTTCCCACAATTCCTTGAATTCTTTTTTCTGGAAATTGTCATTGAGCCGGTTTGTTTCCTGGCGGCGCTCATCTTCCGGCATGGGGAGCTGAGCATCACTGTACACGCTGTCAATCAAGGAAAAAACCTGCTCGGCATACGGGGCCAAGTCTGGCGGCAAAGGTGCGCGGGAATCTTGTTCTTTGGCATCATAGTAGGCCGCAGTGATGGAATCATTGTCGTCCGTGTAGTCATTTTTAAGCAGATAGCGATATATCTGTTTGGCCATGGCAGGAGTTACCTGCACATCTCCTTCCGGAGTGCGGAGCGTTTTGTTCGTGAAGTAGGCCTCATCAGCCTTGCGCGGACGGGCGGACAAAGCGCTGCTGATTTCGTTTTGCAGTCCGGCCACAAAATCCTTGTAGCTTTCGTTGGCAATAACCGTCAGCACGTTCACGTCATGCACTATGGCGGGATTATCTATTCGATCTCCATTTTGGTTGACGCAAAGGCGCAGGCCGCGTCCGACTTCCTGGCGGCGGGAGATTGTGCTTTCACTATGCTTCAGCATACACATGCCGAAAACGTTGGGGTTATCCCAGCCTTCACGCAGGGCAGAGTGAGAAAAAATAAAGCGTACCGGCCCGCCGCGTTCATCAGTGAGGGACAATAACTGTTCTTTATTTTTCAAAATGAGATCATAGGCGGTCACATCGTCGGAAAGGCCTTTTTCTTCACCGGTTTTTTTTATGTTGGCGGGATCGACTAACCGTTTGTTTTTATCAATGGAAAAATAGCCGTCATGGACGCTGGCAGGTTCAAACCCTTGCCAGTAGGCTTTTAGCTTGTCCTCTTCAGGCGTCAACTCGGCAAGCTCATTTTCAACGAGCTGGGCGTATTCTTCTTCAAATATTCTGGCATATTCGCCCTTTTCATCGGGCTGTGAGTAGTCACGATACTTGGCCACCTCATCAATGAAGAATAGGGAGAGAACCTTGATCCCCTTGGGGTAGAGCGCCTTTTCCTTCTCCAGATGCGATTTTATCGTCTCGCGTATCTGTATGCGTCGCAGGGCTTCTTCCGCGCCGTCACCCATGGCTTCACCCGCATGGATGGTTTGGCCGTTGGTAAACTCCACAGTATTTGTGCGGGCATCTATCTCGCTGATTACATAGCCTTTATACTGCCGTAATTCATTGGAGAGTGAAAACAAGTCATCCTTTTTTCCTATGCGCTTCAACTTGCGGACAATGGCTCCGCTTTTTTGGCGTATCTCCATTTCCAGCTTTGCCACCGGGGCCTTACTGGAAATTTCGATGGAATCCAAAAAAAGATAGGGCGCGGTTCCGGCGATGCCTTTCACCGTGATGCCGCGAACGGCGATTTTCTTGACCAGCTTCTGGTTGTAAGCGTCCACGGCGTCCAGACGGTGAATTTTATTGCGGGGAACCTTGTGGGTTGCGGAATAGCGCAGCAGCATGAGCGGTTTGAATTTACGCAAGGCGTCCAAGGTCTTGGGGCCTTCCATCTTCTGCGGTTCGTCCAGAATAAGGATCGGGCGGTTAGCGCTGATAACGTCTATGGGTCTGCGGCTTTGAAAATCGTCCAGGATGTCATAGATACGGCGGTTATCAGCACCCGTCGCGTTGAAGGCCTGGATATTGATAACCATAACATTGATGCCGCTGTCGGAGGAGAAGCTTTCCAGATCGTGCAGGCTTTTGGAGTTGTAAATAAAAAAGCGGACTTTTTTGCCGTAACTTTCCGCAAAATGATCGGCGGTAATTTGCAACGACTTATAGACGCCTTCGCGTATGGCCACGCTGGGAACCATAATGATGTACTTGCCCCAGCCATATTGTTTATTCAGTTCAAAAATTGTCTTGATATAACAATAGGTCTTTCCGGTGCCGGTTTCCATTTCCACGTCAAGGTTGCAACGGCACCCGGCGCTTTCTTCCAGGCACTCGGATACAAACAGGTTTTGCCTGCGCTGCACGGCCTGGATATTTTCAAGCAGCTTTTCGTCGGAGATGGTCAAGTCCGCATTGCGCCAGCCGGGCAATTCTTCTTCGATTTCGTTGCCCGGCAATTTTGCCTGTTCCGCCTTGGTGGGCTTGTGCTGTTTGCCGGGGTCAATGCGGTACGTCCAGCCTGTGGGCGGTTCCTGGCCGATGAAACAGTCCACTACCGACTGCACGGCTTCTGTCTGGAATGGCTGAATTTTGAACTTCAGCCGCATGGGGAGCTGATTTTTTACCTGAACGCTCATATGACTTTCACCTCAGTGCTCGGCGAAAGCTGTTTGAAGATTTGCTCGGCATTAATGCGGGCGGCATCAGAGGCAAAACCCGCATCGCGGAACACCACGCGCAAGGGCTTATACTTGGCCAGTTTCTGGATAAAGGCTTCGGTAATGCCGGAATCAAAGCAGGCGACCAGGGCGTTTTCATCCACAAAAAAGACCTTTTTGCCCTGAATATTTTCGGGCTTGATGGGCAGATGCAGTTCCACACCCCAATCAATGAGCACCTGATAGAGCAGGTCTTCCGGCTTGTCGCGCCGGTCGGCCTTGATGTTGTCGGCGAACAGAGAAAGCTGTTTCTGATCAATTTGATCCGGCGTGTAATACACGTCTTCCATGCAGGAAGAGTCTATTTTGAGAACGCGGAAGCCGATGTCTTTATTCCATTCAGGATTGCACTCGACTTCAAGGATTTTTTTACCGGCGCGGCGGATGCGCTCTTTGCCTATTTCAGCAATGGTGGCGTACCCAGATTTGAAAGCTTCGTTTTTTTCACAGCAGGGTTCTGGTAGCTGCACCATTATGAATTGGCGGTTGCCTCCGTCTTCAGCGTTGAGTTGCATAGCGGCATGGGCTGTGGTCGCAGAACCAGAGAAAAAATCGAGAACAATGTCATTATTGCTAAAATTTGCCAATTTAATCAATTCGATAAGCAACTCTTTGCTCTTAGGGTTAGTGAAGGGCAAATCAATTTCTTTATGTATTTGAGAAACTTCAATGTCGGTCCATATACTCGTTCGTAGCGCTGTATCGGATGGGGGAACCCAATGCTGCACACCTCCATTCTTCCCCGTACCATTGGGTATGCGCCGGATAAATTGCAGTTTTGTACCCGTTTCAAGCCAATATTCTTCAAGTGACAACCTCTTGGCATGTTTGGATAAATATTCTGTATAATTGGCAACAGCTTTATCTGCTTTCTCTTTTGAATAGCGCCACTGCCCTGTTTCTGGGGTAAACCCTAATACGTCATACCGCATTGTTGGCCTATCCGCATTGCTCCAAAAAACATCCCAGCGCCCTTTTTCCGAGGCATCTACCTTTTTCATTCTAATTGGAGCCATTGAGAATGAATTGCCTTTTGCATATGAAATGACATATTCAAAGCCAATATTTAGACTGTTTAGGCCATTTTCCGCAAATTGTGAATTCAGGCTCTTTATTCTTCTGCGAGTTAAAAAACAATTTCTAAAGTTTTCCTCACCAAAAATTTCATCACAAACCCTTCTTAGATTTGGTAGCTCTCCATCATCAATGCTAATGAAAATAATTCCATCATAACTTAATAAGTTTTTTGCCAATTTTAGACGAGAGTAAATCATAGTCAACCAATCTGAATGAAACCTACCGCGCCCCTCTGGATTCGGAACTAACCGATTTCCCTGTTGATCCTTCTGATTTGATCGCAGAAGATATTCTTCCTTATCTTCCGTAAAATCATCCTCATAAATAAAATCATTCCCTGTATTATACGGAGGATCAATATAAATCATCTTCACCTTGCCGAGATAGCTTTCCTGTAAAAGCTTCAGGGCATCAAGGTTGTCGCCTTCAATATAGAGATTCTTTGTGGTGTCAAAATCCACGCTTTCTTCCCGGCAGGGCCTCAAGGTTTTGGCAATGGGCGCGTTGGCGGTGAGCAAAGCCTGCCGCTTACCCGGCCAATCCAGGCGATAGCGTTCCTGCGGGCCTTCCACAAGCGAATCGGAAAGCTCCTGCCGGAGAAGGTCAAAATCTACCCGGAGTGTAATTTCGCCGTTATCGTCGTAGGCTTCGGTCACGCAGTTGGGGAAAAGACCCCGAATGCGGGCGATGTTTTCCTGGGTCATATCCGGGGAGTGCATTTTGAGTTTTTCCATGACAACCTCTATGAGCATCTTTACTGCAAGGAAGAGAGGCGAGCCTGCGCGGCACGCAATTCCTGATTGATGGTTATTTTTTTAT
>OGYH01000065.1_pt1 | contig 89679 bp, 64 predicted proteins | sample 1576511 | NCBI WGS metagenome assembly OGYH01 (sample SAMEA3541522, study PRJEB24748) | human gut metagenome | biome: human gut; feature: human-associated habitat; material: faeces | place: China | collected 2012
ACGGAATAGTGGGGCTGGCTGTCGGAAACGGAGGATTTTATGTTAAGACAGACCACCCAGAAAATCACTGCCCTTTATCCAAGACTATCCCATGAGGACGAGCTGCAAGGCGAAAGTAATTCCATTTCCAACCAGAAGCGTATCCTTGAAACCTACGCAAAGCAGAACGGCTTTTCCAATCTGCGCTGGTACACGGACGATGGCTATTCTGGTGCGAACTTCCAAAGACCGGGCTTTCAATCCATGCTTGCGGACATTGAAGCTGGGAAAGTGGCTACCGTTATCGTAAAGGATATGTCACGGTTAGGGCGAAACTACCTGCAGGTGGGAATGTATACCGAGATGATTTTCCCACAAAAAGGCGTCCGCTTTATCGCCATCAACGATGGAGTAGACAGCGCACAGGGCGACAATGATTTTGCCCCTCTGCGGAACATTTTCAACGAATGGCTGGTGAGAGATACGAGTAAGAAAATCAAAGCTGTAAAACGGTCAAAAGGCATGAGCGGCAAGCCTGTTACGAGCAAACCCGTGTACGGCTACCTCATGGACGAGGACGAAAACTTCATCATTGACGAGGAAGCCGCACCCGTAGTCAAGCAGATATACCGTCTGTGCCTTGCCGGGAACGGTCCGACCAAGATAGCCCGTATGCTGACCGAGCAGGAAATCCCAACGCCGGGAACGCTGGAATACCGCAGGACGGGCAGCACACGCCGCTATCACCCCGGCTATGAGTGCAAATGGGCGACAAATACCGTGGTGCATATCCTTGAAAACCGGGAGTACATGGGCTGTTTGGTGAACTTCAAGACGGAGAAACCGTCCTACAAGACCAAGCACAGCATAGAAAATCCCATTGAGAAACAGGCAATTTTCGAGAACCACCATGAGCCTATCATCGACACCCAGACATGGGAGCGTGTGCAGGAATTACGCAAACAGCGCAAGCGTCCGAACCGCTATGATGAAGTGGGCTTGTTCTCTGGTATGCTCTTTTGCGCGGACTGCGGCAGCGTCATGTATCAGCAGCGTTACCAGACCGATAAGCGGAAACAGGACTGCTATATCTGCGGGAACTACAAGAAGCGCACCCATGACTGCACCGCACATTTTATCCGCACCGACCTTTTGACTGCGGGCGTTCTCTCCAATCTACGGAAAGTGACGAGCTATGCGGCAAAGCATGAAGCCCGGTTTATGAAGCTGCTGATCGAGCAGAACGAGGACGGCGGCAAACGCCGGAACGCCGCCAAGAAAAAGGAACTGGAAGCTGCCGAAAAGCGTATCGGTGAACTTTCCGCTATTTTCAAGCGGCTGTATGAGGACAGCGTAAGCGGTCGCATTTCTGACGAGCGTTTCACGGAGCTTTCGGCAGACTATGAAGCCGAACAGCAGGAATTGAAAGAGCGTGTTGCCAGAATACAGGCGGAGCTTTCCAAAGCACAGGAAGCTACCGTAAACGCAGAAAAGTTTATGAACATTGTCCGCAAGCACATGAACTTTGAAGAACTGACCCACACCCTCTTGCGTGAGTTTGTAGAGAAAATCGTTGTGCATGAGTGCAGCTACGATGAAAACGGGACACGCAGACAGGATATTGAGATTTACTATTCTTTCGTCGGCAAAGTGGACTTGCCCGAATGACCGCCCGCCCTATCCGATACCAAAGACAAGTATCGGATAGGAAAGGCAAAATTTTTTACACTTCTATTACTTCTTTATCACACATAAGCAAAACGTCCGGGCATCTATTATCTCATCAACGAGGATGAGGATAACAATATTGCGCAGATCTATATCGGCCAGACGCGCAACGGTGTCATCCGGCTGGACGACCATAACCGCTCCAAGGATTTCTGGAACAAGGCGATTATGTTTCTGGCAGAGAGCCGGACGTTTACTTTGGATATGATAAGCGGTCTTGAAAAATTTGCGATCATCAAGGCGCAGGCGTCCAAGCGGTACCGCATCGAAAACAGCGTGATCCCCAAATATGAGATCGACGAGTATGATCTGGTCTCGGTAGAGGAGATATACGACGAGATACAATTTATCATGGCGACGTTGGGGTACAAAATGAGCGACGCCAAAACGGATTCTTTTCAGAAACAGGTCTTTCACACCACCCGCAACGGCATCGCCGCGCTCGGCGTGTACGACGGGGAGAAATTCGAGGTACTGGAAGGCTCGCAGGTCAGCAGCGTGCTGTATCCGAGCGTTCCCCAGTCGATCAAGCAGCAGTGGTTCACGGCGCTGAAAAACGGCGATATCGTTTATCAGGATAACAAGCATTATCTGAGCAAATCCATGTCGTTTTCCTCGCCCAGTGCGGCGGCCTGCTTCGTTTTAGGCGCAAGCGCGAACGGCTGGACGGAATGGAAGGACAAGAGTGGCAGAACACTCGATGAGCTGTTCCGCAGACAGGCAGAGAAAGCATAAGTAAAGGGACACGGAATGATTCTGTGTCCCTTTTTACGCAGGAAAGAGAAGCGTTTAGCCCTGGTTTGCCATATTCTGCTCGTAGGATTCGATCATCTTCTTCACCATCTGACCGCCTACGGAGCCGGCCTGACGGCTAGTCAGATCGCCGTTATAGCCCTGCTTGAGGTTTACGCCGACCTCCTTTGGCGTTTTTTCACCTCAAAACATACACTATTTTGTACATAGAACGCACTCATTTACATAAGAGAAATCGTCTGTTTTTCACAGACGATTTTCTTTTGCTTAAAAATAGAAAAGAAAGGAAAAATGATGCAGACCATAGCAATCGTGAACCAAAAGGGCGGCGTAGGGAAAAGCACTACGGCGGTCAATCTGGGCGCTGGACTGGTGCGGCAGGGCAAGCGCGTGCTGCTCATCGACGCAGACAGTCAGGCGAATCTGACAGAAATGCTCGGCTGGCAGCAGCCGGACGAGTTATCGCCAACACTGGCCACCATGCTGGAGCGCATTATCTCAGACCGCCCTATCGAACCGCAGGCAGGTATCCTGCACCACTCAGAGGGCATGGACTTACTGCCCGCCAACATCGAACTGTCCGGCCTGGAGGTGTCCCTTGTGAACACCATGAGCCGTGAAACCGTACTCCGTACCTATCTGAACGAGGTCAAGCGGCAGTACGACTACATTCTGGTGGATTGCAGTCCGTCCCTCGGTATGCTGACGCTGAACGCGCTGACGGCGGCAGATCGGGTCATTATCCCGGTTCAGTCACATTACTTACCCGTCAAGGGCTTGGAACAGCTTCTCCGTACGGTCAGCAAGGTGCAGCGCCAACTGAATTCCAATCTGAAAATCAGCGGTATCCTCATCACCATGACAGAGAGCCGCACGAACTTTTCTAAGGAGATCAGCCAGCTTGTGCGGAACGCCTACGGCAAGGCGATACGGGTCTACGACACCGAGATACCACGCGGTATCAAGGCGGCGGAAATGAGCGCCAGAGGCACCAGTATTTTCAGCTTTGACCCGCGCAGTCCCATAGCGACCGCCTATGAGAAATTTACGAAGGAGGTGCTGGAGCATGAAAAGTGCCGCGAAAAATATCCAACTCGCCAGCTATGATGACCTGTTCAAGACAGACGAGGAACGGCAGGCAGATACGCAAGAGCGTGTGCAGAGCCTTCCGCTGGATAAGCTGGAGCCATTCCCGAACCATCCGTTCAAGGTAATAGACGATGATAAAATGCTGGAAACAGTTGAGAGTATCAAGGAACGGGGTGTTTTGGTTCCCGTTCTGGTACGACCGAAAAATGACGGCAATTTTGAAATCGTATCTGGACACCGCCGTCATCACGCCAGCCAGCTTGCGGGTCTGACCGAGATTCCTGCCATCGTGCGGGAGATGGACGATGATACTGCAATCCTGCTCATGGTGGACAGCAACTTACAGCGCGAGGAGCTGCTGCCATCTGAAAAAGCCTTTGCCTACAAGATGAAATTGGACGCGATGAAACGGCAGGCTGGCAGACCGAAAGAAAATGTGCGCCAAATTGGCACGAATTTAATCGGTCAGCGTTCTGATTCCATCATGGCACAAGAAGTAAACGAGAGCGCCAGAACCATTCAGCGCTATATCCGGCTAACAAACCTCGTTCCCGACCTGTTAGACCGCGTGGATAACAAGACAATGGCATTCAATGCCGCTGTGGAGGTGTCCTATCTCACCGAGCCGGAACAGATCATGCTCTGCGACGCTATCGAGCGTGAGGAGTGTACGCCCAATCTCAGTCAGGCCAAGCGGCTCAAACAGTACAGCCAAGATGGCAAACTGGACGAGAATGTGATGGATGCCATTATGACCGAGGAAAAACCCATCGAGGACAAGCTGGTGCTGAAAGGCGATGTGCTGGCGAAATATTTTCCCCGAACTTATACGCCGTCACAAAAACAGAAGATCATCGTCAAGCTGTTGGAGGACTGGCACAAACGGCAGCTTCGGCAGCAGGAGCGTTAGGCTTGCATGGGTTTTCCCCTTACAATCCCTTTTCCTAACTAAGCCGAGAGAGAAGAAAACTACTGTGCCGAGAAAGAATATTCTTCTTTCGGCATAGTAATGCCGAGGAGGTCTAAGCGTGAATGAGAAAAAACAAGTCAATGAAAGCTACACCATCATCGAAAGCATGACGATCGGCAGCGCCCGATTCGTCATTGGTGAGAACCTGAACAATCCAGCCGCGCCCTATGTCACATGGCAGGCGAACATCAAAAATGCCCCGGATAATTTCTTCTGGGGGCACTACTGCGCGACTAAGTTAGGCGCAGTTGCGGACTTCGGAAGGCGTATCACGGAAGAAGCCGAATTTCTCCGTGAACGAATGAAATCCAAAGCGCCGCAGATACCAGAGCGAGGTGATGAACGATGAGCAGACATGATGCAGACCGCCTAACCTACGATGAGGTGACGATTTTCGGCGTACCGGCCCTGTTCACCGACTTGCGTGTTGACCGCTCTACCGTGCCGGATGGTGTGTACCGCTACGAAGTCCGGTACAGCGACGAATACGGCGGTGAGCCGGTAGAACTGGCACGAGGTATCATGGTGGACTTTTTCGGCACTGTCCTGACGCGGGAGCCGATCCAGTTACCCATCAGCGGCGGTCTGGAACTGAACGACGGTGATCTTGAATTTCAACCTGACGGTGGAACACTGGCAGAGTTTCAGCAGAAGTACCCCGCCAGTGAAAAGCGGGTCATTGATTTTTTCATAGCGGAAGACACTGTGCTTCATGACCTTTGCCACTCCCAGACCGAGGAACAGGACAAGGTCACTGGCTGTATCGGCCATCTGCGCGGCGACTTTGGCAGCGGCAAGCAATTCTTCACAACTTGGTGGCCGCACCAGAACGATATGCTGAACACGCCAGAGTTCAAGGCAGATATTGAGCGCACCGTAAACTGGCTGAGAGAACAGCCGGATTCCCCGCTGCGGGATTTTGACACCATGAAACGCTGCTGCACTTACTATCAGCGAAGCTGCGCCATCAAAGATGCTATTTTTCCATCCTGCGCGTTTCTGGTGGAAAGCAAGCAGTATGTGTATATGCTGCGCTGTACGCCGACACAGGGCGATTATAATTTTTATATGTACTGCTATCAGCGTGCTACCTTCGAGAAATACCGCGCACAGCTGAAAAACAAAGCGCGCTCCCATGCTAAAAAGCGAGCGGAGCCGGAACGATAAGTCATATCGCCTCTGAATATCTATAAAGTTTTTACGGTTAGACCAGAAAAACTCGTTGCATATCCTGGTTTTTCTGGTTATACTAATAGCTATAGGGGAGGCGATATCATGATTAACAGACCGGACTATATTGAAGCGATCGAGCCGTTTATTGATAAACCGCTTGTCAAGATACTGGCTGGCGTTCGCCGCTGCGGCAAGTCAACCATTTTTGAAATGCTGAAAGAAGAATTCCTGCGCCGTGGCATATCCGAGGACCATATTATCTCCAAGCGATACACGGAGATGGACATTCCTGAAAATATCACCGCTAAGCAGATGTATGACGAACTGCTGGAAGCTATGAAAGGAAAAGGCCATTGCTACCTTCTGCTGGACGAGATTCAGGAGATTGACGGATGGGAAAAAGCGGTCAACAGTCTGCTGGAGGGTGCAGATGCCGACATCTATGTAACCGGCTCCAATTCCAAACTGATGTCCAGCGAAATCTCAACCTATCTGACAGGGCGCTATGTTTCTATTCCCGTTTATACGCTGTCGTTCAAGGAGTATCTGGACTTTAAGACAGACAGCACCCTATCACGTAGGGAACTGCTGGAGGAATACATTCGCTTTGGCGGTTTTCCCATTATTGCGCTAAGTGAGTATGATGAGCAGAGTGCCTATCAGATCGTCAACGGCATTTATCACACCGTAGTTTCCCGCGATATTGTAAAGCGCCACCGTATCAACAAGCAAGATCTTTTTGATCGCGTGGTGAAATACATCATCGAGAATATGGGCAAGACCTTTTCGGCTAACTCTATCTCTACTTTTTTGAAAAGTGAGCACCGTAAAGTTTCGGTGGAGAGCATTTACAATTATCTGCGCTGGCTGGAGCAGGCGTTCATCATTTATCCATGCGAACGCTATGACTTGCAAGGCAAGAGCATTTTGAAAACGCAGGAGAAGTATTATCTTTCCGATGTATCGCTCAAATATGCTCTGCTGGGCTATAACCGAAAGATGCTGGATGGTGCGATGGAAAACATCGTCTTTCTGGAATTGAAGCGCCGCGGTTACGATGTTTTTATCGGCAAGAACGATACGAAGGAGATCGACTTTGTAGCAACGCGCCGTGACGAAAAGATTTATGTGCAGGTCTGTGTCCAGATTCCGGCAACTTCAGACCGAGAGGTCGGAAATCTGATGGAGATTCGTGACCATTATCCTAAATATGTCGTTACGCTCAACGAAATGGATACCGGCATTGAAAACGGTATTAAAATCGTTCATCTTGTCGATTTCCTGCTTGCCGAAACATGGTGAGTAATACTTCCATATCGTAAAATTAAATCATCCGCTGAAAGCAGTCCATAAGGGCTGCTTTTTTCATACCTTTGGAAAGGAGGACAACACATTTGCCAACCAAATTTCAGTTCATCACCGAACTGTACGACCAGACCGTGCGAAGCGTCACCAGCAGCTATAAAAGCTGGACAGGCTTTCTTCGTGCGGCCTGCTATAACTACAAATGCCCGTTTGATGAGCAAATCCTGATTTATGCCCAGCGCCCGGACGCAACTGCCGTTCTGGAAATGGAACGCTGGAACCGGAAGTTTGGCCGCTGGGTCAATCGCGGTGCAAAAAGCATTGCCGTGTTCGGTGACGATGGACAGCACATGTTAAAACTCTACTTCGATGTGTCGGATACGCACGAATCCCGGTTTGCCCGTCCGCTGCCGATCTGGACAATGCAGCCCGCCTTTGAACCGGCTGTCATTGAAACGCTGGAAGCTACCTTCGGGAACCTTGCCGAGAAAGAAAATCTCGCAGAGGCGGTGCGCTCTGCCAGCCATAACGCCGTGGCAGATAACATCACGGACTATCTGCATGACCTACTGGATTGCCGCGAGGACAGTCTGCTGGAAGAACTGGACGACCTCAATCTGGAGGTATTCTACCGGGATGCATTGGAAGTCAGCGTTTCCTATATGCTGCTGACTCGTCTGGGCCTGCGGGCAGATGATTACTTTTCACCTGATGAATTCGGCCATATCTATGAATTCAACACGCCTACTACCATCAACGCCCTTGGCATCGCTACCAGTGACATCGCAGAAATGGGACTGCGCGAAATCAGCCGAACCGTCATGCAGGCTCAGCGAGAGCAGTTATTTGCAAAGGACAGCAAAAACCAGTATGATTCCAATACCGAACGAAATATTGACGCTGAAAGGAGCGATGAACATGGAAATCACCTATCACGAGCAGAACGGCTTTCAGATTCCGAACCTGCTGCTCCCGCAGGAGTCGGAAGTCCATCTGGGCAAGTACGCAGAACTGCGGCGGCAGTACCTCAAGCAGCACCGCCGCGTGCTGTACATCAACTTGAAAACGAGCTGCCGACTGACGGAACATCTGGCGGAGATCGAGCAGACCGCGCAGAGGATGGTAGCACAGGCCGTGGCGCAGATGGCGAAAGCCGAGGGCGTGACGGAGGAGTTGAAAGCGACCGATCCGCTGCGCTGGACGGGTCTGATGAACAATCTCCGGCACAGCGCGGAGGAGCAGGTACTGAACGATCTGATTTACAGCTAAACAAAACCAACGAAAGCGTCACAGCCACCGAATTTCCTCCATTCTTGGATACTCACCTCATCGAAGCAAATCTGCTGGACGATGGTGGACGCAGCCTTAAGCGGCAGACAATTTTTGAGTATTTTCAGAACCACAAGAGCCTTGCAGAACGCATAGAGTTCTTGAAAAACAGCTACAACGATATATGGGTGGAAGTCCTGACCGACGGTGTTCGGACAGGCTACCATGCCGAGAAAGACGGACTTTTGATGTGGGAGGGCAGCTACCTCTCCCGCACCTCAGAGTCCGTTTTTTCATGGCCAGTCATCACCGAAATGACCGAGGGCCTGATCGAGCGCGGCGAGTACAAGATCAAGCTGGGCCTGCAAAACGCCCCAATCGTCGCGGAGCAGCTTGCCCTATTCGACATGGGCGGCGACGCCCCGGTTTATGAGGTTCCGGCAGACACAGCCACCGGCATTCTGGCCCCGGCCCGCACGGTGCCGCAGGAGGTCATCGACCAGGCGCTTTACACAGCCGGAAACGAACCCGGCAGCGCCGAACGCATTGCGGTGTTCTATATGCGGGAGCATTCTGAACAGGAAAATATAGCGTTTCTGCGTCGGGAGTTTGGCACGGGAAATGGGCGCGGCATCGAATACGAAGGCCGCAAATACGCCGTGTGGTTTCTGGAGGACGGCATCCACCTCGCCCAAGGGGACAGCGTCCGCACCGGGTACAGCAAGACCGTGGTCACATGGGAACAGGCGTCGGCTCGCATTCTGGAGCTGCTGGAGGCGGGGACTTATCTCTCTGCGTCCGAGCTGGCGCAGGCTCCGGACAAGGTGCTGCATGAAGCAATGGACGCGCTTTTGATGACTGCCCGTGACCTGAACGAAGAAGGCCGCGCGCAGGGCCTTTTCCCGCAGACATTGGCGATCCACGACCAGCACAAGGGCTACCCAGAGCTGAACGACGATATGGTGGCGTTTGCAAAAAACGAAGGCGGATTGCAGACGCTCTCACAGGAATACCACAATTTTCTCGATGCCTATGCCGCAGATCAGAGTATCACGAGATTCCACTTAAGCGGTTATAACACACACCGTATCGGCGTTGTGCTGGACGGTCTGAACCTGCCGGAGCGCCACTTCACCGCACAGCCAAACTTCCTGCGCCAGTGCAAAATGTTCATCACGCAGGACGAGATCGACCATCACTTTTTGCGGGAGGGCGTCGAAAGCCGGCTGGCGATCTATTCCCATTTCTGCTATCCCCACACGCCGGATGAACACCAGAAATTCATCAAGGGCAGCTTTGGCGAGTACAGTGGCGGAGCCCGCGCCGGGTATGGATACACCAAGACTTACAAGGGGCTGGACTATGAACGGGATTACAATTCCAAGAAATATGATACCGTCCATCTGACGATCCCCAATGTGGTCAAGGAATATGAGCGCCTGATCGCGCAGAAACGCTTCCCCGGCGAGGACGCCATCGCCCAAATCCCGGAATATGAGCGCAGGCAACTGGCGCAGGCAGTTTACAACGGTTTCTATAATGCCTCGGATGAAATTCCGCGCCCCTATCCGAAAAACATAGACTTCTACGATGCCGTTCCTATCATTGAGGAGCAGCTTCTGGATAAGGCCAAAGCAGCGGAAATACTGACGGCACTGACTTCCCGGCTGGATGGCCTGCCGGAGAATGACCGGTATTTCGATTCCGTCCGCCGCGCAAAAGAGCGGCTTTCGGAGTATGTGGACGGCACTTTCAGCCTGTTCAACCATCGGCATGATGCTCCTCAGCAGGAACGCAGCTTTGTGGAGCAGGTCGCAGAGGATGCAGCACGGCTTGCCGCAGAGCAACCGCCCGCCCATGAGCGGTTCAGCGTAATCGAAACTGAGGACGGCTACGCCGTCTGGGACGATATTCGGGACGAAATTTATGTTGACAGCGAGGGCGTCCGTGAGACCTTCCCCAGCGAGTGGCAGGCTGAGGATTATCTGGAGCAGGTCAGAAAGGCAGTCAACGAAAAGGAAGCGGCGGAATGGCTATATGTGGAGCAGTCCAGGAACACCGCAGCGAAGCCGGAGCAGCCGCAGTCCGAACCTGTTTCAACTGCCAATCCCGTTATCGTTGGCACACGCCTGACCATAGATGGGCGGCAGTTTGAAGTGGACAGCGTAGACGATCATACACAAAATGTATCGCTGCGGGATGTGACCTTTGAAGGCGGGACGGGCTTTCCCATCTTCCGAAAGGAATCCATCGACTATGTCCGCGCTCACATGGAGCAGCCGGACATGGTGCGGGAAACCGCGGCACCGCAAACGGACGAGCCGCCTGCGGTACTCACCCCGCCGAAAAAGAAAAAGCAAAACGCGCTTACCTATCCGCTGGACCCGAACGGCAGCAACTACCGCATCACCGATGACTACATCGGAGCGGGCGCGCCGCTGGAGCGTTTTCAGCGCAATTTGGATGCGATTCGCACACTGAAAACCGTGGAAACGGAGAACCGCGCCGCCACATCAGAGGAACAGGCGGTGCTGGCACAGTATGTGGGCTGGGGCGGTCTTGCAAATTTCTTCGACGAAAAGAACCCGCGATACAGCGAGTTGAAAAACCTGCTGACCGATGAGGAATACACTGCCGCCCGTGAATCCACGCTTACGGCATTTTACACGCCGCCTGCGGTGATTCGCAGTATTTACACCGCACTGGGACAGATGGGCTTCACACAGGGCAACATTCTGGAGCCGTCCTGCGGCATCGGCAATTTCCTCGGTATGCTGCCGGAAAGCATGAGCGGCAGTAAGCTCTATGGCGTGGAGCTGGACGACCTCTCCGGCCGCATTGCCCGCCAGCTTTATCAGAAAAGCAGTATTGCGGTACAGGGCTTCGAAAAAACCGCCTTCCCAGATAACTTTTTTGACATTGCCATCGGCAATGTTCCCTTCGGCCAGTTCCATGTAGCGGATAAACGCTATGACCGGCTGAATTTCCCCATCCATGAGTATTTCATCGCAAAGGCTCTCGATGAGGTCAGACCGGGCGGCGTCATCGCCGTTGTGACCTCCAGCTACACGATGGACAAGCGCACCGCCAGTGCCCGTAAATACATCGCACAGCGAGCGGAGCTGCTGGGTGCGATCCGACTTCCCAACAATGCGTTCAAATCCGCGGCAGGAACCGAGGTCGTTTCAGACATCCTGTTCCTCCAAAAGCGTGAGCGTATGGTGGACATCGAACCAGAATGGGTACACCTTGCCACTAACGAGAACGGCATTCAGATGAACAGCTACTTTATCGACCACCCGGATATGATCTTGGGCGAGATGAAGATGGTGTCCGGGCCGTTCGGCCCCACGCCCACCTGTGAGTCGTACCCGGAGCAGCCGTTGGAAGCACTGCTGGCGGAGGCCGTTCAAAATATCCACGGCGAGATCACCGCTTACGACCGGGAGGAAGAATTGGAGGGCGAAGATCATTCCATTGAGGCCGACCCCGCTGTCCGCAATTTTTCCTATACACTGGTGAACGAGCAAATCTACTACCGTGAAAACAGCCGCATGAACCCGGTGGAGGTATCCAAGACCGCTGAGAGCCGCATCAAGGGTATGATCGAGCTGCGGGACTGTGTGCGGACGCTGCTGGAGTATCAGACCGAGGACTATCCCGATGAAGAGATCAAGGCGCAGCAAGCCAAGCTGAATACTCTCTACGATGCCTTCACCCGGAAATATGGACTCATCAATTCCCGCGGCAACGCCATCGCCTTCGATCAGGACAGCTCTTACTTTCTGCTGTGTTCACTGGAAATTCTGGACGAGGACCGGAACTTGAAGCACAAGGCCGACCTGTTCACCAAGCGCACCATCCGCAGCCACAAACCCGCTGAAAAGGTAGACACGGCAGTGGAGGCGCTGGCGCTGTCCATTGGCGAAAAGGCTCATGTGGATATGGACTATATGGGCAGGCTCACCGGCAAGGATGAGGAAGCGCTGTTTTCTGACCTCAAGGGCGTGATTTTTTTGAACCCCGCTTACACCGGCGAGAACGATGAGCATGAGAAATACCTGCCCGCAGATGAATACCTCTCCGGCAATGTGCGTCAGAAATGGGCGGTTGCCCAAGGCAAGGCGGAACAGGACCCGCAGTATCAGATCAACGCTGATGCGCTCGCGCAGGTGCAGCCCACCGACCTCACCGCCAGCGAGATCTCCATCCGACTGGGCGCTACATGGCTGGACACCGAATATGTCCGCCGGTTTATCTTCGAAACGTTGGGAACACCCCGCAGCGCCCAGTGGAGCATGAAGGTCCACTATTCCGGCATCACCGGCGAGTGGCGTATCGAGGGCAAGAGCAAGGATCGCGGCAATGTGAAGGCGTTTAACACCTACGGCACAAAGCGCATCAACGCCTATGAGATCATCGAGGACACCTTAAATCTAAAAGATGTTCGCATTTTTGATTATGTGTACGATGCCGATGGCAGGAAAAACGCCGTTCTCAATAAAAAGGAAACCGCCATCGCCCAGAGCAAGCAGGAACTCATTAAAGAAGCCTTTGCCGAGTGGATCTGGAAAGACCCTGACCGGCGCGAGGCCATTTGCAAGACGTACAATATCCTGTTCAACAGCAACCGCCCCCGTGAGTATGATGGCAGTCACATCAGCTTTTCAGGCATGAACCCGGAAATCACGCTCCGCAAGCACCAGGTCAACGCCATCGCCCACATTCTCTACGGTGGAAATACTTTGCTGGCTCATGTAGTGGGCGCGGGAAAAACCTTTGAAATGGTAGCCGCCGCCATGGAGAGCAAGCGACTGGGCCTGTGTCAAAAATCTCTCTTTGTGGTGCCCAACCACCTGACAGAGCAGTGGGCCACTGAGTTTTTGCAGCTCTATCCGGCAGCGAACATCCTTGTCGCTACCCGTAAGGATTTTGAAACCAAAAACCGCAAGAAATTCTGTGGGCGCATCGCCACCGGCGACTACGACGCCGTTATTATCGGTCATTCGCAGTTTGAGAAAATCCCCATGAGTGTGGAGCGCCAGCGGGCCATCCTGGAGCAGCAGATGGAAGATGTCATGATGGGCATTCGGGAGGCCAAATCAGAAAAGGCGGAGAATTTTACCATCAAGCAGATGGAGAAAACGCGCAAGGGCCTGCAAAATAAGCTGGACAAGCTGAATGACCAGAGCCGTAAGGACGATGTGGTCACCTTTGAGGAACTGGGCGTTGACCGTATCTTCATTGACGAGTCACATTATTTTAAGAACCTCTTTTTGTATACAAAAATGCGGAATGTGGGCGGTATTGCCCAGACCGAGGCGCAGAAAAGCTCAGATCTTTTTATGAAGTGCCGCTATTTGGACGAGATCACCGGAGGACGCGGTATTGTCTTTGCCACCGGCACACCCATTTCCAACAGCATGGTGGAGCTTTACACCATCCAGCGGTATTTGCAGATGAACGCCTTGCAGGAGCAGGGCTTGCAGCACTTTGACGCATGGGCGGCGAACTACGGTGAAACCGTCACCGCCATTGAACTGTCCCCAGAGGGAACCGGCTACCGGGCCAAGACGCGCTTCGCCAAGTTTTATAATCTGCCGGAGCTGATGAGCGTATTCAAAAATGTAGCGGACATCCAGACGGCGGATATGCTCAAGCTGCCCGTTCCGGAGGCGCACTACCACAACATTGCGCTGAAACCGTCCGAGTATCAGAAAGAAATCGTGGCATCGCTGGCGGAGCGTGCTGAAAAAGTCCGCAACCGCGAGGTGGACAGCAGTGTGGACAATATGCTGCTCATCACCAACGATGGCCGCAAGCTGGCGCTGGATCAGCGGCTCGTCAACCCCATGCTGCCCAGCGATCCCAACAGCAAAGCCGCCAAGTGCGCGGAAAATGTGTTTGAGATCTGGCAGCGCACCGCAGACCAATGCTCCACGCAAATGATTTTTTGCGACCTCAGCACACCGAAGGATGACGGCACATTCAGTGTTTATGACGACATTCGTGCAAAGCTGTTGGAATTGGGCGTTCCCGAAAACGAGATCGCCTTCATCCACAACGCCAAGAGCGAGGCGCAGAAAAAAGACCTGTTCGGCAAAGTACGGAGCGGTCAGGTGCGTATCCTGCTGGGCAGCACCCAGCGCATGGGTGCCGGCACCAACTGCCAGCAGAAGCTAATCGCACTCCACCATCTCGACTGCCCGTGGCGTCCGTCCGATTTGCAGCAGCGGGAGGGGCGTATCATCCGCCAGGGCAACGAAAACCCGGAGGTAGACATTTATAGCTATGTCACCGAGGGCACCTTCGACGCCTATCTTTATCAGCTTGTGGAGAGCAAGCAGAAATTTATCAGCCAAATCATGACCAGTAAATCGCCAGTGCGTTCCGCCGAAGATGTGGATGAACAGGCGCTTTCTTACGCCGAGATCAAGGCGCTAGCCAGCGGCAATCCGCTCATCAAAGAAAAGATGGATTTGGATATTGAGGTGTCCAAACTGAAGCTGCTGAAATCCAACCATCTGAATCAGAGGTATTCGTTGGAGGACGCTATCAGCAAGACCTTTCCCAAGCAGATTGCAGAATCACAGGCGCGAATTGCCGGTTATGGTGCGGATATTGCCGCCATCAAGGAGAATACCCATCCCAATGCAGACGGCTTTTCTCCGCTGGTTCTGGCAGGCACTACCTATGCCGACAAGAAAGAAGCTGGCTCGGCGCTGCTGACGATGTGCCGGAATATGCTCTCCCCGGAGGCGATGCAGATCGGCAGCTATCGCGGTCTGATGCTGGAACTGTCCTTTGACAGCTTTTCGCAGGAGTATCGGCTGACGATGGCTGGCCAGCTTCGCCATACCGTCACACTGGGCACTGATGTATTCGGCAACCTCCAACGCATGGATAACGCACTGGAGGCTCTGCCAATCAAAGAGCAAACCTGCCGGGAGCAACTTGCCAATCTGCAAACCCAGCTTGAAACCGCTAAAACTGAGGTGCAGAAGCCTTTTCCCCGTGAGGAGGAACTGAAAGCCAAGACCGCACGGCTGGAGGAATTAAATGCACTGCTCAATATGGACAATAAGGAACCCGAACCGGAACAGGAAGAAAAAATCAAACACAAGGAGGATTTGGAACGATGAACGATACCGAAAAATTATCCCAACAGCTTTATGATAAGGCGCTGAACGAGATGAATGTCTTTCTGGACGATTTGAAAACCAAACCGCCGGAGGAAATCATCGAAAACGCTTATAAAATCACTGTCCGGCAGGATTTGATGATGATTTTGGAGTCTGAGGACTTCTCTCCCTATGAGATTGAAGTTCTCGCCAATCTGGATCATCCGCTGCAAGTGCTGTATGAGGAATGGCTGCCTGTGGAGGACAGGCACATGGAGGAGCTGCGCGACTCTGTGCAGAGCTATCTCGACACTCGCCTGCAATATCGGGCAGAGAAACTGTACGCTGACCCGTCTGTGTTCCGTTACGAAGGCTCGTACTCGGAAGCACGCGAAAAGGGCGAGGTACATCTCTACCGCGCCAGCCGAAAACGCGACCGTGCGTGTATCGACGCTTTCACAGAGAATATCAGCGATGCCAACGAAGCGCGTAGGATGCGCGAGTTCGTGCAGGAGTGGACACAGGAATTTGGACATGACCGCTGTAAATTTCTTCTTGGATACACGGTGCAGTGCGCCGACTGGGACGGACGATACTCTGCTGCATCCAAGCGTGAAGCCGCCAAAACGGACTATCACATTACGCCGGAACATGACCCGCTTTCGGAGTTCCATACGAACGCACATCCCTGTCTGGTGAATTATGCCTATGAATTGTTGATTGAGCAGGAGCGCGACAAGAAAAAATCCGCACCGAAGCGCGATGAGCCGGAGAGGTGACGAGATGGGGTATCAAGAAAGCTGGCTATATATTCAGCCGCAATGGTGTTTTCCCAAGCTGCTCCGCGCCTACGAAAAGACTGCGCAGAGCGACTATTATCGCATTATGGACATCGAACCAATGTCGGTCATCATTTTGAAGCATCCGTTCGGATATATACCGCAAGGCGCTAAAATCCTCTGGGTGTGCGGTGATAGAGGATTTCACAATCTGAACGGTGTGTTCGACGGCAATCTCAAAATAATGGCCAAAGTCCGCTTTATTCCCGTGGAATGGGTACTTGCCCCAGAGGACAGCCGCCTAAGTGGTATCGACCTGGACAGCCGAATGCCCAGTGAAAATGCCTATATGAAGCGATACAGCGTGAAAGACTACGCAGAGAAAATAAGAAATGACCGAGAACGATAGGAGTTGATTTCATGCCTTACGCAACCAAATCACAGATTGAGCGCGCCCGTCAGCCTGACCTGCTGACCTTTCTGCGCCGATACAAGCCGGACGAGCTGATTCCCACCGGCCCAAACGCATATAAACTCCGCAGCCACGATAGTCTGAAGATCTCCAACGGAAAATGGTGTTGGTGGTCACATGATAAGATGGGCGGCGTCAATGCGCTGGAGTACCTTATCAAAGTCGAAAATATGAAATTTCCTGACGCCGTGCAGCTCATCAATGAGCAGTGCGGCGTTTCTGCTTCCCACGAAGAACGACCCGTGTCCGTACCTAAAGCTGAACGGCCCAAGGCGGAATTTCTTCTGCCGATGAGGTTTCAGAACAACCGCCGTGTGACCGCCTATCTGCTCTCACGCGGTATTGATATGTCGGTACTGGACTACTGTTTCCAACATGGTCTGCTGTACGAAGCTGCGGACTACCACAACGCCGTGTTTGTCGGCTACGATGGCAAAACACCGCGCTACGCCACTCTGCGCGGCACGCTCTCCGGCAGCAGCTTCAAGCGCGATGTGACCGGCAGCAACAAACGGTTCTGTTTCTCCATCGACGGACAGAATGACAGCAAGCTGAATGTGTTCGAGTGTGCCATTGACGCGCTTTCCTATCTCACACAGGTAAAAATGCAGGGTGCGGACTGGCGGCAGGAATCCGTTCTTTCTCTCGGTGGCGTTTACCAGTCCAGGCCGAATGAAACACCCAAGGTACCAACGGCGCTGCAAGGCTATCTGGAGCGCTACGCCGGTGTGCAGGAAATTGTGCTGCGGCTGGACAACGACGCGGTAGGACGCGGCGCAGCCAGTGCCATTTCGCAGGCAATTACCAACCTGCCCGTAACGGTGGAACTGCCCGCTGAGGGCAAGGACTACAATGAATGGCTCCTGCGGCAGAAAGGCATTTCTCCTCGGCAGAGGGCGAGGAACGAGCCGGAACGGTGAGCCGCAGGCGGCTCAAAATTCGGAGCGGCTGCGGCCGCTCCGAATATTTTTGCAAGCATAGCAAAATGACAGCATTTTGCGAAAAGCGCCGTTCGTCACCGAACAGCGCGGCTTGTTAGGGAGTGCCCTAATACCCCAAATTGGAGGAATAACGAATGAAACTCAGAGAACGAAAAATCACCGTCCGTCTAACGGACGCGGAGCGCGATCACCTGTTGGCGCAGGCGGAACTGGCCGGACTGAAAATCGAGCCGTTTGTCCGCAATGTGATCCTCGGCGTGCAGATGCAGCCCCGGCCTAAAGAGGAATGGGCGGAGCTGCTGCGGCAGACCTCCGGCATTGCGAACAACATCAACCAGATCACCAAGCGTGCCAACTCCGGTGAGCCGGTAACGGAGGAAACGCTCCGGCTCATCGCAGATATGCAGGTGCAGATTTGGGACAAACTCAAATCATTCTGATATGGCCATTACCAAAGTTTTTGCGATTCGGCTAGACTTTAAGCAAACTGTCCGATATGCCGTCAATGAGCAGAAGACCTCACTGGACGGCATGATCGACTACGCTGTAAACCCAGATAAGACCGAGCAGCGATTGTTTGAAAGCTGTCTGAATTGCAGCAGCGTGGAAAACGCCAGCCGTGATATGGAGCGCACTAAACGGCGTTACAACAAGACGGGCGGCGTGCAGGGCTATCATATCATCCAGTCGTTCAAGCCGGGTGAGTTGACCCCAGAGCAGACCCATACCATCGGCGTGGAGTTTGCCAAATGGCTGTTCGGTGAGCGGTTTGAGGTGGTCATCGGCACCCATCTGGATAAACATCACCTGCATAACCACATCGCAGTCAATTCTGTGTCCTTTCTGGACGGCAAGAAGCTGCGCTGCAACATGAAAACCTACTTTCAGGAGATACAGAAAATTTCCGATGAACTGTGCCGGGCGCATGGATTATCCGTCATTGAGCCGAACGGCAAAGGCAAAAGCCATCAGGAATGGCAGGCGGTCAAATCCAAACAGCCGACCATCCGCGAACAGGTACGACGGGATATTGACGGTATTATCGTCAAATCGCTAAACTTCACGACCTTTCTGGACGAATTGAGAAAAGTCGGGTATCAAGTTCGCAGCGGCAACCGAAAGCATACCGCTGTCAGGCCGCCCTACGGCAAGAAGTTCATCCGACTGGACAGTCTGGGTGAAAATTACACCGACAGCACCATTGAGCAGCGGATTTTATCACAGCGTTCATGGAACCGACCCAAACAGTTACCTGTTACACGGCATTACACCTGCAAGGGCAGTTTCAAGAAGCACCCCAAGGTACATGGTTTTCGTGCGCTGTATTTTCACTATGTTTATCTGTTGCGTGGTGCAGCCAAAGGACGCGGTTCCCAAAAGGTCAGCCGGTATCTGCTGGAGGACACGATACAATTTCAAAAATATCTGGCACAGTACAGGTTTCTGGCAGACTACCGAATCGAAACCGCCGAGGAACTGCAATCCACCAAGAATCTGTTCACCGTGCAGCTTGATACCGCTGTGCGGGAGCGAAAACCACTCTACGAAGAAAGAAGGCACGCCGATGAAGAACAGAAAGAGGTGCTGTCGCTGGAGATCAGCACGCGCACCGCCCAGATTAAACAGCTCCGTCGAGAACTGCGGCTCTGCCAGCAGATCGAAGCGGATGCGGAACGGGTGCAGACCCATGTTTACGATGTACAAAATATCAAGAAGGAGGAGCGGTACCATGAGTATCGGCAGCGAAACCGCCGAGCAAATGACGCGCGAGGCTATCCAAATCTCCGAAGCAGCGGTGAAACTGGCCGCACTGGGAGCCAAGAACCTTGCGGCCCTGTGTCTGGCGCTGGCGAACGAGAATCAGAAGCTGCGGGGCAAGACGCACATGAACGCCCTGCTTCGCAGCGGTAAGGAACTGCGGGTGTTCGACCTGAAGGAGCAGGACTTAACCGTCTTTAAGCGAGAAGCGAAGAAGTACGGTATTCTGTTCAGTGTTATCAAGGACACCGCCAGTGATAGCGGCCATGTGGATATTCTGGCGAAAGCCGAGGATGTTTCCAAGCTGAACCGTGTTTTCGAGCGTATGCATTACGCTGCGCCGGAAAAACAGCAGGCGGAGGACGAGCCGTTAAAAAAAGTCGAGTCCCGTGTTCCGCAAGAGAACAGATCCGCAGAGCGCGGGACTGGCTGGCCGCAAGAGATGATGGAGAGTGAACCGATCTCCATCATCGACCGGATACGGCAGCATAAGAGGCAGTCGCGGCAGTCGTCGCCTCGGCCCGGAAAGGATAAAGAGAGATGAAGAAACCTATCACCATTCTGGCGGTGCTGCTGCTTCTCAGCACCACCACATTTGCGGCGGAATACCCGTCGCAGGTCAGTTACAGTATGAATAACGGCATTTTCGAGGTGCGGAAAACCTACGAACTGCCGGTCGATCAAGAGCCGTCCATGCAGGCAAAGCAGAGCTTTGAGCAGGACGGTTATTCTTTTACGCTGACCGACCTGCTGCGGCAGGAACTGCCCGAACAGCAGTCCAAAGAGTACACCGAAACCGTAACGGTCAGCAGCGAAAGCAAGGAACTGACCGCTATTCTGCCGCTTCTGGCGGATACCAAGGCAGTCACCACCGAGGACGGCTTCACCGGCACGCTGAAGCTGGATACCGGTTCCATCACCGTAGAGCCTGCCGGATACAAAAACAATTCGTGGACAGTATCCGCGACCCGCACCTATCCCAATCTCAGCAGCATGGATTTGGAGTACATCCCCAAGACCACGACCGAGAACGGGCGGACGCTGAATTTCTCCACGGTGGACTGGCAGACCGACAACACGGAAAATGTGGACGATGATGCCATCGGAGATCGTTTCTCCGCTATCGTAACCTACACGGGAACCGCGTCCAGTCGCAATGTGACTGGGTATACCGTTACTGCACAATACAGCGGCGAGGTGGAAAAGGTATCGCTGAACAAGGTGCAGTATGTGGCGGTGTTCCACGGCACGCCGCTTGTCGTGCCGGAGGTGGAAGTCGAAGAAGTTCAGACAATGGACTGGCGCTATCTTGCCATTCCGGGTGGACTGATGTTGCTCTGCCTTGCCGGTTTTACTGCCGCAAAAATCAAGAACAGGAAGAAAGGAAAGCACGATGATGAAACAATTCCGGACGCAGATTACACCTCTGCCGAGAACAGCAAAACTGCTGGGACTGACGCTTCTGACAGCGACCGTTCTGACCACTACCCCGGCATTGGCTCTTGAGTACACCGAGGCGGACGCAGCCGCAGGCAGCTTCGGCAAGCCGACCAGCGTGGAGCCGGTGACGGTAGTCGGCGGCTCGAACATCTACGAAACTGATGTGAGCAAGAACGCCGCCTATATTCCGCCTGCATTTGGCAGTCCGATGGCAGATATGCCCGGTTCTGGTGAGCGGCTGACACCCAATCTGCTGACCGGTGGGTATCTGGAAAGCGGCACGGCAAGTAGCGGCACTACTGGCACTGCTACGGTCATGCCGCCTGCCGCAGAAACGCCCTCGAACAGCGGCACTACTTGGAGTAGCGGTTATACTGCTGTGACCAGCAGCCTGTATTACAAGGATGGTTCCCTCGGCACGCTCTCCGCGCCTGCCATTGGGCTGAGTGCGAAAATCTATCAGGGCACGGACAATGCCGCCATGCGGAAAGGTGCCGGACACTTTACTGAAACCTCTATCTGGGACGGCAATGTAGCGTTTGCCGGACACAATCGCGGCTCCAGCAACTACTTCGGAAAGATCCACACCTTGAAAAACGGCAATACCATCAAACTGACGACCCGACTCGGCGCAAGAACCTATTCGGTGTACTCGGTGCGAAAGGTATCCGTGAACGATGTGAGCGTGCTGAACCCAACCACGGATAATGTGGTAACGCTGGTGACCTGTGTGATGAACCAGCCGCAGTACCGCTGGTGTGTGCAGGCGCGGCAGAAATAACAGTTGATTTCATGATAAAATACTGATAATATAATGATAGGAGTGATATAATAATTTCATGCGAGGAGGTAGTGTTATGATCAACATCAGACCAGTTTCCGATCTGAGAAACAAATTTCCCGAAATCGAAAAAATCGTCATGGAAACCGGTGAACCTGTTTATCTGACCAAAAACGGTTATGGTTCGATGGTCGTTATGAGCATTGAGCAGTATTCTGCACTCACGGATGAAGTAGAACTGAAATTGGATGAAGCAGATCGTATGGCAGATTCCACCGATGTTCGCTACTCCGGCGATGAAGTGTTCAAACGAGTAAGAGGTCGTATTCATGGCAGAAAAGTATTATAAACTGCGTATCCTGCCACTTTTTGAAGATGACCTGAATGAAATTGTTGATTATATCAGCATTCATCTTCAAAACCCAATCGCCGCAGAAAATTTCGTTGATGCGGTTGAAACGGCGATTTACGAGCGGCTTTCCTGTGCAGAAGCATTTGAACCTTATTCATCTGCTAAAGAGCGCAGGTACCCATACTATCGTATTTCTGTGAAAAACTACACTATTTTATATGTAGTGATTGGTGATACAATGGAAATTCGCCGTATCATTTACAGCCGCAGAGATTTAGACAAACAGATATAGCCTAACGATCCGTCCTGAACTTTCAGGGCGGATTTTTTTGCGATCAGGGAAGGGGAGAGGGCCCGAAATCTAATTGATATGTAATAATCTAATAACCACTTCACAGCAGCGCAAGCCTGAACACGGTTTGCGCTGCTGCTGTTTTTCAGGAGGTTTTTATGCGAAAAAGACTGACAGCAATACTTTTGTGTATCTCCACTATGCTGAGCCTTTGCACGGGCTTTGCTTCTGCCGCCAGCGGCACCATCGGCGGTGCGCTAGGCGAGGTGAATATCACCAACGGCGGCTATAAAATGTCCTACCTCAGCATGAACGGCGTTGTCCGTTCCCAGTCCTACACTTACTTCAACTTTAAGTCGGCCAGCGGCGCGATCAAGGAAATCCCGGCCTACTGCATCAATCCTACGACAAAGGGCGTACCGCAATCGGTAAATCCCGGCGAGAGTATCAAATACATCGCCAACGAAGCCAGCAGCGATCCGAAAATCATGGGTATCATTGCTAACGGCTATCCGCACAAAGGTTTATCTGAACTCAAGTTGGATAATAAGCAGCAAGCCTATTACGCTACAAAAATGGCGCTTTGGTGCTACCTGATAGACGATTGGAGTATTGGCCGGCTAACACTTAATCCTTCACTGTCCGGTGCAGAAAAGGAGCGCGGTGAGAAAATCCTCGCGGCTGCAAAGAACATCTATAAAAACGGTATCTGGTGGAACCGCGTTCCCCAGCCTACCATCACCGTAACGGCGGACAAGGACTCCGCCTATCCCGTCACCGTGGATGGCAAAGAATACTTGCAGCAGGTGTTCACGGCGGATTCGGAAACATGGGTATGCGATTACGACATCGACATTGGTTTCACAATGCCCGATGAAGTGCCGGATGGCACCCGTATCGTAGACATGAATAACAACGACATCACCAAAATCAGAACCTCGCCCAACGGGGCCAGCTATGCCGGTCAGTTCAAGGTGCTGTATCCCAAGGACAGCGTAAATGACCAGACCGGCGCGGTGCAGATGTCGCTGCACGCCAATGTCTACAAGTATGCCATCTACTACGCGCTGTGCGCGGAAACCAACAAATACGGCACCTTGCAGCGGTATATGTGCGACACCGACCCTACCACTGAAATTCGGCAGTCCACTTTCAGCCGCTATTCCGCTGCGCCGTCCAATACCCCGGACGAGCCGGAAACGCCCACTGAAACCACGCTCATCATCAACAAGGTAGAAACCGGCACTAACACACCGCTTTCCGGCGCGACTTTTGAGGTGAAAGCCCCGGATGGAACTGTCCTCGGCAGCTTTGTTTCGGATGCAAGCGGAAAGATCATCATTCCGCTGACCCTTTCCGGTCAGTATGTCATTACGGAGAAAGCGGCTCCCAAGTGGCACCTGCTGGGCACGGAAACCTCTAAGACTGTTTCCGTGGACTACGGCAATACCGCGACCGTCACCTTTGAAAATGCACCCTATGGCAATCTGCGCGTGGACAAGATCGACGCAGACAGCGGCGCTTCTCTCGCCGGTGCGACTGTGGAGATCAAGCATATCGAAAGCGGTGTCACCCAGACCGGCACCACCGACCTCGGCGGCAGCGTGTACTTCGATAAGCTGAAGCCCGGTGCGTATCAGGTGCGCGAGGTGTCCGCGCCCAGTGGCTATGTCAAGGACGACCAGATCTACACTGTGAATGTAACCTCCGGCACGGAAACCAGTTTTGTGCTGAAAAATCAGGCAAAGCCGGGACTTATCATCACCAAGTATGATGAGCAGACCCACGAAGTCCTGCCCGATGTGACCTTTGAAGTTTACCGTGATACCGTCCTTATCGGCTCGTTCTCCACGGACGAGATGGGTCAGATCCGCCTGACCGACATCCAGCCGGGAACCTATCTGGTAAAGGAGGTGTCCACCAGTGCAGGCTATGTGCTGGACAGCACACCGCAGCAGATCGAACTGACCGCAGGCGGTGGTATCAAAACGCTGACTTTCTTCAATACCGTCAAGCCCGGTATCCACATCATCAAGGTGGACAGCCGCACGATGGAGCCGCTGGCCAATGTCAAGTTCCGCATTTCTCTGGTGGGCGGTACTTTCTCCAAGGAATATGTGACCGACAAGAACGGCGAGATCGACCTGACCGCGCTGGAGCCGGGCGCGTACACCGTGGAGGAGATCACCGCGCCGAATGGCTATCTGATGGACGAAGCAAAGCGCATCATCCAGATCAACGCCGGAGAAAACGCCCGCTTCGTGTTCACCAACACGGAGAAGCCGGTTCTGTCCGTAGTGAAATACGACGCAGAGAATGACAGCTATCTTGCTGGTGCAACCTTCCGCATTGCAAAGATCGAGGACGGCAGTCACTACCTCGACCGCGTGACCGACACCAACGGGCGCATTTCCATATCTGATTTGGAACCGGGCGTGTACTCAGTCAAGGAGATCGCAGCGCCCAGCGGCTATGTGCTGAACGGTGCCGAATACCATGTGGAACTGTTCCCCGGCAAGGACAGCACGCTGGTGGTGAACAACGAGAAGAAGCCCAACCTCAAAATTGTAAAAACCGATGCTGTGACCGGCGCACCGCTCTCTGGTGTAACTTTTACCGTCAACAAGGCGGACAGCAGCACGCTCACCACCGTCAAGACCGACGCCAACGGCGAGGCTCTGCTCACTGCCCTTGACCCCGGCGTGTATGTGGTGCGTGAAACCAGTGTGCCGGACGGCTACCTTCTGGACGGTGAACCGCAGACCATCACCCTCGTTCCCAACAAAACCGGCACGGTGCGTTTCCACAATTATCCCAAGCCTACGCTAACCATTGACAAGGTGGACAGCATCACCAAAGACCCTATCAAAGGCGCAAAGTTCCACATCACCTATGCCAGCAACAACAGCTTTACCGGCGAGTTGAACGACCTCGGCACTTATTTCACCGATGAAAAAGGTCAGATCAAACTCACCAAGCTACGCGACGGCTGGTATCGTGTGACCGAAGTGGAACCGGCAGCGGGCTACGCCATCAAAGACCCGGCCACGCAGGACTGTTTCATTCAGGCAGGCACCGGTAAGACGCTGACCTTTGAGAACACGCCGCTTTCGGCGCTCATCATCAAAAAGGTGGACGCAGACAGCAGCGCTATGCTGCAAGGCGCGAAGTTCCGTGTACGTTATCTGGGCGGGACCTCTGGCACCGGCGGTACGGTCATCGGAGAATACACCACCTCGGTCAACGGCACTATCGTTATCACCGGACTGAAAGCCGGAACCTATATCGTGGAGGAAACCAAGGCTCCCGCAGGCTATGAGATCGACGACACGCCGCAGACCGTCTATCTCTCCGGTAAGGAGCAGGATGTGGTGACAGTAGAGTTTTCCAACGGCAAACACGGCAATCTTATTATCGACAAGATCGACAGCGTGACTAAGCAGCCGCTTCCCGGCGCGCAGTTCAAGATCACGACCTCAGATGGTTCGTTTGTCGGAAACTACGGCGGCGCCGTCACTTCCAACGGCATTTACACCACGGACAGCAACGGCCAGATCAAGTTGGTCAACCTCAAACCGGATACCTATGTGGTAACGGAGATCAAGGCTCCGGACGGTTATGTACTGGACAGCACCTCGCAGACCGTCAAGGTTGACCGAAACGACACGCAGACACTGACCTTTACCAACACACCTATCGGCGGCGGCCAGATCATCAAGGTGGATGCGGACAGCGGCAAGCGCATCAAGGGTGTGCAGTTTGAGATCGCTAAGATGAACGGCGAGCGCATCGGCACCTACACCACCGACAGCAACGGCGTTATCACGCTCCCGCAGCTTGCGGACGGCTGGTACACCGCCACCGAGATCAAAGCGGCTAAAGGCTATCTGCTGGATACGACACCCCACAATTTTGAGGTGAAAGCCGGAAAGACGACCTCACTGACCGTTGAAAACACGCAGGCAAGCTCTATCCTAATCCATAAAGTAGACAGCGTGACGGGTAAAGGCATTTACGGTGTGACATTCCTTGTGTCGGACAGCAAGGGCAATCCCATCGGCCAGTACACCTCCGACCAGAACGGCTATGTCTACATCGACAAGACGCTGACGGACGGAAAGTATCTGGTGCGGGAAATCCAGGCGGCGGACGGTTATGTGCTGGACACCACGGTTCGCACCTTCTATGTGGAATATGGCGGTACTTCTACGATTACTTGGAAAAACACACCCATGATGGGGCAGATCCAAATCACGAAAAAATCCGCAGATGATAACCCATTCAATGCACTTGCGGCCGGAACTCTTTTGCCCGGTGCGACCTTTGAAATTTATAATCGTGCCGGTGATTTGGTAAATACAGTTGTTACTGATAAGAACGGTGTTGCAAAATCGGATACCCTGCCTTTGGGCCGCTACACCATCCGCGAAACCAAAGCACCCATGTTTTACAGTGCGGCGGCTCAGCCTATCGAAGCAGAAATTGAATTTTCCGGACAGATCGTCCGCATTGAGGTGCTAAATCAGAGCGTATACACCAATGTTTCGGTCAGCAAACGTGGCTACAAACAGGTCACGCCGTCCCAGACCATCCGCTACGACTTCAAGAACATCGCCAACAACTCCACCGTGCCGCTGAACAGCTTCTACTGGCGCGACACACTGCCGACTTCGGCGGTACGCCTGACCAAGATCATTACCGGCACATGGAACCAGAAACTCAGTTATAAGGTGGTCTACAAGACCAATCTGCATGACTACCGCACACTGGCGGACAACCTCTCCACCATGAAAAACTATTCGCTGGACGCTTCGCCTGCGGCACTGGGACTGGCATCCAACGAGTATGTGACTGACTTCATGTTTGTTTTCGGCACAGTCAAGGCTGGTTTTGCACAGGTGGACGCACCCTATATTCTCTGCTGGACAAACAGCTGGCTGAACAACGGCTATCAGTTTGCAAACCGCACCGATGTAGGCGGCCTGCACGGCGGACAGTGGATTATGGCGACAGACCGCTGGGTAACAACGGTCTACAAGCCGGGTGTTACTACTCTGCCTAAGACCGGCTACTAAGCCGTGAAGCGCGATTCCAACGGAAGCGCCGTCCTGCTTTGGGCGGCGCTTGCCGTTTTCGTAGTCTGGCTGGCGCTGTTGGGCGGTGGGTGCTGTGGTGAAAATGTTGGCCTGTTTGAATGGTTAAATAACTTTTCTGCCGCATTGGAAACCCCGTTTTCCATCCACATTACGCCGTACACAAAGAAATTTGTGCTAATTGCGTTGGCGTTTTATGGCTTTGCCGTGGCGTGGTACTACTCCGAAAAGGGCAACCGCCGTCCGGGTGAAGAACACGGCTCCGCCTACTGGGGCCGTCCGAAAGAAGTGTGCGCCCACTTCCGAACCAAGAAGAACGACCGCTATCTGCTCATTTCCAAGCATATCCGTATCAGCATGAATGTCCGGGCACTGCCGCCGCAGCATCAAGTGAACGCAAACATTCTGGTGATTGGCGGCTCCGGCGCAGGCAAGACACGCTTTTTCATCAAGCCTAATCTCATGCAGGCGGAATGTTCCTACATCGTATGTGACCCAAAGGGCGAAACCTACCGCGCTGTGGGCGGTCTGCTTGAGAAGATGGGCTACGAGGTGACGATCTTCAACCTCATCGACATGAAGCAGTCCGACTGCTACAACCCTTTTGCCTACCTGCACACAGATATTGACGCCTTTCGGCTCATCAACACGCTGATCCAGAACACCACACCGCAGAAGTCGCAAACCTCTGACCCGTTCTGGGACAAGGCGGAAACAGCGTTCCTTTCGGCGCTGATTTTGTACCTGTTCCACGAAGCCCCGGAAAGCGAGCGCAACTTCGGCACGCTGATGTACATGGTCATCAACGCCGAGGCTCGTGAGGAGGACGAAAGCTACCGCAGTCCGGTGGATCTGCTGTTCGACGATTTAGAGCGTGTGGACGAGGATCACATCGCAGTGAAGAACTGGAAGGTGTTCAAGCAGGCCGGACCGAAAACCGCAAAATCCATTCTGGTATCTGCATCCACCCGACTGGCGGCGTTCAACACGGAAGAAATGGCGCACCTGACCAGCCGCGATGACCTGTCGCTCGGCACACTGGGCGACCGCAAGCGCGTCATTTTCGCCGTTATTCCCGATGAGGATACCACTTTCAACTATCTTGTGGGTCTGATGTACTCGCAGGCATTCCGCGAACTGTACCATGCCGCAGACAATAAATACGGCGGCAGACTGCCGGTTCCGGTGCGCGTGCTGATGGACGAGTTCGCCAATGTCGCACTGCCGGAGGACTTTGAACGCGTGCTGGCAACCTGCCGCAGCCGTGAAATCTCCATCAATATCGTCATTCAGAACATGGCGCAGCTGAAGAAGCTGTTCAAGGACAGCTGGGAGAATGTGACCGGCAACTGCGACACACTGCTCTATCTGGGCGGCAACGAGGCCAGCACCCACGAATACATTTCTAAGCTGCTGGGCAAGGCCACCATCGACACTCGCACGCGCGGCGTGACGAAAGGACGCAGCGGCTCCAGCAGCACTAACTACCAGAACGCAGGCCGCGAACTGCTCATGCCGGACGAGGTGCGGATGCTGGACAACCGCAAGGCGCTCATCTTTATTCGCGGTGAACGCCCGGTAATGGACGACAAATATCCCATACAGAAGCACCCGAACTACCGATTGACCGCTGACGGCGGCAAGCCGCCCTATCAAAAGAAGTTCGACATTCCCAGCTATGAGCAGAATGACCTGCCGCATGAGATCAACATCGAAAATCTTGAAATCTTGGAGGAAACCGAACATGAAGAAGAAACCCACTCTGAACCCCACCGATCGGACGCGCAAGGCAAAACAGCGTTACTTCGCCGCTGTGCTGACCTGCGTGCTGGCCTGCGCCGTCTGTACGCCCGCTTTCGCCGCAGGTGAAGATCCGCTGACCGCTATCAACAACCTGTCTACCTTCGTCTTTTCCGCTATCAAGGCCATTGGCGTGATCCTTCTGGGCTGGGGCGTAGTGCAGATTGGCCTGAGCTTGCAGTCCCACGATCCCTCACAGCGCAGCACCGGCTTTCTGACCTTTTTCGGCGGTCTGGTCATTGCGTTCGCAAAGGAAATCCTCGACCTGATTTTGAAGTAAACTGCATGAACTACAACAGCCGCCTGTTCCCAGTGAAGCAGGCGGCTGTCCTTTTCGGAGGTGATATATTTGGACGATAACTGGATTGTAGAAAACTTAGAGGGTGCCTTTGCCACATGGAACTCGAAGCTGACCGAGATATGGTCACTGGTGAGCGAAACGCCGCAGCACTTCAAGAACGGTGCGATTTGGGCGGTATGCCAGAACATCAACACCGCATTGCAGGCCATCGGCTATGGACTGCTGATTTTGTTCTTTGCTATCAGCATTTTCCGCAGCACAGCGAATTTTCAGGACTTCCGCAGACCAGAACAGGCATTGCGGCACTTTATCCGCTTCGTGGCGGCAAAAACCGCCGTGACCTACGGCATGGACATTATGACCACGCTTTTTACCATCTGCGGCGGTATCGTCAGCACGGTGGCGGGCAATCTCGGAAATCTCACAGGCGCGTCTGTGACGCTCCCGGAGGAAATCAAGACTGCCATTGACGAGGTAGGCTTTCTGGCGAGTATACCGCTGTGGCTGGTGACGATTTTAGGCAGCGTGTTCATCACGGCACTGTCTTTCGTGATGATAATGACCGTGTACAGCCGTTTCTTTCGGCTCTATATGTACACGGCGCTTGCGCCTATCCCACTGTCCACCTTTGCAGGCGATGTGACCTCGAATACCGGACGCACCTTTATCAAAAGTTACCTCGGCGTGTGCATGGAGGGCGCAGTCATTGTACTGGCCTGCATGATATTTGCCGCCTTTACCGGCGGCAGCGCACCGGGTATCGCAGACCCGGACGCTTCGGCGGTGACGATGGTGTGGAGCTATCTGGCGGAAACCATCTTCAATATGCTGGTGCTTGTAGGGCTGGTAAAGGGCGCAGACCGCATTGTGAAAGAGATGATGGCACTGTAAATTGTCCGTTTTTTCGGACAGAAGTTTTACTATGATTTTATCAGAACAGCAAAGCTGATTTTTTGCACGAAACCCCAGACTGCGTTACACTGGTACCATCAAGGAGGTGCTGACCATGTTCAGACAAATTATTTTCCCCATCTTATTTTTTCTGCTGCTCCCGTTGTGGTTCAAGCTGCTCATCAAGCTGAGGCTGGGGCCTGCGCTGGTTTATGTGATCCTCGGCAACACCGTCTGGCTGGACTGGGCGGCACACCACACGTCGCTGGCGGATGGTATCCTGTTCGCCATTCTCGGTGTAACGGCACTAAGCTGGCTCGTGACCTTTTACCGCAAAATCCGTGACCATCAAATCGAATAAACCCTGTGAGGAGTGCAAACGCACTCCTCTTTTTCTTGGAGGTGACTATGGAAATCCGTATCAATCGTGAAGTGCGAAATTATCACGAATCCATCTTTTTCGGACTGTCTGCACGACAGTTCGGCTGCTCCCTCGGCGCTGTTGCAGTTGCCGTGGGAGCTTATTTTTTGCTCAAAGACCCCATCGGAAAGGAAAACGCAAGCTGGCTGTGTATGCTCTGTGCCGCGCCGCTGGCGGTCGCTGGATTTTTCAAATACAACGGTCTTTCCTTTGAGCGGCTGCTTTGGGCGATGTTCAAGACCCACATCCTGTGTGCCGGACGGCGGCTGTATAAGAGCGAAAACCTGTATGACCAACTTCTGCACATTCCAGAAAAGAAAGTGAGGAAACGCAAGTGAAGAAATTCGGACGAAAGAAAGAGCGTGCTTCGGTGCGTCTGCCTAAGACGGCCCAGCAGTCTATTCCCATCCGCCGTATCCACCGGGACGGTATCTGGGAGGTAGACGGCAAGTTCAGCCGCTGCTGGCGTTTTACCGACATCAATTATGCCGTAGCGGACGAGGAAGATAAAAAGGAAATGCTCATCCAGTATTGTGCACTGGAAAAGGCGTTGCCGACGGACGCGATCACGAAAATCTCTATCGTCAACAAGCGGCTGAATCCGCTGGAATTTCAGAAAGAAATGCTCATGCCGTCCAAGCAGGACGGGCGCGACGATTACCGTAAGGAATACAACCGTATGCTGCTCGATAAAGCCGCCGAAGGCAACGGCATCGTGCAGGAGCGGTACATCACGGTTTCCGTGGAGCGCCGCAGCATTGAGGAGGCGCGCAGCTTCTTTGCCCGTGTGGGCAGCGATTTGTCCGCCAACATGAAAAAGCTGAACTCCAAGCTGTACGAACTGGACAACAAGGAGCGGCTGGGTATCCTGCATGACTTTTTCCGCATCGGTGAGGAGGATTCATTCCGCTTTGACTTCGATACCGTAGCAAAGCGCGGCCATTCGTTCAAGGATTCCATCTGCCCGGACAGCATCCAGTTCCATTCTAACTACTTCGAGCTTTCCGACAACAAGGTGGGCCGGGTGCTGTTCCTCAAGGACTATCCGGCCTATCTGGAGGACAGCTTTGTAAAGGAACTGACCGAACTCAACCGCAATCTGATTTTGTCCATCGACATCCAGCCTATTCCCACGGATAAGGCGCTGAAAGAGATACAGAACCAGTCCCTTGCGGTGGAAACGGATATTACCCGTTGGCAGAACAAGCAGAACCAGAACAACAATTTTTCCGCCATTCCGCCCATGCAGCTTACCGATGCACGGGACACGATGCGTTCCATGCTGGACGATTTGACCATGCGCGACCAGCGCATGACCCTGTGCGTGATGACTCTCGTTCATGTGGCGGACAGCAAGGCGCAGCTTGACGCTGACACCGATACCATCCGCAGTATTGCGGGCGGCAAGAACTGTGAGATGAGCGTGCTGACCTATCAGCAGGAGGACGCACTGAACACCGTCCTGCCTTACGGCTTGAGGCGAATTGATACCCTGCGGACACTGACCACCGAGAGCGCCGCCGGTCTGGTGCCGTTTTCCTCGCAGGAGATTCGACATCGCGGCGGCGTGTACTACGGCGTGAACGCCACCAGCCGCAACCTGATCGTCTGCGACCGACGACAGCTTTTGAACAGCAACGGTTTTATTCTGGGCGTGTCCGGTTCGGGCAAGTCCTTTGCGGCCAAGGAAGAGATCACATCTATCGCGCTTTCTACCGACGACGATATTATCATCGTTGACCCGGAACGCGAGTATGCGCCGCTGGTGCGGGCACTGGGCGGCGAGGTCGTGCAGATTTCAGCAGGCAGTCCCAACCACATCAACGCGATGGATATGACCAGCGGTTACGGCGAAGAAGAAGGCAAAGCGGACGATCCCCTGATTTTGAAAAGCCAGTTTGTCATGTCCCTGTGCGAGCAGTTGATGAAGCCGGAGCCGGTGGGCGCGAAAGAGCGTTCTATCATCGGGCGGTGCGTAGGCAATGTGTACCGTGAGTATATCAAAGATTACCGCAATCCGCCTACACTGAAAGACTTCCGTGAGGAACTGCTGCGCCAGCCGGAGCCGCAGGCCCAGTCCATCGCACTGGCACTGGAACTGTTCGTGGATGGTACACTGGATGTATTCGCCTATCAGACCAATGTGGATATGAGCAACCGCATTATGCTGTTCGATATTTTTGACCTCGGCAGTCAGCTGAAAACCGTGGGTATGCTGGTCATGCTGGACGCGATTTTGAACCGCGTCATTGAAAACCACAAGCGCGGACGGCGCACATGGATCTACATTGATGAGATTTATCTGTTCTTCGCCAATGAGTACAGCAGCAACTTCCTCGAAGAAAGCTGGAAGCGTTTCCGCAAGAAAAACGCCGCCGCGACCGGCATTACACAGAATGTTACCGACTGTCTGCGTTCTCCCACAGCAAAGAATATGCTGGCAAACTCCGAGTTCCTGCTCATGCTGTCGCAGGCCCCCACCGACCAGCAGGAACTGGTGAAAATGCTCCGCATTTCAGAAGAACAGCTTTCCTATATCAGCAATGCGGAGTCGGGGCATGGCCTTATCAAAGTCGGCGGCGCAAAGGTGCCGTTCATCAACCAGTTCCCGCGCAACACGGCGTTATACCGTCTTATGACTACCAAGCCGGGTGAATCGTTGTGAAAGAGATACGGACGCGCCCCAAAGACCGGGACATTCAGACCCGGCAGACCACAGCGTTTCTCCCCAAGCAGGCAGCAAAGGTGCTGCGGGAGCAGGCTGTTCGGCGGCAGTTCAAGAGCAAGACCGATACGCCGGAGGGAGAACAGACCTCGCCTTATCAAGAGCCGATAGAACGGTTTCAGACCAAGGAACAGCGTGCGGCGGAGATCAGCAGCCGCACGGCGTTCCGCTCCGGCAAGGCGTTGGCACAGAAGCAATTCGACCGCAAATTCAGCGCCGCCGAGCCGAAAGACAAAGGCACTTCATCCTCTGCAACGGTACAAACTGAAACGCCGCAAATCACCCGTGCCAAGCAGAAATTCCGGCAGGTACAGGCGAAAAAGCAGACCGAACGCCGCCAAGGAACTGCGGCTATCATCGAAAAGCATGAAGCTGCACAGGTGCAGGCAGACATTGCTGCGATAGAGCAGCAAGCGGATTTGACATCCTTCAATGCTGATATGCCCAGACACACTGAACAGCCTCATACCTCCAAACGGCGAAAATCACACGCCACAGCGCTGAAAGAGAAAAAGCCGCTCCGCGAACAGTTATTCACAGGGCGGCAGGATACCGCTACGCGCCAACAGGCGGCGGCCAAGGCACAGGCGCAGGTCACAGCAAGAGCCAAGCAGCGGGTGCAGCAGCAGGTCATGCAGGAAACCGCACAAAAGACAGCACAAACCAGCAAACGCACAGTAAAACTCTTTGAACGGGTCAAGAAAGCCGTCATCCGCGCAGGACAGGCCGTTGCACGGGCGGCAGTAGGTTTGCTGGGCGGTGCCGGTGCGCTCATTGCGCTGATTTTGATTATTGGCGGTGCGGCGGCTGTCATCGGCACGCCGTTCGGCGTGTTCTGGTCTGGCAACGACAGCGACGCGCAATCTGTCCCGCAGGCCGTCGCGCTCATCAACAGTGAGTTTTCTGCGAGAATCAACCAGATACAGGCTGAGAATCCCGCAGACAGCGTGGTGATCCATCGAGAGCCGGATGGCGGCAGCGACCTTTCCATTACCAACTGGACAGATGTTGTCGCTGTGTTTGCAGTCAAAACGGCTGGAGCCGATGCCGACGCTACCGATGTTGTCACCATCGATGAGGAGCGTATCGACCTTATTCGCACGGTGTTCTGGGATATGAATACCGTCAGCTACTATGTGCAGACCATCAAGCGTAAGGACAGCACGGAAACCATTTTGCATATCACTATTACCAGCAAAAAAGCAACCGATATGCCGGACTTCTACCACTTCAATAAGAGCCAGCGTGAAGCACTGGAGGAAGTGCTGAAGCCAGAGTACGCGCAAATGCTGGCAGAGCTGGTGGGAACCTACGGCGGCGAGGTCACGCTGGACGAAGCGCAAATCCGCGCCATGCTTGCCGCCATGCCCAAGGACATTTCCGAGCGGCGGCGTGCTGTGGTGGAAAAAGCCTATTCGCTTCTCGGCAAAGTGAATTACTTCTGGGGCGGCAAAAGCAGCGCCATCGGTTGGGATTCCCATTGGGGCAAACCCACTCGCGTCACCGCCGCCGGAAGCAGAACGACCGGAACAATCCGCCCTTACGGACTGGACTGTTCCGGTTTCGTCGATTGGGTATTCAACAATTCACTGGGCTATGTGATTGGACATGGCGGCGGCGCAGCCAGTCAGCATGACCATTGCAAATCCATCTCATGGAGCGAAGCACAGCCGGGTGATCTGGTGTTTTACCCCGGTGATACTCATGTGGGCGTGTTCGTCGGCAAGGACAGCAGCGGTGATCCGCTTATCATCCACTGCGCCAGTTCGCAGAATAATGTGGTGCTGACAGGCTTGCAGGGATTTGTGAGCCTTGGCAGGCCGGATTGTTTTTAATCAAAAAGTACAAAGATCCCGGTACGGTGCAACTACCGTACCGGGATTTACTCATTTAAGAGGTTTACTACTCTGATTCGTCAACAATTTGTGACGCAGAAACATCTGTTATACTAAAGTTGCCAGGATTCTCTGATTTTCAAGTGTGACATCAACTGTTAAAAGGAGTGTTAATCATCGCAGAAATCTACGCATATGTCCGTGTTTCCACACGGGAACAAAATGAGGATAGGCAACTTATCGCAATGAACGAATTACAAGTGCCGAAAAAGAATATTTTTATTGATAAACAATCCGGCAAGGATTTTGAACGACCGCGCTACAAAAAACTGATAAAGCGACTGAAAAAAGACGATTTGCTTTACATCAAGAGCATTGACCGACTTGGACGCAATTATAACGAAATTCAGGAGCAATGGCGTATTCTGACGAAAGAGAAAGCCGTTGATATTGTCGTGCTGGATATGCCACTGCTAGACACCCGGCGTGGAAAGGATCTGATGGGAACCTTCCTCAGCGACATTGTATTACAAGTGTTGTCCTTTGTTGCGGAAAACGAACGTATTAATATCCGCCAGCGGCAAGCGGAAGGTATCGCGGCTGCAAAAGCGAGAGGTGTACGGTTTGGAAGAGTGCCAAAACCATTGCCACCTAATTTCCGCACCGTCTATCAACGCTGGAAACACGGTGAAATTACCGGGACCGCAGCAGCTAAAGAATGTGGGATGCCGCTCTCTACATTTCGTTATCGAGCAAAAATCTATCAAAACGCCAAGTTATCGTAAGAAATGTATTTTTTACAAGAATGTGTACTTTTCGGCAGCTCAACTGCTTATAATTTTTCTTTATTATAGCACTGTTGCATAGTAATTGCTACTATTAATTGTATATCTTACACAATGTAAACCTCGACTAACAAAAAAGTACACCTTTTGACATCTCGTAACTGCCATTGCACGGAAGGAGGACAGCACAGCATCAATGCGGCGGACGAAAGAACTGCCGCGCAAGATCAGAAACCTGTCAGGATATTGCTTAGTGGCCTTGCCTTGGCAGGTATTACTATATGTAAAGGAGCATTTGATGTGAAAACGAAATTATTGTCATGGCTGTTGACAGTAAGTCTGCTCATGACCATGCTTCCGACTGCTGCGCTGGCCGCTGCGGCTCCCGGAACAAGCAGCGGAACAAGCAGCGGAACAGTTATATATGTATCCGGAAGCGGCGATGATTCAGCCGCCGGCGATGAGAGCGCACCCCTAAAAACAATTGGTGCGGCATTTACGAAGGTAGCTGACGGTGGTACCATCTATCTGCTTTCAGACATAGTTTTGCCGAGTAAAACCGTCCTGTCAGGTGATAAGTCAATCACGCTGGCGGGTAATGCCGGAGAAGCTGCACCTACGATCAAATATAGTTGGGATGGTGTCACAACCAATAACCTCTATATGATTGAAATCGGTGCCGAAAGTGGTACAAGCACACAGACGAATATTACGCTGCGAAATCTGACGGTAGATGCAGAAGCCCAGGATATTCGCTGCGTCCGTGTTTGCCCTGGCAGTCAGCTTATCCTTGCAGATGGTGCGACTGTTCGCAATGGCCGAGCAATCAATCAGGATGAAACGACTGGTACCAACGACTGGGGTGGCGGCATCGTTGTAGATAACGGCGCCAAACTGACGATGGAGGATAGCTCCAGTATCACCGGCTGTTCTGCCGAATGGGGTGGTGCTGTCTATCTCAGCGGCGAAATGGAGATCAACGGTGGCGAGATCAGCAACAATACTGCCGTTGGTGACATTTACGAGATCAACGGCTTTAAGCGTTCCGCCAGCGCACACGGTGGAGCGATTATGATCCGTGCTTGTCGTGCGGATTATGATACTGCCTATGATGCTCCTGCCAAACTGACCATGCGTGGAGGTACAATCAGCGGAAACGCAGCTACCAGCAATGTCAGTGCATTTGGCGGTGCGATTTCTATTATCGGTACACCCGATACAGGAAACCTGACGAACACATTTGTCATGTCTGGCGGTACGATCTCCAACAACAAGGCTGGATACGGCGGTGCTATATCGGCGTATGCGGCGGATATTTATTGGCAGGGCAATACCAGCATCCAGCTGTCGGGCAATGCTAAAATCACAGATAACATCGCTCGAAACTATGGTGGTGCTATCTGCTTGTTCGGCAACAATACACAGAATTATACCGACACGCTTACAATGAGCGGCGGCATGATTTCCGGCAACAAAGCAAACTCTGCCGGTGGCGGTGTGTATCTCTCTGCCCATGGCGACCAGATGTTTATGACCGGAGGCAGCATCCGAGAGAATGAAGCCGGTTATGGTGGAGGTCTGTCAATCCGTTCTGGCAACAGCGGTGCAAATCCCAATGCCGCTGTAAATTTGCTGGGTGGCACCATCTCGGATAACCAGGCAACGAGTGGCTATCCGACAGATGATAGTTATTCCGAGCGCCTTTATTGCGGCAACGCAATCGAGCAGAGCGGTGAGCTTTATCTGGACGGAACACAGATGAATGTCAGCGGAGATATTCGCGTAGGATGTACGACTAATTTCCGCACCGGAGCAATCGAGACTAACCGCTATGTCACATTGGTAGGCGCATCTGATTCCATGCAGAATTACGAACTGACCTCTTATGATGATGAGTCTTTGGATGGCAGAGTGGTTGTTGCCCCCGGTACGATTACTTATGGCACAGAAACCTATAGCGTAGCAGATGCCGAGCCGTATCTGTCGCATTTTACACACAACCATAAGGAAATTATTACGGATACCGATTATACGGCAGAAACGGGAGCTTCTTCTCAGGCGAAGAGCCTTGTTCTGTACGGAGCGATCCAAAAGTTTTCTGTTACCTACACAGACGGTATCGGCGGCACCAGCTTTGCGGATGAGGTAACCAGCGACCTGCGCCGCGGAACCCCCACCCCTGCTTTCACAGGCGGTACACCGACCCGCAGTGGTTATACCTTTGCCGGCTGGGAGCCGTCTGTAGCCGCAACGGTAACGGACAATGCCGTTTATACCGCACAGTGGGCAAAGAACAGTTCCTCCTCCCATCATTCGACCCGCTATACGCTGCACTATGAGTCGAACGGCGGCACAACTTACAAGGATGAGCGCTATTCCTCCGGTACGAAGGTGACGCTCGACAAGACCCCGACACGTGAGAGCTATACCTTTACCGGCTGGTACGCCGACAAAGCACTGACCGACAAGATCACCAATGTGAAAATGACGGGCAACAAGACGGTTTATGCCGGTTGGACAGCAACCAATGTGCCGGATATGCTGAACGGCGATGACCACTACGCCTATGTAGTCGGTTACTCCGATGGCACTGTCCGTCCGAACGCGAACATCAGCCGCGCCGAAGTTGCAACGATTTTCTTCCGCCTGCTCAAGGAGGAAGTGCGTGATGGCAACTTGACCACTGAAAACACATTTGCTGATGTAACGGATGGACAGTGGCATAACAAGGCAATTTCCACAATGGCGAAACTGGGTGTCGTTAAGGGACGCAATGCTGAAGCTTTCGACCCGGACGCTCCCATTACCCGCGCCGAGTTTGCAACGATCTGCGCTCGTTTCGATAAGAACCAGATCAGCACCAGCAGTAACTTCACGGATATTTCCGGTCACTGGGCAGAAAAGTACATCGAGAGAGCCGCAACACTGGGCTGGATCGCAGGCTATTCTGACGGAACTTTCCGCCCCAGCAACTACATCACCCGCGCAGAGGCAATGACGATGATCAACCGCGTACTCTGCCGTATGCCGCAGAGTGAGGATGACCTGCTGAACGACATGACCGTTTGGCCGGATAATCATCCGACCGACTGGCATTACCTCGCAGTTCAGGAGGCGACCAACAACCACGAGTTTGAGCGCAAGGGTGCGGTCAACGAGACATGGACGAAGCTGACAAGCGCACCGGACTGGACGCGGTATCAGTAAGGGGAAAAATTTATGAAAAAACGAATCCTATCAGGGCTGTTAGTAGCGGCAATGCTGCTCACATTATTGCCAACAGCCGCATTTGCAGCGGGTGATACGAATGCTGAAGCACCTGACACCGGTGAAATTCAAACGACCCTATCTCAATCAAACGAGGATGCGGAGCAGCCGACTGTCACCGCACCAAGCTATGAAGTATCTACTACCGAGGAACTCAGCAACGCCCTGACGCAGATTGCGGCATCGGAGTCTGGTGAAGCCATTATTGTACTGAAAGCGGATGTCAATGCTCCGGCAGAAAACAATGTTGCGTCCTTCGGCGCAAATGGCAAGCATATCACCGTTTGCAGCACGGAAGGCAATCTGTTTAAGCTCAATATGGCGAGTCGCGGTATTCTGATCGGCTCCTGCACCTTTGATAATGTGAACGTGACCGGCTATAAGCTGTACTGCAATGGCTACCGGACGATTTTTACCAAAAACGGCGAAATTCATCTCTCCGGCACCTTATACGGCGGCGGTTACAAAACAACAGTAGACAGCACTTATGTAGTGATTGCCGCCAGCGGCTATATCAACCCGTCCTCTTCCAGCGGTCTGCACGATGTGATCGGCGGTTCCTATCAGGGTTCGGTTGAGGGTGACACCTACTTGGAAATCACGGGCGATATTAAAATGCAGGGCGGCAACCACCTGAACCCCGGCTGCATGAAGGGCGACGGCAGCAGCGGCGATGGCAGGGATGTGCCCGATGTCTATGTCGGCGGCAATGCTACGCTGATTTATGACAACAAAAATAGTACCGCCGCGTCTCCTGCAATTGAAGGCACATACGGCTGCGAAATGAAGGGCGATGTCACGCTGGATGTTCGTGCAGGCTGTGTAGCGGGCATTGTCGGTACGGAGGAACCGGTCGATAAATCCATCATTCGCGGTAATTTGCATATCATTGCAGGCAATCCTGATTATGAGAATACCGATCGGGTTCTGCGGTTAGGTGGCAACTGGCCGATTATTGGCGCAGGTCATAGCTTTGCAACTATGCCCGGTGCTGTGGGCAATTATACGGTAGACGGCAACATTACGATCGACACCTATGAAAATGCATGGGCATGGGACAAAGGAACTACGCCCGACTCGTATGATCTGCCGGAAATCTACGGAGCCTTGCGCGGTAACGTAGGCGGCAATATTACGATCAATGCCCACGGATCTCATGTGCAGAATATTTTCGGTGCAAGTGATTCCGTTGTCCAAGGCTCTGTTACAGTAAATGCAACCGATGTTGAGCTGAAAAACAGCGAGTATGATACTGAATATGATGAAGGCTATCTTTTCGGCCTGTGGGAAAGAGGTATCCCAGCTACCGCCAAAGGCCCAGTAACCGTAACGGTAAACGGCGGTGATGTGGGTCTTGTGATGGCTACCGATCAAGAAACTGTACCGGCGGGGTCTTCCATTAATGTCACCGGAAAGCCGAAAATCCGCTCCGGTATCCGCGGAACGCAGGCAAGCTCCTACTCGACCGAATTCCCGGTTGCCAATGTGTATGCCTGCGAGACCACGATTCCGTTTATCAAGGGGATGTCACAGGTCAATATTAATGACAATTCCAGCGTAACTGTTCACACCATGACTAATAATGCTGGATTGATGGTAGAGGAAGGCAGCACCTTGACCACGGATAACGGTCAGGTCTGGATTTGGGGCGATACTGTCATTAACGGCACTTGGGAGCAGCTGCACAGCCAGACCGCCAATTACAACGATATTTTTGTCAACGGCACAACGCAAATCGGCTCCAACGGCCATCTGATCAATCACGGCACAAGCAACCTGAGTGGTGCGGTAACCAACAATGGCGTAATGGCGCTGATGGGATCGGCTTATTTGCAGAATGATTATACCGCCACTAACGGTGAACTGCGTCTGCCGGCAGTAGCGCCCGGTGCAAACTACGATACCGGTACGATTCCTGTACAAATCAAGGGCCTTTCCACCGGCACCACCACGGTCAACACGGTGGACCCCACCAACTGGCAGACTCTGAAAAAACCTGCACTTGGTGACAACTACATTCTTTCCAAGAAAAACACCGATTCCCCCGCACAGGATGTGTTTGTATTGGGCAATGCCGATGCCGTAGAAGACGGCTGGTTCCTCAAGCGCATGGCCGATGCCGACGGTACGGACGATTACTATATGTGGCAGGTGGCCAACGGTGTCCGTGTCATCTTCGATAAGAACGGCGGCGACACCGAAGCCTCTCCGCGTATTATGTCGCAGGAGAAGGTTGCAGGCCGTGCAAACCATTTTGACCTGCCGACGACCAATCCGACCCGTACCGGCTACCTGTTCAATGGCTGGAATACCAAGGCGGACGGTACAGGCGATGCCTTTACCGCTGCGACCGATGTGACCAGCAATATTACGGTTTATGCCCAGTGGAAGGACAGCACGACTTATTCCGTAACCTACAAGGACGGCGTGGATGGCACTGTCTTTGCCGATCAGACGACCGCTGATCTACACGTCGGCGATACAACACCGGCTTTTTCCGGAACACCGACCCGCAGCGGTTATACCTTTACCGGCTGGCAGCCGTCCGTAGCCGCAACGGTAACGGACAATGCCGTTTATACCGCACAGTGGACAAAGAACAGCTCCTCCTCCCATCATTCGACCCGCTATACGCTGCACTATGAGCCGAACGGCGGCACAGCTTACAAGGATGAGCGCTATTCTTCCGGCACGAAGGTGACGCTTGACAAGACCCCGACACGCGAGAGCTATACCTTTACCGGCTGGTATGCCGACAAGGCGCTGACGCAGAAGATCACAAGCGTGACGATGAACGGCGACAAGACGGTCTACGCAGGCTGGGAGGCTACCGGTGTGCCGGACAAACTCAACGGCGATGACCATTTCGCCTACGTCATTGGCTACCCGGACGGCAAGGTACACCCGAAGGGCAATATCAGCCGTGCGGAAACAGCGACGATCTTCTTCAGACTGCTCAAAGCGGACATCCGCGACGGAAATCTGACCGCCGACAACGAATTTTCCGATGTTTCGGACGGCCAGTGGCACAACAAGGCGGTTTCCACGATGGCGAAGCTCGGTATCGTCAAGGGCCGCCGTGCGGACCGCTTTGACCCCAATGCCTCGATCACCCGTGCGGAGTTTGCGGCAATCTGCGCGCGCTTCAACACCAAACCGGTCGAGAACAGCAGCAGCTTTTCCGACATTTCCGGTCACTGGGCGGAAAACGAGATCGAGAGAGCGGCGGCGTTCGGCTGGATTTCGGGCTATCCGGACGGCACATTCCGCCCCGACGCCCGCATCACCCGCGCCGAGGCTATGACGATGATCAACCGCGTGCTCTGCCGTATGCCGCAGAGCAAAAGCGACCTGCTGGACAGCATGGTAACGTGGCCGGACAACAAGCCGTCCGACTGGCACTATCTCGCCGTACAGGAGGCCACGAACAGCCATGACTTCAACCGTCAGGGCGAGGTCGGCGAAAGCTGGACGAAGCTGACGAGCGTACCCGACTGGAAACGGTATCAGTAAGAAGTTAAAACACATACAGGAAATTTAGTACAATAGCGTTATTCAACAAGGACATTATGAATAAAAGAATTATTGCAAGTATTTTGACGGTTATAATGCTCATGACCATGCTTCCGACTGCTGCGTTTGCGGCAGACGGAGAGAGCATAGAGACAGGTAACTCGACCACCCTGGAAACCGCCATTTATCTCGACCAGCAGCATGGCGCAGATGATAATGACGGACTGAGCGAAGCGACTGCTGTAAAGACGATTGAAAAGGCAAACGAGCTTGCAAATGCAAATAATATCAATGATATTTGTCTTTCGAGTTTTTATCAGGTCACGGGGACGGAAACTTGGGACCTTGGCGGAAAGACACTGCACCGCTATGGGCTCGGCGGCTATATGATCGAACTCGTCGATGCGTCTGCCTCGCTGACACTGAGTAACATTGTGATTGATGGCGCAGAGTGTACTGTGGATGCAACACACGCCGCGGAGACCGATTCGATCATCAAGGCGGCGAACGGTGGCACCATCGTGCTGAACAGCGGTGCTATTTTACAAAACAATAAGGCGGCTCAGTTTGGTTCCGGTATTTTGGCGAATAACCGCGTCAACATAACGATGGAAGACGGCGCAATCATTCGTAACAATACAAACAGCAACTACGAATTGGGCGGCGGCATTCTGATCGGCAACGGCAGCACCTTTACCATGAACGGCGGCGAGATCAGCGGCAATACGGCAAACGGCGGCGGCGGTGTCGCAATCATCGGCTCAACGATGGTCATGCACGACGGCGTGATCTCCAACAACAGCACCTACCGGACATCTGGTCAGGGCAGTTACGGTGCCGGTGTTTATGTTGCGGATTACGCTAACTCAAGCGGCGGCGATACATTGTTTACAGCTACACCGGCCTCTTTTGAAATGAATGGCGGCAAAATCACCGGAAATAAGGCACTTGACTACGGCGGCGGTATTGTCACCTTCCCACAGCGAAGTCAGAAAATTACAATCAATATTAACAACGGCGAAATTTCCGGCAATAAGGTTACACGGGGAAGCGGCGGCGCAGTCGCAGCATTCTTCGGTGTGACTGAGCTGAATATCAAGGACGGCACGTTAACGGAAAATAGCGCTCAAAACTACGGCGGCGGTGTTTTTCTGTATGACGCAACGAATGTAACGATTTCTGGCGGCACGCTAACGGGAAATAGTGCTCGAAGATTCGGCGGCGGTGTATACTTAAACACTGATTCTGCTGTTACGCAGACCGGCGGTTCCATTGAAAACAATGTTGCATATACAGGCGGCGGTGTTTGTGGTGGCACCTATACCATGACAGGCGGCGTCATCAAGGACAACAACAACTCTCTGACCGAGGAAGTACGGCTTTCGACCAGAGGTGACGGTGTTTTTGTAGGAACTGCCTTCAATCTTGGGAATGATGCTGAGATCAGCACGAATAACGATGTCTATCTGACAGCGGGCGACTCTATTCCCAAGGAAGGCCGTTATATCAATGTAATCTCCCAATACACGGGCGCAAGCACCGCAAAACCGATTCAGATCCACAGCGAGGATCACACGGTAGAGAATACCGAAATCGGTACGCAGCTTGTTCGTTATACGACGGACGCAGGCGGTAAAGCCGCGGCAGCGACGGCCGATGCGAACGGTATTTTCGTCCCGAGCTGGAAAATGCCGGAGGGTCTGGCCATTGGACAGAGCAAGGTGGCAGGAAAGACCGACTGGATGACCTACGTACCGGCTGTTAAAATCCAGTATCAGTGGGTCAGCACGGACAACCCCAACGATGTAACACCCCCTGCGAATGATTATATCCGTACCGGCAGAGCATATACGGCGAAAGCACAGCAGAATTCGCACCAGGGATATACCTTTGATGGTTGGTACACGGATGAGCAATGCAAGCATCCGTTTGTGGATGGTACTGTTCTGAATACAGATACGGTTCTTTACGGTCTCTGGAAGGCGGAGCGCGGCAATCTGTCCGTTGCCAAGACCGTAGCCGGAAACAACGGAGATACCTCCAAGGCGTTCAACTTTACCGTGACGCTCGGCGATACCGGCATCAACGGCACATTTGGTGATATGACTTTTGCCGATGGAGTCGCAACCTTCGTTCTGAAGCACGGTGAGAGCAAGACTGCTGTCGACCTGCCTGCAGGAATCACCTATACCGTAACCGAGGCGGAGGCAGATAAGGACGGCTACACCACAACGTCTGTCAACGCCAGCGGCAGTATCATCAAGGATGACACCGCAGCGGTAACCTTTACTAACACCCGAAACAGCTCCTCCTCCCATCATTCGACCCGCTATACGCTGCACTATGAGTCGAACGGCGGCACAACTTACAAGGATGAGCGCTATTCCTCCGGTACGAAGGTGACGCTCGACAAGACCCCGACACGTGAGAGCTATACCTTTACCGGCTGGTACGCCGACAAAGCACTGACCGACAAGATCACCAATGTGAAAATGACGGGCAACAAGACGGTTTATGCCGGTTGGACAGCAACCAATGTGCCGGATATGCTGAACGGCGATGACCACTACGCCTATGTAGTCGGTTACTCCGATGGCACTGTCCGTCCGAACGCGAACATCAGCCGCGCCGAAGTTGCAACGATTTTCTTCCGCCTGCTCAAGGAGGAAGTGCGTGATGGCAACTTGACCACTGAAAACACATTTGCTGATGTAACGGATGGACAGTGGCATAACAAGGCAATTTCCACAATGGCGAAACTGGGTGTCGTTAAGGGACGCAATGCTGAAGCTTTCGACCCGGACGCTCCCATTACCCGCGCCGAGTTTGCAACGATCTGCGCTCGTTTCGATAAGAACCAGATCAGCACCAGCAGTAACTTCACGGATATTTCCGGTCACTGGGCAGAAAAGTACATCGAGAGAGCCGCAACACTGGGCTGGATCGCAGGCTATTCTGACGGAACTTTCCGCCCCAGCAACTACATCACCCGCGCAGAGGCAATGACGATGATCAACCGCGTACTCTGCCGTATGCCGCAGAGTGAGGATGACCTGCTGAACGACATGACCGTTTGGCCGGATAATCATCCGACCGACTGGCATTACCTCGCAGTTCAGGAGGCGACCAACAACCACGAGTTTGAGCGCAAGGGTGCGGTCAACGAGACATGGACGAAGCTGACAAGCGCACCGGACTGGACGCGGTATCAGTAAGGGGAAAAATTTATGAAAAAACGAATCCTATCAGGGCTGTTAGTAGCGGCAATGCTGCTCACATTATTGCCAACAGCCGCATTTGCAGCGGGTGATACGAATGCTGAAGCACCTGACACCGGTGAAATTCAAACGACCCTATCTCAATCAAACGAGGATGCGGAGCAGCCGACTGTCACCGCACCAAGCTATGAAGTATCTACTACCGAGGAACTCAGCAACGCCCTGACGCAGATTGCGGCATCGGAGTCTGGTGAAGCCATTATTGTACTGAAAGCGGATGTCAATGCTCCGGCAGAAAACAATGTTGCGTCCTTCGGCGCAAATGGCAAGCATATCACCGTTTGCAGCACGGAAGGCAATCTGTTTAAGCTCAATATGGCGAGTCGCGGTATTCTGATCGGCTCCTGCACCTTTGATAATGTGAACGTGACCGGCTATAAGCTGTACTGCAATGGCTACCGGACGATTTTTACCAAAAACGGCGAAATTCATCTCTCCGGCACCTTATACGGCGGCGGTTACAAAACAACAGTAGACAGCACTTATGTAGTGATTGCCGCCAGCGGCTATATCAACCCGTCCTCTTCCAGCGGTCTGCACGATGTGATCGGCGGTTCCTATCAGGGTTCGGTTGAGGGTGACACCTACTTGGAAATCACGGGCGATATTAAAATGCAGGGCGGCAACCACCTGAACCCCGGCTGCATGAAGGGCGACGGCAGCAGCGGCGATGGCAGGGATGTGCCCGATGTCTATGTCGGCGGCAATGCTACGCTGATTTATGACAACAAAAATAGTACCGCCGCGTCTCCTGCAATTGAAGGCACATACGGCTGCGAAATGAAGGGCGATGTCACGCTGGATGTTCGTGCAGGCTGTGTAGCGGGCATTGTCGGTACGGAGGAACCGGTCGATAAATCCATCATTCGCGGTAATTTGCATATCATTGCAGGCAATCCTGATTATGAGAATACCGATCGGGTTCTGCGGTTAGGTGGCAACTGGCCGATTATTGGCGCAGGTCATAGCTTTGCAACTATGCCCGGTGCTGTGGGCAATTATACGGTAGACGGCAACATTACGATCGACACCTATGAAAATGCATGGGCATGGGACAAAGGAACTACGCCCGACTCGTATGATCTGCCGGAAATCTACGGAGCCTTGCGCGGTAACGTAGGCGGCAATATTACGATCAATGCCCACGGATCTCATGTGCAGAATATTTTCGGTGCAAGTGATTCCGTTGTCCAAGGCTCTGTTACAGTAAATGCAACCGATGTTGAGCTGAAAAACAGCGAGTATGATACTGAATATGATGAAGGCTATCTTTTCGGCCTGTGGGAAAGAGGTATCCCAGCTACCGCCAAAGGCCCAGTAACCGTAACGGTAAACGGCGGTGATGTGGGTCTTGTGATGGCTACCGATCAAGAAACTGTACCGGCGGGGTCTTCCATTAATGTCACCGGAAAGCCGAAAATCCGCTCCGGTATCCGCGGAACGCAGGCAAGCTCCTACTCGACCGAATTCCCGGTTGCCAATGTGTATGCCTGCGAGACCACGATTCCGTTTATCAAGGGGATGTCACAGGTCAATATTAATGACAATTCCAGCGTAACTGTTCACACCATGACTAATAATGCTGGATTGATGGTAGAGGAAGGCAGCACCTTGACCACGGATAACGGTCAGGTCTGGATTTGGGGCGATACTGTCATTAACGGCACTTGGGAGCAGCTGCACAGCCAGACCGCCAATTACAACGATATTTTTGTCAACGGCACAACGCAAATCGGCTCCAACGGCCATCTGATCAATCACGGCACAAGCAACCTGAGTGGTGCGGTAACCAACAATGGCGTAATGGCGCTGATGGGATCGGCTTATTTGCAGAATGATTATACCGCCACTAACGGTGAACTGCGTCTGCCGGCAGTAGCGCCCGGTGCAAACTACGATACCGGTACGATTCCTGTACAAATCAAGGGCCTTTCCACCGGCACCACCACGGTCAACACGGTGGACCCCACCAACTGGCAGACTCTGAAAAAACCTGCACTTGGTGACAACTACATTCTTTCCAAGAAAAACACCGATTCCCCCGCACAGGATGTGTTTGTATTGGGCAATGCCGATGCCGTAGAAGACGGCTGGTTCCTCAAGCGCATGGCCGATGCCGACGGTACGGACGATTACTATATGTGGCAGGTGGCCAACGGTGTCCGTGTCATCTTCGATAAGAACGGCGGCGACACCGAAGCCTCTCCGCGTATTATGTCGCAGGAGAAGGTTGCAGGCCGTGCAAACCATTTTGACCTGCCGACGACCAATCCGACCCGTACCGGCTACCTGTTCAATGGCTGGAATACCAAGGCGGACGGTACAGGCGATGCCTTTACCGCTGCGACCGATGTGACCAGCAATATTACGGTTTATGCCCAGTGGAAGGACAGCACGACTTATTCCGTAACCTACAAGGACGGCGTGGATGGCACTGTCTTTGCCGATCAGACGACCGCTGATCTACACGTCGGCGATACAACACCGGCTTTTTCCGGAACACCGACCCGCAGCGGTTATACCTTTACCGGCTGGCAGCCGTCCGTAGCCGCAACGGTAACGGACAATGCCGTTTATACCGCACAGTGGACAAAGAACAGCTCCTCCTCCCATCATTCGACCCGCTATACGCTGCACTATGAGCCGAACGGCGGCACAGCTTACAAGGATGAGCGCTATTCTTCCGGCACGAAGGTGACGCTTGACAAGACCCCGACACGCGAGAGCTATACCTTTACCGGCTGGTATGCCGACAAGGCGCTGACGCAGAAGATCACAAGCGTGACGATGAACGGCGACAAGACGGTCTACGCAGGCTGGGAGGCTACCGGTGTGCCGGACAAACTCAACGGCGATGACCATTTCGCCTACGTCATTGGCTACCCGGACGGCAAGGTACACCCGAAGGGCAATATCAGCCGTGCGGAAACAGCGACGATCTTCTTCAGACTGCTCAAAGCGGACATCCGCGACGGAAATCTGACCGCCGACAACGAATTTTCCGATGTTTCGGACGGCCAGTGGCACAACAAGGCGGTTTCCACGATGGCGAAGCTCGGTATCGTCAAGGGCCGCCGTGCGGACCGCTTTGACCCCAATGCCTCGATCACCCGTGCGGAGTTTGCGGCAATCTGCGCGCGCTTCAACACCAAACCGGTCGAGAACAGCAGCAGCTTTTCCGACATTTCCGGTCACTGGGCGGAAAACGAGATCGAGAGAGCGGCGGCGTTCGGCTGGATTTCGGGCTATCCGGACGGCACATTCCGCCCCGACGCCCGCATCACCCGCGCCGAGGCTATGACGATGATCAACCGCGTGCTCTGCCGTATGCCGCAGAGCAAAAGCGACCTGCTGGACAGCATGGTAACGTGGCCGGACAACAAGCCGTCCGACTGGCACTATCTCGCCGTACAGGAGGCCACGAACAGCCATGACTTCAACCGTCAGGGCGAAGTCGGCGAAAGCTGGACGAAGCTGACGAGCGTCCCCGACTGGAAGCGGTATCAGTAATACAACAAGGAATTTTCGGAGCAGTAGCTCTCAAAGAAAGGCAACATCCCTCTGCTGCTCCAAGACGGCAAATATCTATACATTCACCATGCTTGCGGCATAGTGAGAGTAGAGTTGTTTTTCCCCGTTCAAGACACAGCCAGAGTTAAGGATGTTGCGAACGATTCCTATTTTTCACGGAAAGCTGGGGCATTTGCCCCAGCCTTCTCCAAGCGCTTGACCACTGGTGGAGCGCTTGGAGAAGGTTCTCAGAATGATACCATATATTCCGCGCAAAGAAAGATTTACTGATTGATACAGAGATAGACAAAGGAAATTGCAGATATGGATATTCACAAAAACTTGAATCAGACCACAGAACTGGATAGCGCACGGAACGATCTGTCAGTGGAAAAGAAGCTGCTTGACTGTATTGAAAACCTTGTCATGAACGATGACTTCACAGCAGCGGTCAACTCTGTGCTGACGACTATCCTCGAATATTACGATGCGGATCGTACCTACATATTTGAATTTCAATGGAAGGAAAATCTTACTCGGAATACCTACGAAATTTGCAGGGATGGTATCTCTCCGCAGATTGAGAATCTGCAGACAGTGCCCGTTGATGTAGTAGCACGATGGGTGGATAGTTTTGAGGACCAGGAACAGAATACCATCATCTTTATCGGAGATGTTGATGCACTCAAGGATGATCCTACCCACCGCCTTGAGTATGATTGCCTGCATCCGCAGGGGATCAAGAGTCTTATTGCCGTTCCCATTTTTATAAATGGCAAACTTCACGGCTTTCTTGGAATCGATAATCCCCGTAGCCACATGGATGCGCTGACGTTGTTAACGCAGCTTACTTATATCATTGCAAACGAGCTGCAAAAGCGGCTGCTTACAGAAGCACTGACGAAAAAAAGCTATCAGGACCCGCTGACCGGTCTAAACAACCGCTTGGCCTATGACGAGATGTTGGATCATTTGCGCGGAAAGGAGTTTCCGGTAGGCGTAGGATTTTTGGACATCAATGGGCTGAAATGGATCAACGATACGCTCGGTCATGACATGGGCAACAAAGTGATCCAAAAGATTTGCACTATTCTCAACGAGCACATCGAACAGCAGTATATCTACCGCATCAGCGGCGATGAGTTCGTTATGATCTGGCCAGATGTTGATTATAAGGTTTTTATGAGCGCCGCAAAAAAACTGGAGGCGGCGCTGTTTGACGAGAAAAACATTGCATCGTTTGGTTTTGTATGGGGAAAAGAAGAAGATACGGGTATTGCCGTTCGCAAGGCAGAGAAAGCAATGCAGACAGCAAAGAATAAGTTCTATGCCGCAAATGCCGAATTAAAAGATAGTCGCCCCGGCTATCTGGACGCACTATTGCAGGAGTTTCGGGATAGCACCTTTATCCCGTATCTACAGCCGCTTTACAGCATCCAGTATAACCGTGTTTATGGTGCAGAAGTTCTCGTCCGCAAGATTGATCCGCATGGTAATATCCATACACCCGTGGAATTCATCAGCATCATGGAGTGCGAGCACATGATCTCTATGGTGGACTTCACAATGCTGCGACAAGCCTGCGAACTGATCCAAAAATGGAAACCTGTATGGCCAGATATTGTACTCAATGTGAACTTTTCGCGCAACACACTGATGGAGCCAGACTTTCTGGAGCGGATTGATCAAATTCTCTCCGAGACCGGTGCTGACCCGGCGCAGCTTATCTTTGAGATCACGGAATCTTCGCAAAACATCCAGCTGGAATCCCTGTGCAGCCTGTTGGATGAAGTGAAACAACGAGGTATTTCGCTAGCGATTGATGACCTTGGCACCGAGGCTGCCTGCCTAGAAATGCTCTACCTCCCGCAGATCAGCGTTGCAAAAATTGATAAAAGTTTGATCGACAAGGCTGAACACATCGACCGCGAACAACTTGTTATCAGACATCTTATCGACCTGTGCCACGATTTGAATATGCGCTGTGTGGCAGAGGGTATCGAAACAGACAGCCAGATCGAATTGCTGAAAAAACTCGGATGTGATAAGCTACAAGGCTATAAGATTGGTAAACCCATGCTACCGGAAGACTTCCTTCGCCAGTTTGGAGAGAGCGCTCTCTACAAAAATAAGGAAAAGAATCTGACAGGAAAATAGATGTGCTGAAGGAATGCTTGATGACCTGCGGTGCATCACTGACAGAAACACTTTCTCCCACTGTTGATTATCTGATCACCAATACACCGGATTCTGGTACGGCAAAGAATAAAAAGGCGATCGAATTGGGAATTAAACGCATCACTGAGGCACAGTTCAATGAAATGATTGGCAGAATTACATGACAAAAAACATTTATCAAAGGCAGAACGATTATCCGTTCTGCCTTTTTTCGTATCTTCACACTGCGTCTAATGATATTTGGATTGTATAATCATATATTCTGCACTCTAAATTTTTTTGAAATTTAACCGGCAAGATTGGCATTCTGCTTTTCTAAATCGTATTAGTCAGTATCAGGACAGAAAGCAGCACCTCCCCATCAACGCCATGCGCGGAAAGGGGGTGTGGACTATGCAATGGTCTGATAAAGACATTTCCCGCATTGAAGGCAAGTTCGATAGCTTCTGCAAAACTGTCCTGCGGAATTTTGCAAGGGACTGGTACAGAGCCAAACAGAGACACCATGCAACGGAAGTTTTGTTTTCGGAACTGCCGGACGGCCAGCTATTTGAGCCGATACATAACGACCCCATCTGCCCGTTGGAACAATACCTGTTTGATGATTTGGAGTTACCAATAAATATCACCGATGATGCACTGGCACAGGCATTACGCCAGCTTTCAAGACGAAAACGGCAAATCGTTCTGCTTGCTTATTTTTGCGATTGGACTGACCAGCAGATTGGCGAACGGTTTCATGTCGTGCGAAGTACGATACAGGCAGCCAGAACCAAAGCACTGAAGGAAATGAGGAATTTACTTGAAAAACAATCAGAAACATAACCGAGCGGTCATCCGCCGTGTGCCGTTATCCACCATCGTAAAGGCGAAAAATGGTGATGATACGGCGCTTGAAAAGATTTTGCGCCATTATCAGGGATATATGCTGAAACTCAGCCAGTTTGAACTGTACGATGCCAGCGGCACGGTCTATACCTGCTTCGATGAAGAACTATACCAAGAACTCCAATTCAAACTGGTGAAAGCCATCCTTGACCGTTTTGAACTGCGATAAATAACCTTGCCAATCCTTCACAGAGGATAACAATTCGTTGTCCTCTGTGAAAGGCTGGTAAGGATTGTTCTCAACCTTTCCACCTTTGCACCTTGAAAACTGAAATGAGCGTCCGTATTAGATACTGCACAGGGGAAGCAGGCCACGACCACCAGAGAGGAGGTTTCGGAGCGAGCGTGCCAATGTGCCGAATACGGTGTCCTGTCACAACAGGCAGTCCATCAGGAACAGGATACGGGTACAAACGCCGACAATAGAAGAATAGCGGGGCCGCTGTGTATACGGCGGCTCCACTTTACAATAAAACCGTATTTTAGAGAGTAATAATCTCTTTTTAGGAAATACTTATCCGAGAGGTGATAACTTGGAAGACAAGGAAAACTTATATCAGATAGGACCTGTAACCTATGTGATCGAACGGGTGTTCACGCAAAGCAAGACACCACAGGATGTTGTAGTCGAGGAAATCATTACCACGGCCAAACAAGGCATCAAAATTAGCCACTCAGCCAAACAGATGATATAATAAAGGTATGTAAATGAGTGGTTCGGGAAAGGAGAACATTATGACGAACCACTTGAAGCTGGCTGACAGCTATCTGCGTCTGTCTGACGAAGAAAAGAAATACGGTAACGAATCAGAAAGTATCACCAACCAGCGCGAGATTATCCGGGACTACTGTAAAAAACAAGGCATCATCATCGTGAGTGAGTTCGTGGATGACGGATATTCTGGCGGCAACTTTGAACGCCCGGGCTTTCAGGCAATGCTCAATCACCTGGCGGCAGGAAAAGCGAACACGGTCATTACCAAAGACCTGTCCCGTCTGGGCCGTGATATGACCGAATCTAGCTACTACGCGGAACGCTTTTTCCCGGAGCATGGTATCCACTATCTGGCACCGGGCAACGATTTTGACTCTATGGGTGATAATCTGATGGCACCGTTCCAGTTTGCTATGAACGATGTTTACCTGCGTGATACTTCGCGCAAGGTCAAGCAGACGCTCGACATGAAGCGCAAAAAGGGAAAGTACGCCGCGTGCCCGCCGTATGGCTACCGCAAGGCCGAACGCACTACTGACCAGCTTGTCCCGGATGAAAACACCGCGCCGGTCGTACAGCGGATTTTCGCGCTGGCGGCCGAGGGACAATCCTGCCGCAGTATTGCGAAGCAGCTTAACGAGGACGGTATATGTCCGCCGCTGAAATATCGTGTGGAGTTTCGAGATAACTTCACTGACCGCGGTGCTGCACGAGCATCTGATTTTTGGAATTACACGACGGTCAAGCGTATTTTACGCAATCGGGTCTATCTGGGGCATACCATTCTCGGCAAGACGCGAAAGGTCAATGTCAAGTCCAAGAAGAAACTGCCTGTGCTGCAAGAGGACTGGGCCATCACTGAAAACACCCATGAATCGCTGGTAACACAGCAGCAGTTCGATTTGGCGGAACACTTTTTGAGCGAAAACACCAAGGCGAATGCAGCAAACCCATCATTCCGACACAGTATTTTCGGAGGTATCGCATACTGTGCGCACTGCGGTGCAGCGATGTGCTCCGGCGGCTCGGTCTACAAGGGTGAGCGAAAGAAATACTGGTATCTGGTATGCAACAATCTGGCGAATCGCACGATAAACCGCTGTCAGCACGGTGCACGTATCAAATATGAGGATCTGCTCGAAATCGTTCGCTGTGACCTCAATGCATTGCTGTCCTTTGACGAAGCGGAGATTGAGCAGATTACGCAGGAAGCCATCCGGCAGGCGAATGCTTCACTGGGCGTGGAGAATAAGGAACAGACCCTTGCAGACATCGAAACCAAGTCCAAGCGTATCATTAAAATGATTGAGCGGGCTTATCGGGATAACGCCGCAGGCAACCTGAGCGATGACCTGCTCGACGAAATGATGGAGCGGTTTGGCAAGGAACGGCAGGCACTGGAGGAACAGCGGCAGAAGCTGCTTACGGACACCTCGGAAGACCAGAGCATCCGCAATGCCTATACACTGTTCTTTGATATCGCCAAGCGATACTCTCATATCGAAAAGCTGGATCGTGACATTCTGCACACATTCGTCGAGCGCATTGAAATCGGCGAGAAGATTTTACCGAAGGGTCAGAAGATTGCAAGCCCTCGGACTTCGTACCGCCAGAGCATCCGCATCTTCTACCGCTTCATCGGCGAGATGAACGGAGAGGCCATTCGTGAAGTCAACAAAGCAGTCAATCTTTAAGGAGGTCAACACCAACCCCCCGTTGGCGTTTATTGACCTCAAAAATCACCGCAGTTTTTGTGGCGAATAAACACCAAGGTCGGCAGCTGCCTCCATTTTGAAGCGATCCATTGCCGCGCGTGCTTCCGGTACCATGCCCTGATTAGAACCATTTTTCGTGTTAGTCATGTTTGTTCGCTCCTTTTCGATTCGGTTTGGTGTGTTGGGTTTTGCTGATAGTAGGTTGCGCACCAAAGGTCGAAATATGAGATGCAAATGCTGTGACGGAAGCCAGAAAATATGATAAGCAAACGCGTTTTGCCAGCGCAGGAAAACAAGCGTTGAAAATTTGCTTTTGGACAGCGCATAAAACCTGCTCTGCTCATATAATAAAGGAAAGCACAGACATATACAGCCTTATTAGTTACGGTATATACTGTAGATGGGTTAGCTTATTCTAACTTATCGTTTCCGCCCGTCACCAGTCGTCCGGATGTGTTTTTCACTAAATTGTAAGCAAACACGTCTTGCAAGGATTTGTGCAATATGCTAATATGATGGTGATATATGTCCGATGCACAAATGTACAATATGTGGACACGGGAACGAATTCCGAGAAAGTCTGACAGCGATCGGAAGCGGCAGTGGAGGTGCCGCTGAAAAAGTCATATTCACTCAAATTAGGATGCTTAACCTTTTGCAAGCACAGATTTACGTGGGAATAAGGCGGCTATGCCGCTTTATCAATAATGGATAGAGAACAGAAAGGACATCATAGTATGAGTCAAAACGAGAAGAGGTTATTCGACAGACACAAGAAACAGGAAGAACCGCCTTTAGAGCAGACGCAGGCTGTACCTGCGGTACAGGATGAAATCACGGCAGAGCCTGCAGCCGAGGCGACGCCCAAGCGCAACAAATACGCAGACAAAATGAATCGCAAAAAGCGCAGACTGAGCAAGGGTGCGCGTATCGGCATTACGGCGGCGGCAGTTGCGCTGCTGCTTGGCGGCGGCATCTGGGCTGTGGTGAAATCCCGCGATGTGCGGGCACGGAGGACGTGACGCAGACCACGGCTATGGTCAGCTGCGGCGATCTGGAGACCTACATAGAGGGAAGCGGCGTTACTGCTGCAAAAAAACGCGAGGAACTTGGCCGGGAGGTTAAGGGCAAGGTAACACAGGTGCTGGTCGCCGAGGGCGACGAGGTACACACCGGCGATCCGCTGCTGGTGATCGACCCGACCGAAACCCGCAAGGAGCTTGCGGATGCACAAAAGGAACTGACCGAGGCGGAACGCGGTGTCTCGGACGCGCAGCTGGAGGTCTCCAAGGCACAGTCCGACTTGAGCGCGGCGCAGAGAAAACTGAGCCGTCTGCACATCACGGCGCCGTTTACCGGCAAACTGATTCCGGCCAAGGATTCGGACGACAAGGATGTGTCCTTCCGTGTCGGTGAGCAGGTAAGCGAGGGTCAGGTCATCGGCTACATGGTAAATGACCGCCAGATGAAGCTGACGCTGGCGTTCAGCGCCGAATATGCCCGCAGCATTCGCACCGGACAGTCGGCCACGGTATCCATCGCTTCTGCGATGAGCGAGGTGAGCGGTACGGTATCGTCGGTCGAGACAGCACAGCAGATTTCGAGTGAGGGTGTGCGCGTTATCCGCGTCGGCATTACGGTGAATAACCCCGGTTCGCTGACAAAGGGCATGACAGCCACCGCGACGATCAATACCGGGCGCCTCGGTGCGATCTATCCGGCGAACGCGGGCACACTGGAATACAGCCGCGAGGAAGCCGTCACCGCACAGATGAGCGGCGAGATCATCAAGCTGAACGGCACAAGCTACAGCACCTACAACGGCGGTGCGCTTATTATGTCCCTGTCGAGTGACGCTTCTCAGGATGAGATTGCAGCCGCGCAGAATGGCATTGCGGCGGCAAACCGCACGGTTGACAGTGCAAAGACGGCTGCAAACGAAAAGCGGGCACACATTGCCGAACTGCAGCAGCAGATTCAGAACTCGACCGTTACCTCTCCGATGGACGGCATTGTTGTCAGCCTGAACGCGGTTGAAGGACAGGAGGCGACCGGCTCGGAGACGCTCGTTGTGGTTGCCGATTTGAATGATATTGTCGTCAACGCCGAGGTCTCCTCGATGGATATCGGCTCGGTGCAGCAAGGACAGCAGGCGACTATGACGATGTACGCGTCGGACGGCTCCGAGATTTCGCTGACCGGCGAGGTGCAGTCGGTAGCGCTGGAGCCGACACAGAGCTCCGGTGACGGGCAGGGCAGCATGCCGACCTTCAAGGCGGTCATTTCGGTGGATCCGCTGGAGGGACAGAAAATTTACAGCGGTATGTCGATCGAATATAAAATCACGACGGCCTCGTCCTACGGCTGCCTGATGGTACCGTCGTCGGCTATCGTCAACACGGACAGCGGCACAGCTGTATTCGCCAAGCCGCTGACGGACGAGAACGGAAACGAGATTCCGTTTGAGGAGACCCTGCCGATTCCCGAGGGTACCGAAGGCATTCCGGAGGACTATCAGCTTGTACCGGTCGAGACCGGCATTGCCGATTCGACCAACACGGAAATCCTCGGCGGTCTGGAGGAGGGCACCGAGGTATTCCTTGCCGGACCGAGCGATCTGTATGCCGATATGTCGGATGACGGCATGTTCGCCGGTTGAGGAGGGCGCGCTTATGTGGGAAAGAAAGGCGCAGACTCCTGACACGGAGCGCCGCGCTGAATTGTTGATTGACGTTCAGCGCATGAGCAAGATTTACAATGAAGGCAGAGAAAACGAAGTGCGTGCGCTGGATGATATCTCGCTGCAGGTGCAATGGGGAGAGTTCCTGTGCATTCTCGGACAGTCCGGCTCGGGCAAGTCCACGCTGATGAACATTCTCGGCTGTCTGGATATTCCGACCTACGGCTCCTATCATCTGAACGGGCAGCCGGTCAGCGATATGAAGCCGTCTGTGCTGTCCGGTATCCGCAACCGGGAGATCGGGTTTATCTTTCAGGGCTTTAATCTGATTCCGGCGCTGACGGCGCTCGAAAATGTCGAGCTGCCGCTCATCTACCGCGGTATGCCGCGGGAGGAGCGCCGCCGTCTGGCGCAGGAGGCGTTAGTCTCGGTCGGACTGGAAAAGCGCATGGATCACCGTCCGGGTGAGATGTCCGGCGGACAGCAGCAGCGTGTTGCGATCGCGCGGGCAGTGGCGGCAAAGCCGCCGATCATCATGGCGGACGAGCCGACCGGCAACCTGGATTCTGCCTCTGGTCTGGATATTATGCGCAAGCTGACTGCACTCAATGAGCAGGGAACCTCCATCATCCTCATCACGCATGACAACCATCTTGCACAGATGGCAAAACGCATCGTGACGATACAGGACGGCAGGATCATTTCGGACACGAAAGGAGGGGCCGTATGAATTGGATGCAGACGGTTCGTATGGCGTTCAAGTCCATCCTGAACAACAAGGTTCGCTCGATTCTGACCATGCTGGGCATTATCATCGGTGTGGCATCGGTTATCGCTATCGTGGCGTCGATTCAGGGCACGAGCAAGCTGCAGCGCCTGCAGTATGAGGCGATGGGTGTCAACCGCATCGACATCTACGGATACGGTGCGAAAAACCGCGACTGGCAGGAGTTTGAGGACTATATGACGAATGATCTGTCCGACAAAATCGCCGCATGGTCGCCGCAGAGCCAGTATTACGACTGGCAGAACAGCGGCATCCAGTACCGGGCCAAAAGGCTGGATAACAACGACAGCAACAGCGGCTACACCTATATGTACTTCGGCAACGAGCATTACGGCGAGGTGACAAGTCATGCGATTTCCGCCGGACGGGATATTTCCGCTGCGGACTGCCGCACGCGCGCCCGCGTCTGTGTGATCGGAGAAACACTGCGCAAGTATTTCTTCGGGGCGATGAGCCCGATCGGGCAGAAGCTGCAGATCGGCGGCAAGGGCTTTGAGGTTATCGGCGTGTATGCCGGCAAGTATGACGGCAAGCTGAATACAGACGATCAGATGATTGTGATGCCGTACACGCTGCAGAGCACGATGATGAGTGTATACGGCATGGCGGACCGCCAGTATATCGTGAAGGCGGCGGACAAGGACGTGATTGCCGAGCTGACAGACGAGCTTCTGCCGGGCTTTATGCAGGGCCGCTGCGAGGCGGGGAACGGATACTTTTCTGCTTCGTCGGACAGCCAGTGGCAGGAGCAGAGCGAGTCCTCCAACAACATGCTTGCGCTGCTCGGCGGCGGTGTCGCCGGAATCTCGCTGCTCGTCGGCGGTATCGGCATTATGAATATCATGCTGGTGTCTGTTACCGAGCGCACCCGCGAGATCGGTATCCGTATGGCAATCGGCGCCCGCAAGCGGGATATTATCGGGCAGTTTCTGGTAGAAGCCTCGGTGGTCTCGTGCTGCGGCGGTGTGATCGGCATTGTGCTTGGCTGCTTTCTTTCGGCGGTGCTGGGCAATCTGCTGCTCGCGAAAACGCAGAACAGCTACATGCCGACCGTGGAGCAGTTCACCGTACTGCCCTCTGCGGGACTGGTCATCGGCGCATTTCTGTTTTCTGCGCTGCTGGGTATCATCTTCGGACTGTATCCCGCCAATAAAGCCTCGAACCTGCAGCCGGTAGATGCGCTGCGGACGCAGTAAAAGGAAAGGACAGGTAGGAAAATGAAAAAAAGATTTGTCAGCCTGTGTCTGGCAGGCTTGATCATGGTTGCACCGGCTTCGGCGGTGTTTACCGATATTTCAGACAGCAGGGTATCGCAGACGGCCGCCGTTCTGGATGCACTGGGTATCATGCAGGGCGTAGGCGGCGGCAGCTTCGCGCCGGGTAAGGCGCTGACGCGGGCGCAGTTCTGCAAGCTGGCGGTTACCGCTATGGGGGTGACGGATGTAAGTCCGTATGCCAGCTACACGATTTTTCCGGATGTTAAGCATTCGCACTGGGCAGCGCCGTATATCAACGCGGCAGTACGCCATCCGGAACTGAAGGAAAAGTCCATCATCCGCGGCTATGCGGACGGCAGCTTCGGCCCGGATAAGATTGTCAGCTACGGCGAGGTCTGCACCATGCTGCTGCGTATGCTGGGGTATAAAGAGGAGGACGTCGGTCCGTTCTGGCCTGCGGACTATATCGCGCAGGCACAGGCCATCGGTCTGACGGACGGTGTCACGATTACGGATGCGCGTGCCGCAGTCAAGCGCGGAGATGCGGCGGTGCTTCTGCTGAACGCTCTGAATACGGATAAAAAGGGAGAAGAGGGCAGCACACTGCTTGACAAGGTCGCGTCCTCGACGGTCAAGGACTGCATTCTGCTTGAGACCGGAAAAACACACAGCGGCCTTGCTGCAGATGCGGCATTGTTCTATGAGGACGGTGTTGTGGATGCGGAATCTCCCCGTAAGACCGCCGGTATGCTGGACAGCAGCATGATCGGCGTGTACGGCACGATCGTTATCGGCAAGGGCAGCAGCAAGGTTGCGGTCGGTGTGATTCCGAACGGCAACAAGACTGAAGCCTATGAGGTTGTCAATGCGGCAGCAGATCGTATCGTTACCACGAACGGAACACTGCGTCCGGACCGTAAAACCAAGCTGTACATCAGCCGCGACTATGCCATGGACGAGTATGAAAATGTATGGGCAAACCTGCAGAGCGGAGATACACTGACCCTGTACTACAACGAGTACGGTGTGCTGCAGCTGATGGCAGTCCTGCCGAAAACAACAGCAGGCGCCGCACACTCGTTTGTTTACGGTCTGGCGACCTCGCGCCGGATTCCGGCGGAGTATACGATCATCAAAAACGGTGCGAAGATCGACGCGAGCAAGCTGAAAAAGTACGATGTTGTGACGCTCGATGCCGCAAACCGTCAGGCGATCGTTTCGGATACCAAGCTGAGCGGCAAATATCAGACCGACTCGACAACGTACAGCCATCCCTCTCAGGCGGAGATTCTGAGACAGAAATTCTCGGTTTCCTCCGAGGCGGCGGCAACGTTCAAGGATATGAAGCTGAACGATTACATCACGCTGCTGTTTGACGCGGACGGCAATGTTGCGGCTGCGTACCCGAAAAAGGACGTCAGCGCGGAGATGCAGGGCATTGTAACCAAGATTGGCGAGGGAAAGGCCACAGTCACGCTGACAAACGGTCTGACCCTGCGGGATATTAAAATTACACCGTTAATAAATCCGATTTCTGGTCAAGATATTACTTCGAGTTTGCTTGGTCGTCTTGTTACGGTCAGCCAGTCCGGTGAGAAGGCAGACCTGATTCGCTGCACGCTCTCCGGAAAGACCGCCGGAAACTGGTCTGTTGCGGAGGGCAAACTGGGCAGTAACGCTGTTTCCTCCAAGGTGCGCGTGTATGAGGAGGTGCTCTCCGGCGCACCGCTGAACGCGATCAACGTCAGCGATATTGACCTGACCTCGGTTCCGGCTTCGCAGATTAAGTATACCGTGCAGGATAATGCAGGTACGGTGACCAATATCGTCCTCGGCGATGTCACGGGAGACAGCTGGTACTATGGTTTTGCTTATTCTCGAAAGGAACAGCAGGACTTGGGTGCTGGTCCGTTTGATGTAAACTTTGTTGTTTTACGATACTGGGATACAGCAAAACAAGAAGAAGTAAGTCCCAAACCGGAATACCGTGTGCTGACAGTTCCTAAGAATGTGAATGGTGTTCCGATTGGTATTCCAAAGGGTTATTCGACAGATTCTGATGTGACCAATACCTCGCTGGATACGCTCAAGCTGCCATTGATCGACACGGTAAAGCCGTCGGCATTTGACGGTTCCTCCGGTGTCCGCACCAAGGACGGCTATTACGAGCTGGCAGAGAATATCGGCGTTTACGTCTCGGAGCAGAACCGGTTTGTTTCGCTGCAGACGGCGAAATCCAACTACACGAGCTTCCGCGTATACGCCAATAAAACAGCGGAAAACGGCGGAAAAATCCGTGTGATTGTCGCTTCGTGATTTGCTGTGTGCTGCGGCTATACCTTTACGTTAAATAATTGAAATTGCAAAACGGATGCTTCTCTGTGCTTGGAGAGGCATCCGTTTTGTTTCGGCTTGGATTTTAATGCAGTCTGCGAGATTCATAAACGCCACAAAAGCAACAAAAAACCGCCTATTCATTACGAATAAGCGGTTTTACATGGTCCGAGTGACAGGACTTGAACCTGCGGCCTCTTGACCCCCAGTCAAGCACGCTACCAGCTGCGCTACACCCGGATTTGCAACGGTCTATCAAACCTTGCCTAAATAGGATACCAAATCCGGAGGGAAAAGTCAAGCGTTTTGTGAAAATTCCTGCAGAAAATTTGCTTTGCAGCGCTTGCTTTCGGTGCAGTCGAAACAACCATCGCATACGCTGCACCGTATGCGATACACCGCACTTTTCCCATCATAGCACCTGTTTTCCCTCGATACAAAAAAGAAGCCCGCAGAAGCAGGCTCCTTTTCTCATATTTGATTACTGAACTTCTGCTGCCTCAACCTCACGCTTTTCCTCCGCGATATGATGCTTATTCGCGTAGCCGGTCAGAATAAGCGTCAGCGCGCCGTCGCCGGTGACGTTGCAGGCGGTGCCGAAGCTGTCCTGCAGGGCAAAGATGGTCAGCATAAGCGCGGTGCCGGTGCCGTCAAACAGCAGGATGCCGGTGATCAGACCGAGCGAAGCCATAACCGTACCGCCCGGCACGCCGGGTGCGCCGATGGCGAAAATGCCGAGCAGCACGCAGAACAGGATCATGGTTCCGACAGACGGAATCTTGCCATACAGAATCTGCGAGATTGTCATGACGAAGAAAACCTCAGTCAGCACCGAGCCGCACAGATGGATGTTGGCGAACAGCGGAATACCGAAATTAACCATGTCCTTGCGCAGCACTGTGGATTTCTTTGCGCAGCGCAGAGCAACTGCCAAAGTCGCCGCGGAGGACATCGTGCCGACTGCGGTGATATACGCCGGACCGTAGTGCTTCACTACTTCGATCGGGTTCTTGCCCGAGTATGCACCCGCAACTCCATAGAGCAGCGCCATCCAGATATAATGACCGATCATAACGATGATGATGACCTTGATGAACACCGGAAACTGCTTGGTGATCGTGCCCTCATACGCCAGACCGCAGAAGGTGGACGCGATAAAGAACGGCAGAATCGGGATGATGATCTTGGTGACGATGGCGAGGACAATGTTCTGCACCTCGTCAAGCAGGGACTCCATCATCTTGGATTTGGTCCAGGTGATAGCCAGACCGACCATCAGCGACAGCGCCAGTGCGCTCATCACGTTCATGATCGCCGGAATCTCCAGCTGGAACAGTACCTCGGGCAGTTCACGCAGGCCGTCAACCTGCGATACGATCGACAGGTGCGGAATGAGTGCGTAACCGGCTGCCGTGCTCATCAGCGCCGCGCCGACCGACGACACATACGCGATAATGAGCGCAATGCCCAGCATCCGGGATGCGTTGTGGCCCAGTTTGGTGATGGACGGCGCAATAAAGCCGATAACGATCAGCGGCACACAGAACGTGATGATCTGACCGAGCACCTGCTTGATCGTCACGACCACGTTCATCACGGCCTCGTTCGCCACCAGACCGAGCACGATGCCCACCGCAACGCCAAGCAGCAGCTTGAACGGCAGGCTGTTTAGAATTTTTTTCATACCTACATACTCCCTTTGTTTGCGTTGCATCTGGATGACATCGGCGGATTTCTCCTCAGCCTGTCACGCTGCCGCCAAGTTGCCATGTGGACACAATGATATACCTATATGATACAATTTACAGCGCGTTTCGTCAAGGCAAATACGGGAAATGGCTGCGCCAAATAAAAACAGAGCGGTTTTTTCCTGCAATTTATGGTATACTTAAGGCATACCACAATCGCTTCTGTTCAATTATGCGGTATTGCCATAGAAACACCGACAAGGGAGGTAAAACCATGTCACAAACTTTAACCATAACGGCGGAGCAGGTGCTTGCATCGGCAGAGCGCATCCGCGAGGATATTGTCCGCGACCGGCGGACGCTGCACGCTGCACCCGAGGTCGGCACCGACCTGCCGAACACCGTAGCCTGCGTCAAAAAACGCTTGCTTGAGATGGGCTATCAGCCGCGCGAGCTGGCAGGCGGTGTCGTCGCGGAGATAACCGGCACCGAGACCGGCCGATGTCTGCTCCTGCGCGCCGACATGGACGCGCTGTGCGTGACCGAGCAGACCGGACTGGATTTCGCATCCGCGAACGGCTGCATGCACGCCTGCGGCCACGACATGCACGCGGCGATGCTGCTCGGTGCGGCAAAGCTGCTGCGCGAGTACCAAGGTGAGCTGAACGGCACGGTCAAGCTGGTGTTTCAGCCGGACGAGGAAGGCTTTACCGGCGCGAAGGCCATGCTCTCGGCGGGCGTGCTGAAAGACCCGGCACCGCAGGCAGGCTTTGCGCTGCACGTCAATTCGGGCACGCCGTCCGGACTGGTTCTGTGCGGACGCGGCACGTTTATGGCGGGCTGCACGCTGTTCCGCATTACGGTAAACGGCGTTGGATGCCACGGCGCAATGCCGGAAAAGGGCGTGGACCCGCTCAATATCGCAAGCCACATTTACCTGTCGCTGCAGGAGATCATCAGCCGCGAGATCGGCGCAAAAACGCCTGCTGTCGTGACCATCGGCCGTATGACCGGCGGCGAGGCGCCCAACATCATCCCGCAGACTGCGGTGCTCGAGGGCACCATCCGCAGCTTTGACCGCGACCTGTCCGCGCAGATCTTCACCCGTATCGGGGAAATCGCACAGTGCACCGCACAGGCGTTCCGCGGCACAGCCGTCACGGAAGAGATCACGTCCGCGCCGCCGCTCAGGAATGACGCTGTGCTGACCAATCGTATGGCAGACCTTGCCGGCGCGCTGTTCGGTGAAAAGCTGGTCTATCGGATGGACGAGGGCGGCATGGGCTCGGAGGATTTCGCGTCCTACACCTACGATTTACCGTGCGCATACCTGCTCATCGGTGCAGGCACCAAGCAGGAAAATCCTGCGTTCGGTGAGCCGATGCACAACGAAAGAGTCGTGTTCAACGAGGATATCCTGCCGCGCGGTGCAGCGCTGCATACCTGGTGTGCGCTGAACTGGCTGGCAGACGAGGATAACGCATGAAAACCGAACAATTCTTCATCGAAAACACACCGGCGGTGCTGTACGGCGAGCCGTCGGACACGCTGTGGCTGTTCGTTCACGGACAATTCGGCTGCAAGGAAGAAGCCCTGCCGTTTGCCGAAATCGTGGCTCCGGACGCACAGGTTTTGTCCATCGACCTGCCGAATCACGGCACACGCCAAAACCGGGATGAGGAATTTGCACCATGGACAGCCGCACCCGAACTCACCCGCGTGATGGCTTACGCAAGAGCACACTGGCGCGCGACAAACGTGCGCGCGACCAGCATCGGGGCGTATTTTGCGCGGCTGGCGTTTGCCGCACCGGAAAAAGCGCTGTTCGTGTCGCCCATCGTGGATATGGAGCGCTTGATCTGCGACAGAATATGCGCGGCAGGTATTACCGAGCAAATCCTGCGCGAGCGCGGCATGTATCCCGCAAGGGAAGGGGATATGCTCTCGTGGGACTACCTTTGCTGGGTGCGTGCGCATCCGGCAAAGGATTGGCACTGCTCGCAGTACATTCTTTACGGCGAAAATGACAGCATGACTGACTTGGCGACTATCCGCACTTACACGGCAAAATCCGGTGCGGAGCTGATCATCGTGCCGCAAGGCGAGCACTGGTTCCACACACCGGAGCAGCTGGCCGTCATGGCTGCCTGGGAACGCAAACATAAATAAGGAGCACAATATGATTCAGGAAATCTGCAAAGACGAGAAATTTTTAGCGCAGAAGGCCGAGCAGGCCACGCCGGACGATATCCAAACCGCAACCGACCTGCTGGAAACGCTCGAAGCGCACAAGGACGGCTGTGTCGGCATGGCGGCGAACATGATCGGCGTGAACAAGCGCATTATCGCGTTCGATAACGAGGGAACGTATATGGTGATGTTCAACCCGCAAATCGTCAAGCAGTCCGGCGGCTATGAGGCCGAGGAGGGCTGTTTGTCGCTGACCGGCACGCGCAAAACGCGTCGCTGGCAATCCATCAAGGTGCAGTACCAGAACGAAAAGTTCCAGACGAGACTGAAAACCTTCACCGGCTGGACGGCGCAGATCATTCAGCACGAAATCGACCATTGCAACGGCATCATTATTTAAGGAAAAAGCAAAACGTAAACCAACGCATACAAAAAGGCACACCAAACGGTGTGCCTTTTTTCTACCGTTCGCGCAAGCGCAGGCAGTGGCGTACCGCAGTACGCCGATTCAATTCCCTGAAAAAGTCCGGCTCTGCCGGACTTTTTCTCTACTGCCCGTGCTCCGTTGCACGGTCTCGTCTGCCGTGCAGACGAGAGGGGGATATCCCACAAAGTTTCTACGGAACTTTGTGGGTATCTAAGGGGGACAGCGTCCCCCTTAGAAGAAGGTTTAGCCCGGCGGCCAGGTCATATCCCGTCCGGAAAGGACGTGGAAATGCAGATGGAACACGCTTTGACCCGCCTGCTCTCCGATGTTGGAGACCACGCGGAAGCTGTCCATGCCGCGCTCCTTGGCAATCTTCGCAATGACCTCAAAGCAGTGCGCTACAACCGCGCTGTTGGACGCATCAACGGCGGCAACAGACTGGATGTGCTGCTTGGGGATCACGAGAAAATGCGTGGGCGCCTGCGGGTCGATGTCGTTGAAAGCGTAGCAGAGGTCATCCTCGTACACCTTGCTCGACGGAATATCGCCCGCGATGATTTTACAGAACAGACAATCTTCCATGGAATGATCGCTCCTTTCTGAAAGGGGAGTGCCGCGAGAGCGTTCCCGCGGCTTTCCTCTAAAGTTTATTACAGCATTGCTTCAACGATGTTGTTGACAGCCTCGAGTGCTTCCTCCAGCTTTGCCGGATTCTTGCCGCCTGCGGTTGCGCTGTCCGGACGACCGCCGCCGCCGCCGCCAACGATCTTGGCAACTTCCTTGATGATCTTGCCGGCGTGTGCGCCCTTCTTGACAGCTTCGGCGCCGCAGACACAAAGCAGGCTTACCTTGTCGCCGTTGACTGCGGAGAGAACAGCAACCATGTTCTCCTTCTTGCTCTTGATGTCATCGCCCATGGTGCGGAGCATGTCGGCAGATGCGTCATCCAGCTTGGTGGCAACCACGTCTACGCCCTTGATGTTGCGGGATACGTTGAACAGGTCAACCATCTGCATTGCAGCGACCTTGGCGCCCATCTTCTCGAGCTTCTTGTTGAGGGCACGCATATCGTTTACCTGCTGCTCAATCTTGGCAGACAGCTCGTTCGGGTTGGTCTTGAGTACGGCAGCAGCCTCGTTGAGAACCGCCTGACGGTCGTTCATCAGCTTGAGAACAGCCTTGCCGGTAACGGCCTCGATACGGCGCACGCCTGCTGCAACAGAAGCCTCGCCGATGATCTTGAGCGAACCGGCCTTCGCGGTGTTGTCCAGATGCGTACCGCCGCACAGCTCGATGGAGTCGCCGGCCTGTACCACGCGGACGGTCTGACCGTACTTCTCGCCGAACAGCGCCATAGCGCCCTTCTTCTTGGCATCGTCAATGCTCATTTCCTCGGTGATAACCGGGCTGCCCGCCAGAATCGCATCGTTCACCATATCCTCGACCTTAGCCAGCTCCTCAGCGGTCAGCGCTGCAAAGTGGGTGAAGTCGAAGCGGATATGATCGTTTGCAGTGTAGGAGCCTGCCTGCTCAACATGGTCGCCCAGCACGGTGCGGAGCGCCTTCTGGAGCAGGTGGGTGGAGGTGTGTGCACGGCAGATGGCCTGGCGGTAAGCCGCATCAACGGAAGCGGTGACCTCGTCCTCAACGGACAGCTCGCCATCGGTGACAACGCCGATGTGCATATACTTGCCGTCCTTGGTCTTCTGAACATCGGAAACGGCCATTGCGCCGTTCTTGCCGGTGATAACGCCGTGGTCACCGATCTGACCGCCCATCTCCGCGTAGAACGGGGTGCGGTCGAGCACAACAGTGATCTTCTCACCCTTGGCAGCTGCGCCGGAAACTTCGCCCTCGTTTACGATAGCCAGAATCTTTGCGGACTCCTCAAGGGTGGTGTAGCCATCAAATGCGGTCTTGATGGACTTGTCCAGACCCAGATCCTCGCTCTGCCAGCCGAGGTCGCCCATCTTCTTGCGGTCCTCACGGGCACGCTCGCGCTGCTCGTTCATCAGGCGGTCGAACTCCTCACGGCTGGTGGTCATGCCCTGCTCCTCGAGTACCTCAAGGGTCAGGTCGATCGGGAAGCCGTAGGTGTCGTACAGCTGGAATGCGTCCGCAGCGGACAGCTCCTTGCCGTCAGAAGCGGCGATCTTGTCATTCAGGATAGCCAGACCGCTGTCGATGGTCTTGTTGAAGCTGGCTTCCTCGTTCTCGATAACCTTGTGGATATATTTCTGCTTCTCAACCAGCTCCGGATATGCGCCGCCGGACTCGTTGATAACGGTGGAAGCAACATCGGACATAAACGGCTTGTCAATGCCGAGCAGCTTGCCGTGACGAACGGCGCGGCGCAGCAGGCGGCGCAGAACGTAGCCGCGGCCCTCGTTGGACGGGATAACGCCGTCGCAGATCATCATAACGGTGGAGCGGATGTGGTCGGTGATAACGCGCAGGGAAACATCGGTCTTGTCGCTGTCGCCGTAGTGCTTGCCGGCGATCTCGGAAACCTTGTTGGTGATGTTGCGCACGGTGTCAACGTCGAACAGGGAGCCAACGCCCTGTACCACGCACGCCAGACGCTCCAGACCCATGCCGGTGTCGATGTTCTTCTGCTTCAGCTCAGAGTAGTTGCCGTGGCCGTCGTTGTCGAACTGGGAGAATACGTTGTTCCATACCTCCATGTAGCGGTCACAGTCGCAGCCGACGGTGCAGCCGGGCTTGCCGCAGCCGTACTCGGGGCCGCGGTCGTAGTAGATCTCAGAGCACGGGCCGCACGGACCGGAGCCATGCTCCCAGAAGTTGTCCTCCTTGCCGAAGCGGAAGATACGCTCCGGTGCAATGCCGACCTCCTTGTTCCAGATCTCGAATGCCTCGTCATCGTCAACGTAGATGGACGGATACAGGCGATCCGGGTCAATGCCGACCCACTCCGGACTGGTCAGGAATTCCCAGCTCCAGTGAATGGCCTCGCGCTTGAAGTAGTCGCCGAAGGAGAAGTTGCCCAGCATCTCGAAGAAGGTGCCGTGACGGGCGGTCTTGCCAACGTTCTCGATATCGCCGGTGCGGATGCACTTCTGGCAGGTGGTAACGCGGTGGCGCGGCGGCTCTTGCTCGCCGGTGAAGAACGGCTTCATCGGCGCCATGCCGGAGTTGATGAGCAGAAGCGACGGGTCGTTCTGCGGGATGAGCGAAAAGCTCGGCAGGCGGAGATGACCCTTGGTTTCAAAGAAACTGAGGTACATCTCGCGCAGCTCGTTGAGTCCTCTGTACTGCATATAAATTGATTCCTCCAAAAAAGAATTTACGGAAATAAAACAGAAAATGAAAAAAGCCTCCGCCCGGACTTCAAGGGCGAAAGCATGCTTCCACGGTACCACCTTGATTTGAATATGGGTATGCCATATCCATCTCGGTAATCCGGTATCGGGGATCAGACGGTCTGTTTCAGTTGCAGACTGCTCGGAAGTGGCTGTTTTCCGCACCGGACAAGGACTTGCAGCGAATGTCCTCTCTCTGAAGAACGGCGGATGGAAAACTCGTTTCCTCATCGCATTTTCTGTATTGCGTATCTATTATGCCACTTTTGCGGGCAGTTGTCAACTGAAATCGCGGAAAGTTGCGCTCTGCGGAGTGTGCGGGGGAGTGCCGTACCCACGGCAGGGGCAAAAAGGAAGGGACACCTGCGGTTTCCCTTCCTCTTTGAACTCCTACCTTTCCCTTGTTAGATAGTCTGACGCAAACCAGAGACCGGCGACCGCTCCGAAAAGGGGAACGACAGAGGATTTTTTTCTACCGTAGGGGAGCACAGTGTGCTCCCATGTCGTAACATATTCGCAGTGTCGGATAATTTCCTGCTACACAGGCGGTTCAATCAGCGCAGGCGCGGCATGACAGTGCCGCGCAAGTCGTTAGCCTGGAGTATATAGACAGTATCTGCGGATTTATCGGTTTGGTATAATCTATCTGCGCAGGTGTTGTCTGGAATAACGCGTAAAAGAGTTGCGCGACACGGGCATGTCGCGCCCAGCGTAGAGTAGCCCGTATGTGTAGCAGTATGTTATCTGTGAACTGCGAAAAGGCGGAGAAAGACACGCAAAAGTAACCCGACTGTTGTTCCTTTGCGAGTCTCAGTTCTGCAAATTTTGCCGTGCTATCCCAAAAGGAAACGGGATTCATAAGGGTGGAAACCTTGGTGTCCACCCTTATGCCCCTCGCCGTGGGCACGGCACCCCTGCCGGGTAGGCAAGATTCTCTTGCTTCGTAAGCAATCATGTTAAAGAAGAAGGTACAAAATGTCCCATCCTTTCGTCGAAACAAAAGAAATGACCGTCGGCTACCGCGGTGTGCCGCTCATCCGCGACATCGCCCTGCGTGTTCACCGCGGTGAGATTTTGACGCTCATCGGCCCGAACGGCTCGGGTAAATCGACCATCCTCAAAAGCCTCATCCGTCAGCTGGCGCTCATCGGCGGTACGGTGTATCTGGATGGCAAATTGCTGCAGACTCTGCCTGAACGTGACCTTGCGCGCACGATGTCCGTGCTGCTCACCGAGCATGTGCGGCCGGAGCTGATGACCTGTTGGGATGTGGCGGCTGCAGGCCGCTATCCGTACACCGGACGGCTTGGTCTGCTCAGCGACGAGGACCGCGCTAAGGTGGACGAGGCGCTTGCGCTTGTCGGCGCGGATGAACTTGCCGACCGCGATTTTTCCTGCATCAGCGATGGACAGCGGCAGCGTGTGCTGCTGGCCCGCGCCATCTGCCAGGAGCCGGAGGTCATTGTGCTCGATGAACCCACCTCCTTCCTCGACATTCGCTACAAGCTGGAACTGCTGACCGTGCTCAAGCAGCTGGTGCGCGAAAAGCAGGTGGCGGTCATTCTCTCGCTGCACGAAATCGATTTGGCACAGAAGCTGTCCGACCGGCTCATCTGCGTTCACAACGGCAGAATTGAGCGCTGCGGCACGCCGGAGCAGGTATTCACCGGCGACTACATCCGCACCCTGTATGACCTCGAGCGCGGCACTTATAACGAGCAGTTCGGCAGTCTGGAGCTCGAGCGGGTGACAGGCGAGCCGCGCGTGTTCGTTATCGGCGGCGGCGGAAGCGGAACGGCACTGTACCGCAGACTGCAGCGGCGCGGCATTCCGTTCGCGGCAGGCGTTCTGCCGGAGAACGATGTAGAGCTGCCGACGGCTCGTGCTCTGGCGGTCGAGACCGTCACCGAGCGGGCGTATCAGCCGATCGGTGAGGACGCTTACGCGCGTGCGCAGGCGCTTGTACGGCAGTGCGGAAATGCGGTCTGCTGTCTGGATTTGTTCGGTCCGGTCAACGAAAAAAACCGCGTGCTGCGCGACTGGGCACAGCAGGAGGGGCTGCTGCGGAGCAAATCGGAATTGGGAAATATTACATGATGATCGCCTGAAATGTTGCTCAAAACGCAATGTTGTGGTAAAATAGCCAATAATGCCAATGGTGACAGGGGAGGTTCCGCCCGGTCACCGGTGAGAGCAACCACTTTGTCACAGGAAAGTGATAACATGGCAAGAAAGCAACAAAAACGACATAACAGAGGCAGCTATCGGCGGAAAACCGCCCATGCACATCGCAGTACGCGGCATATGCAGCCGGTAAGAACGCAGAAAACGGTCAGACGCCGTCTGCCCGAGGCGGAAGTGCGCCGCAGACAGCGGGCACGCCGTCGGCAGTTTGCGCTGCTCGGGCTGGCAGTCCTGCTCATTGTGCTTATTTTCGCCTTTCGGCATTTGATCAGCACACCGCAGCAGAGCGGCGCGGACGGTGATACCGGCAATTCCGGCACGAGCGCGACCGAGGAGGTCAAGCAGGTAGCCAAGGCAGTGAATGTCTATCAGTCGGTTATGTACTATCAGCCGGTGGTGCAGAAATATGCCGAGCAGAACGGCATTCCGGAGTACACGGATGTACTGCTGGCCATCATGCAGGTGGAGAGCGGCGGCAAGCTGACCGATATCATGCAGTCCTCCGGCAGCGCCGGATTGCCGAACGATTCACTCGAGGAGGAGAGCTCGATCCGGCAGGGCTGCACTTATTTTGCACACCTGCTGAGCAAGGGCAAATCGCTGGACTGTGATCTGGACTGCATCATTCAGGCGTATAATTACGGCAGCGGTTTCCTCGATTACGCGGCCAAGTTCAACGGCGTGTACAGCACCGAGCTGGCTGAGAAATTCGCGGAGAAGCAGTCCGGCGGCAATACCATCCAGTATGATAACCCGATGGCAGTCCAGGAAAACGGCGGCTGGCGGTATGCCTACGGCAATATGTTCTATGCCCGTCTGGTTAAGCAGTATTTGATCGAGTGATCGTATTTTACGCTCTGTTTGGACAAAACTACTTGACAAACCGCCTGTAAAAAGCTATACTTATCCCACAGCTTAGAGTATTTAAACCGCAGGAAAAGGAGGAAATCACCGTGCGTGCAGTTCGAATGGAAATGTGCATGATGTGTGGTTCTGCTCGTTTTTCTGCGAAGCAGCCGTAAGGCTGAAACGCATAGGCGGGCCGCTTTTCATGCGGCTGATACAGAAAACGGGCGGAAAGCAGAAACCTGCTTTCCGCTTTTCTTTTGAAAATGTAAGGAGGAATGAATGTGGCACAGGATGTGATCGTCCGGATTCAGGGTCTGAACAAGACCTTTCGCGGCAGAGCCGGAACGGTAGTTGCGCTGAACGGTATCGACCTTGATATCTATCGCGGCGAGATTTTCGGCATTATCGGCCTTTCGGGCGCAGGCAAGTCCACACTGGTACGCTGTATCAACTTTTTGGAGAAGCCCACCGAGGGCACGGTAACGGTGGATGGACAGGAGCTTGGAAAGCTGAGCAAAAAGCAGCTTTTGGAGGCCCGCCGGTCGATGGGTATGATCTTCCAGCAGTTCAACCTGCTGCAGCAGAGAACCGCACTGCAGAATATCTGTTTTCCGCTCGAGATTGCGGGAACGAGCAAAGCCGATGCGGAAAAGCGGGCGCGTGAGCTGCTCGAGATCGTCGGTCTGTCAGACCGAGCGGATAACTATCCGAGCCAGCTGTCCGGCGGTCAGCAGCAGCGTGTAGCGATTGCACGAGCACTTGCGACCAACCCGAAAATCCTGCTGTGCGACGAGGCGACAAGCGCACTCGACCCGACGACAACGCGCTCCATTCTCGCGCTGCTCAAGGAGATCAACAAGACGCTCGGCATCACCATCATCGTTATCACGCATGAGATGGCGGTCATCGAGGAAATCTGCCAGAGAGTTGCGATTATTGATTCCAGTCGTATTGCCGAGGTCGGCACGGTGGACGAGGTGTTCACCCGACCGAAATCCGCAATGGCCAAGCAGCTTATCTATCCGGACGGCAAGCGCAATTCTCTTGCGACCGGCAAGCGGTACTGCCGCATTGTATTTGACGGCAATTCGTCGTTCGAGCCGGTAATCTCCAACATGGTGCTCGAGTGCAAGGCGCCGGTAAATATTATGTTCGCGGACACCAAGAACATGGATGGCAAGGCTTACGGTCAGATGATCCTGCAGCTTCCCGAGGACGAACGCGCGGCAAAACGCGCACTGGCGTACCTCGAAACCCAGAACGTACACGCAGAGGAGGTAGCCGATTATGCTTCCGTTTAATGTTTGGGCGCAGAGCCTTTGGGAAACCCTGTATATGGTCATTGTTTCGACCGTTATCTCGTATGCGATCGGTCTGCCGCTCGGTCTGACGCTGGTTGTTACCGATAAGGGCGGCATCCGTCCGATGCCGCTCGTCAACACGGTTCTGGGCGTGGTTGTCAATATCCTGCGCTCTGTCCCGTTCCTGATTCTTGCCGTTATGATTACGCCGATTACGCGCGCGATCGTCGGCAAGGCTATCGGCACCACTGCGATGATCGTTCCGCTGACCTTTGCGGCAGCACCGTATGTAGCCCGCATGGTTGAATCCTCCATCAAGGAGGTGCCGTTTGGTGTGATCGAAGCCGCACAGTCCATGGGTGCAAGCCCGTGGCAGATCGTGTGGAAGGTGCTCGTGCCGGAGGCAAAGCCGTCCCTGATGGTCGGCGGCGCGATCTCGGTCGTTACCATCCTCGGATATTCCGCGATGGCAGGCTTTATCGGCGGCGGCGGTCTGGGTACCGTAGCCGTAAACTACGGCTATAACCGCTATAATTTCCCGATCATGCTGGTAGCGGTTATCATTATCGTTATCGTTGTTCAGATTTTCCAGGAGGTCGGCATGCGTCTTGCACACCATCTGGATAAGAGAAACAGATAATCGTTTTTCATTCTCAATTTTATTTTGTTATCATTAAAAATGATATATATCAGAAAAGGAGCGAATTCCCATGAAGAAGACAATCGCAGCAATCCTGGCAGGCGCCCTGTGCCTGACCGCCCTGACCGCTTGCGGCGGCAGCAAGACCGACAGCGCTGCAGCTGACAGCAGCAGCGCAGCAGCAGGCGACGACAAGACGATCACCGTTGGCGCTACCCCGACTCCGCACGCAGAGATCCTGAATGCGGCAAAGGACGCACTCGAGGCTGAGGGTTACACCCTGAATGTTGTTGAGTTCACCGACTATGTGCAGCCGAACACCGCACTGGTTGACGGTGATCTGGATGCAAACTACTTCCAGCACACTCCGTACCTGAACAACTTCAACAAGGAGAACGGCACGGATCTGGCTGCTGCATTCGATATGCACTACGAGCCGTTCGGCATTTACGCCGGTAAGACCGCTTCCATCGAGGAGCTGAAGGACGGCGCTTCCATTGCCATCCCGAACGACGGCTCCAACGAGACCCGCGCACTGCTTCTGCTGCAGGATGCCGGTCTGATCAAGCTGAAGGACGGCATTGACCCGACCTCCGACGCTACCAAGCTGGATATCACCGAGAACCCGAAGAACCTGGACATTCAGGAGATCGCTGCAGAGCAGCTGCCGCGTTCTCTGGCAGACGTTGACCTTGCTGTTATCAACGGCAACTATGCACTGCAGGCAGACCTGAACGCCGCTGAGGACTCCCTCATCACCGAGAATCCGGACTACGCTAAGGTCTATGTAAACGTAGTTGCTTGCCGTTCCGGTGAGGAGAACAGCGACAAGATTCAGGCGCTGAAGAAGGCGCTGCAGAGCGACGATGTTAAGAAGTACGTTGACGAGACCTATAAGGGTGCAGTCGTAACCGTATTCTAAAACAACCCGATAAAACGAAAACCGAGGCGGATGCCTCGGTTTTTGTTTTGCCTGTTACTGTACATTCAGCGTAAACGCCGGATTTTCGGCGGCCGCGTCCGCCAGCACGCGGAGCACCAGCTCGCCGTAATTGCCGAGATGCGCGACCAGCATCTCCGGGTGCCGCAGCGTGAGCCGCGCCGCCGGATAGGCGGTCAGCAGGTCGTACAGCGCGTCCAGATTGCGGCCGTAGTCGGCGGGAAAGCCGCACACCTTGGTCAGCACATCGTGCAGCTGCTCGCGCGTGTACAGCGTTTCCGCGTCCAAAAGCAGTTCTTTCATTCTCATTTCCCCCGAAATTGAATTATTGTAAAAGCTATTCTGTGATTTCCTCAAAACTCTCGTAATGGTCGGCGGTGTAGTAGATTCGGCCGTCGTCCGCGTAGACCAGCCGTTCCGCGCCGCGCTTGTCGGCTCCGCGGGTGTTGAGGTCGCACTCGTGATAGCTGCCGTCCGGCAGGGTGCCTTCGTAGTTGCCGAACCGGTCGCCGCCGATCGAACAGCCGGGTGCATACGGCTCGAGCGAGCCGCCCTGCCAGCCGAGTGCCTGCGCCTGCTTTTTCGTGATGTAGTTGGAGGGCAGGTGCCCATATTCGGTCAGATAGGCGGCAACCTCGTCCTTGCTGTCGTACTGCCCATCCTCGGTGACGGAAACAGCGGAAGCGCTGTCCGAGGTGATGATGGCGGTCGGTCCGTCCTCACCGCCGATGATGCTGATTTGACCGGCGCAGCCGGTCAGCGTGCTGAACGCCAGCAGCAGGGACAGCCATAAAGCGGTTAATTTTTTCATATTCTGTTACTCCTTCGCCGTAGGATAGAACAGCACGAACAGATCGTGGTACAGATTGCGTCCGTCACCGCTCTTGATGGCGCGCAGCTTGCCGTTGACGAACACATAGCCGTCTGTGTTCACGCCGATCGAGTTGCCGTTCTGGAAGGTCACGGTCAGGCGGTTGGCAGTCAGCTTGTTCTGGCTGGGCTTGATAAAGTGCGGATAGGCGGTGTAGGTCTGCTCACTGAGAAGCTGTATGATAGCGGTTTTCTGGTTGTCGTCGGTTTGCGGTACCTCCACGTCATTCTCGGTAAGGGTGATGGTGGATTGCGGTCCGGTTTCCGCTATGTCGGAAAAGTCCTGGCTGTAAACGTGGGTATAGATCAAACGTCCGGTGGCGAACAGCAGCAGAAGCAGCAGCGTGCCGCAGATGGCCAACACGAGCGAAACGGTTTTTCGCATGGAAAATTAACTCCTTTAGGTTTTATATAAAACAGATTTTTGATTGTGAACGGTAGGTTTTTTGCCTGAAATCAAGCGGGGAGTTGCGCTCTGCGGAGCGCGGGGATTCGCCGCGCCCCGCGGCGGGGCAAGAGGGTAGACACCTACGGTTTTTACCCTCTTAACTCCCGTTTCCCTTTATTTCTTAGTCTGGCGCAGACCAGAGATCGGCGACCGCTTCGATCAGGAGGACGGCAGAGGATTTTTTCTACCGTAGGGGAGCACAGTGTGCTCCCATGTCGAAACCTATACGCAGTGTCGGATACCGTTCTGCTACACAGGCGGTTTACTCTGCGCAGAGCGCGGCATAGCAGTGCCGCGCAACTCGTTAGTCTGGAGTTTACGGATGGCACCTGCGAATTAGGCGTTTGGTACAATTTATCTTCGCAGAAACTGTCCGTAACAACGCGCTGACGAATCGTGCGGCACTGTTATGCCGCACCCAGCGTAGAGTAGCCCGTATGTGTAGCAGTAATCTATCTGTGAACTGCGAATATGTTGCGAAACAAACGCTGAGGTAACCCGACTGCCGTTCCCCTATTTTCGAAGCGGTCACATATAGGCAATCTGCGCCAGATTAGGAAGCAAGGGAAAGGTAGGAGTCCAAAGAGGAAGGGCACTCATTTAATCCGCGCACGGCGCGGGAACAATGTTTAGCAGCCTACGGGCAAACCGCAGGTGTCCCTTTCTCTTTGCCCCCGCGGCGGGCGCCGCGACGTTCCCGCCACCCGCAGGCGGCGCATCCCTCGCTGAGGTTCAGCGAAAACTCTCCGCCCCGTCAGGGCGAACATGCTTACGCAGTTCGAGCACCCCGGCTTTCCGGTGCAGGAAAAAGCTGCCGCCCGTTAGGGCGAACATGCTTACGCAGTTCGTGCGCCCCGGTCAATCGGTGCAGAAAAAGGGTGCCGCCCAGAATGGACGAACCGCCTGCGCGGTTCGTGCACCTCGTAAAGCGGGCGCCTTGCAAATCAAAATTCCCAAAGGAGAATCCCCATGCCATCGGTTGATGACAGCATCCAGTTCGTCAAGGGCATCGGCCCGAAAAAGGCGAAGCTGCTTGAAAAACTGCATATCCGCACGCTTCGTGACGCGCTCGAGACCTACCCGCGCGACTACGAGGATCGCACTCACATCACGCCGATTGCGGAAATCGACATGGAGGACAAGTATGCTGTGCGCGCTGTGGTCGGCACCGAACCCAAGGTCAACCGTATCCGCAAGGGCCTGACGCTGGTCAAGTGCACGATTTACGACGAAACCGGCACGCTGAACGTCACTTATTTCAACAATCCGTATGCTGCGGCGCAGCTCCGCGTGGGACAGGAGTATGTGTTCTACGGCAAGGTGCAAGGATTCGGGCGCGGCCGCACAATGGTTTCACCGCAGTCGGAGAGGGTCGCACCGGACGCTGACCACCCGGGACGCATCGTGCCGGTCTATCCGCTGACGGCGGGACTGACCCAGCGCGATCTCGAGCGTATAACCGCTGCCGCGCTCGACACGCTGACCGGTGAATGGCCCGATCCTCTGCCCGAACTTTTGCGGGCGAAATACCGCCTGCCGGACGCAGTAGACGCACTTTCGGCAATTCATCGGCCGAAAACCAAGGACGATGTGGCGCAGGCACGCCGACGTATGGTATTCGAGGAGCTGTTTTTGCTCTGCTGCGGTCTGCAGCAGCTGAAGGAGCGCCGAAAAGCGGATTCCGGCATTGTTTTTACTTCGAATGGATTGGATTCGTTCTTTGAAGCCCTGCCGTTTACGCCGACCGGTGCACAGCGGCGTGCGATTATGGAGATCGCGGCGGACTGTGCCTCCGGACGGCCGATGAACCGGCTGGTGCAGGGTGATGTCGGCTCGGGCAAGACGGTGGTAGCGGCCGGATTGTGTGCGCTGGCCGCGCAGAACGGCTGGCAGGCGGCTTTCATGGCGCCGACCGAAATCCTCGCCGCGCAGCACGCGGAGACGCTTGCACCTATGCTGGACAAGCTGGGCATCTCGTGCACGCTGCTCACCGGCTCGATGACTGCCGCGCAGAAACGTGCGGCACTGGCCGCCATCGAGACCGGTGCGGCGCAGGTGGTCGTGGGCACGCACGCGCTCATTCAGCAGGGTGTGCAGTTCCACCGGCTGGGTGCCGTTATCGCGGATGAGCAGCATCGGTTCGGTGTGGCGCAGCGTGCCGCGCTCTCTGCGAAAGGCGGCTCGCCGCATGTGCTCGTCATGTCGGCTACGCCGATTCCGCGCACGCTCGCACTCATCATGTACGGCGATCTGGATGTGTCCGTGCTGGACGAGATCCCGCCCGGAAGAAGTCCGGTCGAGACCTACGCCGTGGGCGAAAACATGCGCAAGCGTATTACTGCCTTCATTGATAAGCAGGTCGGTCTCGGCGGACAGGCTTACGTTGTGTGTCCGCTTATCGAGGACAGCGAAAATGCGGAAACAAAGCTGAAAAGCGCGGAGCAGCATGCAAAAGACCTGCAGAAGCTGCTTCCGCACCGGCGCGTGGCTGTACTGCACGGACGCATGAAAAATGCGGAAAAAGATCAGATCATGCGCGATTTTGCAGCGCAGAAATACGATATTCTGGTCGCAACAACGGTTATCGAGGTCGGTGTGGATGTGCCGAACGCCAATCTGATGGTGGTCGAGGACGCAGACCGGTTCGGTCTGTCGCAGCTGCATCAGCTGCGCGGACGTGTCGGCCGCGGTACACGGCAGTCGTACTGCGTGTTCTTCGGCGCGGACAAGGGACAGGTCGCGCGGGAACGCCTGCGCATCCTGTGCAGGACCGGCGACGGCTTCGAGGTCGCACGCGCAGACCTCGCGCAGCGCGGTCCGGGTGATTTTTTCGGTCAGCGGCAGCACGGCCTGCCCGCACTGCACGTTGCGGATTTAGCGGCTGACCTTGCGCTCATGCAAAACGCCCGCGAGGAAGCGGAAGCGCTGCTGGCTGCCGATCCGACACTCGCCGGATATCCCATCCTGCTCGACCGTGTGCAGCGCATGTTCGCCGAACAAAATGATGAAGCGTTCAACTAAATAAAAAAACAGGAGAGAACCTCGGTTCTCTCCTGTTTCAGTCTGTCAATAAAGTCCGGTTTCGCGGCAGTTATTTATACGGGTCGTCCGGCTTGAGGTAGCAGCATTTCTTATACTTCTTGCCGCTGCCGCACGGGCACGGATCATTCGGGCCGGGCTTCTTGCCGGCACGCTTGGGCTCTGCCTTGACAGAACCGTCGGCTGCACCTGCTGCGCCGGTCTCCTTGGCTACCTGCTCACGCTTGGGTTCCTCGCGGGTGCGAACCTGTGCAAGGAAGATCATGCGGACGGTATCCTCACGGATGGAGTCGATCATCGCGTCGAACATATCAAAGCCTTCGCGCTTGTACTCGACAACCGGATCGTACTGACCGTATGCACGCAGACCGATGCCGTTTCGCAGTTCGGTCATTGCGTCGATGTGGTCCATCCACTTGCTGTCTACGTTCTTGAGCAGTACAACGCGCTCCAGCTCACGCATGATAGGCGAGCCGAGGGCCTGCTCCTTGGCTTCGTAGACCTTGTGCGCCTGATCGGACAGAATGTTGGTCAGCTGGTCAGCGGTCAGGTCATCGCACTCCTCGGGCGTGAAGGTGCAGTCCTCCGGACGGAGGAATACGCCGATGAACGGACGGCGCGCCTGTTCAACCATTTCGGTCGAAATCAGGCTGTGTTCGCCGATGGCAGCATGCACCGCATGGGCGATGGTCTCGTCGATCATCTTGACAATGTTGTCCTTAACGTCCTTGCCCTCGAGCACCTGCAGACGCTGTGCGTAGATGGTCTGACGCTGGGTGTTCAGCACATCGTCATACTCGAGGACGTGCTTACGAACGCCGAAGTTGCGGGATTCGATCTTCTTCTGGGCATTTTCGATCGCGCCGGACAGAATCTTCTGGTCGATCGGCTCGTCATCGGCAATGCCGAGGGTGTCCATCATGTTCTGGATACGCTCGGAGCCGAACAGACGCATGAGGTCATCCTCCAGTGAAATGTAGAAGCTGGATTCGCCGGGGTCGCCCTGACGGCCGGCACGACCGCGCAGCTGGTTGTCGATTCGGCGGGACTCATGACGCTCGGTGCCGAGGATATACAGACCGCCTGCCGCACGAACCTTTTCGGCTGCCGCGTCGGTCTCGGTCTTGAACTTGCTGTACAGCTCCTCAAACTTGGCGCGGATAGCCAGAACCTCCTGGTCGTCAGTATCGGCATGGCCGTTTGCCTCGTAGATCATATGGTCGATGTAGTCATGTGCAACGCGCTCGTCCATCTCGCCCTTTTGCACACGGTTCTCGACCTCGTGACGGAGATACTTCTTAATTTCATCCAGCGCCATGGTCTCGGCGTTGCCGCCGAGCATGATATCAGTACCGCGGCCTGCCATGTTGGTTGCAATGGTAACTGCGCCCGGCTTGCCGGCCTGTGCAACGATCTCTGCCTCGCGCTCGTGATACTTTGCGTTCAGGACGGTGTGCTTGATGCCCTTGGCCTTCAGGATCTTGCTCAGTTCCTCAGACTTTTCGATGGAAACCGTGCCGACCAGAATCGGCTGACCCTTTGCGTGGCACTGCTCAATGCGGGCAATGGTCGCCATGATCTTGCCGCGCTCGTTCTTGTAAACCGCATCCGGATTGTCCTTACGGGCGATCGGCTTGTTGGTCGGGATTTCGATAACGTCCAGCTGATAGGTGTGGCGGAACTCCTCTTCCTCGGTCAGTGCGGTACCGGTCATGCCGGACAGCTTGCCGTACAGACGGAAGTAGTTCTGGAAGGTGATGGTTGCCAGCGTCTTGCTCTCGTGCTCGACCTTTACGCCTTCCTTGGCCTCGATCGCCTGATGCAGACCCTCGTTGTAGCGGCGGCCGAACATCAGACGGCCGGTAAACTCATCAACAATGATGACCTGACCGTCACGGACAACGTAGTCTACGTCGCGCTGCATAACGCCGCGTGCCTTGATGGCCTGGTTAATGTGGTGCTGCAGCGTGGTATTCGCGGGGTCGGACAGGTTTTCTACCTTAAAGTAAGCCTCGGCGCGCTTCTGACCGTGCGGGGTCAGCGTCGCGGTCTTTGCCTTTTCATCGACGATGTAATCGGCATCGATGTCGTCCTGCTCCTCCTTGGCATCCACTTCCTTGACGCGCAGGCAGGAGAGCTGAGCGGCAAAGCGGTCAGCAATCTCGTACAGCTGAGAGGACTTCTCGCCCTGACCGGAAATGATCAGCGGGGTACGCGCCTCATCAATCAGGATGGAGTCAACCTCATCGACGATGGCGAACGCATGGTCACGCTGAACCATTGCATTTTTGTAGATCGCCATGTTGTCGCGCAGGTAGTCGAAACCGAACTCGTTGTTCGTGCCGTAGGTGATATCAGCGGCGTACATCGCCTTGCGGGCCTGCGGCGGAACCTCATGAATGACAAGACCGACCTTGAGACCGAGGAAGCGGTATACCTTGCCCATCCACTCACTGTCTCGCTTGGCGAGGTAGTCGTTGACGGTGACAATGTGTACGCCCTTGCCGGTCAGTGCGTTCAGATAAGCGGGAAGGGTAGCCACAAGGGTCTTGCCTTCACCGGTCTTCATCTCTGCGATACGGCCCTGATGCAGGACGATACCGCCGATGATCTGTACACGGTAATGACGCATACCGAGTACGCGCCATGCTGCTTCACGGCAGGTGGCAAATGCCTCCGGCAAAAGCTGGTCGAGCGTTTCGCCGTTCTGGTAGCGCTGCTTGAATTCGTCTGTCTTGGCGCGCAGCTCGTCGTCGGTCAGCTTTTTGAACTGCTCTTCGAGTGCGTCCACTTTATCCGCAATGGGGTAGATCTTTTTCAGCTCGTGCGACGAGTGCGTGCCGAAAATCTTGGTCAAAAAATTAGCCATTACTTTTCTTCAGCCTTTCAAAAGGGCGCAATAGCCCCATTTGTTACATATACGATAATATTATAGCATAAAGTGGACAGGATATAAATAAATTTTTTGTGAATAAGCAAATTACTGATATTATAAAGCTGTTAAAGCGGCGGCTGTGGCGGCAAACAAGGCGGCGGACGGGTCGTTTTCCTGTTCGGACAGGGGATGCCACAGGCGGTCAACACGCGCCATGCCGCCGGAAAGCCGGGTGTAGACTACCACCTGCTCCATGCCGAGCCGCACGCCGGTCAGCCGCAGGTGCATCATGCAGCGGTTTTCGCTAAGATAGATGGGCTGGGTGCGGTGCAGTGCAACGTAGCCGCGCACGTTGGCCCAGCGGTAGATTTCACTTTCGGCGAGGTCGTGGATGCTGCCGTGCTCACCGAGATGGACGGCGGTGCTGCTCAGCACCAGACTGCGGTCCACCGAGGTGACTTCGTCGTGACCGGTCAGCGGCCGTTCGTCCGCACCAAGCGTGCACAGCGCGATATTGTTGCGTAACGGGTAAAATCGCAGCGGAAGCGCGTTTGTTTTAGCCGCTGCGGTGAAAACTGCTGTCTGCGTAAAAACTCCTCCGTTGCGGCGTGATTTTGCACGGATTTATCCACAGACTTGTGGATAATCGAATGGTTCCATGCCGGTGCCGCGGAGTGTTATTGTATCACGCGGAAGGCGCGGGATTTGTCAAAATGGAAATTTCAGCAAGCGCGATTTTCCGGGGCATACGGATTGCGTCAGCGATACGCCCTGTCCGGGCGGCAGCCTTTTTTCAGCACCGACTGTGCGGGGAGCACGAACTGCGTGAGCGTGTTCGTTCCTAACGGGCGGGGAGTTTTTCGCTTGTATCAAGCGGGGGAGTTGCGCTCTGCGGAGCGCGGGAGACTGCCGCGCCCGCGGCTGGGGCAAAGAGGAAGGGACACCTGCGGTTTCCCTTCCTCTTTGAACTCCTACCTTTCCCTTGGGGATAGCACGGCGAAAATCGGAGAGGCGGGACCGCTCCGAAATAGGGGAATGGCAGTCGGGTTACCGCTGCGTGTCTTTCTCCGCCTTTTCGCAGTTCACAGACAGCGTACTGCTACACAGACGGTTGAGTCCGCGCCTGCGCAGAGTAGCCGATATGTGTAGCAGTAGGGTAACCGAACTGCGAATAGGTAAAAGAAAAGGACGGACCCGAAGTAGGTCCGTCCTTATGAGAGGAAAAATCCTCTGTCGTTCCTCTTTTTCGAAGCGGTCGCCGGTCTCTGGTCTGCGCCAGACTAAGAAATAAAGGAAACGGGATTCACAAGGGTGGAAACCTTGGTGTCCATCCTTGTGCCCACCGCCGTGGGTACGGCGGTAACGCGAAGTGCGGTAAATTACATATTACCGCCCTTACTGCCTTCCCACACGCCGGTAGCGAGTGCAGACAGGTATGCGTTGATAAAACCGTCAATATCGCCATCCATTACAGCGTTGATATTGGCATTTTCAAAGCCGGTACGCGTATCCTTGGCAAGCGTATACGGCATGAAAACGTAGGAGCGGATCTGGCTGCCCCATTCAATCTTCTGCTGAACGCCCTTGATGTCCGAGATTTTCTCAAGATGCTCGCGCTCCTTGATCTCAACCAGCTTGGAACGCAGCATGCGCAGACAGTTCTCCTTATTCTGCAGCTGGCTTCGCTCGGTCTGGCAGGCTACAACAATGCCGGTTGCCTTGTGAATCAGTCGAACCGCAGACGAGGTCTTATTGATGTGCTGACCGCCTGCACCGGACGAACGGTAAACCTGCATTTCGTAATCATCCGGCTTGATCTCAAAGTCCGTGGAGGTATCCGGAATATCCGGAACGACCTCTACCGCCGAGAACGAGGTCTGACGGCGGCCGGATGCATCAAACGGAGAGATACGGACCAGACGGTGTACGCCGTTTTCACCCTTGAGGAAGCCGTAGGCGTTTTCGCCCTCAATGAGAATATCGGCGGACTTGATACCCGCGGTATCGCCATCCTGGTAGTCCATGATCTTATAGGTAAAGCCGTGACGCTCTGCCCAGCGGGTGTACATGCGGTACAGCATCGCGCACCAGTCCTGCGCCTCGGTGCCGCCGGCACCGGCGTGGAAGGATACGAGCGCGTTGTGGCTGTCGTACTCGCCGGTCAGCAGCGTGCGCAGCTTCTGCTCGGCAATGCCGTCCTCCAGCTCCTTGTAGCCGCTTTCCAGCTCCTCGAGCATGGATTCGTCGTTTTCTTCGATCGCCATTTCGCAGATGGTGAGCAGGTCATCGCACAGCTCGGTCATCTTGTTATACGCTTCAACCTTGCCCTTGAGCGAGCCCATGCGGGAGACGATCTTCTGGCTCTCCTCCGGATTATCCCAGAAACCCGGCTGAGAGGACTTGATCTCCAGCTCCTCTACCTCACGCTTCGCCTGCTCCAGACCGAGCGAGGTGTACAGCTCCTCAAGCTCGGGCTTGAGGTTGTTCAGCTTGACCTTGTATTCCTCAAATTCCAGCATGAAAATGCTCCTTCACTTTCAGATTGTTCAAAATTTCAGTACCTTATAGTATATAGGTTCACGAGGGACTTGTAAAGATTTTTTCGTGAATTATAGCAGTTTAGATAAATAATGCGGCAAAAGTAGCGTATAAAGCGCGCAAAGAGCAAGGAAATTTTATGAAGCCATGCTGGGCGCATGGCGAATGAAATTGACGATGCTATTTGCGTGCTGTATGCGCGCACTTGTTGCAGTATTTGTCTGAACTGCTATAAGGGGTTGTCCCGTAAAGATTGTGTACATTTCCACAAGTTCGGCTTGACTAATCGCTTTTTTTCCCATATGATAGTTACTGTAAAAGGGAGTAGCTCACGCGAGAGCGCGTGGTCGGTGCCGACAAGCCCGATTGACGAAAAGTCAATCCGTACCGAGCCGTAAGCAGCAAGACTTTTACCGCAGTATGCGGTAAAAGTCTTTTTTTGTGCTCTGCAGCCGGAAATCGAGCGAAAACTCCCTCGTAAGCATGTACACTGTTGGGGACAAGGGCATTGCCGTGATAGAGCAGTGCTGCCCGAGATTTTCCGGAAACGAAGGAGGAAACTGTATGCTGTCATTTGTATTTCTGGTGATTGGCTTTGCACTTATGATCTGGGGTGCGGATAAGTTTGTTGCGGGTGCATCCGCACTGGCGCGCAAGCTGGGCGTATCACCGCTGCTGATCGGTCTGACCATCGTTGCGTTCGGCACGTCCATGCCGGAGCTGGCGGTCAGTGTCACCGCGGCCCTGCGCGGTGCAAACGAGATTGCGGTCGGCAATGTTGTCGGCTCGAACATTTTTAATCTGCTGATGGTGGCTGGTCTGTCCGCCGCTGTCTGCCCGCTTGTGATGGATAAAACGCTGCTCCGCCGTGACTGGCCGCTGTCCATTCTCGCGGCTGTGCTGCTGCTGGGCGCCATCGCACCCGACCTGACCATCGCCCGCTGGGAAGGCGTTGTACTGCTGATTATATTCGCATTCATCCTGACGTACCAGATTCGCACCGCACTGCAGAACCGCGAGCAGCTTGCTGCCGCAGCTGCAGAAGCCGAGACCGAGGAAGCGGAAGCACCCATGTCCGCTGCGATGATCTGGGTGAATATCCTGCTCGGTCTGGCGTGCATCGTGATCGGCGGTCAGCTGGCCGTAAACGGCGCGACCGGCATTGCGCGTATGTTCGGCCTGAGTGAAACGCTCATCGGTCTGACCATTGTGGCCATGGGCACCAGCCTGCCCGAGCTTGTTACTTCCATCGTGGCTGCACGCAAGGGACAGAACGACATTGCAATGGGCAATGTTATCGGCTCAAACCTGTTTAATATTTTCCTGATTCTCGGCGTTTCGTCGGTTATCACGCCGATTCCGGTACAGGCGACCTCTATCGTTGACTGCCTGTTCCTGATTGCCATCAGCGCGGTATTTTATCTGCCGGCGCGCAAGGGCAAGCTCGGACGTGTGCCGGGTATCGCCATGGTGGCAATGTATGCTGTCTATACAGTGTATCTTATTATGCGATAATCTATCGCGGGTTTGCCGCACCCGCAGCTGGGGCGAAAAGGAAGGGACACCTGCGGTCAGTCGGTCAATAAAGTCCGTTTTTGCGATGCTGACGCTGCCGCGCGGCAACGCGCATGAAATAGTATTATTTGCGAAGCAAATGCATGAAAACCGGAGGCGTGTACCTCGGTTTTCGTGTTTTCTGAAGTTATGCGTGCGAAACCTTTCGCATATGCCGCAGATAGACGATCAGCAGCGCTCCGCCGGTGAACACCCACGAGGCAACGTAAACGTCCATCAGCATCTCGAACGTGGGCACGAGACGGAAAATCGTTGCCATCCAGATGAGTCGGAAAACGACCGTGCCGAGCACGGTGAAGATGGCAGGCTCGAGCGACTTGCCCATGCCGCGGAGCGCCGCGCTTTCGACCTCATAGGTGGCGGTGAGACCCTCGAGCGAGCAGACGTGCTGCATGCGGCTGATGGCAAACGCCGCGACGGCGCTGCTCGTGGTGTAAATGCTGACAAAAAAGTCGTCCCAGATCATGAATACCGCACTGAGAATCTCGGTAAACACCACGCCGAACAGCATGCAGTAACGGAAAATCTTTTTGCAGCGTCTGAGGTCACCTGCGCCGTAGTTCTGGCTGGTGAAGGTGACAGCCGCCTGCGCGAAGGCGTTGGCAATATCGTAGGTGAAATACTCGAAATTCAGTGCGAGAGATGAACCTGCGATGGCATTTTCACCGAATGAGTTGATGCCGCTCTGGATAAATACGTTGGATACCGAGAAAATAGCACCCTGAATACCGGCGGGAATGCCGATCTGCAGAATGCGGAGGAGCGGCGTTTTTTCAATGTGCATACGCCGGAACCGGAACGCGAAATCGTCATTCCGACGTGCAAGGTGGGTGAGCACCATGCCTGCGCTCAGCACATTGGAGATAACGGTCGCAATCGCCACACCGGCCACAGCAAGCTGCAGCACAATGACGAGAAACAGGTTGAGGATGACATTCACCGTGCCGGAGATAAGCAGGTAGTACATGGGGCGGCGGCTGTCGCCGTAGCTGCGCAGAACGGCCGAGCCGAAGTTGCACACCAGCATGAACGGGATGCTCAAAAAGTAGATGAATATGTACAGCAGCGCCTGATCGAGCACGCTTTCCGGCGTGCCGGACAGCACGAGAATGGGCTTTGCCGTCAGCCAGCCGACAATCATCAGTCCCACGCCGAGCACCGCGCCGAATGTGATAACAGTGTGCAGCGTGCGGTTGATCTCCTCGCGGTTGTTCTGCCCGATGAGCAGCGCGAGCACGGCATTTGGACCGACCGACAGTCCGACGATCAGGTTGACAAAAATACCGACGAGCGCCACACAGCTGCCGACCGCCGCCAGCGCCGTATCACCCGCAAACCGGCCGACAACGGCCACATCTGCTGAGTTGAAAAGCTGCTGCAGAATGCTGCTGAACGCCAGCGGCAGCGCGAAAAGAATGAGTTTTCCGGCCAGACCGCCGTGCAGCATGTCCATTTCCTTGTGTTTTGTTTGTGCCATGAAACAGGATTCTCCTTGCATGAGGGTTGCAGCATTATCTTATCATGCGGCGGACAGCGGCGCAATACGCGGGGAACGGATTTCATCATTGTAATTTTTCCTCGAAAATTGTATAATATTTTTGTGTAGAAAAGCAATTTGCGTGCAGAATCCATTGTTTTGCGCCGCAGAGGAGGATAGAGGACATGAAATTTTTTGAAGCCGTGCCGGACGAGCTGTTTTCGCCGCTGGCGTCACCGAACCGTGCGCTGTACGCGGATGCGCTCGATGTGCTGTACACGGCGTACCGCGAAAAGCTGAAGCTGCCCGAGGACATGCTGTATTCCATGCTGCGGAGCCGTCTCGAGCAGCAGCTGGCCGAGGCTACCTTCGAGGGCGAGGACATCGACGAGGATGAGCTGCGCGATATTTCCGGCCGTGCCCGTTTCCTCATCCGCAAGCTGGGCAGCAAGGGCTGGTTTGAAAAGGAGCGCGGCACAGATTTTCGGGAATACATTACGGTTCCGGGTTACAGCAGCCGTCTGCTCGAGCTGTTCCACGCGCTGCGCGAGGACACGCCTGCACGCGGCTATTCGTATGTGTTCGGCACCTATTCCACGCTCAAGGTCGCGCATGAGTCGGACAACGTGTATGACAAAATGGCTGCTGTCTACGGCGCATATGACAACACGCGCGCGCTCATCAACCTGCTGCAGATGGTGTATCATAACGTCAAGCATTATTTCCAGATGCAGATCGACATGCACAATGTCGGGGAAGTGCTCGCATCGCACTTTGATGATTTCGGGCAGAAGGTGATGGAGGCGTACATCCGTCCGCTCAAGATCAAGGATTCCGTGCCGAAATACCGCATTTCCATCCAGAATGTATTAAACGACTGGGCGGAGAACGATGAACTGCTCATCGCCATGGCGAATGCCGCCTTGGCTGACCGCCGAGGCGACACGCCGGAGAACTGCCGCGCCGATCTTCTTCGCAAAATTTACTGGATACAGGAGTGCTATGACAATCTCGAGCGCGATTATCTGGATGAGATCGATGCACAGGTGCGCCGCTACACGCGTGCGGCTACGCAGAAGATCGAAAACCTGACCAACCGAGATCAGAATATCCGCGGCAACCTGCACACCTGCGCATTGGCGGGGTGGTGGCGCTGCTGCCGCGCTTTGGCATGAAGGGCTTT